>JAESFZ010000068.1_pt1 | contig 343741 bp, 287 predicted proteins | sample 9269561 | NCBI WGS metagenome assembly JAESFZ01 (sample SAMN14515552, study PRJNA621657) | algae metagenome | isolation source: Tildeniella nuda ZEHNDER 1965/U140 and co-occurring heterotrophs from wet... | place: Switzerland: Stansstaad, Zurih | collected 1965-01-01
AAGATAGTTGGGGGGTAGCTCCCTGCAAAAATAGCTCGGTGCCAGGTTAATCTAGCCGCGAAAGGGAGTGCTCATTAGAGTGCTCCCTTTCCCACGTTGAACCCCACACTGAACTCCTCAACCAAAACAAACCAACCCAACCCCTCACCACTCCCTACGCCTGTAATTGGCTGGTTGTTATGTTTCGCAAAATCTTTAAATCGTGCTTCTTGCGTTCTGTTAGACGGATCACGATGCATTGTTTGGCTGTTGCTAGAGTAGTGCGGTTTGACGAACAGTGAATGCCTGTCTCTGGTTCGTATAATTAGAAAGACAGCAAGCACGACAACACTATAGGTGGCGCCTCTCAAGTGGCTGGCTCGGCAGCAGCATCCCTCATGACGGTAGCATCAAGCGTAGGACTAGCGCCTGGACTTAAGTGATTGTTAGGGCTGCCCGTTATAGCGCTGTTTACCTGCTTCATCAAGCTTGCCATCTCTAGCGCGCTCATTGCATAATTCCAGCCTAGATTGCTTTTGATGCCTGCCCTTTCTAAGGCTTGCTGCATTGTGTCCGTTGTAAGTACACCAAAAATTACGGGTACTCCTGTCTGGAAGCCTGTGGCAGCAATTCCTTTAGAGACCTCTGCTGCCACATAATCGAAATGAGGTGTTTGCCCTTTGATGATTGCACCGAGGCAAATGATGGCATCGTATCGGTTTGATAAGGCAAGCTGACGAGCTACGAGAGGCACTTCAAAGCTTCCAGGAACCCAGGCATAGTCAACCTGTGTACCATTCGGATTGGTATCAACGCCATGACGCTTGAGGCAATCTTGGCAACCTTCCAACAGTTTGCTTGTTACCAGGTCATTAAAGCGACCGATCACGATCGCAAACCGCATCTGTTCTATCCGAGTGAACGTTCCTTCAAAAACTGCCATTTTTGCTTATCTATTAAAGAGTTTCCCCATCAGGCTAAAGCGCGTAAAGCATTTGCTTTGGGCTGATGGGGGATATGCTGATCTTAAATCAGTGTTTTTATTGTGGTGCAAATTGCGAAGAGATAGGTTTAGACAACTAAATAGTTAAGTCCTCCTACCAGCAGCACTAGAGCTGTCCATGCGGCAGCACCAAGAAAGATAAGCCGCCTGGACTGACCCCAGTTTTGCGGCGTTGCTAGAGCGACAGGCACACCTACAACCAGCAAAAAGGACAAGATAACTAGAGCAGCCAGGGAAATCTGGAAGACGATGGTCATATTTCCGCTTCTCCGATAGAGCGATTGATTAGGCAAAGAGGGCATTAATGCTGACGATCGCACTCATCCCCAACTAGTAAACTATCAGAAAACTGTACCTATCTGACAGGAGGATTTGAGGGCTAAGATGGCAGCTTGAGAAAGTGGAAGCGGTGAGTGGGTAAGCATTGGAAGCAGGGTGAGTCATGCAAAACCTAAAACTCAAAGCTCAAAACTATCCAATGTCTCCTCACCCCCTCAGCTTCCTTCTGTCGGATCTCCATTTCTCAGCTTTTGCATTCCTCCAACCCCTTACCTTCTCAGCCTCCCACTCCCAATGAAGCTTATCTTGTGCCACACCACGGCTGATTTTGACGCGCTGGGGGCTGCCGTTGGGTTGACGCGGTTACAGTCTGGGGCGCGCATTGTGCTGGCGGGTGGGGCGCATGTAGCCGTGCAAGATTTTTTGACGCTACATCGTGATGAGTATGCGCTTATAGAGCGTCGATCGGTGAACCCAACGGAGATTCAGTCGATCGCTGTTGTCGATACGCAGTTTCGCGATCGCTTGGGAAAAACAGCAGAATGGCTCGATTTACCCGATGTTGCTCTTTCGGTCTATGACCATCATCCTGGCGCTGAGTCAGATCTTCCAGCAGCGCAACGTCACGTGGAAGCGGTTGGGGCAACCACTACGTTGATCGTGGAAGCGCTTCAGGCGCAGCAACTCACACCAACGGTTGCCGAAGCAACGGTAATGGCGCTAGGCATTCATGTTGATACAGGTTCGCTGACGTTTGACCAGACGACTGCACGCGATGCCAAGGCACTGTCATGGTTGATGGAGCAGGGAGCCAGTTTACGAACGATCGCTCACTATGCCAATCCTGGTTTGGCTCCTGTATTACAGCCGTTGCTCACAACCGCTCTGGGGTCTCTACAAACGGAGACGGTATACGGTCGCGCGATCGGCTGGGTCATGCTGGAACTGGACGGCTTTGTACCGGGATTATCCAGTCTGTCATCCCACCTGATGAGCCTGACCGACATTGATGCCTTGTTGCTGGCGGCTCACTACTGCAAGCACGCTGACTGTCATACAAACCCTAATGAGCGTCACGCTAGCGCTTTAACTGTAATTGGGCGATCGCGCCTTGATGGGACAAATCTAAATGAACTCTTCAGCGCGATCGGAGGCGGTGGACATCCTCGCGCTGCGTCAGTCAATCTGCACGGGGTTGATCCCCAGGCAACGTTGGCTCAACTGGTTGCTCAACTCAAAGCGCAAATAGCTCAACCGCCTGCTGCACGAGATCTCATGTCATCGCCTGTCCGCACCATCCGCCCTGACACCACGATCGAAGAAGCTCAGCGCCTTTTGTTGCGCTACGGGCACTCAGGTTTATCGGTTGTGGATACTGCTGGACGGCTGACTGGCATTATTTCGCGTCGTGATCTGGACATTGCCCTACATCATGGCTTTGGGCAGGCTCCTGTGAAGGGTTACATGTCCACCAACCTCAAAACGATTACACCTGAAACAGCCCTGCCCGCGATCGAAGCGCTGATGATGACTTACGATATCGGTCGCTTACCTGTGCTGAATCAAGGCGAGTTGGTCGGTATTGTGACTCGCACAGATGTTTTGCGGCAGTTGTACAAGCAGGTAAGGAGTGAGCAGGAGAGGGGAGAGGTGACAAGAGAAACTGTCTCATCCATGCCCCTACAACGTGAGAGCAACCTGCACCCCTCACTCCTCACTCCTCACCCCTCTCTCCTCCAAACCCTACGTCAATGCCTTAACCCTGAACTGTGGCGACTGCTAACTGTGGCGACTGCGGAAGCTGAGCAACGAGGATGGCATCTTTACCTTGTTGGCGGTGCCGTACGGGATTTGCTGTTGGCGATCGCTGTGGGGCAAGCAACGACGGGCACACTCCTGCTAGAAGACGTGGATTTGGTTGTAGATGGGTTTCATCAGGCAGCAACTGTTGGTGCAGGTGTAGCGATGGCGCGATCGCTCCAAGCGCTCTACCCTAATGCCCGTTTGGAGGTTCACGGCAAATTTCAGACTGCCGCGTTACTGTGGCACAATGACCCACAGCTTAAATCCCTCTGGGTCGATCTGGCGACTGCGCGCACTGAGTTTTATCCCTATCCAGCAGCCAATCCAGAGGTGGAAGCCAGTTCTATCCGTCAGGATCTGTATCGTCGTGACTTCACCATTAACGCGATGGCACTCCGGTTGACAGAGCCACATGCAGGCGAACTGCTCGACTTCTTCGGCGGTGTGCTCGACCTGCAAGCAAAACAGATCCGCGTGCTCCACGCCAACAGCTTCATCGAAGATCCCACGCGGATTTACCGGGCTGTCAGGTTTGCCGTGCGTTTAGGCTTCCAGCTTGACGCTCAAACAGAAGGGTACATTCGCTATGCGATCGCCAGTGGCGCTATCGGTCACGTTCGAGATCGGACTGTGGACGATCCCATTACTGCCCCTGCTTTGCAAACTCGCCTCAAAGCAGAACTCAAATACATTCTCCAATCGTCCTACTGGGAACCTGCGTTACAAGAGCTATCTTCTCTAGGCGCATTACAGTGTATTCACCCTACCTTAGAGATGGATGATGCACTGTGGCGGCAGTTGCGATTGGTCGATCGGGGGCTGAAGTGCTTAAGAAGTCGAGCGTCAGGCGACAGCGGTCAGCGGTCAGCAGTCAGCAGTCAGCAGCCGGATTCGACTCAAAATCTCAGCTCACCGCGAAGTGGAAACCAGCTACATTCCTTAGCTTTTACCCTTTTCTCTCTGCCCCCTCTCTGGCTGGTACGGCTCGAAGTCCTGCTGGCACACCTCGCGCCAGAGTATCGTGGCACCGTTGCTACCAATCTTCAGCTACCGACTGATAGTATCGATCGCCTGCACCAGCTAGACCTCATCCAAACAAGGTTGACAGCGACACTACCGGACTGCCAGCATCCCAGTCAGATAGTACAACTGCTCAAGCCGTATGATCCGCTGCTGTTAGCGTTCATTGCGATTCGTAGTCGCCCTAATTCACCCCGGCAAACCGTCGGGGCAGAATCACCGCGCGGCAAAATTTGGCTCTACCTCACCGAGTGGGCTACTCTTAAACCACCCTTAGACGGTAACGATCTAAAGGCACTTGGTCACAAACCGGGACCGCAGTTCAAAGCGATTTTGGAGGCACTGACGGCTGCTACTGTAGACGGTGTGATTCATACCCGTTCTGAAGCAGAAGCGTTTGTAGCGAAACAGTTTGGGCAGATGAGGGGTGAGGAGTGAGGCATTAGAAAGTTTTGAGTTTTGGGTTCCAGGTTCTGAGTGGCTCCCCCTACTTCCCCACTCCCGACTCCTCTCTCTCGCTCTAGCCTCAGGTTGCCATGAAGCGTTAGCATAATCACGACCTCTGGGAGTGAATGCCCATGAATTTGACTGCTGGTACGACGTTGCAAAACGGTAAGTATGCCCTCCAAGACCCCTTAGATCAGAGTGCTTTGGGGATCACATTTAGGGCGATGCAAGCGCCATTGCACCAGTTGGTTGTGCTGCAAACATTGCGGACACAGCCGCAAACTGATGTTGCTCATTTGAAGCGTCGGTTTGTTGAAGAGGCGCAGCGGTTTGCACAATGCCAGCATCCTGGTTTAGCCAGGGTCTTAGATGTGTTTGAGGAATCTGGGCTACCCTTTGTAGTCATGGATAATGTTGCGGGTCAAACGCTGGCGGAACGGGTACGATCGCGAGCACCACTGCCAGAATTGCAAGCAGTGCAGTATATTCGGCAAGTGGCTTCGGCGCTTAGCGTTATGCACCACCAGGAGCTACTGCATCGGGATGTCAAGCCAGAAAACCTGGTGCGTCCGAAAGGCGCTTCGTTCGTCGTGCTGACGGGTTTTGATCTGTCACACTATGCAGTGCTGGGTGTACCAGACAGCTCAGAGTCTCTGTCACCCTATGCGGCGATCGAACTGCATCAACGGCAGGTGAACCTTACGGCTGCTACCGACATTTATGCCCTTGCCGCAACTCTATACTTTTTAGTGACGGGGCAGGAACCGATCGCAGCCTCCCGTCGCCAGCAACTACCGCTGACCCTGCCGCGCCAACTGCAACCGCAACTCAGTGCCGCGATCGAACATGCCATTCTCAGTGGTATGGCGCTTAACCCGCAGGAGCGTCCACAGACGATCGCTGCCTGGTTAGCACTCTTGCCCGAACAGCAGCCAGCGCCTACGGGACAAGCATTGACGAGCGGTTCTGTGCCGCCTCGTGCCGCGATCGCTTTGCCCAGTGCAGCGGCAGCGTCTAATGGCTCTAGTCGCCCCACGTCTCCTCCGACTCAAGCACCTCTGGCTCAAATCTCTCCGGTTCAAGCACATGCAGCCCAGCCTACCCACAGCGTTGCCTCTTTAGCACAGCAGTCTATGCCTCACTCGGCTAGGGTGTCTAAGAGTCGGTTACCGAAAGCCTTGATGATGACAGCGGCGATCGCGATCGCCGCTGGTTCAGGTTTGGGACTGGCACTACGCTTTAGTGCGGCTCATGGCATTGGTCCTACGCTGTTTCAAACCAACCAAGACTTCCCGCCCGTGCAAAATTGGCCCTTACAAGCGACCCCCGCTGATTTTTCTACAGCTCCAGAACCGCCCGAACCAGATCCCATACGCGATTTTGCTCCGGAGCGACCTCTGAGAGTCAAGGCTGCACCATCACCAATACCGAAACCAGTACCCTCACCGACGGAGACGATCGAGCCAACACCAGCACCTGCTCTTAGTCCATTCACCCCGGTTGCACCACCATCGCCTCTTCCTACTAGCCCTGTCCTGCCCAACGAACCGATGCCGCGCCCAGTGCCATCTGTCCAAACTCCAGCCAGCCCACCCCTTTAACGGTTCAAATAGGTGCAGCCACAGAAGGGATGGTTGCCCTCTTCAAGCGATGGCTAAAATGCAAGCGTTGAGGTCGGTCTTACCTGGTCTATCGCAACCTGAATGGTGATTCACTTCTCTGCTGTTCAAATTAGCCGTCTATTGGGCAGGCAAGCTATAATGCCGAGTAAACGCAGCACTTTAGCAGAGAGTTTCTATGAGTAGCCCCTTTGATGCTTTCTTTATTGGTAGAGCGCTAGCTGAAGCTGTTTATGAGCAAACAGAGCGAGTTCTGACAGACACCTTAAGCGAACTGGGTAAATTTGACGCAGAGCAGCGAGAGCGGCTGCGCGAGTTTACAGAAGGTGTGCTGGCACGAGCTGAGCGGGAAGCCGCCGCTGCAAAGCAGGGACGCACAACGACCGCGATCGTGCCGCTGGGTACCCAGCCAACCGATTTACAAGCCACAATCGACGAGCTTCGGGCAGAAGTTGCCCAACTGCGATCGGAGCTAAAGCGCTACCGCAGTAGTAGCCCAGCATAATCACCTGTGCTGTTGTTGGCAGACATCGTTTTGATAAATCAGTTACATTCAGTTACATTAGAAACAACGATTTAGGAATTCGAGTGTCTGTTTCTTCCCACGACTCCGACCCCTCAAAGCAATCTGCGGAGCCTATAGCTGGTGCAAACTTGCACCGAAAGGGTGTAGATGCTTCCACTGGTCATCGGGTACCAGGTTATGCTCTTGATCCGGTTGGCAACAGCAACGGTAGCGTTGCGCCGATCGACCTGGGCGATCGTTCTGCTCCACCAGTGGTTGTGTCAACGTTGAGAGACTCTACATTTTCTGAAAACACTACAGCATCAGACCACGTAGAGCCACGCAAACCTGTACTGGCTGAAGAAGCCGTAGCGCAGGCTTATGAGTCACCCGCCAGAGAACCATCTACCGGAATCGGGCGGGTGACTGCTGAGGCTTCAATGGGGCGGAGCGATCGTCACGCCAAACCAAAACCTTACGGCGACAAATCGTACCGTTGGAGTCGTGAAAACTACTCTCGTTTGGGTCGCACTTACGACATCCAATCGTTTGTCTGGCTACTGCTTTTCTCACAATGGCTCTACAAAAAGCCTTGGAGCTATCCCGGTGGCATGACCGAGGAAAAGCGGAAGTTGCGTCGCCGCAATCAGGCTATTTGGATTCGAGACACCTTGCTCGACTTGGGACCAACGTTCATCAAAATTGGTCAACTTTTCTCTACTCGTGCTGACCTCTTTCCCACTGAGTACGTTGAAGAACTGTCTAAGCTGCAGGATAGGGTGCCAGCGTTTAGCTACGAGCAGGCGAAAGCCATGATCGAACAAGATTTTGGGAAGCCTATTCAGGCTCTTTACCAGAGTTTTGACCCGATCCCGCTAGCAGCGGCGAGTTTAGGGCAGGTGCATCGAGCACAGCTTTACTCTGGCGAAGAAGTTGTGGTCAAGGTGCAGCGTCCTGGACTGCTCAAGCTGTTTAAGATCGATTTGGCAATTCTGAAAGGCATTACTCGCTACTTTCAAAGCCACCCTGAATGGGGCAAAGGTCGAGATTGGCTGGGCATTTACGACGAATGTTGCAAGATTCTCTATGAGGAAGTGGATTACCTCAACGAAGGGCGCAATGCCGATACGTTTCGGCGCAACTTTCGGCAGGAGGGTTGGGTCTATGTGCCTCGCGTTTACTGGCGCTATGCATCGCCAAGAGTGCTGACGCTGGAATACCTTCCAGGCATCAAAATCAGTCACTATGAGGCGCTTGAAGCGGCTGGACTCGATCGCAAATCTCTTGCCCAGATGGGTGCAAAGGCATATCTGCACCAGCTACTAAACGATGGGTTCTTCCATGCTGATCCCCATCCTGGCAATATTGCTGTGAGTCCTGATGGTTCGCTGATCTTCTACGATTTCGGCATGATGGGACAGGTGTCGATCCTGACGCGTGAGAAACTGCTGGAAGTCTTTTTTGGTGTGGCACAAAAAGATGGCGATCGCGTCGTTGCATCGCTGGTCGAACTGGGTGCGCTCGCGCCAACTGATGATATGGGTCCCGTGCGGCGATCGGTGCAGTTCATGCTCGACAACTTCATGGACAAGCCGTTTGAGAACCAATCGGTCAGCGCCATTAGCGATGATTTGTACGAAATTGCATATGGGCAACCCTTTCGGTTCCCAGCGACCTTTACATTTGTGATGCGTGCGTTTTCTACCCTCGAAGGCGTGGGTAAAGGACTAGACCCAGACTTTAACTTTATGGAGGTTGCAAAACCTTTTGCAATGCAAATTATGGCAAACGGTAATCCTTCCTCGGATGCAAACAGCATCTTGAGCGAGTTCAGTCGGCAGGCGGCTCAAGTGAGCAGTACGGCGCTGGGGCTACCGCGTCGCATTGAGGACACTCTAGACAAACTGGAGCGAGGCGATATCCGGGTTCGCGTACGATCGCTTGAAACGGATCGAATTCTCCGACGGCTCAGTGGCGTTAATATGGGGACTAACTACACGCTGCTGGTATGTGCGTTTACCCTTTCGGCAACGGTTTTGGTCTCTACTGGTCATGTTTGGTGGGCACTGCTGCCTGCGGTTGCGGCAATGGTGGCTGCGATCGCCTTCGTACGCTTGATGATGCGTCTGGATCGTTCGGAACGGATGCCATAATGATGCTCTTAGCCTGTAATGGTCACTGACAAAAGCACAGTCCATCTATGAAACGCTTTTTCACAGGTCTTACGGATGTAGGGCTTCTGCGTTCTGTGAACCAGGATGCTTACTATCTTGATGTGGAGGGGCGCTTTTTCATCGTGGCGGATGGCATGGGCGGACATGCAGGCGGACAGGAGGCTAGTCGTCTAGCGACTCAGGCAATCCAAACGCACTTACTTGACTGTTGGGAGTCCGCTGAAAGCTCACAATCGCTGCTTGAAGCAGCATTCTTCAAAGCTAATCAGGCGATTTTGGCGGATCAGCGCTGCTACCCAGAACGATCGGATATGGGCACTACGGCAGTTGCCATTATGTTTCGAGGCGAACAGCCTTGGTGTGCTCACGTTGGGGATTCACGGCTTTATCGGCTGCGTGGCGCGAAGCTGGAACAAATTACTGAGGATCACACCTGGGTCGCACGAGCAACGAAAATTGGTGAGATTACGCCCGATCAGGCGCGCAGCCATCCCTGGCGACATGTTCTGTCACAATGTTTGGGGCGTGAAGATCTAGATCAGGTTGATGTGCAAGCGCTGTCGGTGCAGGGCGGCGATCGCCTGTTGCTATGTAGCGATGGTCTCACCGAAGAACTTTCTGACCAACTGATTGCATCACACTTAAAGTCTATTCGTGCTTGCGAACGAGCCGCGATCGCCTTGATTGACGCTGCCAAAAATCATGGTGGGCGCGATAATATCACGGTGGTTATTGTCGCGATCGACAGTCCATCAACGCGATAGCTAATAGTGCCGCAGATTTATGCCTACCGGACGGTGTTATTCATTGCTGCACTCTTTATGGTGCAAAAGATTACCTGAACCTCGTAGCGATTTTATTGAGACATGAGAAGGTTCGTTGAAAGAAAACGTTCTGTTGAAAGCAGTGAGGCTAGAACTGATCGCACCTGAATCGTCCCTAGAGCAACAGACTCACGAGTTGATATCGGTTGCTGCATTGCCTATTGTGCAGCCACCATCACCGATCGCAGCTAAACGGGCGATTCGCACTAGTCTGACTGCCTCGACTCTAGACGGAGTGTTTGCCACCATTTTCTCAAATGTTACTAGCGGCGTGTTGCTGAGTAACTTCTTGGTGGAACTGCACGCCAGCCCTACAGAAGTTGGGTTGCTGTCGTCGATGCCGATGCTGGCGAATCTGATCCAGCCATTGGGCGCATTTCTGGGCGATCGCACCACTAGTTGTCATCACTATTGCCTCTGGGTCTACGGTCCGTCACGACTCCTCTGGCTAGTGCTTGTGGCTGGTATTGGCTTTGCTAGCTGGCGAGGTGTGGATACACAGCTTTTAGTCTGGTGGACTTTGGCGATCGTCTGCCTCACTCACTTTATTGGCGCACTGGGCAGCGCTTCGTGGCTGAGCTGGATGGCAGCTCTCGTACCACGCCGTTTACGGGGACGTTATTTTGGGCTTCGTAATAGTGCTGCCAGCCTGACAAATCTATTGTGCGTACCGCTGCTTGGTTTTGCAGTCTCAACCTTTCCTGGTGGTTCCGTGCGAGGCTTTGGCGCAATGCTAGTACTCGCTGTTGTTGCAGGCATGATCAGCCTGGGCTTTCAGTTTCTGATGGTGGATGTGAACCCGCAGCGGCAGCAAGAAGGGAGTCGGGAGTCGGGAGTTGGGAATGGGGAAGACATAGAGGTACAAGGATGCGAAGCGGGTAAAGGTGAAGAAGTAGAGGGCACCAATCAAACCCTGGAATTCGATACTCAACGCTCAGACGTTGAAAGTACTCACTCCCCACTCCCTACTCCCCACTTCCTACTCCCGTCCTTTTTGAAAGACAAAAATTTCCTCTTTTTTCTCCTCTACTTCAGCGCGTGGATGTTTGCGGTGAACTTAAGTGCGCCATTTTTTAACTTGTATATGTTGGATAATCTGGCGATCGATGTCAGTTGGGTCACGGTCTACAACAGCTTGCAAGCAGGCGCAACGATGGTGATGCTGGTCGTTTGGGGCAGACTTGCCGATCGCGTGGGCAATCGTCCGCTGTTGCTTGCAGTCGGAATTTTGGTTGCGATCTCGCCGCTTTTCTGGCTGGGAACAGGCGCGAACTCACTTTCTCTCTGGCTATGGCTGCCGTTATTGCATATCCTGGCAGGCGCAACATGGGCTGCGATCGATCTGTGCAGTAACAATCTCCAGCTCGGCGTAGCGCCAGCTCAGCAGCAGGCGACGTACTTTGCGATCGCGGCGGCTGTTGCGGGGATCAGTGGTGCTCTGGGTACCACAGTCGGGGGCTTTCTGGCAGAATTTAGAGACTATGGGGGTATTCCGGGACTGTTTGCGCTGTCAGCGATCGTACGGTTAATCGCACTCCTGCCGCTCATCCTGGTACACGAGCAACGGGGACAATCGCTACAGCAAATGACCCGCTTACTGTTTCCCTCCAAAGCAGAGCCAGTTCTGGAGTCAGCCTTAGAGCCAATGTTGGAGCCAGTAACTGCTGATGTTCCCCCATCCAATTGAATCCCCGCCCAATTGAATGATGTGACACACCGAACAGCAGCACGATCCGCCACAATGGAAGCATGAACCAGGTTGACTATCTCCGCATTAGCCTTGTCGATCGCTGCAACTTCCGCTGTCAGTACTGTATGCCCGAAGGTGCAGACCTGACCTATGCGTTGCAGCAAAATTTGCTCACCCAGGATGAACTACTGCTTTTGTTGCATGAAGTGTTCATTCCTACAGGCTTTACCCGCTTTCGGCTGACAGGCGGTGAACCGTTGATTCGTCCAGGCGTGGTGGACATTGTACGGGCGATCGCCCAGTTTCCCGAAACTCAAGATCTGTCCATGACTACGAATGCCTTCTTGCTGGCTGGGATGGCACAAGCTCTTTACGACGCAGGCTTACGACGCATCAACATTAGCCTGGACTCGCTGCAACCAGAAGTGTTTGATCAAATTATCGGTCATCACGGACGCTCACGCTGGCAGCAAGTGTGGGACGGTATTCAGGAAGCGTATCGAGTTGGCTTCAATCCACTCAAGCTTAATGTAGTGGTCATTCCTGGCGTGAATGATCAGGAAGTGTTGGACTTGGCAGCCTTGAGTATCGATCGCGCATGGCATATCCGCTTCATTGAGTTCATGCCGATCGGCAACAATTACCTGTTTAGCGATCGCGGTTGGGTTAGCTCTGAAGCACTCCGGCAACGCATTCGCGATCGCTGGGGACTAACCGATGGGCAGGTGCGTGGCAACGGTCCCGCCGATGTGTTTCAAATTCCTGGCGCAAAAGGCACGCTCGGCTTTATTAGCCAAATGTCTGAATGCTTCTGCGATCGCTGCAACCGAATGCGCCTTTCTGCCGATGGTTGGCTGCGTCCCTGCCTGCTTAACGAAACGGGGCAGCTTGATTTGAAGGCTGGACTGCGATCGGGCGTGCCGCTCCATGAACTCCGCCAACAGGTGCGCGATTTGCTCGAACTCAAACCCGAAATTAACTACAAAGAACGCGATTCTGGCACCACAGGCACCTACAGCCGCACCATGTCCCAAATCGGTGGATGAAACTCCATGAGTCAACCCAACTTTCAAGAGATGAATCGCAAGGAATTGCTATCCTATTTCTTTGAGTATCGGGATGATCAAACAGCATTCTATGCGCTTATGGACAGGCTTAAGGCAGAACCTGCTTTAGTAACGATGCCGCCACCAACTTCGTTAGATGAAACCGAAGAACTGGGAAAGATTTTGGACGACATTCGCAAAAAGCGCCAGCAGGAAGAGTGAGGGCGATCGGCTAAAACTGTTCCACGCCCTCAAATTGTTTTGCCACGCCTGCACCTGCCCCTTCACCACAGGTACGCGGTGTGGGAAAGATTTTGCCAGGGTTAGCAAGTTCTTTTGGGTTAAACGTCTGGCGTACCCATTGCATCGTTTCCAAATCAGCAGCAGTGAACATTTCGGGCATGTAGCAACGCTTATCAGCGCCAATGCCGTGTTCGCCTGAGATGCTGCCGCCGACCTGCACACAGAGCTTGAGAATCGCGCCACCCAATGCTTCCACCTGTTCTAAAGCACCCGGCACAGCATTGTCGTAGAGAATTAAGGGATGCAAGTTGCCGTCGCCTGCGTGAAACACATTTGCCACGTTGTAGCCGTGCATTTCGCCTAAGGTGGCGATTTCTTTCAGCACATATTCCAGCTTGGTACGGGGAATTACGCCGTCCTGCACGTAGTAATCGGGGCTGATTTTGCCCATAGCGGCAAAGGCGGCTTTGCGCCCCTTCCACAGCGTCAACCGCTCATCAGCATCGGTGGCAATTCGCACGCTACGAGCGCCATTTTGACGACAGATGGCTTCAATTCGCTGGCTGTTGGTTGCTGCTTCCACTTCCAGCCCGTCAACCTCAATGAGCAGAATTGCTTCGGCATCGCGGGGATAGCAGTTCGTACACACGACATCTTCCACCGCGTTGATGCTGAAGTTGTCCATCATTTCCATGCCGCCGGGAATGATGCCAGCGCTGATGATGTCTGAGACAGTTGCACCTGCGGCTTCGATACTGGTGAAGTCTGCCAGCAGGACGCGCACAGATTCAGGCGCTTTGAGAATCTTGAGGGTGATCTCGGTGGCGATGCCGAGGGTGCCTTCTGATCCCACAAATAGTCCGGTGAGATCATATCCCGGCATTTCGGGGATGGTGCTACCTACATCCACGATCGCACCATCCGGCAAAACCAACTTCAGCCCCAACACATGATTCGTGGTCACACCATATTTGAGGCAGTGAACGCCACCAGAATTTTCGGCGACATTGCCACCAATGGAACAGATGATTTGGCTGGACGGGTCAGGCGCATAATAAAAACCAGCGCCGCTCACAGCTTGCGTCACCCAGTTATTGATCACTCCAGGCTGGACGACAACTCGCTGATTTTCCAGGTCAATATCAAGAATGCGCTTCATCAGCGCTGTGACAATGAGGACGCAATCATCGGTTGGCAGCGCACCACCGGAAAGTCCTGTGCCAGAACCACGAGCAACGAAGGGGATGGAGTGTCGATCGCATACCTTCACCACAGCGGCTACATCTTCGGTAGTGCGAGGCAACACGACGACAGACGGACGATTGCGATAGCTCGTCAGCCCATCACATTCATAGACCAGCAGCTCCTCACGTTTGCGAACCACACCGTTTTTGCCCAAGATTGCCTCAAACTCGCGGACGATCGGCTGCCAATCGCGTTTTGTATCCTGCTTAGGTTCTTGGGTGAGCATGGGAGTGGGGAGTGGGGAGTGGGGAGTGGGGATTAGGAGGCAGGGGGAGCAAGGGAAGCAGGGGAAGCAGGGGAGAGTTTTGAGTTTTAGCCTTTAGTTTTTAGCCTTCTGCCTTCTGCCTTCTGCCTCCTGCCTTTACTCTGGCAATTCGCCAAAGCGATCGCGATAGCGCTGCAACAGATCCTCTAATGCCTCGGCTCGTTGCTGTTCTTCGTTGGCTCGTTGGCGTTCGTCTTCTGCCCGTTGCTGTTCCTGCTCCAGTCGTTGACCTAGCTCCACAAAGGTCAAAAAGGGTTTACCATCTGGACGGATGATTTGGAGCGTCTCTTCTGATGGTACAAAGCGAATGCCGAGCCGTGGGCTAACCCAGCCGTTTGTGACAGTCAACACATCTAAATAGCCATCCGATCGCAGCCAACCCTCTAAAGCGTTTGTGTCGGGATCATAGGTATAATATTCTGCCACGCCGTAGCGATCGTAGAACAAAAGCTTGCGTTCCATTTCGACCCTGCGATTGCCCGGTGACAGCACTTCAAACACGACTTGCGGCGCAACGCCCTCTTCCTTCCACTGCTGATACGAGCCGCGCCGTCCTTTGGGTCTGCCAAAGACCACCATCGCATCGGGAGCTGTACGAATTTTGGGATTGCCTTCGACGGGATACCACAGCAAATCGCCCGCTACAAAGATATCGGGCAGATTGGCAAACAGCAGTTCCAGGTTTTCTTTAATGACCACAATCCACTGAAACTGCTCTGTGTTGTCTGCCATCGGATTGCCATCGCTGTCGGGGTAGATGGTTTCTGCTTGAGTGGGATATAGCTGCGACATAGCTTCAACCTCAGACGTGCAACGGTGCGATCGATTGTGTTTTTACTGCCGTCTTCCTATTATTGACGATTTGCCAGAAACTCTTGTACGCGCTGCCAAACCTGTTCGAGTAAATCGGGACGATCAGCATCAAACCACTCGATCGCGGGATCAGCCCGAAACCAGGTGCGCTGACGCTTGGCAAACTGGCGTGTATGTAAGATTGTTAGTGCTTTTGCCTCCGCCAGTGAGCAATCACCCGCTAGATACTGCCTAAATTCCCCATACCCCAGCGTGTTGAGTAGCGGTAAGTCAGCGCCATATTTTTGACAGAGGGATTGCACTTCATTAACGAAACCAGCGTCTACCATTTGTTCGGTTCGCTGGGCAATCCGCCGATCGCTCTCCTCCACGCTTTGACAATCCAACCCAATTTGCAGAATGGGATAGGTCGGCGGTTGCTCACCCTGTTGCACTGACATGGGCTGTCCCGTCACATAGAAAACTTCCAGCGATCGCAGTGTCCGCACCTGATCATTGGGATGAATCTTGCTTGCCGCGTCCGGATCAACCTGCTGCAAGAATGCATACAGTTGTGGCTGACCGAGTGACTGAAGCTGCGATCGCAACTCTGGCTGCGGCGCGACTCGTGGAATCTTCAACCCACGAACGATCGAGCGGATGTAGAGTCCGGTGCCGCCGACGAGAAGAAGGGGAGTGGGGAGTGGGGAGTGGGGAATGGGGAATAAGGGAAGAGTTTTGAGTAGCAGTTCGTGCCGCTTCGCTAAAGAGTTTCGAGTTTCGAGTTTTGACTTCTGATGCCTACTTCCCCGCTCCTCTGCTTCCTCCGCTTCCCCTGCTCCCTCCGCTTGCCTTCTACTCCCGACTCCCGACTCCCGACTCCCGACTCCCTCAATCAACCCCTGCGCCTGCTGCTGATACTCCGCCACCGTCAACGTCTCCGTCGGATCACAGAGGTCGATCAAATAGTGTGGCACCTGCTGCTGTTCGGCGATCGAAGGCTTAGCGGTGCCGATGTTAAAGTCTCGATACACTTGGCGCGAATCGGCGCTGAGAATGACAGAATCAATGAGTTTTGTTTCACGGAGGCGCTGTGAGAGGGCGATCGCTAGACCCGATTTCCCCGTCGCCGTCGCACCGCAAACGACCACCAGATGTGGTTCATCTGTACTATGGTTGACTAAACTAGAAGTAGCGGTCAACGGCAGCGGCAAAAGAGGTTGATCCATCCCTATCACAAATGACGCTTGAAATTGCTCTAAAAGCGCTTAAAACCCTTTTGTGTTATAATTTTGATAGATTTTGCTATTATGAAGTCTGCGACAGCCTCAGGCTAACTATTGGAGCGCCTCATCCATGACGAACAATTACGATACCGAGCAGATTCGAGTCTTAGAAGGTCTTGAAGCTGTACGGATGCGTCCCGGTATGTATATTGGCACGACCGGACCACGGGGGCTTCACCATCTAGTCTATGAAGTCGTTGATAATTCCGTCGATGAAGCGCTGGCAGGTTACTGTACCGCCATTCAGGTGGCACTCAATGCCGATGGTTCAGTCACGGTTGAAGATGACGGTCGTGGTATTCCCACAGGCATTATCCCTCGCACGGGAAAATCTGGCGTTGAAACGGTTCTGACCATCCTTCACGCAGGCGGCAAGTTCGGCGATGGTGGCTATAAAGTTTCAGGCGGGCTTCATGGGGTTGGTATTTCGGTGGTCAATGCCCTCTCTGAGTGGGTTGAGGTCAGCGTTTGGCGCGAGGATAAGGTACACGTGCAGCGCTTTGAACGGGGTGCAGCCGTGACCGAACTGGTCGAGCATCCCAGTACGGAAGTGCGGCGAGGCACAACCGTTTCCTTTAAGCCAGATGCCGAGATTTTTACGACGACTATTGAGTTCGACTATGCCACTTTGTCGGGACGCTTGCGCGAGTTGGCATACCTCAACGGCGGTGTGCGAATCACGTTTACCGATTATCGTCTGGATGTCATTAAAAGCGATGAGCCGCATGTTGAAACCTATTTTTACGAGGGCGGCATCCGCGAGTACATCGCCTACATGAACCGCGATAAGCAAGCGCTGCATGACGAGGTCGTTTTTGTGCAGGGTGAGCGTAACAACGTGCAGGTCGAAGTGGCGCTGCAATGGTGCGTCGATGCCTACAGCGACAACCTGTTGGGCTTTGCGAACAACATTCGCACGATCGACGGCGGCACCCATCTAGAAGGCTTGAAAGCAGTATTGACGCGAACGATGAACTCGATCGCTCGTAAGCGCAACAAGCTCAAAGAAGGTGACTCTAACCTGGCAGGGGAAAACGTCCGCGAAGGCTTGACAGGCGTGATTTCGGTCAAAGTACCCAACCCTGAGTTTGAAGGGCAAACGAAGACAAAGCTGGGTAACACGGAAGTCCGGGGTATTGTGGATTCTCTGGTAGGTGAAGTGCTGACGGAATACCTGGAGTTTCGTCCCGCTGTTGCCGATGCCATTCTAGAGAAAGCGATTCAGGCGTTCAATGCTGCCGAAGCGGCACGACGAGCGCGCGAATTGGTGCGACGGAAGTCGGTGCTGGAGTCATCTACGCTACCCGGCAAACTGGCAGACTGTAGCTCTAGAGATCCCTCCGAATCGGAAATCTTTATTGTCGAAGGCGATTCTGCGGGCGGTAGTGCGAAACAAGGGCGCGATCGACGCTTTCAGGCAATTCTGCCGTTGCGGGGCAAAATTCTCAACATCGAGAAAACGGACGACTCCAAGATCTACAAGAATACAGAGATTCAGGCGCTCATTACCGCCCTGGGGTTGGGCATTAAGGGTGAAGACTTCGATGCGTCCAACCTCCGCTATCACCGCATCGTGATCATGACCGACGCAGACGTGGATGGTGCCCACATCCGGACGCTATTGCTCACCTTTTTCTACCGCTACCAGCGATCGATGGTGGATCAAGGCTATATCTACATTGCCTGCCCGCCACTCTATAAGATTGAGCGGGGGCGTAACCACAACTACTGCTACAGCGAGCGTGAACGAGACCAGATTATCGCTGGTTTTCCCGAAAACGCTAAGTACGACATCCAGCGCTTCAAAGGGTTGGGTGAAATGATGCCGCAGCAGCTTTGGGACACCACGATGAATCCAGAAAGCCGTACTTTTAAGCGTATTGAGATTGAAGATGCTGCCGAAGCCGATCGCATCTTTACGGTACTGATGGGCGATCGGGTCGCTCCTCGTCGTGAATTCATTGAAGCAAACGCACCGAAGCTTAACTTGACTGACCTCGATATCTAAGCGTGTCTACACGCTTAGAGACTGATCACGATCGGATTAACGACGGCGGATAAAGACCTGGGTGAAGTAGTATTCTCCCTTTGCATTTTGGGCAATGCCAATGCCCGTCAAATTGAACGAGCCTTCGATGTTTTGGCGATGACCAGTGCTTTTTAGCCAGCCCTGCACTGCTTGACGCACCGGATCGCTGTAGCCCTGGTTGTAAGCAACATTTTCTGCGGCACGGTTGTATGGAATGGTACGCGCGATCGCTGCGACTCGTTGCTGGAAGCCATCGTGACTAAAGGTCACACGACCGTTTGCCATTGCCTGACTGTGCCCCCGCGCTTGGTCACTGATGCGTGTGTCTAACGCAAGCGGCGGTAGTTTACGGCTAGATCTGTACTGGTTAATTTGTGTCAAAACTGCTTGCTCTAGCGTCTGTAAGGATGCTGGAGCCTGGGCGAGTCGCTTTTGCGATGGCACTGGCAATGTTGACGCTAAACCAATCTCTTGGGACGCTACGGAAAACGTTAGACTGCTTGCGATCGCGAGTGCGCTCACTGCCCCAACCTTAAATGCTGTCGAAATCATCGGCAAAACCTTGAATCAAAGCTCTCAAGGTAATAGACCCGCTGAACGTCTAAGAGTTCCACAGCCAACGTATGAGCCGTTCAGGTTGACATTCATCCTTGTGAGCGATCGAGCCACACAAGCGCTACTTCACATGAGGATTTCACGGTCGCAATGTTGGCTCCTGTTCTCTAAACTGAGATCACAAGATTGCAAGTATCAGATCACACGCACAGCATTGAATCTGTACCTTCAATGTTGCCATGCAAATAGATGTCTCAATCTGCTACAGCTAATAGCCATGCGGGCAATAGAAATTACATTATGAGTACGCTTATGTACAGCCTTGCCGAACGACCACTACAGCATCCTTCATTGGCTCCTAATTTACCTATGACTTATTCTGATGACGTTGTGGGTGCCGCTATTTTTGACCTGAACGGTCTCCCCAAAGAGTACTTTACGACTCCCGAAGACGACAATGTGAGTTGGGTGCAGACAATTTTTCAAGCGCTCGGTCTACGATCGCTGCTCATGTCTTCCCTCCAATTAGAAGGCTTCCATCACGCCACTATCCTTGGTACCACCCATTCAGCGGTGGTCGTCAAGCAAAAAGCTCACTACGTTGCGTTGCTCGTTCAGCCACATGCCGTGATTGATGCCGCGTTCATTGGGTGGGTACAAACCTTTGAGTCTAGCGAATTAAAAAGTAACGCTCGCTTCCAGCTTGTGTAATACCGTCACGAGCGAGACACGGCTTGTTGGCACCTTCCAGCCGTTGCAACGCCCTCACACTCAACGATTAAGCACAAAAAAGGGTGGGCATTGCCCACCCTACAAGTAAGATGCGTGACTGTAACTTCTTACTTGTCTGGTTGAGGTGTCATCCGTAGGTAGGGCTTCACTTCGGTCAGTCCTTTCGGAAACTTCTTCTTAGCATCTTCAGTGGAAATGGATGGCACCACCACGACATCATCGCCATCTTTCCAGTTCACAGGTGTTGCCACGCCGTAGTTATCAGTCAACTGCAAGGAGTCAATCACCCGCAGGATTTCAACAAAGTTGCGTCCGGTGCTGGGCGGATAGGTCAGCGTCAACCGCAGTTTTTTCTGAGGATCGATGACGAACACGGTGCGAACAGTCACTTTGGCGTTGGCGTTAGGGTGAACCATGCCGTACAAGTCAGAGACTTTGCGATCGGCATCTGCCAGCAGCGGATAGTTCACGGTCGTCTTTTGTGTTTCGTTGATATCAGCGATCCATCCCTCATGAGAATCGGTTGGATCGACACTAAGCGCCAAAATTTTCACGTTGCGCTTGTCAAATTCAGGCTTGAGTTTTGCGACTTCGCCTAACTCAGTAGTACAAACAGGCGTATAGTCAGCCGGATGCGAAAAGAGGACGACCCAGCTATCGCCTGCCCAGGTGTAGAAGGCGATCGATCCTTCGCTGGACTCTTGAGTAAAGTCTGGGACGGTATCGCCTAGTTGAAGAGTCATAAGCGTTTTTCCTGTGTAAGTTACATCAGCTACAGTTCAACAGTTTACCATTATGCCATAAAAGCCCGGTTTCCCAGTCGGAGTCTGGGTCTATATGCGATCGTAGCCTAAAAGCTTAAAGAGCGTGTTAACAAAGTCACGAAAGTCAAAGACGATTTGAGTCTTAAGACATATTTAACGTCTCATGCTGGCTCCCCACCCATAGAAGCGGACTGCCTCAGTAAAAATGCGGTTGGACTCTACTGCCAAGACTTGCCACACTCAGGGAATTTGCTGTAACAACAGCAGCATTACTATGAGATCTTCGTAAAAACTTACCTGCATTTTCGGTATTGCCACTGTAAATTCGGGCAAGATAACAACAGACTACTAGACCTTACCGACTTAGTTACTCCATGGAATCACAAGCAGCGGAATCGAAAGCCTTGTTAGTCGTTGATGACCAGCCCCTTCCTCTACGGCAATGTTTGCGCTATCTGCAAGCAGCAGGCAAGTTGCAAGCCTTCGTCGGCGATATTCTACGGCAGTACGTTCTGGAGCAGGCGCTGGAAACCAGACAAGATATTGAGATTAGCCCTGCGATCGTTGAACAGTCGGTGATCGATTTTCGGTTACAGCAGCAGTTGACGGATAGCAAGGTCTTTCAGGAGTGGCTGACCCGCAACGGCTTGAACTATGAGCAGTTTCATAGCCAGATTGTCGGTAGTTTCAAGCTTGAAAAACTGAAGGCACAGGTGACGAACGATCGCTTGCCAGAACATTTTATCGAGCGCAAAGTCTTTTTCGATCGTGTGGTGCTGTCTCGCATTGTCGTTGCCAGCAAAGAACTGGCAGAAGAACTGCACAGTCAGATTGCAGAAGGGGCAAATTTTGAGCAGCTAGCGCGGGAGTACTCAACGGCTGATGAGCGGGTTGCCAATGGCATGATGGGTCCGGTAAGCCGGGGGACGCTGCCTGATGCGCTGAGAGCCGCGATCGATGCGTCTAGTCCGGGCGAAATGGTTGGACCAATCGAACTTGAAAAATTTTGGGCGATCTTTCGAGTCGAGCAATTTTTACCCGCAACGTTAGAAGATAGTCAACTGCGGCAAGCAATGCAGAACGAATTGTTTGAGAAATGGCTGTCAGAAAAAATCCAGACCATGACCGTTAAGCTGCAGGTGAACGAATGATTGCCAACGAATTAGCGACCAATCTACCCTGGGATGTACCGCCACTCTCGTTTCTAAACCCCGATCAGCAGGTGCAGTTTAAGCAAGCTGCAACGATTCGTCAGTTTAGCCTGGGGGATATGCTCTGGTCGACCGATGAGCCGGGTCTCCAACTGCTGGTGGTGAGTGGCAAGGTGCGACTGGTGCCCGAAGAAGGGAAGTCAACCATGCTCAAAAAAGGTGATTGGTTGGGCGATCGCCTGGATCTCCCCGGTTTTTGGAAGGCTCGCGCGGCAGACAAAGATGTGGTCATCGCACAGTGGAGCGTTGAGCTGTGGGATCAGGTTTTCTCAGCCGAGCTAGAGCGCTTTTGGGCACTCCAACGCAATCGCCATTTGCCCCAAACGACAGAAACCCCGCAACCTGTCTCTGGCTTTCCCTTTGTCGCGGGAATTAATACCGCAGCCGCCTGTTTAACGATGGCAGCCAGCCATTTCCAAATTCCGGCTCAGTTGGAGTGGGTGCAACGCCAAGTACGGGGACAGCGATCGGCTGAAGTTGTGGAAGCCGCCGAAAAAGTCGGGCTACAACTGCGGCGCATTGACACTGCCTGGACTAATCTACGTCAGCTTGGACTGCCAGCCCTCATGCAGTGGCACGATCAGTCTGGTGGTGCAAACGGGGGTGCTGCGAATGGCTCGAACTTAATTTTGCCTCGTTCTGTGCGGGCTGCAAGCGAGTCGAACACTCACTGGGTGGTGGCGTACGCGGTCAAGGGCGATCGGCTCATTGTCGCCGACCCGCTCAACCCCAGTCGGACGTGTGAAAGCATCCCGCGATCGCTGGTCGAACGCGTTTGGGATGGGCAACTCTGGCAGATCGACCCGATTCAGAAGCAAGAAAACTTCAGCCTTGCCTGGTTCTTACCTGCCATTTGGAACTATCGTACACTGCTGGGTGAGGTGCTGCTGGCATCCTTCACGCTGCAACTGTTGGGGCTGGCAACACCCGTGATCACACAGGTTGTGATCGATCGTGTCATGGTGCAGGGCAGCCTTTCCACACTGGATGTCATGGCGTTTGCCCTTTTCGGTGTAGCATTTTTTGAAGCGGGCTTGGGCATTTTGCGTCTCTTCATTTTTACGCACACCGCACGACGGCTTGACCTGAGCCTCTCTGCCCAACTGTTTCGGCATTTAATGCGCCTGCCGCTGTCTTACTTTGAGGCGCGACGTGTGGGCGACACGGTTGCCCGTGTGCAAGAACTCGAAAACATTCGCCAATTCCTGACTGGGACAGCGCTAACGGTCATTCTGGATGCCGTCTTCGCCGTGGTCTATCTGGTGATTATGTTTGCTTACAGCATTCCGCTCACCTTTGTCTCACTGGCTATGGTGCCGTTCTTTGCGCTACTGACGTTGACCGTAACCCCAATTTTACGAAAGTGGCTGAATGAAACCTTCAACCGCAGTGCCGATAGCCAATCCTTCTTGGTCGAAACGATTACTGGGATTCAGGCAGTGAAAGCGCATACTGCCGAACGCGTGGCGCGCGATCGCTGGGAAGGGCTGTTTGCTCGGTTCATCCGCACAGGCTTTAAAGCGTCTACTACTTCTAACATCAGCAACAATATTGCCGATTTTCTAACCAATTTTTCCTACCTGGTGATTCTTTGGTTTGGTGCCAAGCTGGTGATTGAACAGAAGCTCACGATCGGTCAACTGGTTGCCTTCCAAATGCTGTCCGGCAGAATGACGGGACCGCTGCTGCGGCTGGTGCAGCTTTGGCAAAATCTCCAGCAAGTGCTCCTGTCGGTCGATCGTATCGGTGATATTCTCAATACTGCTCCTGAAGCTGAAGCGGGTTCTGGCTTAGTGCTGCCGCCCTTGCAGGGGCAAATGACATTCGATCAAGTCTTTTTCCGCTACTACCCAACGCAAGAGCCAGTGCTGCGCGGCATTTCCTTCAGCGTGCAGCCAGGGATGCTAGTGGGAGTCGTTGGGCGCAGTGGCTCTGGCAAAAGTACGCTCTCCAAGCTGATTCAACGCCTATATGCCATCGAATCCGGTCGCATTTTAATTGACGGGTTCGACATTAAGAGCGCCGACTTATCCTCACTACGCCAACAGGTTGCTGTGGTGTTGCAAGAAGATTTTCTCTTTAATGGAACGGTGCTAGAAAATATCAGTCTCGGACATCCAGACATTGGTGCCGAACAGGTGATCGAAGCGGCTCGGCTGGCAGTTGCTCACGACTTTATTAGTGAATTGCAGCACGGCTACGAAACCAGCGTTGGCGAACGGGGCACGGCACTCTCCGGCGGACAGCGTCAGCGGATAGCTCTGGCACGGCTCTTCCTCTCTAACGCGCCGCTTTTGGTGCTGGATGAGGCAACGAGCGCTCTGGATGCCGAAACGGAGCAGCAGGTTTTGCAGAATATTCAAAAAGTGTCACAAAACCGTACCGTTTTCTTGATTGCTCACCGCTTTGCACCACTGAAACGGGCTGATTTGATCGTGGTGCTAGAGAAAGGGGTGCTGGTGGAAAAGGGAACTCATGACGAGTTGCTGCGGAGCAAAGGCTTGTACTGGTCTCTCTATCAGCGGCAGCAGGCATCAGTCTAGAAGACGACCTACGGATGTCAACGTTATATTTGCTACTGCCGCCATGCTCGGTATTGCTGGTCAGGGTTTCTACGTAGAAACCCTGGCTTTTGCGTACACAAAACAAGTTTTTTGTAAAGATATACGAAAATAATCGTTACTTTGTTAGCTAACGATGAGGAGTCGGGCACTATAGCGAAGCCATTGTAGGTGTGATAAGCGATGCCCGCAGATTCCGTTGGTAACACTTTAGCGACCGCTAAGCAGATTTTTCCGATCGTCAGTACACAAACGTCAACCGAATTCATCGGTGTTGACGCTGGTATTCTCGATGCTAATGACTACTACAGCTTCAAACTTTCTCGCACTAGCAGCTTCACGCTATCGCTGGCGGGCTTAAGTGCAAATGCGGATGTTGAGATTCTGACCAGCACTGGGGCGATCGCTACAGGTACAGATGGCTCCCTGCTGAGTTCGAGCAACACGGGTACGTTAGCGGAGTCGATTAATAATATTCTTGACCCGGGTACTTACTATATTCGTGTGCTTCCAGGACCCGCCACCGATCCGCTCAACCCGCTCACCACAACACCCAGCACTAACTACAGTCTTAACGTCGCAGCCAATAGCAATACCAAGACAGACATTGTCTGGCGTAACTACAAATCCGGCGAGAACACCGTCTGGGTAATGGATGGGATTACGCGCGTCTCCAGTTTGAATATTCAAGGGGTAGGAGATCTGAACTGGGCAATTCAAGCAACCGGAGACTTCAATGCCGACGGAAACACTGACATTGCTTGGCGCAATTATGCGACTGGAGAAGATGTAATCTGGGTCATGGATGGGACAACGCGAGTCTCCAGCGTCAATATCCAAGCGGTTGGAGACCCAAATTGGAAGATCCAGGGATCGGGCGACTTCAACAGTGATGGTACTAGCGATCTTCTTTGGCGGAACTCTGCGACTGGGCAAAATTCTGTGTGGTTTATCAGAGGACTAACGCTCGCCTCAAGTGTATTCATAGAGCCATTAGGTCCCAGCTATCGCATTCAGGCAGTCGCTGACTTTAACAATGACGGCAATCCTGATATCTTGTGGCGTGACTACACACCGTCAAATGTTAACAACTTCGTTTGGTTGATGAATGGCACAACGAGAGTTGGCGTGGCGGATGTGCTGCCCGCTGTAGGAGACCTTAACTGGCAGATACAGGGGGCTGTTGACTTAAACGATGATGGCAATTCAGACCTGCTCTGGCGCAATTTCGCAACGGGTCAAAATGTTGTTTGGTTTCTTAAGGGCACAACCTTTCTCTCAGCGGCAGATCTGCCCATCACGATTGATACAAACTGGCGCGCGACACCCCCCTTCAGCCGATCGCTCCCTGTTGTCCGTGCGGATGCGGCTGGTAACACCACGACAACTGCCTTTTCGATCGGTCCTGTCAACGGCAACGGCACCTACCGTGATACGGTCAGCACCACCGATGTGAATGATTACTATCAGTTCTCTCTTGGTAGCACTACGCAACTCAGTTTGGCGCTGACTGGCTTAGGTGGTGGTGCCCTGAATGGCAACTTAGATCTACAGCTATACAATGCCTTTGGCGGAGTCGTCGCCAGTTCTGCTAACGGTGGCAATGCCGCAGAATCATTTACAGTCAATGGTCTGGTCGCGGGAACCTACTATATTCAGGTTGCTGCCACGGCTGGCAGTAGTGCCTATGACCTGAATATTAGCGCCAATAATTTACCTGTACTCCTTAGCAATAACGCGTTGACGCTCAGCGAAGGCTCTGCGTTGACCATTAGCAATACTTTGTTGCAGGTAACAGATGAGAACAATACGCCCGCTCAACTGGCGTACACGCTAGTCGTACCGCCTGATAGCACCAAGGGCGCTTTGAGCTTGAATGGAGCCGCGATCGCTCAAAACAGCATCTTTACGCAGGCTGACATTGATGCTGGCAAGCTCAGCTATAACCAGAATGGCAGTGAAACGCTCACTGATAGCTTTGTCTTCAGCGTGTCCGATGGCGTTGGTGGGACTGTTGCTAACACAACTTTCACCATCAATACAATTCCTGTTAACGATCCACCCACGCTATCAATTAACACGGCATTGACGCTCAGTGAAGGTGCAGCCGCCAGCCTTTCGAGCTTGAATCTGCTTGTAGCTGATGTCGAGCAATCGGCAGCGCAGTTGATTTATAGCCTCAACAGTGCGCCGAGCAATGGTAGCTTACTGCTGAATAATACGGCGATCGCCGCAGGAAGCACCTTCACGCAGGCAGATATCACTAGCGGCACGAAGCTAAGCTACAGCCATAATGGGTCTGAAACGACCAACGATAGCTTTAGATTTACCGCTACCGACGGAGCAGGTGGCACTGTCGTACTTTCACCGCAGACCTTCAGCCTCTCTGTTACGCCCGTTAACGACGCTCCCATCTTAATTTCAAATCGAGGGTTGACCGTTACTGAAGGTGCGGCTCCCATCATCACGTCGGCGCTGCTGCAAACCAGCGATGCTGAATTTACAGGAACCGCCATCTCGCCGCAGCTTCCAGACCAAATTATCTACACGTTGGGCACAGCACCCATCAACGGTACACTCTTTGTGGGCACCAACGCACTGACCGCTAACGGTACGTTCACGCAGGCAGATGTTAACAACAATCGCATCCTCTATAACCACAACGGTAGTAAGACCAACAGCGACAGTTTCGTCTTCCGTGTCTCTGATGGCACCACTGTTACCACTGACTCAACCTTCAACATCATTGTTTCACCCGTCAACTCGCCACCTGTGCTCAGTCTGAATGCAGGCTTGACGATCGGCGAAGGCACAACCGCCAGTATTGGTAGCGCGCTGCTGCAAGTCACTGACCCAGACAGTCCACCGCCTCAAGTGAAATATACCCTGGGTCAGAAGCCGCTGAATGGCGACTTGAAGCTGAATGGCACCGCTTTGACAGCAGGGCAAACCTTTACGCAGCAGGATATCAACACGCTCGATCGCCTGACGTATCAGCACAACGGCAGTGAAACCACCAGCGATAGCTTTAGCTTTACGGCATCTGACCCATTTGGAGCGGTGATTCCCAGTACAACCTTTAGTATTGCGGTGACTCCGGTCAATGATGCCCCGACACTCTTATCCAACGTTGGTCTGACGCTTTCGGAGGGCGCGACTGGCAGTATTACCACCACGCTGTTGAGCGCCGCCGATGTCGATAATTTAGACCCACAGATCACCTACACCGCTTCGACACCTGCTCATGGCAGCCTGGTTTTGGGGGCAACGACTGTAACTAGCTTCACGCAGGCTGATCTGGCAGGTGGGCAACTCAAGTACGTGCATGACGGTAGTGAATCCATTTCGGATAGTTTCAGCTTCACACTCAGCGATGGTACGGCGATCGTTGCAGCGAGAACCTTCAACGTCTCTGTGCTCCCGGTGAATGATCTGCCTGGACTGGCTAATAACGTCGGTTTGACGCTGGCGGAAGCGGGAACGAGCACGATCGCCAATACTGCTTTATTGATCACCGATAACGATGGTCCGGGTTCCTTAACCTACACAGTGGGCACTGGCACGACCAGAGGTGCGCTAAAACTGGGCACAGCCACCCTTGCGGCAGGGCAGACCTTCACCCAGGCAGATATTACAGGCAACCGTCTCTCGTATACCCACGACGGTTCCGAAACAACAGCCGATAGCTTTACCTTTACAGCCTCTGATGGCTCTACAGGCACACTTGCGCTCACGACCTTCAACATTGCCGTTACCCCTGTCAATGATGCGCCTGTTTTGGTTTCCAATGGCGGCATTACGTTACTGGAAGGTGCGTTGACTACCATCAGCAGTAGCGTGCTACAGGTCAGCGATGGTGACAGTCCGCCGTCAACAAGCCTGGTTTACAGCGTGACCAACCCTCCCACAAGCGGCACGTTGCTGTTGGCTGGTAGTCCAGTGACTAGCTTTACGCAAGCGAATTTGAACAGCGGGCAACTGGTCTATCAGCACAATGGTACTGAATCGCTGTCGGATAGCTTTACCTTCAACGTAACGGATGGTGTGGTGACAACGCCTGTAGGTCCGAGCGTCTTCAACATTGCGATTACCCCTGTGAACGATGCCCCTGGCATTTCTAACAATCTGGGGCTGACGCTGGCAGAAGGAGCGACGAGCACGATCGCCAGCACGGCTCTCGCCATCACCGACAATGACGGTCCCGGACCGTTGACTTATACACTGAGCGCTGGCACAACCCGAGGTAGCCTGAAACTCGGCGCTGCCACTCTATTGGCAGGTCAAACCTTTACACAGGCAGACATCGCCAGCAACAGCCTCTCGTATACCCATGATGGAACGGAGACGACCACCGATCGCTTTAGCTTTACCGCGTCGGATAACTCGACAGGCACGATCGCTCTCACCACTTTCAGCATCAACGTGACACCTGTCAATGACGCTCCAGCGCTGACCGTTCCGGGCTTCCAGGCAGTTGATGAGGATCTCCCGCTGGCATTCACAGGGTCAAAACTGATTAGTGTTAGTGACGCAGATATCGGTGGTAATCCTCTAGTTGTAACGCTCTCAGCCTCTGGTGGTACGCTCAGTCTCAATCCTGGCAGCTTGACTGTCAACAACAATGGCACCAACCTGGTTACGCTGACCGGGCAGCTAACGGCAGTGAACAATGCGCTGAGTAGCCTGGTTTATAAGGGTCTCCTGAATTTCAACGGTCCCGATACGATTAGCGTTGCTGTCACGGATCAGGGTAGCACTGGGGCAGGTGGAGCACAGACCGATACACGGACGATCGACTTGATTGTTAACCCCATTAATGACGCACCGACTTTGACCGTTCCTGGGGCACAAGCCGTTTTAGAAGATGCAACGCTCTCATTGGCAGGTCTGCTTGATACCACTGATGCCGATTCGGGTACCAACCCCGTCAGAGTCAACCTGACCGCTACGAATGGCGCATTGACGCTTGGTACAACTGGTGGGCTGACTTTTGTGAATACCACCACAAACGGTAGCAGCACAATCACCGCTACAGGGACGATCGACAGCATCCGGGCTGCACTCGCAACCCTTAGCTACCAGGGCAATGCCAACTACTTTGGTGCTGATGCCATCATCATCAACGTAGACGATCAGGGTGCAGTCGGTGCCTCCAGCGCGCTGAACATTCAGAGAACGATCGCGGTGAATGTCATTCCCGTTAACGATGCACCGTCCTTCACGGCTGGTCCTAACCTAGTTGTCAACGAAGATGCCGCAGCACAAACGGTTAATTGGGCAACGGGCATTTCGACGGGTCCGGCAAATGAGTCGAGTCAGACGCTCAACTTCATTACGTCCAACAACAATGCCAGCCTGTTCACCGTCGCACCGACGATCGATCCCAGCGGCAACTTAACTTACACCCTTGCTCCCAATGCCAATGGCGTGGCAACGGTGACCACCAACCTGGTCGATAACGGCGGCACTGCTAACGGTGGCAACGATACGTCGCCCGCCAGCACCTTTACCATCACCGCTAACCCAGTAAACGATGCACCGTCCTTTATCAAGGGCGCGAATCAGACCATCAGCGAAGATGCAGGCGCACAAGCGATCGCTGGCTGGGCAACCGCAATCTCAGCCGGACCAGCCGATGAAGCGGCTCAGACGCTCAACTTCCTGGTGAATACAGACAATCCCTCACTGTTCTCAGTCGCACCGACGATCGACCCTGCAACAGGCACCCTCATCTATACAGCTGCTCCCAATGCTAATGGGACAGCGATCGTGACTGTGCAGCTTAGAGACAACGGTGGCACGGCTCTAGGCGGAGCTGATCGTTCCACGCTTCAGACCTTCACGATTAATGTCACTGCGGTCAACGACGCGCCTGTCTTCACCCTGCCCAATCCGCCCACAGTCAGCGAAGATACAACGCTGGCGATCGCAGGTATCAGCCTTACCGATGTCGATTCGGGCAGCAGTGCGCTGGTCGTCACCCTGGCTGTCAACAGTGGGACGCTCCAACTGGGCAATACTACTGGACTGACCATCACCGCTGGCTCCAATAACAGCAGCAGCATTGCTTTCAGCGGCACACTCACCGACATCAACGCGGCACTGTCTGGACTCAGCTACCGTGGTAACCTGAACTTTAATGGTGCCGATACGCTGACGCTCACCGCCAACGATCAGGGCAATACTGGCTCTGGCGCGATCGGCATCGACAGCAGAACGCTGGGTATCACCGTCGGCGCCGTCAACGATGCACCACTGATCATCGTACCGGGTAACCAAACGGTAGACGAAGATACTAATCTGCTGCTCTCTGGAATCAACATCACCGATGCGGACTCCAATCCCAACCCCATCACTGTCACGCTCACCGCAACCAACGGAACGCTGACACTCGATCCACTCGTGCCTGGCAGCACAACGCTCACGCTCACCGACACGCTAGATAACATCAATACCGCGATCGCCAATCTAACCTATCGCGGCAGGCTCAACTACAACGGAGCCGACACGATCACCATCCGGGCAAATGATCAAGGTAATGCTGGCTTTGGCGGTCCCTTAACCGACATTAAGACCATCAATGTGAATGTCAATGCGGTCAATGATGCACCAACCTTGACCGTACCTGGAGCACAGACCGTCAACGAAGACACCAATCTCGTCTTCAACGCGGGTCGAGCGATCACTCTGACCGATGTAGACTCTGGAGCGAACCCGGTTCAGGTCATCTTCGCGGTCAGCAACGGCAGCCTGACGATCGGTGCGGTTGGCGGCGGTAACACACTCATAGGCAGCGGCACAAGCGCTATCACCTACAGCGGCACATTGGCAGCCCTGACCCCAGTACTCAACACTCTGACCTATCGCGGTAGACAGGATTACTTCGGTGCGGACACGCTGAGTGTCATCATCAACGACCAGGGCAACACGGGTTCCGGTTCACCTGGTATCGCTACTGGCTCTGTTGCCATCACGGTTAGCTCGGTGAACGACGCACCTGTCTTGCTAACGAACCGATCGCTGACCTTGAGCGAAGGCACCTCTAGCGTCATTACCAACTCTCAACTTCGCACCACCGATGTAGACAATACGCCTGATCTGCTCGTCTACACGCTGTTTAGCGCACCCAATCCACTCACCAGTGGCAGCTTACGGCTTTCTAATGGCGGCGGTACTACGGCGACTCTGGCGGCTGGCGGCACGTTCACTCAGGCAGATGTCAATAGCGGCTATCTCTCCTACCTCCAAAACGGCAGCGAAACGACGAGCGATAGCTTTACCTTCACGGTCGCTGATAACACACCGGGTAGTATCACCGTTCCTGGCGCTGGCACTGCCACCTTCAACATCGTGATCAACCCGGTGAATGATGCGCCCGCGATCGTCAACAACGCAAGGCTAACCCTCACCGAAGGGGGAACGAGTACAATCTCCACCACCTTGCTGAGTGTCAGTGATGCTGATAACACAACGGCTCAACTGAGGTACACCCTGAGCAGCACCCCCAACAGCGGGAACGTGCGGTTGAACGGTAGTGCTCTCACCATAGGACAGACCTTCACCCAGGCAGATATCGAAAGCACTCGCATCTCCTATCGCCATAACGGTAGCGAAACCACCAGCGACAGTTTCATCTTTGCGGTGAGCGATGGCGCAGGTGGAAACACAGGCAGCAGGACGTTCAACATCAGTATCACGAATACAAATGATGCACCGACGATCGTCTCGTCTGGTCCTGCCACTGTGAATGAAGGCGCAACGCTCAACCTCACCAACACCCTCCTGCGAACGTCCGACCCCGACAACCTCACGTCCGAACTCATCTACACCTTGCCAACCGTCCCCATCTCCGGCACACTCTTCCTAAACGGGGCGGCACTAGTGGGCGGCGCAACCGTGACGCAGCAGCAAATCGACCAGGGCGCATTAACCTACGTTCACAACGGTGGTGAGCCTAATGGTAACGATGCCTTCTTCTTCCAGGTCTCAGATGGCACCACGACATTAAACACCCGCATCTTCAACATCAACGTCAATCCCGTCAACGATGCACCCGTGCTGGTAAGCAATACTGGCTTACTCCTGGCTGGCGATGTGCCTTCACTGACCGTCATCGGCAGCGACTTGCTCCAGGTGACAGATGTGGATAACACGACTGCCCAACTGACTTACACGCTCACGTCCGTACCCAATCCAACCGTTGGCGTACTGCGGCTCAATGGCAACCAGGTCAGCGCAGGGCAAGCCTTTACCCAGGCAGACATTGACTCGGGTAATCTCAGCTTCGACTACATCGGCAACGGCAGTAGTGAAACCTTCCAGTTCACAGTATCGGATGGTGGTGTTGGCGGTACGCTATCCAATGCGTTCTTCTACATCAACTTCAGCTACTCATAACCAACTGAAAGCGCCATTGGTCACGATCGACGTTTCGCTTAAAATTCAACGGGTGTCACACAACTGTTGCGTGGCACCCGTTTTTTTGTTTATGGTTGCTTCTGTGTCGATGGGACACATTGTAGAACTCGGTGTGGTCGCTCAAATCTGTTACATCTAATCAAATCTGCTATGCCTAAAAAGAGAGCACCAATCCACTCCTCATACGCCAAAATCTTTATAGGGAATTAGTAGGTAGTTTTCAGCATGGATATCAAGAGTGGCTTCATCGACGCGATCGGCAACACACCACTGATTCGGCTCAACAGCTTTAGCGACGAAACAGGCTGCGAAATTTTGGGCAAGGCGGAATTTCTCAATCCGGGTGGCTCAGTCAAAGATCGGGCAGCACTCTACATTATTCAAGATGCCGAAGCAAAAGGATTGCTCAAGCCTGGAGGGACTGTGGTCGAAGGCACCGCGGGCAACACAGGGATTGGACTAGCGCACATTTGCAATGCCAAAGGGTACAAATGTCTGATCGTCATTCCCGAAACGCAATCGCAGGAAAAAATCGATCTCTTACGGACGCTAGGAGCCGAAGTGCGTACCGTTCCCGCCGTGCCCTACAAAGATCCCAATAATTACGTCAGGCTTTCTGGCAGAATCGCCTCAGAAATGGAAAACGCGATTTGGGCAAACCAGTTCGACAACCTGGCAAACCGTCATGCCCATTACGCCACAACGGGACCCGAAATTTGGGCGCAAACAGGTGGAAAAATCGATGGCTGGGTTGCTGCGACGGGAACAGGCGGTACCTACGCAGGCGTTTCGCTGTTTCTCAAAGAAAAGAATCCACAGATTCAATGTGTCCTTGCCGACCCGATGGGAAGTGGACTCTACAGCTATGTCAAAACAGGCGAACCAAAATCAGAGGGGAATTCCATCACCGAGGGCATTGGCAACAGCCGCGTGACTGCCAACATGCAAGGTGCGCCCGCTGATGATGCCATTCAAATTGACGACACTGAAGCCGTGCGTGTGGTCTATCAACTGCTGGAAAAAGACGGGCTGTTTATGGGTGGCTCTGTAGGCATTAATGTGGGAGCCGCGATCGCCCTGGCAAAACGACTTGGAGCAGGACACACGATCGTCACTGTGTTATGCGATGGCGGCAGTCGTTACCAATCGAAGCTGTTCAATCGCGACTGGCTAGCAACGAAAGGTTTACTGCCAGCGTAGTTGGTTGACGGCAATCGGCTGGTGGCGCTAAACGATCGCCAGTCCTGCCCAGAGTCAGCCAATGGATAGAGATCGCAAAAATAGAGCGTAAAGTTTCGCTAAAGCATGGTCGCCGCTTATTTCTGTAGCTTATAATACAGATATGAAAGAAATCGTTCATCTAGCCGCTTCTTAAATCCGGCAGACGGAAGTAGGGAGAAGTCCCGAAGGAACGCGCCTCAACCCACCACAAACAACACATTTAATCAAGAGGCGAAGACCATGCAACTTACTTACCGTGGCACTCAATACAACTACAATCCGCGTAGCGCTGAAGCCGTTCACGAAGCAACTGTTTTCCGCGCTGTCCGACCCACTTTCAATCTACATTATCGTGGTTCTGTTTATACCGTTGATCCCAACGTCGAACTACACCTGCCAATGGTTAAACCAACAGCACCGTTGGTGTATCGCGGCTCTACCTACGCCTTGAACGGTTGGACAGAACCCGCTGCTGTAACGCAACGTGCAGCGATTAGCTCAGGCACCCATAGCTTCAATAAGAAAGTGTCTGGCAGCGCGGAGTCCTCAGCCATTCACCGTAGCAACCTCCAGGGCAACGTACAGCGTCGCCTTCAGGTCGCACGTGAGCAAGGCGATCAAGACCTCATTAACCTGCTTGAGCGTGAGCTACAGCAACTTGCGTAGAACTGCCTGCGAAATCTGGTTTGTGTTGGCAGTAAATGACAGTTGGACTCAAGGCGTTACCGCGCTTAGTTGCTAATACATCTGCGGATCGACTGGCTGGAATGATGGCTTGAATCTTTAACTCCCTGATAAGGGTTCTCACTACCCAACAACGGTACAGGACATCTGTACCGTTTTTTTGTGTCATCTGTACAGTCTGCGTATAACATGGCTGACATCAAACCAGCCGTAAGGGGACTGCACTATGACAAGTAGCAAACAGTGTGGAAGAACAGAACGTTCTCGGCAGCGTTTTGGTGGCAGCGGTCTACGATCGCTCACCATGCACCGATACCATTCGATCAATCAATCAGGGCTTTCAGGTAGCTGGGCGATCGGTAGTTGGGCGATCGGTAGTTGGGCGATCGTGTCTCTTACAGTCGTAGCACCAAGCCAAGCACAGCAGCTAGTGCCATTGCCACCCCCTCCTACGGTTTCAGTGCCGGGGCTGATGACGACTCCCTCTGCCACCAACTCAACACCGTTACCTGGCGGCGAAACTGTTTTTCTAGCGCCTATCAATCGTTCAGGGGCAGCGGGACAATATACCGTCTATGTGAGCGGCGATAGCCCTTATCTGTTACAGCAAGTGCGATCGATTGAGCCGAGTGCGTCAGTGCAGCGGTATCAAGGGCAACCAGCTATTCAAGTGGGGACATTTGATAATGAGGCAGGTGCCAGGCGGCAAGTTGCAGCGTTGAACTCGCAGGGCATTATGGCTGAGGTGGCGACGACTAATGCAGCCACGATTGCAGCCCCATCGAATGTAGCGACGACAAGCCGTTATGTTGTGGTCATCCCAGGTGGTCGAGATGAGCTTTCCAGTCTGGCAGATCGAGCCATTCGCATGGGTATTCGTCAGGAAGCTATTCAAGAGAAAGGAGCACCGTTAGGTCCGCATCTGGAAATTGGTCCATTTGTACAGCATAACGATGCCAAGAAGATCAGTCAGTTTCTCAATGGAGGTGGTCTTGATGCGCGAGTTCACTACAACCGCTAAAGCCATACTGATGAGTTAACGGTTACCTGTAAAAGGCTCAATCGGCGGTCAATTTGATTGGCAGTCCATGTGATGCCTGCTGCTATGGATGAGCGCTAAAGCAGTTCTGCACTTTTGCAGAGTGAAGCAACCTTAGCGGCATAGAGTATACGATCGTCCCTCTGCCTCTGGTGTATTGGTTTTGCGCGAGGGTTTAGCTATACAGTTCTTGTGAGCTGCACACGCTAGCTCATAGAGTGTTGCGCCATTTAGAATGACGGTTTTGATAGCACCGACGAGAACTCAAACGATTCAGCAAATTGTAGTCACTTCTGCACAAATGCGCCAAATCGAAGCGCGTGTTTTTGCGGCAGGTATGCCCGTTGAAGCGCTGATGGAGAAGGTCGCAGGGCTGATTACGCGTCGAGTTGAGTTACTCTACCCTGACACGCGACAACAAATCGGCGTGTTGGTAGGACCAGGGCACAACGGCGGCGATGCACTGGTCGTCGCGCGTGAGCTTCACCTCAAAGGCTATGCTGTTTCGATTCACTGCCCCTTTTCCACGCTCAAAGATCTGACTGCCAGCCATAGCCGCTATTGTCAAAGTCTGGGCATCCCTTTTGTGAAGGTAGAGGCACTGCAAGGTTGTGATGTCTTAATAGACGGTATGTTTGGCTTTGGACTGGAGCGATCGCTCAGTGATGCGATCGCCGCCACAGTTAACCAAATCAACCAGTGGTCTCAGCCTGTGATCAGCATCGACCTTCCTTCTGGGCTGCACACCGATACTGGAGCGGTTTTAGGAACGGCAGTGCGTGCTACCCAGACCCTTTGCCTGGGACTATGGAAGCAAGGACTGTTGCAAGATCAAGCACTCGATTATGCAGGCACCGTTGCATTAATTGATTTTGACCTACCTCTTGCAGATGTTTGGGCAGTGCTGGGAGACCAACCCTCTGTAAGATGCATAACGCCAGAGCAAGCGATCGCCCATATCCCTTTAACCCGCCCTGCTGCCACGCACAAATACCAGATGGGTCATGTACTGCTGATCTGCGGCTCTCGCCGCTATGCTGGGGGCGCACTGCTCACTGCACTAGGCGCACGTGCTAGCGGTGTTGGGATGCTGTCGATCGCCGCTCCTGCTACGCTGAAGGCAACGCTCACAGCACAGTTGCCAGAAGCGCTGGTATGGGGCTGTGCAGAGACAGAAACAGGCGCGATCGCTCAACTGCCTGATGAAATTGATTTGCATGCGTATGACGCGATCGCCTGCGGTCCCGGCTTAACGATGGACGCAAACGCCATCGTGCAAAAAGTCTTGCAGGAAGAGCAGGCGATCGTCCTGGATGCTGATGGGCTAAACATTCTTGCCCAAATGGGGACAGTGCCAACACTTCAACGACGGCAAGCGCCAACCGTCATTACTCCTCACCTCGGCGAATTTAAGCGTCTCTTCCCTGATCTCGCTGAACCAATGCCATGTCGCATTACTGCTGCTCAAACTGCCGCTGCACAATCTGGTGCCATTGTGCTGTTGAAAGGAGCGCGAGTGGCGATCGCCAACCCGGAAGGTACCGTCTGGATTAATCCTGGCAGTACGGCTGCACTTGCCCGTGGCGGTAGTGGTGATGTGCTGACTGGGCTATTGGGTGGACTACTGGCACAAGCGATCGCAACACCAGCCTCGTCACCATCTGTCATTGCTACTGTGCAAGCAGGCGTTTGGTGGCATGCTCAGGCAGGCATTCTTGCCATGCAGGAGCGTACAATTTTAGGCGTTGATGCTTTTACGCTGGCGCACTATTTGATTCCAACATTGCAACAAACGCTACAGCGGGTAGAGCGATCATATGAGTATTAAAATTCTGCTTAACACTCAAGTCAACGCTACTCGAAGCAGATCACCGCAGACGCGATAGAACGTTCGGTGTCAAGTCCGTGTCGGATATATTAAATGCAGTTGAGATCCGCCGTTTATAGATCAGGATGCTGTCGCGTCAATCCTCTAGAACGAGCTCTTCAAATCCAGCTAAAATCTCTTGACAAACTTCCAACTCCGCATTGCTCCACGTAAGAAAAAGAATAGAGTCTATAGTGGTGTTCTTATTAATCTGGACATAAGAAGTTGCTGCTCTTAAAAGCTCACCAGAAAGCTTCTTCAGATCTCCTTGACCAGTGCCAACTCCCATAAGAGGAAACAGAATTGTTTTTGGTGCTACAGACTTCAGCTCTAATGAATCTGCTTTCCTAAGAGAATTTGTGACGCATTCGCCAATATTTTGGATTGGCAAATAACCTTGCCCGACCTCACCTTGGACAGCAGCAACATGAAAGATTTTCTTAACATTGTGAGTTCTTTGCAAGGCTCCAGAATCAGTCATCAAAACTGTTGAAGGCACTACATTAAGATTGTTACCCATCAATTGAGCCAATCCTTTTTCAATCAAATCATTACTTGCAGTACCAGTGATAGGGTCTTTTTCGGCACCAAGATAACGAATGATCCCGGAGATGGAGCGATCGTAGAACCGAGCCATCTGCATATTAGTATTCTCTGAATTGACCCAAATATCGGCAGAGGTAACATTTTGAATTCCCCCTGTAACCAAACCCAGACGTTTGTTTGGTAATTGTCTAAATCGGTAGTAATGAGTTTTAACTTCTGGAACGGGTGTCGGTTTGCTAAGCTTAAGCTGTTGAAGCTCAGCCTCTAGCTGCTTATTTTGTTCTTTAAGCTCACTATTTCCATATGCTTCAGAAGCATTCTTGGTTCCAAACCACCAAGTGAACACAAATGCTCCAAAAGCTCCTCCCAACGAGAATCCAAACAGCTTACCATCAACCGAACTGCCGCCAGGAAAAAATAAGAAGATGAGAAGAGCTGGGAATAAAGCAATGAGTAACCAAGCAACTTGATTGGCAGACTCAAAATTCCTACTATGTTTGCGATTAAGTGTCCAAAAGTAGATGAATAGACCGACTAGCAAGCTAAGAATTGCCGTTGCCAATATGATTGAAGCAGGTATATAGCGCCCTGGCTCTGTAGGTTTCAAATCCGCTGCTAGTATTGAAAAACTTGATTTAAGAATTTTCATTTTCTCTATTTACATTAAGTTTAAGCCACAGGAAAGCAATGATAGTTTTAGCATCTAATATTTCACCAGTCTCCATTAAGCCAAAGGCTTCCTGGATTGGAATCTCGACAATTTGGGTGTCTTCATGAGCCTGTCTTAATCCACCCCCCTTAGCGATTTTGTTCTCATCTAAGACTTCTGCATAATATAAAAATATTCTTTCAGAGGAGCCGCCAGGTGACGGATAAAAAGTCGTAATGTGAAGTAAGTTTTTAACCTCATAGCCAATTTCTTCAAAAATCTCCCTGCGTACGCTTTTTTCGGGGTTTTCCTCGACTTCAACTTTGCCAGCTACTAGCTCCAATATCCATCCCAGTCCTTCTTGATAAGTTGGATATCTAAATTGATTCACTAAGATAACTTTCTGGCTACGTTGATTAACGAGCAAAACTGCTGCTGAATCCCCCCGATCAAGATTCAGTAGCCGGGTCGGAGCACTCATTTGACCATCGAACTGCTCGTACCTAACCACTGCCTCGTCTACTTTGAAGAAGTCATCCAAAAGCCGACTTTGACTCTCAATTTGTACCTTCTTCACTGGTTCGCCTCTGTAAGATTTAGTCTTAATTACCTTCTAAGGTAGGTCATTCGTAAACTATAAGTAAGCCGTTCTCCAACATTAACGCCATACCTCTTTCTAGTTTGTACCATAAGCTCCTCCTGCTACACAAGCGCAGTATCAGAGCTTACAGCAGTGATGATTCATTTTTAGCTATGCCCTCTAGCACGAATGGACTTAGGCGGAAAACTCTGAGGTTTTGTCACACAGAAAGAGCAAAAAATGCTCAGATAGCTTTCAAGGTTGTTTCAATTTAGGCAACGAGGTTGAGTTAACCGAGCCGCTTCAAAGATCAAAGCTGCACGTGTTGCCAGAAAATTTTGCTTAGAACAACTGCGCCAACCATTGAATCTGCCTGTTGAATACTCTGGGTCGTTGCAACTACAGATTACTGTCGATATCTCTAAGCCAATGACCACCGAAGCTATACAGTAGCGGCTTACGTTTGCAGCTCTAATGCTCTAAGCTGATTCTGAATACGATCGCGATCGCTCCTTGCTGGTTGAAAATCGGGCTTAATTGTTAATGCCTGCTCTAGCGAGTGCATGGCATCACGATATTGCCTTAATTCACAGAGAGCACGACCTCGCCAGTACCATGCAGTATAGCTTTCAGGTTGGATCTGGATTGCCTGCTCAAAGCAAGTAATCGCCTCTTGATGCTGCTTCAGACGCAGAAAAGCGCCCCCCATGCAGCAATGGATATCTACGTCATCTGGCTTCAGTTGCGATGCCTGTTGATAGGACGAAATTGCCTCTTCGTAGCGCTCTAAGCCGTATAAAACATTGCCTCGCCAGCGCCAAAGTTGGGCATCATTCGATCGCAGGAGACACGCCTGATCGTAGGCGCTCAACGCCTCTACATGGCGCTTCTGCTTTTCCAATGTGTGTGCCTCTTGCAGCAAGCGATCGTAATCAGTGCTGACCATAGCGACCGTTTCACTCACATTAGCCAGCGGGATGGTAACGATCGTTTCCTCATCACGTTTTTCTGTTTTCGGAACGCTGACGATCGTGTCCCCTGGTGTTTCAGCCATCCCAGCAGCCTTGTCTTTCCCTTGCTTAGGACAACTGACGATGGTTGCTTCTGCGTTTGGTAGCGTTGATGGGGCAGGCTTTGGTGCTGAACGACGATGAGACTGGTGTCCGTTCAGGGCGATCAGAGGGTAGCCAGAATCCATTTGCGAGTCATCCGTAGAGGCAATGGTGGCATCGTCCTCCTCTGGTAGCTCTGAGTCGCCTGCTTTAAGCTGCTGCAAGACGCGCCTGCGACCGTCCACTGCTTCCTGAAAATCGGGCTTCAACTGCATTGCACGATCGTAGGAGGCGATCGCCGCTTCCGGTTGCTGGAGGCTCTCTAACAACCGTCCTCGGTCATACCATGCCCAGTAATTCTCTGGCTGTAACTGCACCACTTTGTAGTAGGAAGCAACGGCTTCTTCATAGCGAAGCAGTTGCTCCATCACGTTGCCGCGCTTGAACCACACCACGTGATCGTCAGGCTGCATCTCGACAACTCGATCGTAAGCAATGACCGTTTCTTCATAACGGTGCAGATTTTCAAGCGCCATCCCGCGCATAAACCATGCCAGAGCGTCATCGGGATTCAGGGCGATCGCACGATCGCAGGCAACTAATGCTTCGTCATAGTGTTGCAGATGATAGAGGGTATCAACCCGGCGCAATTGGCTCAATATCTGTTTGCGACTCTCGACCGCGAGTTGAAAATCGGGTTTGAGCTGTACAGCACGATCGTAGGACGTGATCGCTTCATCAGGCTGCTGTAGCTGTTCGAGCGCTTTACCGCGATCGTGCCATGCCCAATAATTCTCAGGCTGAAGCTGCACGACTTGCTCAAAGGACGCTAAAGCCTCTTGATAGCGCTGGAGCTGTATGAACACGGTGCCTTGCTTGTACCATGCCAGATAATCGTCTGGGTGAATCTGCACCACGCGATCGTAGGACGCGACCGCGTCGTCGAAGCGCTTCAGGTTTTCAAGCGCCATGCCCCGCTTAAACCACGCCACATCGTCATGGGGCTTTGCTTGTAGCACTCGGTCATAGGCAACAACTGCTTCCTTATACCGCTGGCGCTGAAATAAATCATCGCCACGTTCTAGCCAGGCGAGATGTCCATCAAAACTGACTACGGTTGGCTCTGCTAACACAGATGCAACGGGAGCAGTCCTTGTCAGCGATCGCAGTGCCTCTAGCGCTTCTTTGGCAGATTCATACCGCTGCCGAAAGTCATAGCGCACCATTATGTCTAGCACCTGGGCAAATTCAGTGCTGACCTGCACCTGGTCGCGCCAGATAATTTCGCTGGTTTTAGGGTCTTCCCTGAGCTTTTTAGGATAAATGCCTGTCAAGCATTGAATCGCCATCATACCCACTGCATAGATGTCGCTGCTAAAGCGCGGTTTGCCTGCCAACTGTTCGTTTGGCATATAGCCAGAGGAACCAACCGCGATCGTAATGCTCACTTCGCGCTCGTCTATAATCTGGGCACCAATTTGTTTAACCGCTCCAAAATCGATCAGGAAGAGGCGGCGATCGCTTTGCTGTCGAATCAAGTTAGAGGGCTTAATGTCACGGTGGACAACCTGCTGCTGATGTACAAACTCCAAGACAGTGAGCAAATCTTGCAGCAGATGAATCACTTCCAGTTCAGTAAACTGAGGTTGCAGCTTGAGCGCCTGACTCAACACCTGCCCTTCAATGAACTCTTGCACAAGATAGAAGTCTTGTGCCTCTTCAAAGTGGGCGAATAGCCTGGGAATTTGCTCGTGACTACCCAGCGTATAGAGCGCCTCTGCCTCTGTATCAAATAAGCGCCTTGCTGCTTGCAGTGCGTCTGGATCGCTCATTCTGGGTTTGAGCTGCTTCACAACACAATGGGGCTTGCCAGGAAGATGCAAATCACTCGCCAAATACGTTTGCCCAAACCCGCCACCACCTAAGTGACGGATAATCTGGTAGCGTCCCCCAAGGATTTTGCCCAACATAGGTTATGAAAGCTTCAGAGTGTCGAGAACTGCCTAGTGATGACCCAAGGGAAATCCTTCATCATTACTAACAGTTCCCAGACACGTCATCATCAGTAGCCGTTCCAGCTTGTTCTTAGATTTATAGTAAAGCGGCTCTGCAAGCTACGAAAATTTACCTAATGGCAGCCTTTAGCCAGGAGTCTGGGTTAGCAGCGGCTCTAGCCAGGGCTGGAACTGGTCACGACGAAACACTTGTGCCCGACGACGATAATCGAACCGCAGTAAACTAGGGATGCCATGCTTGCGAACGCATTCTTTTAGCCAGGACGCAACGCCTTGACCCTCCTCAGGAACCATCTCGGCTTGAAACGGACCGTACATCAAAACCAGCATGCTATGCGCTTGAAGAGGGGCATCGCGTTCAATAAGGCTCGTTAAACTTGGATGCGTTGAACGGGATTGACTCGCCATTCTCACTTCGGTGTCTTCTCGACTAACGCGCGCTCGTAGCGTTTTAGTCATCTCGCGTTGTGCCGTAGACTCACTGTATTCCTGGTTTGATTCAGTGTCAGCATCAGATTGGCGACGAGGTCGTCTTTGGGTCATAAAACTCCTATTTTCAGTGGGCTTAAGCAGCCAATCAAACCCTTTCCATCAAGTTGCAGAGTGTATGAGGAAGGGGAGCTGGCTGATGCAGATTAACGAAGTTACTTGCACTATGGCAATCTACTTATCTAAATAGTAGCTACTTTTTACAGAAGCGGCAATTTTCTGCACCAAAAAAACTCTGCTTGTGGTAAAGCCGACAATGAGCGATCGCTAACCGCTGTCCATCACTTCAGTGCTGGTGAGTGATGGTTAACTCTTCCACAACGAAGCATGAACCGCCAACGCTTTATTAATTGTTATGAAGCGTAGTGTCTGCAAGGTCGAAAAACTGGCGCTGTTTCCTCAGCCAATTCAGCGATAAGTCGGCTTAGGACGATACAGTTTTCTAGTTTCTGATAAGTTAGCTTGAGTAAGCCCATTTTTGTAAGTAAACGGTAGCACTATGACTGTCTGCGAATATAGGGCAGGTCTAGAAGGCATTCCCGCCACTCAGTCCAGCATTAGTTTTGTTGATGGACAGCGAGGAATTTTAGAGTATCGCGGCATTGCCATTGAAGAGTTAGCTGATAAGGGTCATTTCCTGGAAACCGCCTACCTCCTTATTTGGGGCGAATTGCCAACAGAGGAAGAATTAGAGTTATTTGAGTATGAGATTACGTATCATCGACGACTCAAATACCGTATTCGCGACATGATGAAGTGCTTTCCTGAGAGCGGTCATCCCATGGATGCATTGCAGGCATGTGCAGCAGCACTAGGGTTGTTTTATTCTCGTCGTGCTTTAGATGACCCGACCTACATCCGTGCTGCTGTCGTCAGACTGCTGGCTAAAATACCCACGATGGTGGCAGCGTTTCAGTTGATGCGAAAGGGCAACGATCCAGTTCAACCCCGCGACGATTTAGGCTATGCAGCCAATTTTCTCTATATGTTGAACGAACAGGAGCCAGATCCCTTTCCAGCACGCATTTTTGACGTGTGTTTGATGCTTCATGCTGAGCACACGATTAATGCGTCTACGTTTTCAGCATTGGTTACAGCTTCAACCTTGACTGATCCGTATGCGGTGGTTGCTTCGGCTGTGGGCACACTGGCTGGACCGCTGCATGGTGGCGCGAATGAGGAAGTCATTCTTATGCTGGAGGAGATTGGTACAGTTGAGAATGTGCGCCCCTGGCTTGAAAAGCAACTTGCCCAGAAAGGCAAGATTATGGGTTTCGGTCATCGCGTTTACAAAGTAAAAGATCCACGCGCTACGATTTTGCAACATCTCGCAGAACAGCTATTTGAGAAATACGGTCGTGATGAATACTACGATGTAGCGGTTGAGCTTGAAAAAGCAGTGGAAGAAAACCTGGGTCACAAAGGTATTTATCCCAATGTGGACTTTTACTCGGGTCTGGTTTATCGCAAGTTAGGCATTCCGTCTGACTTATTTACGCCTGTTTTTGCAATTTCTCGTACGGCTGGTTGGCTGGCGCATTGGAAAGAGCAACTGAATGAGAATCGGATTTTTCGCCCGACCCAGATTTATACAGGGCTACATGAGGCAGCATATATGCCGATCGAACAGCGTTAGAGGGCGATCGAGTCTATTCCTTTCCGAGTAGCATATTTTTTGTGCGATCGAGTGATGGGCGGCACCCCCCTTGCCTTATAGCGATGCTCTTGTCACTATGTTGCCAGTGACGATTTTCAGGAACTCCAGCCCTCGAACGATTGGTTCTGAGGGCTTTTTATTGGGCACTTTTGAGTGGGCAATGGTTGCAAGGGTAAGGTGCTGACTGAGAAGTCGCGTTACAGAAGTGTGCGCTGAGTCATTGATCTTGGTGCCCCTGGCTCATTGCTATGACCCAGTGCCGCATTTATCTATAGCGATTTGCGATCGTGCGGCAGTGATCCAGCGATATACTATGGACGCAGAGCTATGTAACAGTCCTGTTACTGAGAAAGGTCGAAGGTAAGATCTTCGGGCTTTTGATGGCAGGAGCGCTGTCGCTTCATGGGGAGCCGCCTGCACTGTTTGGTTGATTGTTAACAACGATTTACTGAGTGATGACTCAAAGCAGGTAAGCGATGAACTCAGGCATAGATTTACAGGGCGTTTTCATTCAATCCCTCACCGATTTGGGGCTACCTGCGGGTGCTGCAAAAGCAATCTGGATGCCGCTACCGATGCTGCTCATGCTGGTTGGCGCAACCGTGGGTGTGCTGGTAGTCGTGTGGCTGGAGCGAAAGATTTCGGCGGCAGCGCAGCAGCGGATTGGTCCTGAATATATTGGTCCGTTAGGTGTACTGGCACCTGTAGCGGATGGCTTAAAGCTGGTTTTCAAAGAAGATGTGGTGCCAGCAAATTCGGATGCGTTGCTGTTTACGCTTGGTCCTGTAATTGTGGTCATCCCGGTCTTTCTGTCTTACCTCATTGTGCCGTTTGGGCAGAATCTGGTGGTGACGGATGTGGGAATGGGTGTCTTTCTGTGGATTGCCCTGTCGAGTGTGGCACCGATCGGCTTACTGATGTCGGGCTATGCCTCAAACAATAAGTACTCTTTGCTGGGTGGTTTACGAGCCGCTGCACAGTCCATCAGCTACGAGATTCCGCTGGCGCTGTCAGTGCTGGCGATCGCGATGATGTCGAACTCACTTAGCACGATCGACATTGTGCAGCAGCAGTCTGGCTATGGCATTTTGGGTTGGAACATTTGGCGGCAACCTGTAGGGTTCGTCATTTTTTGGATTGCGGCTTTGGCAGAATGCGAACGGATGCCGTTTGACCTCCCAGAGGCTGAAGAAGAGCTGGTAGCAGGCTATCAGACTGAATATTCCGGGATGAAGTTTGCCCTTTTCTACCTCGGCTCTTACGTTAACCTGGTGCTGTCGGCGCTGCTAGTAGCGGTACTCTATCTCGGCGGCTGGGATTTTCCGGTACCGTTGACGCTGGTAGCTGATCTGTTAGGGATTGATGAGTTCAACCCGATTTTCCAAATTGTTACAGCCTCGCTTGGCATTACGATGACGGTGCTCAAAGCTTACTTTCTTGTGTTTCTGGCGATTCTGCTACGGTGGACAGTGCCACGTGTGCGGATTGACCAATTGTTAGACTTAGGCTGGAAGTTTCTTTTGCCTATTTCACTGGTCAACCTCTTGTTGACTGCCGCCCTCAAACTTGCATTCCCGTTTGCTTTTGGTGGCTGAGTTTAAAAGGATAAAGGCTCAAGCATGAGTCATCCGTTCTTATCCTTTATCGTTCATTCTTTATCCTTCAAAGAAGAGTCTTATGCTGAAGTTTCTCAAGCAGGTCAGTGATTACACCAAAGAAACAGTGCAAGCGGCAAAGTATATCGGTCAAGGGCTGGCAGTGACGTTTGATCACATGCAGCGCCGTCCAGTGACGGTACAGTATCCTTACGAAAAGCTGATTCCGTCGGAACGGTTTCGGGGGCGCATTCACTTTGAGTTCGATAAGTGTATCGCGTGCGAAGTCTGCGTTCGGGTTTGCCCCATTAATTTACCTGTGGTGGATTGGGAATTTAACCCTGAGACGAAAAAGAAGAAGCTCAATCACTACAGTATTGATTTTGGCGTGTGTATTTTCTGTGGCAATTGCGTGGAATATTGCCCAACAAACTGTCTATCAATGACTGAAGAATACGAGCTTTCGACCTACGATCGCCATGAGCTGAACTACGACAGCGTTGCGCTCGGTCGCTTACCCTATAAAGTCACTGAAGACCCAATGGTGACCCCGTTGCGAGAATTTGCTTACTTACCAAAAGGCGTGATTGAACCGCATGGTTTGCCCGCAGGTTCGCGTCGGGCAGGTTTGCGCCCTGAAGAAATTGTGGAGACGGAGAAATAGCGGTCAGCGGTCCAGCCGTCAGCTCTGGAACGCTCCTGGCTGAACGCTGAACGCTGATTGCTCCTAAGTAAGGAGACTCATTACTGTGAATTTAGCCGAAGGCGTACAGATTGTTTCGTTTGGTTTATTGTCTCTGATGGCGATCGGAGCAGCACTAGGCGTTGTTTTGCTTTCTAATATTGTGTACTCCGCGTTTCTGCTGGGTGGCGTGTTTATCAGCATTGCAGGGCTGTATTTGTTGCTGAATGCTGATTTTGTGGCAACGGCGCAAGTATTGATTTATGTAGGGGCGGTCAATGTGCTGATTTTGTTTGCCATCATGCTGGTGAATAAGCGGCAAGACTTTGTGGTAGTGCCGAGAGCCTGGATTCGACGGGGTGCAACGGCGTTGGTCTGCTCAGGGCTATTTGCACTCTTGAGTGTGATGGTCGTCTCTACGCCCTGGTCGCTTTCTGGAGGGGTAGCAGCAGGCAACAGCTCGATCGTGACGATCGGCAAGCATTTCTTTACGGATTTTCTGCTGCCGTTTGAATTGGCATCGGTCTTGCTGCTGATGGCGCTCATCGGGGCGATCATCCTGGCACGACGTGAGCTACTGCCAGACGATGCCCTGTCACCACTCCAGCAGCCTGCACTAACATTGCCAGAGCGTCCGCGTGAATTGATTGCTGTTGGACCCGGCACGCCAGAACGGACGATCGCGAGTGCTCCGTCTGACCAGAATAATTAGGTGAGGTGACTATCGATGCAGCTTCAATACTTTCTCGTTCTGGCAGCCGCTCTGTTCTGTATCGGCATTTTTGGTTTGATCACCAGTCGCAATGCGGTGCGCGTGTTGATGTCGATCGAACTCATGCTAAATGCCGTCAACCTTAATCTCATGGCATTCTCTAACTATTTAGACGCTCAGGATATTAAGGGTCAGGTCTTTACGACCTTCGTGATCGCGATCGCGGCTGCGGAAGCGGCTGTTGGTTTGGCGATTGTGCTTGCTATCTATCGCAACCGCGACACGGTGGATATGGAGCAGTTCAACCTGCTGAAGTGGTAGCTTTGGTGAGCGTTGTTGGTTGCTAATCGACTAACAACCAACAACTAAAAACTAACAACGATTTAATGTGCAACTGAAGCAGGTCATCATTGCTCATAAAGCGGGCGATCGCCTGAGCCAGCGCTGGGCAGAAAAGTGCGCCAAGCAGTTAGAGAGTCGTCAGTGCCGTGTTTTAATGGGACCCAGTGGTCCGAAAGATAACCCGTATCCTGTCTTTCTCGCTTCTGTGGCGCACCCGATCGATCTAGCGATCGTGCTGGGCGGCGATGGAACAGCGCTAACCGCCGCCCGTAATCTGGCAGCCGATCACATTCCGATTTTGGCTGTGAATGTGGGTGGGCATCTGGGCTTTCTCACAGAGTCTCTGGACGATTTTGAACAGACTGAGCAAATCTGGGATCGGCTGCTGGGCGATCGATTTGCAGTACAGCAGCGCATGATGTTGCAAGCGGGCGTGTTTGAGGGCAATCGCGCCAATCTGGAGTTGGTGAGCGATCGCTACCTGGCACTCAACGAAATGTGCATCAAACCAGCGTCTGCCGATCGCATGATCACGTCGATTCTGGAAATGGAGATCGATGGAGAAGTGGTCGATCAGTATCAGGGCGACGGTTTGATTGTGGCAACGCCAACGGGATCAACGTGTTATACAGTCGCCGCAAACGGACCCATTATTCATCCGGGCATGGCTGCGATCGCGGTCACACCCATCTGCCCCCTGAGTTTGTCAAGCCGTGCGATCGTCCTTCCTCCCGGTTCTGTGGTCAGCATCTGGCCCCTGGCTGACCACGAGCTGAATACTAAACTTTGGATGGACGGAGTACTGGCAACTTCGATCTGGCCCGGTCAGCGGGTTGACATTCGCGCCGCAGATTGTCAGGCGAAGTTTATTATTCTAAGAGAAGACTACTCGTACTATCAGACCCTACGAGAGAAGCTGCAATGGGCAGGGGCGAGGGTTCACTACAGCAATAACCACCGCAATTAAACGCTTCCCACCAGCATTTCATCTTCCCACTCCAACGTATCACCAACTTTTTCGCCATCGTGGTAGGCGGCGAGAAGGACTTCGCTGGTTTTGCCCCAGGCGATCGCACCAGTGGCATCCAGCCCGATCGCACCTAAATCTCGCTGATGCTGATGTGCCTCTCTGAAGGAGCGCTCAAAGGCAGCAACGAGGGGTTGTCCATCATCTACTCGCACGACGATACGGGCTGCCAGACATTCATCAATAATGTCTTCGCCAATGCCAGTACAGCTCACGGCAGCATGGGCTGTCGCGTAGTTTCCGGCTGGCATCGCAGAGTCGCTGACGCGCCCGATGCGCTCAAAGCCTTTCCCACCTGTAGAAGTGCCAACCGCAATGCACCCTTGAGCGTCTAGAACAACGACACCGATCGTGCCACGCCCAGCCGTATCTTCCACCAGTTCTCGCTCAGCGACTACTCCTGCCATCTCTCTGGAAAAGTTGCCCTGCCGCTCTTGGATCCATTCCTGTAAGCGAATCTCCGTCAGGGGATCGTAGGCGGGTAGTTCCAGTTCACGCAGCAGTTCTGCGGCTCCCTGATCAGACAGGACGCGATCGTGGGAGGTTTGCAGTGCCTTCGCCAGGTTAATTGGATTTTGTACCCGTGAAACATTGATGACACCGCTAAAACGTTGACTCGACCCATCCATCAAAGCAGCACTCATGCGGATCTGCCCGTCCGACTGCAAGACAGAGCCAGTGCCAGCATTAAAACGAGGATCATCCTCAAGCATCTGACAGCCATGAATCACCGCTGCTTGAGCCGTAGCCCCTGATAGCAGCAAGGCGTAAACCTCATCAATGACGCGGTAAAGCGATTTGCGTACAGACTCAACGCCGCCCTTTCCTTTCAAGGAGCTGCCAGCTCCACCGTGAATAATCAGTTTGGGTTGCACCCGTTCTGCGGACATGATTGAAACCTCTGTACTGTAAGCGTTATTGATTGTTAGTTGTTGGTTGAGAGCGAACTGAACAACGCAGCCGTTTGCCTCTTTGCTTCCAGTAATGTTTGAAAGCAGCAGACTCACATCCTATAACGGCGATAGCACTCCATAACCGTAGGAGCGACGGACTTCGCAGCCTGACTAAAAAGCTCTCGAACCGATCCCTTCACTACCATTAAGCAACAGGAGCGAACGATAAACTGCTAATGACTAACAACTAACGACTAACAACCGCTAATCACTCTGGGATCGACGACGACGGCAGCGTTCTGAACAGTATTTCACGTCATCCCAGCAATCTTCCCACTTCTTGCGCCAGGTAAAGGGACGATCGCAAACGGGGCAGATTTTAGTTGGTCGGTCGGCTTTGGCGCGGGCGCGTGGCATTGTTGGTGAGGTGTAAGGAGTGAAGAGTGAGAAGGCAGAAGGCAGTAGGCAGAAGGCAGAAGGCAGGAGGCAGAAGGCAGGAGGCAGAAGGCAGGAGGCAGGAGGCAGAAGGCAGGAGGCAGAAGGCAGAAGGCAGGAGGAAAAAAGGCAGAAGGCAGAAGCTAATACACCTCACACCTCACACCTCACTTCCGCGAAGAGGCAGAAGGTAGAAGGTAGAATTCAGGTTTAGCGTAGGAGGGCAATGGGTGAAAGGGCAATATGGCTCTGCTTGCTCCTTCCTTTCCTACTTCTTACCTTCTAACACATGACTGAGTCAGTATTGGCGGCGCTCCGTATTGTTTTAGTGGAACCTGCTGGGGCGCTGAATGTGGGCGCGATCGCCCGCGTGATGAAAAACATGGGCTTGCATCATCTGGTGCTGGTCAAGCCCCGCTGCGATCGATTAGGGGAAGAAGCACGGCTCATGGCGGTTCATGCTGCCGATGTCCTGGAAGGGGCAACAGTGGTCTCGACGCTGCCAGACGCGTTACGTGGCTGTCAGAGGGCGATCGCAACCACTGCCCGACCTAGAGTTGCAACAGTGCTGGAGTCTCCCCGCGCGGCATTGCCCTGGCTACTCGAAGCAGCCCCTCAAGAGCGTGGAGCGCTCATCTTTGGTCCTGAAGATCGAGGGTTGAGTAACGAAGAGCTGAACTATGCCCAGCGCTTTGTCGCTATTCCTTCACACCCTGCCTATGCAGCCCTTAACCTGGCGCAAGCGGTGGCGATTTGCTGCTATGAACTGTATCAGTGGGAAAGGGATCAGCCGTCAGCCGTCAGCCGTCAGCCGTCAGCAGCCACGGAAAACCAAGCACTTGCTAGTGCAGAAGCTAACATTCAACCCTTAAACCATCCACCTCTCTCGCCCACTCCCCACTCCCCACTCCCTACTCCCTACTCCCCACCTGTCTCTCTCGATGCCTTAGAAGGTTACTATCAGCATCTGGAAGCAATGCTGCTTGCGATCGGCTACTTGCACCCCCACACAGCCGCTAGCCGTATGCAAAAATTTCGGCGGTTGTTGAACCGAGCGTTGCCATCTAGTGATGAAGTGACGATGCTACGAGGCATTCTAAGCCAGGTAGAGTGGGCGACTCAAAAGGCTAACCAGAGAAAAATTGAGGCTGACCATGATCACAATGCAGCAGATAAGAGCTGAAAGACAACTGAGAAAGCGTTTGGCGGTTTAGACTAGCGGCTAAAAAACCTCGGTTTTTTGTGAACGAGTAGTCTACAATTCTGATAGCTTTAAGGCTAACGCAAGCAGTTCGTCGTGGATGATTACTGGTTAGCTTGCTGCCTCTACGATCGAGGCGTGTGCAGCTTAACCCTGTCAGTCTTAGTCTTTTATTCTCAGCATTTGTCGGAGTGTGCTATGCCAGATTCGAGCGGTCTGCCGCGCAGGTCACGCAGTCATGATTCGTCAGTACCCACTCGAATCTCCGGTTCAGGGCGGTTGCTGCGTGGCGACTCCAGTTCCCATCAGCAACCACCACGAGATCAACAGGGAGTCGATGTCCAGTCGTCTCGCAGGCTGTCAAAGCGGCAGCGCCTCACTCTCTGGCAAGTACTGTTTGGACAGAGCAAGAGAAATACGTCTCGACGATCGGCGCTACAGCAAGCGAAACGAAAGAATGTTAATGCCAGCATTGACCCATCGCGCAACCTTTTGCAGCAATTGCAGCAACGTTCTCAGCGATCGGCGACGAGTGAGCAAATTGCTTCAAAGCTGGCTGAAGATCAGGTAAGACAGGCAGTTCTAGGGCGATCGCGCCAGTTGACGGGTGGATCGCCTACCGCCAACGCCAGCCCTGGTAGACGAAAGGAGAAAGTGTTCCTCAGACAAGAGTCTTTTCATCGAGCTGGAAGTACGCCATCTTCTTTCAGGGATTCTGGCTCAGATGCCATTCCAGCGTTTCAGTCTCTCTCACAGGTAGCCAAGCGCGATCAAGCAAATGCTCTAACCCTTAAGCGCGAAGCGCGGAGGCGCACACGTCAGGGCGACAGCAACCGCAGTCACGGTCTCAGTGTTGAGAGAATGTCAGCGACGGACTTGAAGGACTCAAATGCACAAACTCGCCAGCGAGACAATCACTCCCGTCCGCGATCGCGCAGCTTCTCGGCAGGGCTATATGCCGCTCGGATGCTGATTTTGAGCGTTGGTGTTGGCGTTTTGGCTGGCACAATGCTGTCCATGTTAGATCCCGCATCTCGCTTATCGGCAGGCGCATCGCAACAAGCGACCAAAAAAACGGATGCCGTAGAAGCCGCACAGGTCAGTCCAGCCACCGTAACCGCACAAAGCGCACCACTAGTAGACGCTTCAGCCGTGCAACTACCCCAGATGGGGCAAGAATTGACCACCCTTAAAGCAGACTTGCAAACGCTTGCTTTGCAAATGCCTCAACTCACACCTGGAATCTTTTTGTTTGACCTGGATTCCAGTGCCTATCTGGATCTCAACGGTGGTGCTTCCTTTGCCGCTGCCAGCACGATTAAAGTGCCCATTTTGATTGCCTTTTTTCAGGACGTGGATGCGGGCAAAATTCGCCTGGATGAACCGCTAACTATACGGAAAGAGCTAGTAGGAGGCGGATCGGGCGAAATGCAGGGGTTGCCAGTGGGGACGCAGTTCACGGCGTTGGAAACGGTTACCAAAATGATTACCATCAGTGATAACACCGCGACCAATATGGTGATCGCTCGGCTGGGCGGCATGGCAGCCTTAGACCAACGGTTTCGCTCTTGGGGTCTCGTCTCAACAGCCGTCAACAGTCTGCTGCCTGACTTAAGCGGCACGAACACGACGAGTCCCAGAGATCTGTCGCTCTTAATGACGCGCATTAGTCAGGGAGAACTTGTTTCGATGCGATCGCGCGATCGCCTACTAGATATCATGCGGCGCACGGTGAACCGCAGCCAGCTACCGCAAGGATTGGGCAAAGGTGCCACGATCGCTCATAAAACAGGCGACATCGGCGGCTTAATTGGTGATGTTGGATTAATCGATATGCCCAATGGCAAACGCTATGCGCTGACTGTACTGGTCAAGCGATCGCACAACGACGATCGAGCTTACGACCTGGTTGAGAAGGCTTCGCGCACGGTTTACCGATACCTCAATCGTGCCCAAGCCGCCCCACGCCGCCCGACATCAAGCCCTTTGCTACCTGGTGATCAGTCACCACCTCAAGCTGGCAATGCGGCTCCAGCGTATTCTGGCACCCCAAGTATGTCAACAGAAACCGCCATCACGCAGTCTCCAACGATCGATACAGCGACGCGCTAAGGATTGTGGATTGAATAAAACCAGATTCTTGCGTAGGGTGTGTAAAGCCGTGCCGTTATACCAGAACGCAGCGTAACGCAGCACCTCCGGGGATTGTGATGCGTTACAGCTATTGCTTAACACATCCTACAAAAGCCGATCTTAACGCGATGTGCGACTTTCCTAAAATACCTGCCAAAACTGCCCTCACCCTAGCCCTCTCCCATCGGGAGAGGGAACCGGAACGGTCTGGAAGCCCTTCTCCCTGGGGAGAAGGGTGGGGATGAGGGCGAATTAGTTGCACATCGCGTGATCTTATTTAATTCTCATTCCTAAGTGTTGAGAGGGAGAGGATTTAATAAGTCGATGTCGATGACTGGTAGGCTGACGCTGACTGCCCCAGTCTGTAGCGGTGCGTCGGCTTTTAATGTCTCTGTCTGTAACGTTTCCAGCGATTGCCAAACTTGATTCAGCAGTGGCTCTAATCCCGTCCGTGCGACCGCAGAAATTTGAAAGACGGGCACCTGACTCACTTCATGCAGTTGAGCAGCAAGCTCGTTGACTGTCTCAACATCTTGGCTCATAGCATCAAGCTTACTGAGTGCCAAGAACTGAGGACGATCGGTTAGTCCGCGTCCATACGCATGGAGTTCTTGTTGAATCGTGTGATAGTCAGCGATCGGATCAGGACTGGTGACATCAATGAGATGCAAGAGCAGACGAGTCCGCTCGACGTGGCGCAGAAAGTCATGTCCGAGACCTGTTCCCAGATGTGCGCCCTCAATCAGCCCTGGAATATCAGCAAACACAGTGCCATCTCCAGTCGGCTTACGAACAACACCCAGATTGGGCACCAGTGTTGTGAACGGATAATCGGCAATTTTGGGTCTCGCAGACGACAGTGCTGCAATCAATGTTGATTTACCTGCGTTGGGTAGACCGATAATGCCTACTTCCGCCAATAGCTTCAGTTCCATCCTTAGGGAGCGCGCTTCTCCAGGCAACCCTGGCAAGGCGTGTTCAGGGGCGCGGTTGCGGTTACTGAGAAAGTGCTGATTGCCCAACCCACCTTTACCACCTTTCGCAAGGCAGAAGGTTTGATTTGGTTCGACCAGATCGCATAATAATTCCCCGGTTTCAGCCTCGTAGATCATCGTGCCGCAGGGAATGTCAATGACGCGATCGTGCCCTGATGCACCTGTACGATTGTTTGGTCCTCCCCGCTGCCCATCATCTGCCTTGAATAAATGGTTATAGCGAAAATCCAGCAGCGTTTGTAGATGTTCCACCGAGCGGAAAATGACTGAACCACCCCGCCCACCGTTGCCGCCTGACGGACCCCCAGCAGGCACGTACTTCTCGCGCCGAAAGGCGACCAGCCCATCGCCTCCATTACCCGCCTGTACCTGAACGTCCGCCTGATCGATAAATTGCATGGCACAAAACTAAAGCATTCACTCTTCATCATAGGCAATTGTGGAAAGTGCTAGCAGTTATGCTCAAACCAACGTTCTCGCTCAGCACCGTCTTCTACAGCCTACGCTCTACTCTCACCGCGATCGTGAGGCTCACACAGCGCTTAAATGACTCAAGATGTGCACACCCAAGCGTGAATTGTTGCAGCGTCTCGAGTCCAACGTTTAGAGCCTGAAAACAGCATCAGCAACGCGGCAAACGTCTTTTAGTTCGCGGACATCGTGGATTCGGAGTAGATCGGCACCACCGACGATCGCCGCACAGCAAGCACCAGCCGTTCCCCACACCCGCTTTTTGGGGTCAGGTTGATTGAGCAGGTGTCCAATAAAGCTTTTGCGAGATGCTCCCACTAAAAGGGGACAACCGATCGCACGCAGCTCAGGCAAACGGCGAAGAATCTCTACATTTTGGGCATACGTTTTGGCAAACCCAATGCCGGGATCGATCACAAGGCGATCGCGTTCAACGCCACTGGCGATCGCGGCATCAAGACGTGCTTGTAAAAAGGTGTAAATGTCGCCGATCAGATCGTCGTAATCCGTAAGCTGCTGCATCGTTTGGGGCGTACCACGGATGTGCATCAAGACCAGTGGTACTCTCAGTGCTGCGATGGTTGGTAACATTTCTGGATCGTAGGTGGCACTAGAAATGTCATTGACGATATCTGCCCCCGCAGCGATCGCGGCATGGGCGACAGCAGCTCGTGTCGTATCGATCGAAATAGGCGTGTCAGTTTCCTGCCGGACTGCCTGGATGATTGGTAAAACGCGATTAAGCTCCTCTTCCAGCGAGACCTCGACGGCATGAGGGCGGGTAGATTGTCCACCAATGTCCAGGATATCTGCGCCAGCAGCGATGAGAGAACGAGCGTGAGCGATCGCTGCTTTCACGTTGCTGAACAGTCCTCCATCACTGAAGCTATCGGGTGTTACGTTGAGCACGCCCATCAGATAAGTGCGCTCACCCCAGTTAAAGTGATGGTTTCTAATCGTCCAGGCTGGAAGCGGTGCGATCGTTGACATCGGTCGTATAAGCAAAGGTGAAGCGGCTTAAAGAAGCAATCCTAAGCCTACCATTGCGTTCTGCCAATCTTGCCACAGCGACTCAGCATCCCACGTTGGTCAACAGTGCTTTTGCAAAACACTAAGAGCCTCGATCCTGGAAGTGTTTCTACCCTGTGCAATGTGCCCAAACCAGAGCGCTTCAATGCGTTTTTGCGTTTTTATAAAGACTAAGCTTGAGCCATTAGAAGACCATTGGACAACTGCGTCATCTCATGGCACCACTGACTGAGAACGCTTCAGGCAGACGGTTTAAGCTGATCGCTGCAACTGAATCGATCGCTCTATCAAAGGACAGTGGCAGAGTCATACCCTTTAAAATCAGAAAGAGCACCGACGACTGACCGTGTTTCGTCTCGGTGCTCTTGCTGGTTCGCTCCTCACACAAATAGAATATAGCTGACTGTGGGTGCTTTGTCTATCCATTTACTGATCAGAAAAACCTATAGCAAGCGGTTTGATCTTGAAGAGGTTTGGTAGCGCTTTCTGATATGACCTTTAGAGGCTGCTTGAAAAGTCGGTTGAGCCGTAATCAAGCTGACTCAGTAGAAGCTAGACCGGGTAAACCTACGCTTTAGTCGCACGTGGAGCAAGCCGATCGATGAAAGCTTTCTCCACCAGCCAAGTTGCAAATTTGGAGTTTTTGGGTGACGTGTTGATGGCAGAATGCGGACGATCGCATTGGGAGTTTTAAGTGTGCGCTCATGCGGTCGCCCTGGTTGATGGTGTATCTTAACGAAGATGTCTATTGGGCGTTGAGCCTAAAGCGTTGAGCGGTAAGAAGCCAGCCCGATTCATGCAGTAGGGGCATTGAAGGGACGGGAGTTGAAACAGGACGGGGTTAAAACGACTGGCATGAAATGCATCTCCTCACGCTTTTGGCTTGCACTTAGCCTGGTTTTTGCTTTTGGCTACAGCGTAATCTGGCTAAAGGTCGCTTTTGCTGGCAACTATATTGTGCAAACGGATGCCAGCATGTATGTGTTTTGGATGCAGCGGTTTGTTGATCCAACGTTGCTGCCCAATGATTTAAATGTGGCGTATCACGAGTCGATCTCGCCCGTTGGCTACACGGCTCTCTTTAAAAGCATCGCCAGCTTGGGTGTGTCGCCGCTGTTGTTCAACAAGCTGTTGCCTGTGGCGTTGACTCTAGCGACAACGGTTTACTGTTTTGGCTTTTGTCTGCAACTGTTGCCGTTACCAGCGGTGGCGTTTGTTTCGACGCTGCTGTTTAACCAGCATTTGTGGCTGACGGATGACGTGAATTCGGCAACGCCACGATCGTTCGTCTATCCGTTCTTTTTTGCGTTTCTCTATTATTTGAATCGCGGCGCAAATGTAGGGATAGAGCATCTAACTTTTGCAGCTAAGTCTCTCAGCCCTCACCCTAAATCCCTCTCCCCAAGGAGAGGGACTTTGAGTCTGGCTCCCTTCTCCCTGGGGAGAAGGGCTGGGGAGAAGGGACAGCAAGCCATTACCAAGGTTACAAACCCGTGGCTTGATGATGTGTTGGCGATCGTGGCGATCGGGCTGATTGGGTTGTTTTACCCGACGATGATGTTTGTGGCGGTGGGAGTGTTAGCGGTGCGGCTGGTGGGATGGTCGAAAGGGCATCTGCGGCTGTCGCAACAGCGGCGCGATTATCGGTTGCTGGCGGCTGGAGTGGTAGTCGCTGGGGTTGTGCTGATCCCTTATGGCTTGCTGAGTCAGGCTGCATTTGGTCCGCTGGTGAGCCTCGCACAGGCAAGAGCCATGCCCGAATTTCTCGCGCCGAATGGACGGATTTCTTTTTTCGACGATCGCGATCCGCTGGGCTTTTGGTTTGATGGCATTCACAGCGGACTCGGCATATCGTTAAACCCGGTGATTGTGAGTGTGGGGTTGCTGTTGCCGTTCTTGTGGTTGTTTCCTCGTCGGTTTCCCTTAATCAAGCAGTGCCGCCCGGAGGTTGTGTTACTACCGCAGATGCTGGTTGCTGCGATCGGTCTGTTTTTGGCGGCTCATGCGTTGCTGTTTCGCTTGTTTCTGCCCAGTCGCTATACTGTGCATACGCTGCGGATAGTGGTGGCGATCGCGGGAGGATTAGCGTTATGCATCCTGATTGATGCGGCGGCACGGGCATATCGGACGCGTTGGCAACGCAAAAACGTGCGGTATGTTGCGTGGGGTGCAGCCGTTTTAGTGGCGATTCTCCTGGTTTTTTATCCACAGATTTTTTGGGCAAAACATTTTACCAAAGCGGGACTGGTGGTAGGAAAGGTGCCCGCACTGTATGAGTTTTTGCAGCAGCAGCCAAAGGATAGTCTGATTGCCACACTGTCGATCGAGGCGGATCGACTCTCTGTCTTTGCACAGCGATCGGTGTTGGTTTCTCCCAAGTACGCCATTCCCTATCATCCGGCTTACTACAATCAAATACGCCAGCGCGCGATCGACTTGATTCGTGCCCACTACAGTCTGGATGCCGCAGCGGTGCAAGCGTTTGTGCAGACGTATGGCGTTGACTTCTGGTTGGTAGAGCGAACAGCGTTTACGCCCGCTTATTTGGAGAATCGCTGGCTGAAACTCTTTGAGCCAGCAAATGCCGAAGCGCGATCGCATTTAGCGACGGCAAAGACTCCGGTGTTAGCGCAAGCGATGGAGCGCTGTAGGGTCTTCGAGACTGCGGATTTTGTTGTTTTGCAAGCGGATTGCATTGGTCGAGAAACTTGATAGCTTGATGCAGAAGCCGTTTGTCTGTAGGGACGGTCAACCTAGACCCTGTAATGTTTAGAAGCTAGACCCATTTAAACGGTTGATGCGACACATCCTGTAGTAGAGTTCAGCCTGTTGCAAAAGCGTTTGAAAACGATAGCGATCACGTTTAAGTGCGAGGGATGAGTTCTGGAATGCGTTTACCAATAGTGATGAAGCGATCGAACGCGTTTGGTCTGCGGCAGTTTGCCAGGCAGCCAGTAATGGTGGTGGCAATGCTGTTTGCTGCTGGTTGCTTACTGTTGCTGCTGTATCGTCACTACAGTCTCTATAGCTCTTATGATCAGGGGATTTTTAACCAAGTTTTCTGGAACAGTTTGCATGGCAGGCTGTTTGAAAGCTCGTTATCATCGGCGCTATCGGCTGATGTGATCCATCAGGGCGCGATGCCGCTGATCACTTACCGCCATTTAGGGCAGCACTTTAATCCGATTTTTTTGCTCTGGCTGCCCGTTTACGCGCTGTTTCCGTTTCCTGCAACCCTGAGCGTTTTACAGGTGTTGTTGGTGGCTGCGGCTGGATTAGTCCTGTATGCGTTGGCGCGACAGTCATTAGCACCAGCGCTCTCGGTGGCGATCGCTATTAGCTTTTACGGTGCGAATGCGGTAGTAGGTCCCACGTTGGGCAATTTTCACGACTACAATCCGCTACCGTTGTTGCTTTTTAGCCTCTTTTTGGCACTGGAAAAGCGATGGTGGGTGCTGTTTTGGGTGACGGCGATCCTCGTTTTGAGTGTGCGAGAAGATGCAGGTGTCACGCTGCTGAGCGTGGGCGCGTATCTGGTGATCCGTCGTCGTCAGTGGCGTGTAGGAGTCGCGCTGTTTGCGATCGCGGTCGCGTACATTCTGCTGCTGACGAATGTGGTGATGCCCATGTTTTCATCTGATGTGTCGCAGCGCCTGATTGTCGAGCGGTTTGGGCAGTATACAGGCGGGAAGGCAGCGTCACCTGTCGAGGCGATCGGGGCAATTTTGTCGCAGCCCGGTCAAATTCTGGCAGAGATTTTTTCGCGCTTTCCCAAGAAATTGGGTTATTTGGTTCAACACTGGCTGCCGCTGGCGTTTGTGCCTGCCATTGCTGCGGATGCCTGGGTTTTGGCAGCGTTTCCCTTCTTAGAATTACTGCTCATGCGGGGGGAGACACCGCTATCGATCAACATTCGCTATGCCACGCTGGCAGTACCAGGCTTATTTTACGGGGCAATTCTCTGGTGGTCTCAGCATCCCAACGCCTTTCAACCTAGAATGCGTCGCATTTGGGCGTTTTGTCTGGCGCTCTCGCTTCTATTCACTGTTGCTTCCAATCCCAACCGATCGCTGTCGTTTCTGATTCCCGATTCCATTCGCCCGTGGGTCTACGTATCGCCCCTACAGCAGCTACAACACGCCCCACAGGCACGTACTGTCATCGCCCAAATTCCACCTCAAGCGAGTGTGGCTGCAACGACGTATTTGATTCCGTCTTTATCGAGTCGGCAGGCGATCGTCCGGTTTCCAGAATCCATTCAGTTTCGTAACGAGGCGCAGCAGCCTGAAAAGGTGGCTTATATCGTGGCTGACCTGTGGCAATTTCAGCAGTATCAGCCAGCCTTTAAGCTCGAACGCAATTTGCTGCAACGCAGCCTGCAACTCATCAATCCACTCCTACAGACGCAAGAATACGGCATTCAGGCGTTTCAAGATGGTGTGGTGCTGTTGCAACGCAATCTCAAAACCGAGCCTGCTCTTGCCGCTCAATGGCAAATGTTCACACAGCAAAATCTCACTCCCACGCCGTGAACAGAGCCTACACAGAAACCCGGTTTTTGATGAGCAGATGTCGTCAAGCATTCAGATAAGGTCAGAAACCGGGTTTCTCACTCCCTTTTTTTACCCTGTTTTATCCTTTAGCCTTCATCCTTTATCCTTTCCCCTCCACTCCTTCGCCACCAGGTCAATGCCATAAAACCGCTGCCAGAAGCGATCGACCATCCAGGTTGGCAGCACCCGTCGCATCATAAACAGCAGAAAATCACCGCCTGTTGCCGCGACGTAGCGAGGACGAGGACGATCGGCCGCGATCGCTTTGATGATGACATGGGCAACCTGTTCCGAAGTCCAGGCGTTGCTGCTAGTTTGTTGCTCTAGCTGCGCCAATTTTTTGAATGCGGCACTGTAAGGGGTGGTTTCTGGATCAGCGATCGCCTGCTTGGCGTGTGTACCTGCAACGCCGATGAAATCAGTGCTAACGGGACCGGGTTCAACAACGCTGACCTGGATATTGAACGGTTCTAATTCCATCCGCAGAGCATCACTAACGGCTTCGAGCGCAAATTTAGAAGCACTGTAGAGTCCGCCGATCGGAAACGCTAATCGACCGCCAATCGAACTCACGTTGATGATCCGTCCACCACCGCGATCGCGCATATGGGGAATCACTGCCTGCGTGAGTGCCAGCGGTCCTAACAGGTTCACCGCAAACTGACGGTGACAGGCATCGATGGGCACCAACTCCAACGGTCCCATTTGCCCGTAACCTGCGTTGTTCACCAGAACATCGATCTGTCCGAAGTGGTGCAGCGTTTTGGCAGCAAGGGCGATCGCCTGATCCGGTTGTGCCAGATCGGTCGCAACGGTGAGCACCTCGGCACCAACATCCCGGCAGTGAGCGGCAACAGCCTCTAGCTTTGCTTCATTACGTGCCGCCAAAACTAATCGAACGCCATGAAAACGCTCTGATAACACGCGTGCCAGTGCTGCACCGATTCCAGCAGAGGCACCTGTGATGAGGACAACTTTGGCAGCGAGGGGATGGGACATGAGGGGGAGGGGGTGGAGGAGTGAGGAGGTGGGGGGTGAGGGGGTGGAGCAAAATTTTACTTTGCGATCGCGGGACTCCTTTTAGCGGTCGATCGCGTTCGCTTACAACAGTTTGCAGCTAAATGAAGTACACATCGCAGTCTGAAAGCAATCGTTGTAACCTTCTTTCAAAGTCACTGACTACTGATTGACTCCTGCTTCGCTTCGGTAACTGGTAATTTTCACTGCTGACCGCTGACTGCTGACTGCTGATTGCTTGTTTCCAGATCCAAACACCCATACTTCTCTCCTGTACCAATTTACCCACTCCGTTGAACCTTTTGGTGCAGCACACTGTCTTATACCCATAGAACGGCAAAATGGAGGCAGTGAGTTTTCCGGGTGTCAGTTGTGCCAACAGTGTCTAGCGATCGCCCACAGGGTGAATCCGATCACCACCTGGTGCAGCGGTGTCTTCAAGGAGACACTCAGTGCTTTCGCCAGCTTTATCGTCGGCATCAGCAGCGAGTCCGATCGATTCTCTATCAACTGTGCGATGCATCCATGCTGGATGACCTAGTGCAAGAGGTGTTTCTACGTGCCTGGAAGGGTTTACCAAAGTTTCGCCAAACGGCTCAGTTCTCCACCTGGCTTTATCGCATTACCTGGAATGTGGCATCTGATCAGCGACGGGCAGTCGCTCAAGGGCGATCGCGTCTTCAGGTGATCAGCAGCCAAACCGTGACTCAGCATGATGATCCTGGCGTGATGCACCTGCACTATCAGGATTTAGTCAAACGAGGACTGGCAACGCTGAGCTTCGACCACCGTACCATTTTGGTGCTGCATGACCTTGAGGAAGTGCCCCAAAGAGAAGTCGCTGAGCTGCTTGATATTCCAGTTGGTACGGTTAAGTCTCGCCTGTTCCACGCCCGCGCTGCGATGCGTCAATTTCTCCAGAAGGAAGGAGTCCAATTATGAGTCAATTTCCAAACGACGACCACGAGTTGGTCGATTTCTTGAAGCAACATCGTCCTCAGATACCTCCGGCTGATTCTGCTTTAGAGACGCAGCTTTTGGCGGCGATCGAGGCATTGCCGCCGCAGGATGAACTGGCACGGTTTCGGCGATCGCACCCGCGAACCAAACGATCGATCGCCTGGTTGGTGCCGCCAACATTAGCAGCAGGGTTACTGGCAAGTGTGGTTGGCTACCGTTCATTGATGCCAGCGAAACCCAGCGCTGCCGAACTTGCTAACTTACAGGCATTCATCGAAAGCAACTGGCAAGGCACCCTCAGTAGCGGCGCTACCGATGAAGATGTACCGCTGTTTAACGATGGCACGACTAATTGACGTTGTTCGTTGTTAAGCGCCTAGCAGCCGTTAGTTCGTTCAACCTCGAATGCGCTCCTGCCCTCTTCGCTTCTCATTCTCTCTCTCTTCCAAGGAAGTGTTCTCATGTCTCCCCGTCGTCTTTCTATCCTTGCGGCTGTTCTTGTTGCTCTTGGGGGCGCTGTGGCGATCGCCAACCCTGCTTCACTACGGTTCCAGCCACTGGCTCAAACGCCAGCGACTTCTCCTAGCCCAACCGGATCAGCAATGCCCGACAGCCCTAAAGAAATGGGCTGGCTCAAGGAGCTAAACCTCAGTGCTGACCAGCTACAAAAAATGCGCGTCATTCGCAGTCAGTATAAGGACAAAATTAGTCAGGGTCGGCACGCTGTTCGTAAGTCCAGGCAGGAATTGCAGGCACTGATGGGTGGAGACGCATCGGAGGCACAGATTCGGGAAAAATACAATCAGGTTAAAACGCTCAAGCAGCAAGTGGCTGATGCTCAGTTTGAAAGTATGTTGGCAACGCGGAACGTACTGAACGCTGACCAGCGACGGACGTTTGCAAGCCAGATGCAGAAGCAACGACAAAATGGTGGCGATCGACCACGCGAGTGGCGAGAACGAGGAGAACGCAAGCAGCCAGGTCAAATCTAAGGCTCTGGGTTGCGGTTAAGCAGGACGATCGTCTGACCAGAATGCAGGTCTATTGTTCTATCGCTACTTTTACCATGCGCCTCAAACCAACTGTCTGGAGAATAACCGCGTTGCTTTGGCTTGGAGTAGTGCCTTGGGGTTCGCTTGGTAGCCTCGCAACTGCTGCTACACCCGCTGATCCCAAAATTTTGCACGTGCTCAATCGCTTGAGCTTTGGTTCCCGTCCAGGTGACGTGCAAAGGGTGGAGCAGATGGGAGTCGATCGCTACATTCAGCAGCAGCTATTGCCCTCTTCCATCCCCGAACCGTCGTCTTTAACCAATCAGCTTGCTCAATTAGATACCCTCAATTTGATGCCACCAGTTTTGCTGTCACAGTATCAGCCTGGTAACGCGCAAAAACTAACGCCAGAGGAACGAAAGGCACTACGCCAAAGAACTAGAGCCGTGATGCAGCAGGCAATTCAAGCACGCCTACTGCGGGCAACCGAAAGTCCACGTCAGCTCGAAGAAGTGATGGTGGATTTTTGGTAAAGTCCAGTCACTGCCCGACACATCAGCTACGAACTGGCACAGTACTTTGTCGCTGACAACCCACCAAAGTCTCTGGTCGATCGCCTGACCAAACACTATCTTGCCACCAATGGCAATATCCGCTCAGTACTAAAGACACTTTTCCAAAGCACTGAATTTTGGCAGACTCAATACTACAGCGCTAAGTTCAAAACACCCTACCAGTATGTGATTTCGGCAGTGCGAGCGACCGGACTTGCCGTAACGAATGTCCAACCGTTAAACAATACCCTGGCGCAATTGGGGATGCCTATCTACGGTTGCCCCACTCCTGATGGCTACAAAAACACACAAGATGCCTGGTTAAACCCAGACGCGATGACTCGCCGTCTTAGCTTTGCGACCGCGCTTGCCAGCGGACGGATGCCACTGCAAAGAGCGATCGCGCCCACACCGACAGTACTGCCATCGACATTGGCAAGTGCCACACCCGATCGCTCAGGCTTAACGATGCCTTCGGTACTTGACTCAATGCCAACGCGATCGACACTAGCTGCAACTCCCATGCAGCCTATCGACGCGACTCAATTAGCAAAAACGCTTGGTCAACCGTTCTCTATCAAGACGCAACAGGCGATCGCCGCCAGCCCAGCCCAACTCCGAGCGGCACTCATGCTGGGAAGTCCCGAATTCATGCACCGATAGTCCTTTGAGGAAGCTATGCCCTTAGAACTCACCACCAATGATTTAATCATGCTGGAGCAGTATCGACTGCAACGCTTCCGCTCCTTCTTCTTCAGCAGTTTAATTGCATGTCCGCTTTGCCTGGATGCACACCAAACCTTAGTCATTCACTGTTTGGAACCGGAACTCGTCGATCAGCTATTGAGCCAGATTGAACAACTGCGCTGGTATGCGCGGATTGTCCTCGGTGTGAACTGCCTTGCAATCAAATTTATTCAAGAAGAAATTTACAGAACTGCAACTGACATCGCTTACTCCTGATTGTCTTATGGTGCCCCTCCGATGAACAGACGCGAATGGCTTCGTCATGCTGGTATGCTCTCTGCCTCAACGCTGGTGGCGATCGGCACTCACGGTTGGGCAACCAGAACCAATGCCCAAACAAGCCCAATGGCAAACTCTAAACGCCTGATTGTCATCTTCTTGCGCGGTGCAGTCGATGGACTGAGCGTTGTGGTGCCTTATCAAGAAGCGGTTTACTACAACGCTCGACCCAAAATCGCCATTCCGCAACCTGGCAAAGAAGGAGGCGCGTTGGATCTAGACGGTCAGTTTGGCTTGCATCCTGCCCTGAGCGATCTTATGCCTCTCTGGAAGCAGGGTAGCCTTGCTTTCGTCCCTGCCTCTGGTTCGCCTGACCCCTCACGATCGCACTTTGACGCGCAAGACAACATGGAGAGCGGGACTCCTGGCATGAAAAAAACATCCGATGGCTGGATGAATCGCTTGCTGGCAGTCATGTCTGGGCGCAACCCGATTCAAGCGGTGAATGTGGGCGCAACGACACCACGCATTCTCTCTGGACGTATGGCAGTTGCCAGCATTGCGCTTGGACGGGGTGCTGCAAACGCCATCCCGCTCGATCGTCCCCAGGTTGCCGCTGCCTTTGACAAACTCTACGATCGCAATGACACGCTGAGCCAAACCTACCGCGACGGACGAGCCGCCCGCAAAGCACTGCTACAAGATCTGGATGCTGAAACCAAGATGGCAAACAACGGCGCACCCTTACCGAATGGATTCGCCAGCGATGCTCGACGGTTAGCCAACGTGATGCTCCGTGATCCCAAAGTCGAACTGGCATTTATGGCGCTGGGCGGCTGGGACACTCACGTGAATCAAGGCTCCAGTCAGGGACAGCTTGCCCGTAACCTCAATCAGCTTGGCAAAGGGTTAGCAGCGTTGCAAGCAGGACTTGGCTCTGCGTATGCCAATACCACGATCGTTGTGATGTCAGAATTTGGGCGCACGGTCTACGAAAACGGCAACGGTGGCACCGATCACGGGCATGGCAACGTGATGTGGGTTATAGGCGGCAGCGTGCGTGGCGGCAAGATCTACGGCAAATGGGACGGATTAGGGAGCGATCGCTTGTACCAGGGACGCGATGTACCCGTTACCACTGACTTCCGTGATGTAATTGGGAATGTCCTCGATCGACACATGGGTTTAGACCGAACGAAACTGGCTCAAGTCTTTCCGGGCTATACTCCTGGCAAAGCAGTCAGCGTCGTGTAAGGCTTATGCGCTACATCTACCTACACGGGTTTGCGTCCAGTCCACGATCGACCAAAGCAAGAGATTTGAGCGATCGCTTTGCCAACCTCAACATTCCTTTGATTATTCCCGATCTCAATCAGGGCGACTTTACCCACCTCACTCTTAGCCGCCAGATTCAACAGGTGGAAGCACTCTTGCCACCCGCACCAGAACCTTTGACGCTGCTCGGTTCCAGCTTTGGGGGACTCACTGCTGCCTGGTTAGGGGAACGCCACCCACAAGTCGATCGCCTCGTTTTGCTGGCTCCTGCCTTCGGCTTTCTCAATCACTGGCTACAACGCTTAGGTGATGTGCAAGTAAGGCAGTGGCAAACAGACGGCTATCTTCCGGTTTATCACTATGGCGAGGCGAAAAAACTCCCGCTCAGCTATGGCTTTGTGACCGATGCCGCACAGTATCGGGAGGAAGCAATTGGGCGATCGCTCCCAACCCTGATTCTGCATGGCAAGCACGATGATGTGATTCCTCTACAGGCAAGCGTTGACTTTGCAAGAAACCGTCCCTGGGTGCAGTTGATCGAACTGGACAGCGATCATGCCCTTACAGATGTTAGCTCTGAGATTTGGCAGGCAATCCAGAATTTTTGCGGCTTCAAGCGAGACTTGGAATGAGGAGTCAGGAGCAAGGGAGGCAGGGAGAGCAAGGGGAAGCAGGGGGAGAGTTTTGAGTTGATTGAACTCAGTGGTCAGCTTTTTAGCCTTTAGCCTTTAGCCTTGCCTACTCCCTACTCCCTACTCCCCACTCCCTACTCCCTACTTCCGTCCGCTGCGGATGGGCGTTCCGCAAGGATAGGTCGCCACCAATTCCCGTACCGCAGGCTCAACCACTGGGATGGGAGACGATACTGAATGGGTTGCATTCGCCTTGGCAGCGAGGTAGTCAGCTTGAAGTTTAGCTAACAGCGCTTCCCGTCGATCGTACAACCGCTTCAACGGGCGAGCCTCACACTGGTCGATCACATAGGCAGTCATGATGGGTAGCGCGATCGTGCTGTCGGTATAGCAGACGATCGTATTCGGTAACTCCTCTGGATCAACCTTGCCCCAACTGACGGCTTCGCTCGGTGTAGCACCTGACAAACCACCTGTATCAGGACGAGCATCTGTCACCTGAATAAAGTAGTCGTGTCCCCGCTCCTCCAGACCCAACACTTCATGCAGTTGGGGCTGAGTTTGCAGCAAGAAGTTTTTGGGACTGCCGCCACCGATGATCAGAGCTGCACTTCGACCTTCCACATCAGGAATGCCACTATCACGCGCTGCATAGGCGATCGCCGCCGTCTCATTCACATCTAGCGATGGATCGAGCACCAGTTGAGAGCCTTCGAGGGCGATCGCGGCAATGTTCATGCCGATCGAGCTATCGCCAGGAGACGACGTATAGATGGGCACGCCACACTCATAGGCAGTCGCCAGCAGACAGGAATTTTTCACGCCCACTTGCTTCTCGACTTCGCTCACGTATTTGCCCAACAGGTAATGAAATTCTGCCGTGCTCATGCGCTTTTGAAACGGTTCAGCCTTTAACAGTTCGCGCAAAAACGCATCGGTTTCCAGCAACACATCATAGTCAAACACGATATCGTAAATGCGAATACGACCCTCTTGACGCAGCTTCACATCGTCCAGAAAGGGGCTACTGGAGTACAGTTCCAGCCCTAGACCATAGTGCATATCGTGGTACAAGTTCGCGCCCGTGCTGATGATCCAATCCACAAACCCGTGGCGCATCAGGGGTGCTAATACTGAAACCCCAAAACCTGCGGGTGTCATGGCACCGGAGAGGCTCAAGCCCACGGTGACACCGGGTTGCATCACTTCACGGGTTAACAGGTGACAGATTTCGCGCAGACGGGCGGAATTGTATGCCGTGAAGTAGCCATCAATCAGGTCAACGACGCTGATCGCGGCAGGCATGGGGGAGGGTGCGATTTTGTGACTGAGCAATTTCGACATTGTTTGACTCCAACAAAAGTGGACAGCATAAAAGAATAGAGAGGGTTTACAGACATCACCTCAACGTGACCAACACCCCAACATAAGCAGGGGCGAGCGATCGCAGTTCGGTGGAACCGTTAAAGAAAGGCTCGACAAGAATGGGCAGTAATTCAGCTAGCTAAACTCAGGTTTCCCGCTCCAATGGGCAACGCTCAACACGCTGACAAATGTGTGCATGAAGGCATTGCTTCAAACAACGACAGCGGCTCTAACGGGCGATCGCAAAAAGTTCCAAACCATAGAACTCCGCACGACCGACTCGCATCAAAGTGAGACAGCGTAGCGATCGAACCCATGCGGTATTTGGTTCAAGAAATTCTCCTATAGAGAACTTGACCGACCCAGTTCTCAAGCTGTAGGCGCTAAAGGCATTTTGTTACAAAGCGCTTCTAGCCAGGTTCTACAGGTTGTGAACCTTAAGTTACAGGTCGGTCAGCTCATACTGGGTGCTTCACAGCGGTCAACCCAGGATAGCGCGGGATCACATTGCCGCTTCCGCTTCAGTTTCATCTCCAGGTACCAGAGCGGTCTCCAAGGATACCCGGTTAAGGAAGGAAGTTTCAATGCTTTTATACAACCTTCGACACAAGCACCATTAATCTAACACTAATCGTTCAGGGGTTCTTCACCAAACGGATGATTTTTTGGGTCATTTGTCGCAGACTGTAGCTTATACAACATCAGTTTCGCCGTCTCACGCTAGATGCCTGTTAGCTCCATCACATCTGATTATCTGCAATGACCGTGAACGTGACTTCAACCAATCAACCATCCGATCGCGCCTCTCTGACTGCCGACCAACATCGTCAGAAAATGGAGCGGCGTAAAGAGGTGCAGGATCAACGCCTTGCTGGAATGGTTGAGGAAAAAGGCTTAATCATCATCAATACAGGCAACGGCAAGGGCAAAACGACGGCTGCCCTGGGTATGGTGCTGCGATCGCTCGGTCACGGTTATAAAGTGGCGATCATTCAGTTCATCAAAGGAGCCTGGGAACCAGCAGAGAAAGCTGCGTTTAGTCACTGGTCAGAACAACTGGAATTTCATGCGATGGGCGAAGGCTTTACCTGGGAAACGCAGGATCGCGATCGCGATACCCAAAAAGCTCAAGAAGCATGGGAAACAGCTCTCACCTTCATCCAGAATCCCGATTTCAAACTCGTTTTGCTCGATGAAGTCAACATTGCACTCAAATTGGGCTACTTGACCGTTGAGCAAGTGTTAGCAGGACTGGAGCAAAAACCAACCGATTCCCATGTCATTTTGACGGGTAGAGGTGCACCGAAGGTGTTGTGCGATCGCGCTGACCTTGTGACCGAAATGACGCTGGTCAAGCATCCCTTCCGCGAACAGGGCGTAAAGGCGCAACCTGGTATTGAGTTTTGAGGCACAGTGTGGAAGACAATCGAGTTTCTTCACGATACGTGTAGAGGCGATGAGCGATAGAATTTACTCAGTTTTACAAACCATTTAACCTTAGAGGTAATAGCCCACGCTATGAACACCCTCGATCAGGTTCTAGAAACCGCTTTACAGTTGCCGTACGAGCAGCAGGAAATGCTGATTAGCATCCTGCAAAACCGCCACTACGAAAGTCGCCGTGCCGAAATCGCTGCGGATGCCCAAGAAACTCTGGCTGCTTTCCATGAGGGTAAATTTCAAAGCCAGTCAGCCGAGGCTGTCATTGGGGTGTTGCGTCAGTCTTTGCAAGAGCCAGACGCATGAGGGCGTTGGTTTTAACCCCAAAGTTCCAGCGAGCCTTTCGCAAGTTTGTGAAACGCAACGCTGACCTCCAGCAACGCATTGAAGCAACGCTGCAACAAATGGAAGCAGATATCTTTGCTCCGACGTTAGGCACCCATAAGTTGAGCGGTAAGCTGGACGGTCTGCAATCCTGCACGTGTGGCTATGACTGTCGGATTGTCTTCTCCATTGAGCAAGATGCAGAAGCCAATAGCGAAGTCATTGTTCTGCTCGATATCGGTACGCACGATGAAGTTTATTGACTGCGATCGCCCTTCACACGTCCTCTCTCCCAGGATGAGCCAGCGTACCCGATCGCGCGAGTCTCACAGAAACCGGGTTTCTTCACGAGATATACGGTTAACATCCAAATAATGGTCAGAAACCCGGTTTCTCGCCACCCCCGATCGCCCCTCACGCCAGTGCGCGATCGCTCAACCTGTGAGGTTTGCCCATGACTAACGAAGAACTGCTGCAAATCATCAAACAAGCTGTCCTCGAGGAAGCAACAGAGCTTGATCTTTCTGGCAGCAATTTGACTGCGCTACCGCCCGAAATTGGTCAACTCATCAACCTCAGCAAGCTAAGCCTCCGCCTTAATCGGATAACGAAGCTGCCACGCGAAATTTTTCAACTCACTAATCTCAAAAGGCTTTATCTTTACAGCAATCAACTCACGACGCTGCCACCTGAGATTGATCAACTCACTAACCTTAGCGAACTTGACCTCAGCGACAATCAATTGACAACACTGCCAAGCGAAGTGGGCGAACTTACTAACCTCGAAGCGCTTGATCTTCGCCGTAATCAACTGACAACACTACCAAGCGAGGTAGGTCAACTTGTTAACCTCAGAGTACTTGATCTCCGCCATAATCAATTGACGGCACTACCACCAGAGTTGGCACAACTCACTCAACTCCGAACGCTAGATATACGAGAGACTGCCCTTCCAATCCCACCAGAGGTTTTGGAGTTACACACTTGGGGTGATCCTGCTGCCATTCTCAACTATTATTTGCAGCTTCAGCAAGAACAAACACGTCCTCTCAATGAAGCCAAAATGATAGTGGTTGGACAGGGTAACGTTGGTAAAACGTCTCTGGTGAAGCGCTTGATCGAGGGAGTCTTTAACCCACACGAACGCAAAACTGAGGGCATTCAGATTCACTCCTGGCAGTTTCCAGTCAAAGAGCAAACCATTCGCCTCAACGTGTGGGATTTTGGTGGGCAGGAGATCATGCACGCCACCCATCAGTTCTTTCTCACCAAGCGCAGTCTCTACCTGCTGGTGCTCAATGCCCGTCAGGATGAAGACGAAAACCGACTGGAATACTGGCTCAAGATCATCCAGAGCTTTGGCGGCGATTCACCCATCATCATTGTGGGCAATCAGGTCGATCAACAGCCGTTGGATATTGATCGCCGTGGCTTGCAGACCAAGTACCCGCAGATCAAAGCCATTGTGGAAACCTCCTGCGAGACGGGTGAGGGCATCGATGCGCTGCGATCGCTCATTACACAAGAAGTGGATACACTGGAACACATCTACGACCCGCTGCCCCTCTCCTGGTTTATGCTCAAGCAACAGCTTGAAGCGATCGAGCACGATTACATTCCCTACACTGAGTATCAGCAGCTCTGCAACGCGCAAGGCATCACCGACGAATTGAGCCAGACCACACTGGTCGGCTTCCTGCACGACCTCGGCATTGTGCTCAACTTCTGCGACGACCCACGGTTAGAAGATACCCACGTCCTCAATCCGCAGTGGGTGACAAACGGCGTGTATCGCATCCTCAACGACAGACAACTGATCACCGAGCATCGGGGCATTCTAGAACGCAGCCACCTCACTCGCATCCTCGATCGCAGCCGCTATCCCCGCAGCAAGCATCTCTTCATCATCGACATGATGCAAAAGTTTGAACTCTGCTTTGACCTCGAAGGTTTCCACGATCAGAAGTTTCTGCTGCCCGATCTGTTGACCAAAGAAGAACCCTACACTGGAGACTGGCACGACGCACTGCCCTTTCAGTATCACTACAAAGTGTTGCCCACCAGCATCATCTCTCGCTTCATCGTCCGCATGAACGACAAGATCCATCAGCACACCTACTGGCGCAATGGAGTCGTGCTGGCATACGAAAACAACATCGCGCTGATTAAAGCAGACCGGGAAGATAAGAAAATCTTCATCCGCGTCACGGGCACCGAACACGGTCGTCGTCGCTTTCTCACCGTCATTCGTGCCCAGTTTGCTGCCATTCATCAAACCATCCCCAGCTTGGACGTTAAAGAAAAAATTCCTCTACCCCATCATCCAGAGATTGAACCGATTGACTATCAGCATTTACTCGCCCTAGAAGAAGTAGAAGAAACTAGCTTCATCCCTACCGGGTTGAAAGAACGAGTGAGCGTCAAGCAACTGCTTGATGGCATTGAGCCTGAGCGCGTACGAGCAAATCAAATTGTTGAAGAAAATGCAATTCAAGCTTTAGCAATTATAGAAAGGCAACTGCAAGAAAAAGTAAGCGCTCAAACAACTGAATTGGAGATGTATCAAAAATTGTTAAAAGCCAAGCTTCTGGAGTCTAAACGGGCAACAAGATTGGACACTGAAACAAAAAATGAGGATGCTGAGTAATTTGTTGGCACTTAAATTCTCTTTCTAATTGACATGGAAAAAGATGATCTACTTCGAGCTATGAAAGAAAGCTACAACATGCTTATTAAAGCAAAAGAAGCGAAATGCCAAGAAGAAATTGAGACGGCTAGGATTGAAGAAAGAAAAATATTATTAGATGCAATGCTGGAAATATTTCAAGGAGATTCAAGTCTTTCTGAAACTTCAAATGTTTTGAATGCTCTTAGCGAGATTCTTCTTGCATCAAAGCCTAGCAAGGAAGTTTTTATTTCATATGCCTGGGGTGATGAGCGGGAAGCATTCGTCAACCGACTTGATGCGTCTTTGCAAGAAAAAGGTATCACCATCATTCGTGACAAACGAGAAGTAGTTTACAAAGAATCGATCCAGTCATTTATGGAACGCATAGGGCGTGGAAAGTGTGTCATCGCAGTCATCAGCGATAAATACTTGAGATCTCCTAACTGTATGTTTGAGTTAGTACAAGTCTCAAAAAACGGTAAATTTCATGATCGCATTTTCCCTATCGTCTTATCAGATGCTGACATCTACAAGCCAATACAGCGAATCAAATATATTAAACATTGGGAAGATGAAACTAAAGCGCTCGACGAGGCAATGAGAGGAGTAAGCGCTGCTCATTTGCAAGGCTTCCGCGACGAAATTGATCAATACACCGAAATCCGCAACACCATTGCCGCACTGACAGACATCTTCAAAAATATGAATACGCTCACGCCCGATCTTCATAGTCAGGATGATTTTGAGGCGTTGTTTACCGCGATCGAACGTCGGCTAAACGCATAGCTACGATCGCTCCTCACAGCCAACTCTAATTCCTGCGCGATTTGCCAGTTGAATAAATGCTATTCATTCTAAGCTAATCTCTCTGCGATCGCTTCTGTTGCCTTCGTTTGTTAAGGTCGAGCGCACAAGCTTTACGCGGTGGAAAACAAGGCGATCGCCCCTCTTCCAAATTCAGTGAAGCATCACGAAACCCAACACACGTTCTGAAGTGAGCGATCGACTCTCCAAGCTAAAGTTCAAAGTGGCAAGAGAGAGATGCCGAATACTGAGCAAACTATCCAGAGGGTTGATCGAATGATCGTCGCTCCAGTGCCAGTGAGCGATCGGTTGATTGAGCGAGAAAGCTGATTTTCATTTTGCTTAAGCGACATCTGATTCGACTGGAGCGTTTGTTTGTTTAGCTCGACCACTCATAAGTATTACTTAAGCATTTATTTGTTTTGCTTAAGCGTTTGTTGATTTCACTTAAGCGTTAATTGATTTTGCTTGAGTGTTTGTTTGTTTCACTCAAGCATTCATCAGTAATGCATAAGCAATAGTCGATTTCGTTCAAGCGTTTGTTGATTCTGCTGGTTGATTAGTGAAAAACGTTAGAGCAATCAGCTTTTTTGCTTCAGTGTTGGCTGTATTTGCTTGAACGTTAAGGCATTTCGCTTAAATGGCTACCTGACATCAGTCATTAATATTAAAGCGGTGAGAGGCGATCGTGCCTTCTGGGTCGCTAAGTGTTTACCATAAAGGCAGTCAATCACATAAGGCTTTAGCAATGCGACTACTCCACACCATGCTGCGCGTTGGCAACTTAGACGAATCTCTCAAGTTTTACTGCGATGTGCTCGGTATGACGTTGCTGCGTCGCAAAGATTATCCCGGTGGTGAATTTACACTGGCGTTTGTGGGCTACGGCGACGAAGCCGACCATACCGTTTTGGAGCTTACCTACAACTGGGGCACTGAGTCATACAATCTCGGCGATGCCTACGGTCACATTGCGATCGGCGTTGATGATATTTACGCCACCTGTGCCAACATTCGCGATCGAGGCGGCAAGATTACCCGCGAACCAGGAGCCATGAAGCACGGTTCGACTGTGATTGCCTTTGTTGAAGATCCCAACGGCTACAAGGTTGAGTTGATTCAACTCCGCAACCAGACGGCAGCAGCAGAACAGCAGCCACAAGCGGCGAGGGTTTGAGGCAGAAGGCAGAGGGAGTTTTTGGTTTTTGGTTGTTAGTTGTTAGAAGGAGTCAGAAGGAGTCAGAAGGGTGAGTGGGGAGTGGGGTGGAAAGGCTAAAGGATGTAGCTTGGTTCCCGAAGGTAGGCTAAAAGCTGACCGCTCGACAGAAGGCAAGAGGCAAGAGGAGTTTTTACCGATTAGTTTTAGTTTTTAGAAGAACGCACGAAAAGCTCATGCACCAACAACTAACAACTGGTTTAACTCAAAACTCCTCACCCCTCACTCCTCACTCCTCACCCCTCACTCCTCACTTCCAATTACCGTGTAAACTCCTGATAGGGCTTAGCTAGGACTGTCTTTGTGTATAGGCAGACCGAAAACTGTGTGAGGAGTGCAGCGTGAAAGGAACAGTCTGGTTAGTGGGAGGGCTAAGCGCTCTGGAGATGCTTGGTCTGGTGGTTCCTGGCTGGGCAACCCCTGCCCCAAAAGAGGGATCTGTCCATAGTTCAGAGACACCAACGACCGCTGTGTCGGACGATCGTCCTCTATCTCGCTGTGCTGCAATACCACAACAGATTCAGCCTGATGTGCTTGAAGCGACTTGTGAAGCGCCACCTGATGGCTCTATGGCTCAGGTGCGATCGGTCAACGAACTGAGTGATGTGCGCCCGACCGATTGGGCATACCAGACTCTACAGGCACTATCAGAACGTTATGGTGTGGCGATCGGCTACCCAGATGGTACTTTTCGCGGCAATCAAGCATTGACACGCAACGAATTCGCGGCAGCAGTGGCGCGTGTGCTGGATGCCATCTCGCAGCAATATGTGTCGAATCAGGGGAATGTTACCCAGCTACGAGAAGATTTTGCCACAGCACAACAGCTTCAGGCATCCTACACGCGCATTGCGACTGATTTACGCGATCGTTTGAATCAGCTCGACAGTCAGGTTTCCACCCTGGATCAGAAGCAATTTTCAACCACGACTCAACTGAAGGGGCAAACCGTGATCGGGTTGACGGATGGCTCCAATGCCCGCAGCACCGTTCTGTTTCGCACGCGCTTAGACTTAAGAACGAGCTTTGCGCCGAATACCTTGCTGCGTACCCAGCTAGAGGCTGGCAATAATGGGAACGACGCGATCGGACGTGCCCAAAATCGCGGACAAAACCTGCTGGGCACACTCGGCTTGCTGGCGGATGGCGGGGGTTTGGACTATGTCGGTGTAGACAGCACCGTGCGGCTGAGCAAGCTGTACTATACCTTTCAGCCTGCGGCAGGGTTTGAGTTAACAGTCGGAGCACGCGTGTCACCGCGAGACTTTATTGACTACAACCGCTTTGCCAATGACTCTACCGAAAACTTCTCCTCCAGCTTCTTCACTAACAATCCGCTGATTGTGCAGAATCAAATCGATCGCCCCGGTGGTGCAGGAGCCGTCTTGACCTGGAAGCCTGCAACCTTACCACTGACAGTGCGAGCGCTGTATGTTGCAGCCGATGCGGAACGCCCGAACGGTGGTATCACTGAAGGCGGCTTGTTTGGCGATCGCAACCAGGGCAGTCTGGAAGTCGAATACGACTTCAGCAAAGACATCATTGCTCGACTGCAATTCACCAAAGCGACCGTTAACAATGTTGATATCTTCGCAGGCGGCATCAATGCTGAATGGTCACTCAACCGTCAGCTTGCCGTTTTTGGTCGGTTTGCGATCGGCAGCTACGAGGGCTTTAACCCACTACTCAACCAGAATTTAGACTTAACGCCCAAAAGCTGGGCGATCGGCGTTATCGCCCGTCGCCTGTTCATTCCTGGATCAACCGCAGGACTAGCGATCGGTCAACCTTTCGTCGAAAAAGATCTCGGCGATGCCACACAAACCAACCTCGAAGTGTTCTACAGCTTTCTGCTCAACGACAATATCAGCGTGACTCCCGCAGTGACTGTAGTGACAAACCCCAACAATCGCGATCGCGGTACTATTTTTGAATGGTTATTGCGGTTGGTTTACTCGTTCTGAGGAAGCGATTAGCGGTCAGCGGTCAGCGGTCAGCGGTCAGCTTGGAACAAGAATCGAGAGAATTCAGTCTTTCAGCGCCACCCGAACGATCTATAGCCAATGGCTGATAGCTGATCGCTGATAGCTGATCGCTCAGACGTGACCGCTGATAGCCATTAGCTAATCTCGCTATACTGAAAACGCTGGCACACCGTATATTTACTTGTAAGTTTAAGAATCACAAATGCAGCCCACTGACCCGAATAAGTTCACCGACAAAGCATGGGAAGCGATCGTACAGGCGCAGGATGTTGTTCGCCGCTACAAGCAACAGCAACTGGAAGTAGAGCACCTGATTATCACTCTGTTGGAACAAAAAGACGGGCTGGCAGCGAAGGTATTTACGAAAGCAGGCGTTGATACAACTCGCTTGGGGCAGCAAATTGAGGACTTTGTGCGACGACAGCCCAAAGTGCCTAGCAACGATCAGCTTTACCTGGGACGCAACCTGGATATCATGCTCGATCGCGCCGACGAAGCGCGAGAAGACTGGCAGGATGAATTCATTTCGGTCGAACATTTGTTGCTGGGCTTTGCGACTGATTCGCGGCTAGGCTTGCGGCTGCTGCGAGGCTTTAATCTGGATGTCAAACAGCTAGAGACCGTCATTCGTGACGTGCGCGGTAGCCAAAAAGTGACGGATCAAAACCCCGAAAACCGCTATGCAGCGCTAGAAAAGTATGGGCAAGATCTCACCGAAAAAGCACGGGCAGGTAAAACCGATCCAGTCATTGGTCGGGATGAAGAAATTCGGCGGGTGGTGCGGGTACTGTCTCGTCGTACAAAGAATAATCCCGTGCTGATTGGTGAACCGGGTGTTGGCAAAACGGCGATCATTGAGGCATTGGCGCAGCGGATCGTCAACGGCGATGTCCCAGAATCGCTCAAAAATCGACGGCTGATCTCGCTGGATATGGGTTCGCTGATCGCTGGTGCTAAGTTTCGCGGCGATTTCGAGGATCGGCTGCGATCGATTCTCAAAGAGGTCATCCACTCTGATGGACAAATCGTACTGTTCATCGACGAAATTCATCAGGTCGTTGGTGCTGGAGCCGCTCAGGGCACAATGGATGCAGGTAATCTGCTGAAGCCCATGCTGGCGCGAGGCGAACTCCGCTGCATTGGCGCAACGACGATCGACGAATACCGCAAATACATTGAAAAAGATGCCGCTCTGGAACGTCGCTTTCAGCAGGTGTTTGTCGATCAGCCCAGTGTAGAAGACGCAATCTCCATCCTGAGGGGACTGAAAGAACGCTACGAAGTGCATCATGGGGTCAAAATCACCGATTCAGCTCTGGTTGCTGCTGCCACGCTTTCGTCTCGCTACATCGCCGATCGCTTCTTACCCGACAAGGCGATCGATCTAATCGATGAAGCCGCCGCCAATCTGAAAATGGAAATCACCTCCAAGCCCGCCGAACTGGAGATGTACGATCGGCGTATCATGCAGCTTGAGATGGAAAAGCTGTCGTTAGAAACCGAAAAGCAAAACCCTGGCAATGTCTTTGGTGCGGGTCGCTCTGCCCAGGATCGGCTCGATCGCATTGATCAAGAAATGGCGCAGTTGCTCGGAAAGCAAGAACAGCTTAACTCTCACTGGCAGAACGAGAAGCGCTTGCTAGATGGCATCAACGCCAAAAAAGAAGAAGAAGAGCAAATCGAACTCCAAATTCAGCAGCTCAAGCGAGAGGCAGACCTCGCTAAGGCAAGCGAAGAATACGAGCGCAACACCAAACTCAAGAAAGCAGGTGAACTGTTCCACGCTGTCTTGCCACGCATTCGAGATGAGCGCGGCGCGTATGAAGCACAGCTTCGAGTCATTCAATCCGATGGTGGTGCCCTGCTGCGCGAACAAGTCACCGAGTCCGATATCGCCGAAATCGTTGCTACCTGGACGGGCATTCCCGTCAATCGCCTGCTAGAAACCGAACGGCAAAAGCTGCTCCAGTTAGAAAGCCATCTTCATCAACGCGTTGTTGGACAAGTTGAAGCGGTCGAAGCCGTCTCCGCTGCCATCCGTCGTGCCCGTGCAGGGATGAAAGATCCTGGACGACCGATCGGCTCTTTCCTCTTCATGGGACCCACCGGAGTCGGCAAAACGGAACTTGCCCGTGCCTTGGCACAATCTCTCTTTGACGCAGACGATGCCATGATCCGGCTTGACATGTCGGAATACATGGATAAAAGTTCGGTCATGCGGGTCATTGGCGCACCACCGGGATACATTGGCTATGAAGAAGGCGGACAGTTGACTGAATCCGTCCGCCGCAAACCCTATGCGGTCGTGCTGCTGGATGAAGTCGAAAAGGCACATCCCGACGTATTCAACATTCTGTTGCAAGTGCTGGATGACGGACGGATTACCGATGGACAGGGACGCACCACTGACTTTTGCAATACCGTCATTGTGATGACGAGCAACATCGGCAGTGACCATATTCTCGATCTGTCAGGCGATGACGATCGCTACGACGAAATGCAGGAGCGCGTGACGGATGCATTGCGATCGCACTTTCGTCCCGAATTTCTCAACCGTGTAGACGACATCATTCTCTTCCACACGCTTACGCGCAGCGAACTCAGCCAGATCGTGCGACTCCAACTCAACCGCATTCAGTCCCTGCTGGCAGACCAGAAACTTACCCTGGAACTCACCACCACAGCTCAAAACTTCATTGCTGCCGCAGGCTACGACCCAACCTACGGCGCTCGTCCGCTGAAGCGTGCGATTCAACGCCAACTGCAAAACCCGATCGCCACCAAAATTCTCGAAAACACCTTCACCGAAGGCGACACCATCTTGATTGATCTGGTTGATGATGCGTTGACCTTTAACAAGAAGCCAGTCGCTGCCAACAGTGAGCTTTCAGCCGTCAACTGACACGCTTACTCCAAGCCAAGCTCTCGTTTTAGCAGCTCGATCGACTTTGAAACGATGAAGTTTTCACAGCAAACGAGTTGTGGTGGACGGATCAAGTCTTCTCTCGCCGCAGAGATGGCGGTCTTGACGGCGTTACAGCTTGCCTGATCGCTAATGATCGTTTGGGCACTGCGAACAATCGCACCTAGCTTGTAGCCATCGCCCACTTGAGCCGTCATCACCAGCAGTTCTTCGCCTCGCAAACTGTGAATAATCACTTCCGCCACGCCGACTGTACCGGAACTAAGGCTCACAACTCCAATACAGGTGCCTTTTGCAAGCCGCTTGATGAGCTTGATTTCGGCATCAAAGTCATAAATATCAACGGGGATCACGCGCACCGATTTGGGAGCGGCGATCGCCTCTGCCTGAGCAATGAAATACCGACTGGTGACAACCGTACCAGAGCGGGTTTGATCAAGAATTTGATCCAGCTCTTCGATCGGCACCAACTGCACCGGAATATTGAGCGCTCGCTCCAACTCACGTACAATCACTTCACCTGCACCAATATCGTGCGTGGGAGCCGTCACCAGCACCTGAGCACTACAGCGCAGCCGCCAATCAATTTCTGCCAGAAAGAGTTCCCGCGCCTGATTCAGCGAACAGCCCCGCTTCAGCAAGTCGTCCAGGCTATTTTGCACCACCTTATAGGCTTCGGGATGCTGGTCAAGAATGGGCGATCGCACTTTTGCCACATCTTCATGCGCTTGATCTCGCACATAGATACCAGAACCTGCTTGCGCGTCAACCACGCCTGCATCTTCAAGCTGACGATAAACCTTACTAATCGTATTGCGATGTAAGCCTGTCTGCATCGCCAATTGACGTGTGCTGGGCAGTCGATGTCCTGGTGGATACTGACGCGACGCGATCGCAAACAGAATTTGGTTGTAAAGCTGTGTCGATGCTGGAATGTCGCTTTCCGTCTGAATATGAAACTGAACCATGCAAGAGCCTCCACGCGCTCTAAAGGAAGCGTTTAACGATGCGACTCAGTCGTAGGGATCACACATCTTTATCTTTAGCTCTATCTTAGATGCAGCACTCCTTGATGCAGCATTGTCTTGCATCCTTAGACAAGCCTAAAGGCTTGAAGGCTAAGACAGCTTCACCCAGGCAGGTGCAATGTAAGAAGATGTTATTTAAAAAACAATACTTCTGTTACTCTCACCAACATCATTCGGAAGTGGTTGTGATGTTCAGGAATCTGTGGCAATTTCTGGAAGGGCAGTGAACCGATGCAGTGCGATCGCACTACGAACGACAGCAAGCAACGAGATTCTAGCCCGTTGCAGTGAAGCTTAGAGTTCGATGACTGTTTATCTAATCTGAGCCAATACTTATCTGAGCTAACTCTTACCATGACCAACCACGCAATTCAGACGACTGCTGTCAGAATTTCTCATGACGACTTGCAAATTGATGCTTACCTCGCAGAACCAACGGGTGGCGGCACCTATCCCGGCATTGTGGTTGTTCAAGAAATCTGGGGCGTGAATAGTCATATTCGCAGTGTGACAGAGCGCCTTGCTAAAGAAGGGTATGTGGCGATCGCGCCTGCCATCTTTCAGCGCAGTGCCCCCAGTTTTGAAGGCAATTACGATGCCGACAGTACCACTCTAGGACGCAAATATAAAGATCAAACGAGAGCCGATGAGCTGTTAAGCGACGTGCAAGCCGCGATCGCCTACCTCAGAACATTGCCAACGGTTGAAGGGGACGCGATCGGTGCGATCGGTTTCTGCTTTGGCGGACACGTTGTCTACTTAGCAGCCACCCTGCCTGATGTCAAAGCCACAGCATCGTTCTATGGTGCTGGCATTGCCACGATGACTCCCGGTGGCGGCGCGCCCACGCTCACTCGTACGCCAGAAATCAACGGCACTCTTTATGCTTTCTTCGGCACCACCGATCCCCTGATTCCAGTGGAGCAAATCGATCAGGTCGAAGCCGCGCTCAAAGAGCATCAAATCAACCATCGCTTTTTCCGCTATCCCTCTGGTCACGGCTTCTTCTGCGATCAGCGTCCCGATTACAGTCCTGAAGCCGCTGCTGATGCGTGGGAGAAGGTGAAGGAGTTGTTTGAAAGCGTGTTGAAAGGAGAGGGGTGGGGAGTAGGGAGTAGGGAGTAGGGAGTAGGGAGTAGGGAAAGGCTAAGGGCTAAAGGATGAAGCATGTGTGAGCCAGAAGCGGAATTTGCAAGTTTGGACGTGGCGTATCGAGTTCAAACCTCGACCTTCCGACCTCCAAGCTTGATGTTCCGAGTTCCAGGCTCGATACTCCGACCTCCAGGCTCAAAACTCCGACTTTTAAGCTCGACCTTCCGACCTCTAGGCTCAAAACTCCGACCTCCAAGCGCGATGTTCCGAGTTCAACGCTCGACACTCCGAGTTCATTGCTCGATACTTCGAGTTCATTGCTCGATACTCCGAGTTCAACGCTCGATACTTCGAGTTCAACGCTCGGCACTCCGAGTTCAACGCTCGACACTCCGACCGCTGACCGCTGACCGCTGACCGCTGACCGCTGACCGCTGACCGCTGACCGCTAACCGCTAACCGCTAACCGCTGACCGCTGACCGCTAACCGCTGACCGCTGACCGCTGACCGCTAACCGCTGACCGCTAACCGTGGTTAATTGGTCGGTTATTAAACCGCAAAGCCCTAACCGCTAAATTAAATCAAAACTCAAAACTCTCCAACCCAACGGACTATAGTAGGAAAGCCGACTATGTTCGCTTGTCTCATGGAAGCTAAATCAACTCGCCCAGCCGCTGAGTCCTTTTCGATGGAGGACTTTGAGAGAGGGCTGGAGCAACACAATTACCAATTTCAGCAAGGGCAGATGATTACAGGTAAGGCTGTCAATTACGAAATTGATGGTATTTACGTCGATATTGGCGCGAAGTCACTCGCCTTTCTGCCTGCCAATGAAGCAAGCCTGCGGGGTGTTACAGATCCCTCGGCGATCGTCCCCCTCAACGAAGAGTGCGAGTTTTTGATCATCCGCGAGCAAGACGGTGATGGTCAGGTCACGCTCTCGCTGAAGCAGTTGGAGATTAAGCAAGCCTGGGATCGGTTGGCAGAAACTCAAGATAGCAATCAGAGCTACCAGGTAAAAGTGACAGGCGTAAATAAAGGTGGTGTCACGGTTGATATACAAGGGTTGCGGGGGTTTATTCCGCGATCGCACCTCGTCGAACGTGAAGACCTCGAAGCGCTCAAAGGCACCACACTCAGCGCCAGCATCCTGGAAATTGATCAGGCTCGTGACAAGCTCGTGCTCTCTAACCGCCTTGCTACCCGCACTGCCAGCTTTAGCCAACTCGAAATTGGGCAACTGGTAGACGGCAAAGTTGCCAGCATCAAACCCTTTGGTGTGTTTGTTGAATTTGGCGGCACCACTGGGTTGCTGCACATCAACCAAATCAGCAAAAACTACATCCAATCCCTGACAGGCTTATTTCAGGTCGGGCAACCCATCAAAGCCATGATCGCAGGTCTGGATGAAGGCAAAGGCAGAATTTCACTCTCCACAAAAGTGCTCGAAAACTACCCCGGCGAAATGCTGGAAAAAACCGCCGATGTCATGGCAGAAGCCGAATCGCGTCAAGACCGGGCGAGAATAGCGATCTTGGGAGAGTGAAGGGAGGCGGAGGAAGCAAGGGGAGCAGAGGGAGCAGGGGGAGCGGAGAGAGAAAGGCTAAAAGCCTTAGGCTGGCTGTTCACTGCTGAATCCTCAATTAACCAGTGCTTCCCCTGCCTCCCCTGCTTCCCCTGCCTCTCCTGCATCCCTTACTCCTCACCCCTCTCTCCCCTATGCTCACCGTCTGGGAACTCGACTTCTACTCTCGTCCCATCCTGGATGAGAACAAGAAAAAAATCTGGGAAGTGCTGGTTTGCGAAAGCCCATTGACGGTCGATCGCCAGCCCGAATCCCTTTTTCGCTATGCCGAATTTTGCTCCAGTGCTGAAGTCAACTCGGTGCGGTTGAAAGGTGTCATTGAAGCGGCGATCGCGCAGGCACCCAACCCTCCCGACAAAATCCGCTTTTTCCGGCAGGCAATGAACAACATGATCGTTAAAGCCTGCACAGAGTTAGGGATTCCGGCTCAACTCAGCCAGCGCACGTTTGTGTTGAATCAGTGGCTTCAGCAGCGCCTTCAGGACGTTTATCCCGCACTGCCAGGGTTCCAACCGGGTACCAATCCTTCTGTTAGTTTTGCCAAAACGCCGCCGCAGCCATTGCCCGATGCGTTGCTAGGAGAAAAATGGCAATTCGTCACGCTGCCAGCCAGTGCGATCGCCGAGATGAACGAGTGGACGATCGACTTTGGTGAAGCGTTTCCTCTTGCTCTCGCAGGGTTAGCACCAGAAGCCCAAATTCCGGGGTTGCTGATCTTTTCGGCGCGTGCGACTCCCTTAGCTGCCTGGATGTCGGGTTTAGAGGTAGCTGGCGTGAAGTTTGACGGCGACTATCCCAACCGCTTGCTGCTAGAGACGGGGCTGAACGATCGCTGGAATCTCGCCAGCCTTGCGAACTCACAGGTAAAAACCGAAGCGCAAAACTTTGAGGCAGCGAAACAGCAGTGTCGTGGCGTTCACTTCCTTGCCATTCAAGCCGATCCCAACATCGAAGCGTTCGCTGGCTTTTGGCTATTACAGACGGTCAACTTAGCGTAAAGTGATCTCTAGTAAGCAATTAGCTATCAGCGGTCAGCTATCAGCGGTCAGCGGTCAGCTATCAGCGGTCAGCGGTCAGCTATCAGCGGTCAGCGATGAGTGCAGGAGTCATTGACTGGTGCAATTTGCCTCTGTGTAGCAGTTGGCTGACTGCTCTTACAAGCATGAGTTTATTTTAAGAAACCAGCGGTTAAGCATCTATTCGCCGTTTAGCGCCTGCTCTGCCTCTAAAAGCTGACTGCTGATAGCTGATAGCTGACCGCTAAAAGCCGATAGCTGACCGCTAAAAGCTGATAGCTGACCGCTAAAAGCTGATAGCTGACCGCTAAAAGCTCCCTACTCACATTCCGTTCGCTCACATATTATGAGTTCCGACGACTTGCAACACGAAACCTTAGCAGATCAACTGCTGGAATTGGCTGCCAGGTCAGGGGCAGAAGCGGCAGAAGTTTTACAATCGCGATCGCTAGCATATCCAGTTTTCTTTGAGGCAAATCGCCTTAAGCAGCTAGAAAGCGCTCAGGCAGAAGGGACGGCATTACGCCTGTGGCGAAACGGTTGTCCTGGTTTAGCGGTTGCCTACGGTCCGGTCGAGCCACAGGCGTTGGTTGATCGAGCGATCGCCCTGAGCCAGCTTAACGAACCAGAAACGATCGAGCTAGCAGGTGCCGCCAAAACTCAGTATCCAGACTTAGGCGAAACGGTGCCCGTGGAGCAATTAGTCGCTTGGGGACGAGAGGCGATCGCCATCGTTCGTGAAGCGAACCCAGACCTGATCTGCACCGCTGAGTGGGAATGTGATGCTGAAACCACCCGCCTGCTCAATTCCAACGGTTTAGACTGCGGCTACACCGACACGACTCTCAGTTGCTACCTCTCCGCCGAATGGGTGCGCGGCGATGACTTTCTGTGCGTTTCGGATGGGCAGACACAGCGGCAGAGCCTTGATCCGATCGCCGTGGCACACCAAATTTTGCAGCGGTTGGAGTGGGCGAAAGACAACACGCCACCCCCAACCGGACGCGTACCGATTTTATTCACCTCTAAAGCTGCTGATATGCTGTGGGGTACGGTGCAGTCGGCACTCAGCGGCAAGCAAGTGCTGGAAGGTGCATCACCCTGGAGCGATCGCCTGAACGAACGCGTCACATCTGAAGGCTTGACCCTTTCCCAGCAGCCCAACATCGGTCCCTTTAGCTGTCCGTTTGATGACGAAGGCACACCAACTCGCGCCATCACGTTCATCGATCGCGGTGTGCTACAGCTCTTCTACGCCGATTTCACGACAGGACGGGCGATCGGCAGCGGCACTACGGGCAATGGCTTTCGCCCTGGCTTGGGTAGCTACCCGACTCCTGGACTATTCAACATCATCATTCAGCCCGCAGGCAGCGCTGCTACAGGTAAATCCTTACAAGAACTGATTGCCACCCTCGACAATGGGTTGATTATCGACCAAATGCTCGGTGGCGGGGCAGGCATTTCGGGCGAGTTTTCCATCAACGTTGACCTGGGCTACCGCGTCAAAAACGGTGAGGTGATCGGTCGAGTCAAAGATACGATGGTGTCTGGCAACGTTTATACGGCGCTGAAGCAATTGATTGCGCTGGGTGGCGATGCTGACTGGAACGGCTCTTGCTACACACCGTCGCTCATCGTGGATGGGTTATCGGTGACTGGGCGAAGCTAAGCTTACGCGATGTGCGACTTTCCTAAAATGCCTGCCAAAACTGCCCTCACCCTAGCCCTCTCCCGATGGGAGAGGGAACCGGAACGGTCTGGAAGCCCTTCTCCCCAGGGAGCAGGGTGGGGATGAGGGCGAATTAGTTGCACATCGCGTTAAGCTTTAAACTTTAGACTAGAAGCTACCGACAGTAGACTGGTAAACGTTCCAGTGTTTTGAATCTGGTCAGTCTCGAATCCATTAGAAAGCGTGGGAATTGGTTATGAGCGTGGCAGCGTTTGCGTACATTCAACGGTGGCGTTACTGGCTTTTGGCTGGCTTAGCGCTTGCAGCGATCGTCCTTTCTGCCTGCCAACCGCAAAACTTGAAAAGTCAAGCAGCTCGCATCCCACAGCTTGTCATCAGCACGACTACAGACCCCAAAACCTTCAACTACGCGCTCAATAACTCCGTGCCGAATGTCTTCTCCTTCACCTTCGATGGGCTGGTGGATGAACATGGTCTTACGGCAGAGGTTGTTCCGGCTCTGGCAGAATCGTGGCAAGTCTCAGCGGATAAAAAGCGCATCACGTTCACTCTACGGGAAGGGATGAAATGGTCAGACGGTCAGCCCTTAACAGCAGACGACGTGCTGTTCAGCTACAAAGATGTGTATCTGAACGAAACCATTCCCACTGATGTGCGGGATTCATTTCGCATTGGCGAAAAAAAGCTCTTACCAGATGTGAAGAAACTGGACGATCGCCGCATTGAGTTCATCCTGCCAGAACCCTCTTCACCCTTTGTTCGGGCACTGGTTGCCAAAATTCTGCCCGCTCACAGCCTCCGTCAAACGGTTTTCACGAAAGGACCCGATGGCAATCCTCGGTTTCTCTCTACCTGGGGCACTGATACTAACCCAACCGAAATCGTCACGAACGGACCCTATACGATCGAAAGCTACACTAGCAGCCAGCGGATCGTTTATCGCCGCAATCCTTATTACTGGCGTAAGGGCGCTCAAGGTGAAGCTTTGCCGTATATCGATCGCATCATCTGGCAAGTCGTGGAAAACAGTGATGGGCGTATGTTGCGCTTTCGGTCTGGCGATTTGGATATGGCTGGGTTACGTCCCGAAGATTTTTCTCTGCTCAAGCGCGAGGAGCAGCGCGGTAAGTTTGCGATTCTCAATGGTGGAGCCGCTTCAGGCACGACCTTTATTGCACTAAACCAGAATCGTGCGACGAACGCCGACGGCAAACCCTTCGTTGACCCTATCAAAACGCGCTGGTTTACCAACAAAGCATTTCGACAGGCAATTGCCTACGCCCTCGATCGCCAGAGCATCATCAACAACCTGTTTCGCGGGATTGGCGAACTGCAAAACTCACCGATTTCTGTGCAAAGCCCCTACTTTCTATCACCCCAGCAAGGCTTGAAGGTTTATGAACACAACCCTCAAAAAGCAAAGGCACTGTTGACGGGTGCGGGCTTCAAATACGATCCGAAAGGACAACTCTTTGACGCAGATGGCAACCGCATTCGGTTTACGATGATCCTGCCCGCAGGCAGCCGCAGCGGGCAACAGTTCGCTGCTCAGATGCAGCAAGACTTAAAGCGCATTGGCATTCAGCTTGACCTGAATCCGGTTGACTTTAACGTGATGGTCGAGAGCGTCGGCAACCGTAACTGGGAATGCTACTTCATCAGCTACACAGGTGGCGTAGAGCCGAATGACGGCGCGAACTACTGGACTAGCTCCGGCACCTCTCATGACTTTAATCAAGGTCCCAGCGTTGGTTCGCCACCCATCAAAAACTGGGTTGTCTCAGATTGGGAGCAGGAAATCGATCGCCTGTTCATCGCCGGGGCAAGAGAGTATGACGAAAATAAACGCAAACAGATCTACGCTGACTTTCAACGCATTGTCCAGGAACAGTTGCCTGTGATCCATCTGGTAACACCTACAGCACTCTCAGCCATCCGCGATCGCGTTAAAGGCGTACAGTTCTCTGGTTTAGATACGCGCGGCTCTCTCTGGAATGTTTACGAACTAAAAGTGACCAACAATTAAGGGCGTTGCTGAATTGATGTATGAATGCCTAAATTCGCCCTCACCCTAGCCCTCTCCCAAAAGGAGAGGGAACAGGAGTTCTACGCCCTTCTCCTTGGGGAGAAGGGTTTGGGATGAGGGCAATTCATATTTTCATTCAGCAACGCCCAATTAAGAATCGGCAATTAGAGAGGACAGCCCTTGCCAGTGCCTGCATTAAACGCCCCTTCTTCTGTGCGAATCGCTCCCAGAAGAGTTGCGACAACCACACAGCGATCGGTAGCTCTGCCTGTGTTGTTGCCGCGTGAGACTGTAATTACGCTCGGTATCGTTTGAGTCGCGGGCACAAGTGGCGTTTGGGCGATCGCGCCATTTCCGTCAAAGATCAGTAGAGGAAACGTGTTTGCGGCATTGGTCGTTGCGCCATTCACAGTCAGTCTAAGGGTACCTGCATTGACGTTACCATTGCCCAGCAGCACCCAGGCACCGCTGGTGTTGTTGATAAGGACAGTGTTTCTGTTCGCAGTCGCCTGAGTATTATCTGGGATGTACGGTACGTTAGCGATTCTGGGTTTACTCGCTGTGCTCATATCAAACACAACGGCTCGTGGCGATCGAGAGCGTCTGGCATCACTTTGCGCGACGCGAATCGTCTGCACGACCTGTTCACGGGCAGCAGAGACGCGCTGACGGCTCAAAATGGTGTCCCAACCGGGAGCCGCGATCGCAAACAACACGCCAATAACAATAATGACCACCAGCAGCTCAAGCAGTGTAAAACCGCCAGTTGAGCGCTTTAAGCGAGTTCGTTGCTTCATCGTCGTTCTCCTCCAGGTAGACAGACTACTATTTGGGACTCTTGTTGACGATGCCTCGCGTCAGCACCCTTGTTGACAGCGGAAACGCCTGACTTTCAATCACGCCACTGGGCAAAGCGGTTCTCAACGGGAACCCTGGTCGTCCCTGCGCGTTGCCAACTAAAAAGACCTGCACTTCCTGATTGACGCTTTGTTCGGTGCTTGGTGCCTGATAGGTTTTCCCCCGTATGCAGGCATAGAAGCTCCGAATATTAGTGAAGTTAAACGCAGCATTACTTACAGGAGTCGCTGCAAAAGGGTTGGCACTCGTTGCTCTGTCTGGACACGACAGCGTCGGTCTGGCTAATTGACCGTCGTCCACATAATCAACCAGCACTTGCGCACTACCAGTGGCAATCACAGCATTCAAATCTGCTCCTGGCGGACGGGCTGATTGAGCATTCGTTACCGAAGAGACGTTGTTCACTGTAGCTAACTGGAAGGGCCACTGCTGAAAGCTAGAGTTCGGGGATGATAGTGGATCGACGTAGCCCTGGTTGGTTTGCAAGGCAGTAGTCGCACCACTTGCAAACTGAGGTAACTGGTAGCGTACTAACCGCGCACGTCCCTGCCAGGTATCGGTTGTGCTGGAGTCAACAACGAGGGTGTAGACGACAAGTGTGTAGCTTCGACCCGAAAGGCAAGGTACGCCCAAGACTGCGGCTGGAAAGCTGGCATCCGGTTCGTCCAGGCTACCTGAGTTGGTGGCACAGGCGGCAAGCAAACCCTGAGGCAGAGGGTCGGCACGCCAGAACGCAAGGACGGGGATTGGCTGACTACCAGCGCTAGCCGCAGTCAGTCCGGCTGGAATGTGGTTAATGACACCAGGGCATTCGGTGCCAAAGTTGGCAGCCGTAATCGCGGCGGTACCCTGAAGACAATCGCCGTCATACACAAAGACGGCTTCTCGAAGCTCCTGGGTGATGTAGTTCATGGCTGCCTGCATATCTCGCTGGGTTTCGCTGCGAGAGGCATCGCGCTGGTTGACATCGACCAACTGCACCACCAGCGCCAGCAGGCTCACGGTGATCAGACCGCCGACAAACATCGCAACCAGTAGCTCAATCAGCGTAAACCCAGCCTGTTGCCGCCTTCTGTAGGCAGCCCAGAGCCGTTTCAAACGAGCGATAACGCGTGGTCTAGCCATGATTTCTACCGTTTAGCAAAAGGATCAAGCCTGAAAATTAATAATTACAGTTGGCTGTGGTGCCGCCGTTTTGAATGCAAAGCTGACCGAGCGATCGACTGGAATCGTTACGCGCCATCTTGGAGTACAAAACCGCCATCGGTCGTCGCCTGCCACCAGCCAAATCCAAGGGTCCTGTACCCATCCTCAACGATGCTTTTGTTGTGTCGAGTGGGATAAAGGGCTGCGGTGGCGGATAGTAAGCATAGACCCTGACTCCCATCTCAAAGGAAAACGGCACCGTTGGAGTTGGGGGAGACGGCGCATAGCCCGGTGTGCGAAAAACCTGCATGACATACTCTGGCGTGCAGTCGCCATCCACATCCACGCGAACAAGGTCGGTCGCAGCAGCGCTCACACCTGGATACGTAGAACACGATGCTGTGGAGTAGAGTGGACCACCAGTCGGGCTACCTGAAGCTGCACCAAACGAGTTGATCGCGTTACTGGCGGTAGTGCCATTAATAGCACCCACCGTTCCAGGCAGCTCAGTCAGTTGGTAGGAGCCGCGTTCAACCAGCAGGCGGACGCGATCGATCTCTCCCTGAGCGACCTGGTTTGCTTTTTCAACCTTGCGCGATTGAATGCGGCTGGCAGTCGCAAGCATGATAGGCGGCGTAATCGCTACGACCGTGAGCGAAATGATCACGATCGCCACCAAGCATTCAATAATCGTCAGCCCTTGCTCTGCGGGTTGCGATCGACGATTGGTTGTCAAGCGCGATAGCGCCCATCGAGACACTAATTTAGACGGTTGCGATCGCTCAGTAGATCCACTGGCAGACCGGGTTGAACTCACTCGCATGGCACGATGCTCCAGGATGGTTATTTCGACGGGATCAGGATGGGCACCTGGCATCAGGGAAGAGGGCATTCGGCAGCGCCAGGCAGAGGTTCCGAATATACGGATCATTCGCGGCGGGTTCTTGATAGAACTCGTTACGGTCTTTCGTTGCGGTGACAAAGCGTGCGGCGGCTGGTCCGGCTGGAGACTTCTGTAAGGCAACATCGTAACCCCAGAGACGAGCGGGCGGGCTGTAGTACGTAATGCGCTCATTGCCCGCAGTGGGCGTTGTACCAGGCTCCCAAACCTGTTGGTCAAAGGGACCTGTAGCGTAGTTGCTAAAGTTGAGCTGCAAGAAGGAACCTGCAAACCAGAGGCGATCCCAGCCTTCCAGGAAGCGAGGGAAGTTGTGCAAACCACCGTAAGATTGCCCGCTCTTGGACGGAATCAGCCCACTAACGACGATCGTGTTAACGCGAGTGTTCTCAGCGTCCTGTCTCGTCCGACTATCATTGGCGATGTTGTAGTAAGCGCCGCCAACTTGAGCATTGGAATATGGAAGGGGCATCAGTGGCTTTCCACTCAAGGGCGAAGCGCCAGGAGTTGCAGGAAGCAGTGGAGGAAGCAGCGGTTGTTGGCTTGCCGGACGCGAGTCTATTTGCGCTTGAATTGCCAAACCATCCCCATTACGTGAGACCTTAATTGGCGAGAAGATGTCATAGGGGTTCTCTCGCAGCCAACCCCAGGCAGTGGCACCTCCCACTGTCGGAGTAGTGGGCAAATTGTTTGAAGGACGGTTCTGGTTCAGGAAGCTGGTTTCTCTACCATTAACGCAGCCCCGTCCGTACAGAGCGCTGGCGGTGGTGGTATAAACGCTGGCACCGCCGCTGTTGCCTGCACTGACCCGATAAGGAAGGAAGCCCGCAGGGAAGGCAAAACCGGAGTCTGTCCTGTTTCGCCCCTCGTACGTTGAGGGGATGAGCGTCGCGTTGCTCCCATCGCCTGCACTCATGAACGTGTCGAGGACACTCCCATCGCAGAAGGTGTCGGAAATAATCGAGATGGCATCTGCCAGAATTTCGGATGGTCGCCAGCGATCGCCATCGCGATCGGCAAAGGCATTTTCCCGGTCTGTACGACCATAGAAATCAGTTTCGTTGTAGCTACCGTTCGGCAACTGTTGCTTAAACTCTTCCAACCGAGCACCAACAGTGTCGTCTGCCCCATCCTGATGGAGGTTAAAGTTCCCCATGATGTAGAGCGGGTTATCGGTAAAGAAGGAGAGTCCACGAATGTTGTCTTGAGCCGGAACGCTCGTACTCGCATGACGTTTGAGCTGTGAGCCATTCCGTAAGCGAAAGCCGTACGGGCGACGATCCGGGTCAGGCACACCGTCCACTGGCTTCTTCGAGATCAGCGTATTGGTGATGACCTCTGGATCAGTTTGCAATGCAGGGTCGGGACTTGCGGCGTTGGTATAAGTGACGGATGCCGATCCTGGACGATTGATGGCATCTTCTCGCACAGCGTCTTCGCGGAAGGCATACACAATGCCGCTAAGAGGTAGCCAAACATCACTTGCATCAGTCACGGGCAATGAGGCGAGGTTTACCGTTGCGTTCACTTTTGTACGACGCAGCATCCCCAGGTCAAAATCTGTCACCCGTGCAGGCAGCCATTCGCGTCCGTTGAATAAAGCCCGATCGAGGAACGGTATCACAGCCGTTATTCCTGTCACCGCAGTACCGTTGGGTGCCGTAATACGATTAGGTGGCGTGTTTTGCGCTACGGCGGAGACACTAGACAGAGTTGAAATAGGCAGTTGCCAGGGGTTGTTGTTGGAAATGGCAAACGGATTATTGGCAGTGACAAAGCCTCCTGTATTCGGCAGTCTCCGGGGCTGAAGAGCAAGCCTTGCCACCGAGAGATCAGCTAGAGGATTGCCAAACGTTTTGTAATTGTATGTTAGTGAATTGGCAGATTTTAGATCTTTGAATTTAATGGGTTGCTGTATGCCAGCAGTGACAGGATCAAGATCATCCGCCGCATCTACGACATAACCCATGTCTCTATAACGCGGAATGATCGGTGCTGTGAGAGTGTCAACTGGATTGTATGTCACCGTTTGGTTGGCGGCGCTGATGTAAGCATCAGTAATGTAGGGTTCTGCCCAGGGTTGTAGTGCCGCTGGTAGGATGTTGCTGGCACTAGCAGTGGGTGGAGTGCCAACAAACGTAGAGGCAACAAGCGGATAGGTAAGCCGTCCTGTTGGCTGACGATGGTCAACATCATCTTCCCAGTTCACAGCACCACCACCACTATTATCCTTCAGGTTGCCAATGCCAACGCCATCAGGAGCCACAGGCGTTGTTAGCGGTGGTGTACCTGTTGTAATTGTGGCACCGCCAGTGTCTTCAACCGCGCCCAAATGGCTGTGTGACACCTCTGGAAAAAGGTAATAGAGGGCGGGCCATTTCGGTGCTACCGAGGCGGACAGGTACGGGTAGCCGTTGTTATTGAGAATTGTACCCGTTGGAGTAGCCGTGTAGGGGTAGAGATCATAGCGATTCAGGTTAGTCTGAGAGGTCGCTACTCCTGCCTTGAAGGCGAAAGCGGAGGTAGCGCTCACGCCGAGCGACGACTTGCGTGGCGTATCTGCGGAAAAGACAGAGGTTGCACCTGCTGTACCGTCGACCTTTGGAATGTATCTCAGCGTGGTCAAGGTGTCTGGTGAGTTTGGGGTAACAAAATCTCCAGCCGTAGTACCAGGAATAGTAGGAGGTGTAGTGGTATTCCCTGCCTCAAGTCCATTGCGTGCCGGAAACCCTACATCACCAGGATAGTCGCGCACTGCGCCGGGAGGAATGACGGTGCCACAGAGCCGAGACAGCGCCAGCCGCGAAATGCTGACCGTTGGATCAACTTCAAACTTGGAAATGGTTGAGCCTGGGGCGATCGGTCCAGCATGGGCGATCGCGCCTTTTTCGCCCGTTTGTTTTCCGGTCGGGTCGTTGATGGCAAACACGTTGGGGTCGCAGGCAGACGACCAGAGATTAAGCTTGCCCTGGATTTGTGCTACGTACGGGTTGAAGTTCCAGGTATTAGCGGCTGGAGACGGACGGAAGCCAAAGGTACGATCGCGCCGGAGTTGGAAATAGGTGAAGATTAGCTCGGCGAGGCGATAACGGGGATCGTTACTGGGGTTGATGGTGGAGTTGGTAGCGGCAATGTACTCCCGCAGTTTACCGAGGTATGCCTCCGCTGGAACGCGATCGTAGTCCCGCGCATTGTAACTAGCAATATCAAATGCGCCGTTCGGGTCGTAGCCATAGGTTGCCAATCGTCCCTTCGGCAAGACTTCAAAGTTGCCAGCCGCTTCATTGACTGTGCCATCCATCAGCTTGTAAAGGTCGCCCACCAGCGTGGTCATAATCGGCGAACCTTGACCGGGGCGAATCACATCGTTCTTAAAGTTGGTGGGGTCAAACCGCTGGACGCGATCGACGTTGTACGCCAACATACCCAATGTGCAGGCTGCTGTATGAATGTAGGTTTTGTCAGCAATGCTGAGATTGTCATAGCCAACTGCATTTAAGCGCACCAGCGTCCGTCGCAGGTTTGAAAAGTTCCCCCACATCGCAAACTCAGGATCAGGGTGAATCTGACCCGCCTCTTGCGTGGGTGGAAACGCGCCCGTTTTTGTATCACTAACGTGGTCGCCTGCAAACTGCGCCAGGTTTAGTAGCGCAATCCGTAAGGGGCTGCTGGCATCCGCAATATCGGTGAGGAATGTTGCTTTGTTGCCGCCAGGAGAATCAAACTCCCAGCCATCCGTACCACGACCGTTGAAGAAATCGGTCATCAGCGCGGTATCAACTGTGCTCGGGTTGTTGTTATTGGCAGGGTCAACACCTGTTGCGGTGCTATCGACAAACACTGTCGGCACAAAGTTCAGCGACTGCTGTAGTGTCAGCGGTGAGCCGGGATGCACTACGCTTGCCATGCACGCAACCGGATAGTCCTTGTCAACTGCTGCGTGATAAACAGCAGTGCTTTGAACGGCTGCCAAATTGTCGCGTAGCGCCCGTCGCTGCCGAGCTTCATGAGTAAGGGTCGTAGAGTGCGTTGGATAGAGAGGATCACCCTCATCATCACTCTTATCTGGGTCTATGACGTTGGGGTCAGTCGAGTTGACATATAGGTTGCTTCGCAATTGACGGTAATCGCCGTTACCGATCGTTGCCGCACCGTTAATAACTGTGGGTACAGGTGCGGCGGTCTGAAGGTACGTCTGCTCTTGTGCATCATTGGTAACCGAAGCTGGACGGTCTTGAGGCGTGACCCAGCCGTAGGTATTGCCTAACTCCAAACGCTGCCCTACCAGCACTCGCAAGCCCTGGAAGCGCGCGCGACGTTCCCAGTAGCCATCCAAGCCCAAGTTGGGTGTGTCACCGGGCTTGGCGTTCGGGTCATTCTGAGCCGTCAAGGAGGGATCGGCGGGAAGGGTAATTGTGCCGGGTGTAACAGAAACGTTGTCGCTGGCGGCAATCAGGTCGCCAATTTTCTTGCCTGCTGGAATTTGTACCTGGTCGCTGTACTTTTGCTTAGGACCGTAGCGATCGTCTGCCCGATAGGTATCATCGACATAGGGCGCAGACTCTGTACGGTTAAAGATCCGCTTTTTCAGATTGCTGGTGTCATAAGTTGCAACCCGCACACCCCGATTGTTTGTACCAGTTCGTGGTTTGTAGCTGTTGTCTTCCTGAATTTTGAACGGATCAATCGAGATATTGAAGGGACTGCTGCCGTTAACCGAGTCGGTACCAGAATCGAGCGTTTGTTTACTAGGATTTAGTGGGTCAAAGTTCTGGTTCCAGATGTAAACGAGGCTGCTGCCGCCATAGTTGTTGTTACCAACCAGCCCACTCACTACCTGCCCCTGAAAATCCTGTCCGTTGTTGGCGGTAGGGGTGACATCTGTGACCGTAATTTCCGATGAAGACTCGTACCACAGGCAAGAGTTCGGTGCGCTAATTAAGTAAGCGCTGAAGCTGTTGTTGCCAATGATCAGGTTGCCCTCGGTATGCATCGCCCCGTTCCACTGAAACGGCGGACCCGGAAAGATCTCCAGGTCGTTGCGGAACCAGGCTCCCCACTTGTTGCCCCGGTTGAGCACCCGGTCTTGCTGGAACTCCAGAGTGGCGAAGTTAGCCGTACCACCCTCTCTGGTGACACCGTCAGGCAGTACAAATGCATCCACCTGAAAGTTTCGACGCAAAACGGCGGTGTTACTGGTGTCTTGATACCAACCCTGCTCAACGCTAGAGCCACCGCTACCCGAGCCACGGCATCCAGCAGCGCTAGGCGAGTTGCTCAATGGACCCGTGCGAGCGTAGGGTACGGGCGATCGAGGGTCAGCGCCAGCGATACCCCTTGCCTTGTCAGCATCGCTAAGGGCAACCAAACGCTGCCACCCCTGCGTGATGTTGTTGCCAGTGCCAGTGTTGGGTGGAATCGAAAGAGCGATCGAGTAGACGATCGTGGCATCAACCGTGCCATCGCCATCGGTGTCTGCCCGGAAGCCCCAGGCGTTATCAGGCGTACCATCGCCATTGCTATCAAGCCGTCCAGTGGCAAACCCGTTGCCTGTACCCCACGCCAGTTCATCGGGCAGTGTGTAGGGATCTAGACCGTTAAGGCGTAGTGGACCCGCTGGCGCAGAACCATTGAGAGAGGTTCCGGGGCTGGTATTGAGCAGCATTGATGCTAGAAAGTCCGTTGACGGCACACCACCAGGGTAGCGGGTGTCTTTCGTGGAGTCGAAAAGAAATTCGATTTTGGCGCGGGCACGATCGACCGCAGGGGTTGCCGCATTGTAAATGACGCGGTTCTGCGTTTCGTTGATGGTGCGTGTGCTGGTGTTAAAGGCGCGGTAGCTCAGGGCACCTGCTGTTAACGACACAATGAGAATAAGTAAGATGGTGGTTGGCAACACGAAGCCTGCCGTCGATCGCGTGTTGCGGTTGGCAACCAGGGCAGTCCGCAACAGCCACGCCATGAATGCCCGACTTATCTGACGAGCGAGGCGGGTAGCCTGCCTGAAAAGGGTTTGAACAGCCTTGGCTAATTTACGGTCTGACATGATAGCTGCTTCCTGCGACTAGGCGAGAGGTTGGACTGAACTCACAGAGTGAGCAAATGGGCATTACAGAGGGCAGAGTGAGGGGTCTCTGCAAAATGATAGCGATCGCTTTTTGTTAAAGACTCACAAATTTCTGATGTAGATGCTCACTATGTAACAGTTCAAACAGCCTGTAATCAACCGGGAAGCCACGAGTTCGACCGAAGTAAAGAGAGATAGCAATCAGCAAATTATCAGCAAATTAACGGAGGGGTAGCCAGTACACGTACCTTAGTAAACACGTACCTCAGTAAAAACGTTCATTCAGCCAGAATAGTTGACGTTGTCTTGTATGGTATGTTTTGCAGATTGCCGCTTCACGAAAGCTTTACCAACTTAGGACGAAGAGATGCATCAATAGTACCCACGTGAGTGCCTGAAGCGATCGGGACTTCAAACATTTTTTGACCAGTGGTCAAATCGCTTCAAATGCTTGGCTCAAAAAGATTGCTTGAAACCAGCAATCGGGCAACCCTGAGGGATCACCCGATTTTTTATGACACGTTCCTTACGAACAGTGCTCATTGTAACTAGCCTGCCAGTCACCCTAAAACTTATTGAGATTGATGCCTGCTTCCTTGGCAAAGACACCGAGACTCTTATGCTCAAGGGTTTTGATTGCTTTTGTGGAAAGCCGTAGCTTCACCCAACGGTTGCCCTCAGACCACCAGATCCGCTTCCACTGCAAATTCACTTCTTGCACTTTCTTGGTTCGACGGTGGGAATGGGAAACGGCGTAGGCATTGTTTGCCTTTTTACCAGTGAGTTGACATTGACGGGACATAGCAATCTCCGAAGTGTGCGTCTACGAAATAGGTAACCAGTTCACTATTGTATACAACTAACTGAAAATCAGGAAGTAGGAGACAAAGATCCCCGACTTCTGCATTCAATGCAGATTGAACTGGCTGAGCCGTTCAGAAGTCGGGGATCTGGCAATGATTTCTCCCCCTATGAAGCGCGATCGGTCAGTTGGGTCAGCACCGCATTCGATCGCTCCACGAAGGCTTGCATCCCTTCGGCGTCAAAGCCCTTCTGCGCCATGAGTGCTAAATCGTAGACGTGGTGGCAGATCAGGTTTGCTAATTCAGCAGAGGGGGATTGTCCTTCGCTTTGGATGATGGCTCCCTGACTCAAGCTCACCAGGTTTTGGATGAGTGGATGCGAGGTGTTAACCAGCAGAATATGCTCTTCGGGGAACTGTACGGCTTGCTGCTGCATCAGTGCGGTCATCTCTTGCATCCGCCGTAAATGTTCGGGCAGTAGCACCATTGCAGGCGGTACACCCTTTGCCTCGCTGGACTTGAGCGCTTCGGTACGAATGGTGAGCTTGGGTTTGTTGAGCGCTTTTTGGAACAAATCTTTGATGCGATCGCTCCGAGTTTGATTCGTCGCTGGATCAACCAGATCGGCTGGCTTATCTTTGTCAATCAGCGTCTCGTCAAGGTCAGCATCCACCCGCGAAAACTTCACATCGGGATGCTCACGCTCCAGGAAGCTGACGAAGTGGCTATCAATAAACGAGTCCATGAACAGGACTTCCAACCCTTGCTGCTTGTGAAGCTCGACATAGGTCGTTTGAGCGACTTCATCGGTGCAGTAAAAGACACGGTTGGGATGCTGGTCTTTGTTGCGCTCCAGGTATTCCTTCAGAGTCGTGTAGGGGGGTGAAGAGGCAGGGGAGGCAGAGGGGGCAGGGGAGGCAGGGGAAGAAGTGGATACATCCTGCCATGCGTCACCGTCAGCCGATTGCACTTCAATCTTTGGTGCCTCTTCACTCACCTCACTCCTCTCACCTCTCACCTCACCCAACTTCGCGGTTGTGCGGTAGATGAGGATGTCTTCTACCTGCTTCTTGAATTTGTCGTCGTTGATGGAGCCGAATTTGACGAAGGTGCCGAGGTCTTGCCAGCAGCGGACGTATTCTTCGCGGTTGTCACGGTAGAGTTCTTTGAGCCGATCGCCTACTTTCTTGGCGATGTAGTCGGCAATACGGCGCACGGTGCGATCGTTCTGCAAGAAGCTCCGGGAGACGTTGAGCGGAATATCGGCGCTGTCGATCACCCCACGCAGAGGCAGCAGAAACTTGGGAATGACTTCTTCGCAGTTGTCGCTGACGAAGACCTGGTTGCAGAAGAGCTTGATCTGTCCCTTTGTCGTGTCCACGTCGGGCTTGAGTTTGGGGAAGTAGAGAATGCCGTTGACGACGAAGGGGTAATCAGTGTTGAGATGCACCCACAGCAGCGGCTCTTCCTGAAATGGGTAGAGGTAGCGGTAAAACTCCAGATAGTCTTCTGACGTAAGGTTACTGGGCGATTCTTTCCACGGAGCCTTTTGCCGATTGATCTGTTCCGGTGCTTTCGGTTCGGGCGCTTCGATCGCGGTAGGGGCTTCGATGGTTGCTTCAGCCGTCGCTTCAGTTGTTGCTTCGGTAGCAGGAGCCGTGTCTGGAGCCGCTTCTTTGACTTCTAGCTTGATGGGTACGGGCAAGAAATCGCAGTAGGTTTTGATCAACTGCCGGATGCGATACGGCTCCAGGTATTCTTGTTCTTCGTCCTGAAGGAGAAGCGTGACGGTAGTGCCGCGATCGCTCCGAGTCGATTCACTAATTTCAAATTCGGTAGAACCATCACACGACCAGTGCACCGCTTGCGCTTCTGGTTTATAGGAAAGGGTGTCGATATAGACTCGCTGCGCCACCATGAAGGACGAGTAGAAACCCAGCCCAAAATGCCCGATGATTTGTTGATCACCAGCAGCTTTATACTTTTCGACAAATGATTCGGCACTGGAGAAGGCAACTTGATTGATATACTGCTTTACTTCATCAGCCGTCATGCCGATACCTGTATCAGTAATTGCCAGGGTTTTCTGGGCTTTGTCGATCGTGATCACAATTTCAGGTTCGCCTAAGTCACCGGGAAGCTCACCCGAATAAGACACCATTTTCAGCTTTTGGATGGCATCGACAGCGTTAGAAACCAGCTCTCTCAGAAAAATTTCGTGATCTGAGTAGAGCCATTTTTTAATGATGGGAAAAATATTCTCAGTATGAATACTGATATTGCCCTTTTCGAGAACAGTCGTCATAGTGATACTCCAGGCTTTTCAACAAATTGATTTCAGCAGGTTGATGACGAAAAGAAGGGAATCCAGTGTTGCTACTGGCTAGTTGTTTTTGATTGTACTGAGAGGATGACCTCACTGGCAGATGTGGATTTCCCTACCTGGGGAGAGAGGTATGGGGAAATGGGGGAAGCAGAGGGAGCGGGGGAAGCAGGGGGAGAGTTTTGAGTTAAAAGTTTTGAGGTTTGAATTCAGGAGTCAGAATTCAGGAGTCAGCCTTTTACCCTTAGCCTTCCCTACTCCCTACTCCCTACTCCCTACTCCCCACTTCTGCCCTCTGCCTTCTGCCCTCTGCCTTCTATCAAGAGTGGGCATAAAGCTGCATGACATCGGCGATCGCCATACGTGATTGAGCACCCAACGTTAATGGTGACGTATGCCCTCGGTTGAGGTGATCGGCAGCAGCACAGGCGATCATGGCGGCGTTGTCGGTGCAGAACTGGAGCGGTGGAAAGAGGACGCGCAGGTTATGAGCGTGTGCGGCGGTTTGTAGATGTTGACGTAAACCGCTGTTTGCTGCGACTCCACCACCCACTGCGATCGTGTTGAGTCCGTAGTCAAGGGCGCAGGCGATCGCTCGTTTGGTCAGCGCTTTGGCAACGGTTGCCTGAAAGCTGGCGGCTAAGTCTTCGATCGGCAGCGATTCGGTTTCTTGTTGGAGCTTTTGAGTCAGTCGCAGCATGGCTGTTTTTAAGCCGCTGAAGCTGGAATCGTAGCGGTGAAACCCTCCGGTTGGTAGCGATACTTGCCCTTCTGGTAGGGGAAAGGCTTTGGAATTACCATCTTTTGCGAGGCGATCGATGATGGGTCCACCGGGATAGCCCAGGTGCATCAATCGCGCTACCTTATCGAAGGCTTCCCCAGCCGCGTCATCGCGGGTTTGCCCCAGGGTTTCGTAGTGACCGCAATCCTTCACGTAAATCAAGCTGGTATGTCCACCCGAAACCAACAGGCAGAGAAAGGGCGGCTGGAGGTCAGTAGCGGTCAGGTAAGACGCATAAATGTGTCCTTCCAGGTGATGCACGCCGATCAGTGGTTTTTGATGGAGGAGCGCCAGCGTTTTTGCAGCAGTTAACCCGACGAGCAGCGCACCTAACAAACCGGGCGTACAGGTGGCTGCAATGCCGTCAATGTTAGACCAATCTAACGTTGCTTCGTCCATTGCCTGGGCGATCGCGCCGTTCACAATCTCCACGTGCTGCCGCGAGGCGACTTCGGGCACAATGCCGCCGTAGGGCTGATGAATGGCAATTTGTGATGAAATGACGCTACTTAGAACGTGACGATCGTCCACGATCGCTACTGCCGTTTCGTCACAACTTGTTTCAATCGCCAAAACCGTCGCCATTTGCTGGTACCTTTTTTAAGGTATGAACTGCCTCTTGTAGCTTAGACTGCATCAGGGGTCGCTTCAAACGGCACGATGCTAATTTAGTGAACCGACCGTTGCAAGACCTCTAATTTGTTTAACCAAGCGGTTTGTGCAAAAAATTGCCTTGTTTTGTCTTGTGCGTTTTGTCTTGTGAATTTTGTAATTAAAAAGAAGGGAAACAATTCCATGCAACGGTTGTTTGCTCTAGTGCTCGTCGTCATGCTCTGGTTCGGGTTTGTCTCCATTCCCGCAGCCAGTGCCTCTAACCTAACACCTTGTAAAGATTCAGCTGCGTTCGCTCAGCGGGCAAAAGACTCAGTTAGCGCTACAGCCAAGCAGCGCTTTGATTTCTACGCCAATTCAGGCGTTCTGTGCGGTGAAGAAGGTCTACCTCATCTGGTCGTTGACCCAACGGCGGCTCACGCTGGTGAATTTGCGATTCCAAGCATCCTCTTTCTCTATATTGCGGGTTGGATTGGCTGGGTTGGTCGTGCTTACCTTCAGGCAGTCAAGAAAGGCTCGTCTCCCGAGCAAGATGAGATCATCATCAACGTTCCACTGGCGCTAAAGTATGCCCTTTCTGGGTTTGCTTGGCCCCTGGCAGCCATCAAAGAGTTCACAACGGGTGAACTGACGGCGAAGGATGATGAAATTCCTGTTTCAGTCCGTTAGCCTGTCCGCACAATTTGAACTTTGGACTTGCAACTTGCGACAGCACATCAGGTAACGACGTGATTCGTGTGGCTCGCTCTGAGCAAAAGGTGTCCAGAGTCCATTGTTTGGATTTCGTCATCTAGAGTTGAGTTTTCAGTCTTCAGGAGAACACTTTATGCAATATTTCCTCAAGTATCTTTCGACGGCTCCTGTGATTCTGACTGCCTGGTTAGTGTTCACGGCAGGCATTCTCATTGAGTTCAACCGCTTTTTCCCAGATTTACTGTTTCACCCGATGCCTTAAAATCGCTTGGGTCGGGTATCGCAAAGCAAAGACATTGATGTCATGGCAGAGAGGGGCTGCGATCGCAAACGATCGCAGCCCCTCTCTACGAATAATGGTGTAATGGTCGATCGACCAACCGCGTCTGGCTCTGTTCTGTAGCTAACCTAAGAGCTTGCTAAAAAAATAACTGCACCCTTTTGGATCAGCGATCAGCTTTTCGCTGACGGCTGACGGCTGACGGCTACCATGCTGTTTCTGTACAACTCCTAAGTCTACCAATCCTCATAAATGCATTGAACGCAACATTATGACGGATGTGGTTCAGTTTAGAATTTGAGTTGTGAACGGTCTGTTAAGCACGGTCTGTTAAACAATGTCTGGTTTGAGGGTGATGGCAATTTGGACAGGCGGAATGAGGAGAGGTATGACAGTTAGCCAGTCCGACCATCAATCTGGTGGAGCACGAAACCAAATGAGCCAGTGCTCAACATCAAGCGACTTCAAACAGTCTGCACTGCCGTTCGTAGCGTCTTACGCTGTGAGTAATCCCCAGGACGGGAACTTAGCGACTCCGATCAATAGCTCCAAGTTCACCCGTTGGTTTATCAATCAGTTGCCTGCCTATCGTCAAGGCGTATCGTCGTTTCAGAGAGGGCTACAAGTCGGTCTCTCCCATGGCTTCTGGTTATTAGGTCCCTTTGTGGTACTGGGTCCTCTGCGCGACACTCATCTGGCGCTCTTTGCAGGACTGCTTGCAACGATCGGCACGATTGTAATTGCCACACTGGCGATCGCGATTTATGCCGAGAGTATGCCCTCACCGCCGATTGCGACGCTGACTACGCCAAACCCGCCCACCGATTTAGATGCGCCTCAAGGTTGGCTGGCGATGGCACGTGGGTTTCTGTTCGGTGGTACTGCTGGTGCAATCTTTGCAGCCGTCTTGTTGCTGCTCTTTCGCCTCTAGCAACACATTAAATTTAGCCCAATTAGCAACGACAAATTAGCAATGGCAAACTGGCGCAGTAGTGTCTGATGTAGCACTCTGGCTAACGCGCCGCTGTAGCAAAGAGAGTGGTTTCGATGCGATCGAGCGCCTTGGCAAAGTCATCATTGACAATGCAAGTATCAAATTCGTCGGCAGCATTGATCTCTGTCCGAGCGCGCTGCAAACGACGGATAATCGCCTCTTCACTGTCCTGTGCTCGACTGCGGATGCGATCTTCCAATTCAAGTAGAGACGGCGGCAGAATAAAAATCTGGAGGGCATCGGGAAAGTTTTGGCGTATCTGGCGTGCCCCCTGCAGCTCAATCTCCAAAATCACGCGTCTGCCATCACGGATTTGTTCTTCGACAGCATGACGGGGGGTGCCGTAGAAATTACCAGCAAACTCCGCCCATTCCAACAGTTCACCGCTGGCAACCATACGCTCAAAAGTACTACGGGTGACAAAATAGTAATTTTTGCCATCAATCTCTCCAGGACGCGGCGATCGAGTGGTGACTGAGACTGAAAGGTAAAGCTCTGGATGACGCTGAATCAGCGATCGTAGCAGTGTGCCCTTCCCGACCCCGCTTGGTCCCGTTAAAACAATTAGTGCTCCCATGCCAGCTTCCCACCCTCAGTAAGGACGATCTAAAGCGATAGAATATTAATAATTCTTTATCTTGTTCTTCATCTTCAACTAAAAAAGCACCTTCTGGCAACACAAACGCTAAGTTCGAGTCGCGGCGATCGTTTTATCAACTGTCTTTAAACTTTTGGCTCTACGACTTGACACCAGCATCACAAAATCTATTGCAGCACCTGTGTTACCAGGTTAAGCATCGCTCTGTGCATCCTTGCTGAAAACGAACCGATTCGCCACCGTTTCTGGTTGAATGGCTGATAGGATAACATGCCCGGAGTCGGTGATGATCACTGCTCGTGTGCGACGACCATACGTAGCATCGATTAACTGCTTACTGTCTCGCGCATCAGTAATGATACGCTTGATGGGGGCAGATTCTGGGCTCACGATGGCAATCACCCTGCCTGCGGAGACAATGTTACCAAACCCAATGTTGATCAGCTTCATGTCCATGCGGTTTGAGGGCATAAGTGGATACGAAACCTAGCAAAACGTAGTCTTCTATCGTAGTCCACAAAAAACGGTGCCACCAGGCAAAACCGCTAAAAAAAGACTGGTACGAGCATATGGTGCAGCCAGATCGTCTCCACCCTTTACTCCTCACATCTCTTGCAACCAGTTGACTTTACTACCCTTACCGCGATCGGCGCAGAACTGCGAACTGAATGGCTACCAGCTCGCCTGGAGCAGGTTTATCAGCGCGATCGCTATACGGTTTATCTAGGCTTACGCACCCTCAAACAGCGTGGCTGGCTGATGCTTTCCTGGCATCCTCAAGCAGCGCGTCTTTGCAGTAGCGATGCGCCACCCCGCACTCCAGACACCTTTACGTTTAGCCAACAGCTAAAGCACCAATTGGGGAGTTTGGCGTTGGATGCAATTGCTCCGATCGCGCCGTGGGAACGTGCCCTTGATCTTCAGTTTACTCAACGTCCAGGAGAACCAGCGCTCTGGCATCTCTACGTCGAAATCATGGGTAAGTATAGCAATGTCGTGCTTGCCAATCAGGACAATGTCATCGTCACAGCCGCCCATCAGGTGAGCGCTCAGCAATCCAGTGTGCGACCCATCCAGACAGGGGACGTGTACACACTGCCGCCACCCTTGACCGATCCCACGCCCAAGCTAACGGAATCCTTCGATCGCTGGCAGGAGCGCGTGAGCCTGGTGCCGGGTGCGCTGCGACGCAATTTGCAGCAAAACTACCGTGGACTCAGTTCTGCACTCACGCTCTCGTTGATCAGTGCAGCGGCACTCAGCCCTGACCAGTCCACTGACAGCCTCCAGCAAAATGATTGGCAACGGTTGTTTCACCATTGGCAGGAGTGGCTGCAAGCGTTGGAGCAGGCAACCTTTCAACCTGGATGGACGACTGATGGTTACACCGTGCTGGGATGGGGCATGACCCAAGCCGTCGATCGCGTTCAAACGGTGGTTGATCGCTACTACACTAGCCAGATCGATCGCCAGGAATTTGTCCAACTGCGTCATCAATTGGTTCAAAAGCTTCACACCGTGTTGGAAAAGCTGCGCGTGAAGGCGAACGTGTTTCAGGTACGCTTACAGCAGTCTGAGGTTGCCGATCGCTACCGTGAGCAAGCCGATTTGCTGATGGCAAATTTGCAGCACTGGCAGTTAGGGATGTCAGCGATTACGTTGCCCGACTTCACAACTGAGGAGCCAAGGACGATCCCGTTGCATCCTGAAAAAAATGCGGTGCAAAATGCGCAAGCTTTCTACAAGCAGCATCAAAAGCTGAAGCGTGCCCGCAACGCGATCGCACCCCTATTAACAGAGGTCAATGCCGAAATTCACTATCTGGAGCAGGTTGAAGCGGCGATCGTGGAACTGAAAACCTACCAGACTCCTGAAGACCTTAATACCCTTGATGAAATTCGTGACGAACTGATTCAACAGCATTATTTGAATGACCCAGAGTATCGTAACGCTAACTTGACCCAGAAAGACTCGCAAAGTCATCCCTATCGCTACACCACACCCAGCGGTCTCGAAGTGCTTGTCGGACGTAACAATCGCCAAAACGATCAGCTCACGTTTCGGACAGCAGGAGACTATGATCTCTGGTTTCATACGCAGGAAATTCCGGGCAGCCATGTCCTACTGCGTTTAACGCCAGGTGCCGCTCCAGATGTGACTGACCTGCAATTTACTGCAAATTTGGCAGCTTACTACAGTCGAGCACGCCAAAGTGAACAAGTCTCCGTTGTCTACACAGAGCCGAAACACGTCTACAAGCCAAAGGGCGCAAAGCCAGGGATGACCGTTTACAAGCATGAGCGGACGCTGTGGGCGAAACCCCATGAGGGGGAGCGGTTTGTGCTAGGGCAGGGGATGAGCAGGTAAAGTTGAGAACGGGCGGCACTTGGAAACAGGCTTCGGAGATATTTGGGATGACGAGCGTCTTCCTTTAGGATGATCTAAAGCTAAAGAGCGTAAATTTTTATGAAAAAAAGTATGTGTATCTTGCTACAATAAGACCGAACCGAGGGAATACTAAAAATTAGTAGCCCGCTGTACGTTTGGGAACGCACAGATTGGTTTCTTCCACTTCAAGAGAGCAACGTATTCTGTATTTTGACCAGCCTTTGTGCTGGTCTTTTTTATGGAGCGTGGTTTAGTTATTAGCGATCAGCGGTCAGCGGTCAGCGGTTAGCGTAAGCGGTCAGCGGTTAGCGTAAGCGGTCAGCGGTCAGCGGTCAGCGTAAGCGTTAATAAAAAGCTGAGGACTGTGGCTTGAGTGACCTGTGAGAGTTGCGATCGCTGCCATTCCCATCCCCAACTCTTCTCCTCAAGGTGAAGGGAGCCAGATTCTGTTTCTCCTTTGGGAGAGAGCTAGAGTGAGGCAACATTGCAGGGGATTATCCTTGTTCCTAAGAGTTAACCGCTGAAAGCTAACCGCTGACCGCTGACCGCTTTACCCGATCGCTATGCCAAAGCAAATAGGATTGCTGTCGCCCCCAGTAGTTTATAGTTGCACCAGAGTAAACGGTCTAAGAGATAGTACAAGCTGCTGTGGCATTGAAGTATGCACTGGTGCATGAATGGCTGACACCTCAAGCAACGGGCGGTTCCGAACTGGTCGTGCAGGAAATGCTCAAGCATATAGATGCAGATGTCTATGCGCTGATTGATTTTGAATCGACGAACCCTGAGAGCTATCTGTTTAAGCGCACGATCGGCACCACGTTCTTGCAGCACTTTCCGTTTGCCCGCAGGGGCGTACAAAAATACTTGCCGTTGCTGCCGCTGGCGATCGAGCAGCTTGACCTGCGTGGCTACGATGTGATCCTGTCATCGTCACACGCGGTTGCCAAAGGCGTTCTCACTGGCTCGAATCAACTGCACGTGTGCTACTGTCATGCACCGATGCGCTATGCGTGGGATATGACCTTCGATTATTTGCAAAACAGCAGTGCTGGTCAGGGTGTGCCGGGTTGGTTCACGCGCTACCTGCTGCACCGTCTGCGCCAATGGGATGTGCTCTCGGCAAATCGGGTCGATTATTTCATTGCGAACTCTCACCATACGGCACGGCGCATTTGGCGCTGTTATCGTCGTTCGGCAGAAGTGATTTATCCACCCGTGAATACCGATCGGTTTCGTTTCCAGGCGCACAAGCAGGACTTTTATGTCACCGTTTCGCGTCTGGTGAGCTACAAAAAAATCTCGCTCATCGTGAAAGCATTCAACCAGTTAGGAAAACCACTGGTGGTGATTGGTGGAGGACCAGAACTCAAGCGCATGCAGCAACTGGCACAACCGAATGTCCAGATCTTGGGCTGGCAGCCTGATGCGGTGGTTGAGCAGTATATGGCACAGGCAAAAGCGTTTGTTTATGCTGCCTTTGAGGATTTTGGCATTGCTCCGGTAGAGGCTCAGGCATGTGGTACGCCCGTCATTGCTTATGGCTTGGGGGGAACTTTAGAGACCGTGCGCGATGTCAAACAATATGGTGAGATGGGCACGGGCTTACTGTTTTATGAACAGACTGAAGCCGCGATCGTCGATGCGGTGAACGCGTTTGAACAGTATCAATCAGCACTAAATCCAGACATCGTGCGATCGCACGCGCTATCCTTCAGTCCCAGTGTCTTTCAAGACCACTACCAAGCCTTTCTGGAGCGCTGTTACAGAGAATTCCAGCAGCAACTTTCACTCTGAAAATAACGACTGGTTCATGCGATCGTCGCAGTTTTTCACTTGAATTAACACCAAAAACTGTGTAGATAGGGTGAGTGGCTTTATGATAATGACTGTGTGGTGTGGATGTGTGAAGGAGTAAAATGACTGCCGAAAGCCAATTAATCTCTGGCAAGACAATTCGTGCACTCTTAAAGCGTGGTTTGATACCGCTATTTGATCATGCTTTAAATGGAGCGTTTGCTAAACGGCTGTTTGACGTTGCCTTTTCTTTAACGGTTCTCATTGTTTTTGCCCCGGTTTACCTGCTGTTGATCGTTCTCATTGCGCTGAGTTCCCGCGGTCCCGTTTTTTACGTCCAAGAGCGCGTGGGTAAGAACTACAAACCCTTTGGCTGCATTAAGTTTAGAACGATGGTGCGAAACGCGGATGAGGTACTGGTGGAAATGATGGAAACCTCACCCAGGCTGCGTCAAGAATTTCAAAGCAATTTTAAGTTGCGGCGTGACCCACGCATTACTCGTATTGGTCGCTTTCTGCGCACTACTAGCCTGGATGAATTCCCGCAGTTTTTAAATGTCCTCAAGGGTGATATGAGCGTTGTGGGACCTCGCCCAGTGGTAACGGAAGAATTGGAACGCTACGGCAACTACGCCGATCGCGCCTTCAGCATTCGTCCAGGTATTACGGGGCTGTGGCAGGTCTCTGGACGGAATGATATTCCGTATCCCAGGCGTGTTCAAATTGATATCTATTACGTCAATTTTCGCAGTTTCTTAATGGACTTGTGGATTGTCGCCCGCACGATCGGTGTCATCCTCTACCCAAAAGACAACGGGGCGTATTAATTGAGTCAGTGATAGATTGCGTTGCAGTCGGCATTGCGGTTGGCTGAAGTGAGTGTGTGCACGATTGAGTGATTGGCTAAACTAACGGTGCTGCCCATAGACAGTCTGGCAGCAGTAACTCCAGAGATCTTCATGAGCGCTGGCTAATGCCGTTTCCGATCACGTTCAAATCGATCGCCCTCCTGCTGACTCCTAAGCGGCTGGCAATTCTTGAGGCAATTTTAATCGGTCTTGTTGCTGCGCTGGCAGCCGTTTTGCTGAAGCAAAGTATTCATTGGTTAGGTGGCTGGCGGCTGAAAGAAGCGCTGGCATTGCCCACCTGGTTACTGATACCAACGGTTGGGCTGGTTGGTGGGCTTTTAGTTGGCTTACTGGTTGAACGAGCGGCTCCAGAAGCATCGGGTAGCGGTGTTCCGCAAGTGAAAGCGGCATTGGCGTATGTGCCGATCGCGCTCAATCTTCGCGTGGCTGTGGTGAAGCTGGTCAGCACAACGTTAGCGTTAGGTTCTGGATTCGCGCTGGGGCGTGAGGGACCCACAATTCAGATTGGGGCAGCGTTAGCAGCACAGTTGAGCCGTTGGCTGCCTGCCTCACCCGAACATCAGCGTCAACTGATTGCGGCAGGTGCAGCAGCGGGCTTGGCTGCCAGTTTCGACGCGCCGATCGCGGGCGTAATGTTCGTCATTGAGGAACTCCTTCAGGATTTCTCCAATTTGACGCTGGGTACGGCGATCCTGGCATCATTTATTGGTGGCGTGACATCGCGTGTGTTAGCTGGACCAAACTTGCACTTAGGGGTCAATCCACTTAGCTATCAGACCAGTTTTTCGCTGGCAGAAATTCCCTTTTTTCTCGTTTTGGGTTTGCTGGCAGGTGTGCTGTCGACACTTTTCAATCACGGCATTCTCTATAGCATTCGCTGGTGCCGTCAGACTCTACGGGTGAGTCTCATGTGGCGCATTGGTCTGGCGGGGCTGGTGTCGGGCACAGCGATCGCCCTTCTACCTGTACCCTTCCGCGATAGCTATGCGCTGGAAGTTTTTCTCACCAGCAGCCAAACCGACTGGCGCATGGTGGCATTTGCGTTTGTGGTGCAGTTTGGTTTAACCATGATTGCCTGCGGCGTAGAGGTGCCAGGGGGCTTGTTCGTTCCCAGCATGATTTTAGGCGCATCGCTGGGGCATCTTGTGGGCATGGCTGAGCAGGTATTTCTCGGTGGCGAACCAGTGATTTACGCGCTGACGGGGATGGGAGCCTTTCTGGGAGCTTCTGCCAGAGTCCCCATTACGGCGATCGTCATCGTCTTTGAGATCACGACGAATTTCAGCCTGGTGCTGCCGCTCATGATTAGCTCTGTGACAGCCTACCTGGTAGCAGAGCGGTTGTTTCCAGGCTCAATCTATACACATCTGTTGGACTTAAAAGGGATTCGCATTGAGCCAGCCGTGGTACAGGATGGTCTCTGGGCAAGGCTTACTGCTGCGGACGTGATGCAGCAAAAAGTCGAAACCTTGAGCAGCCAAATGATGTTAGATGATGTGATGCAGGCATTCGCGCGATCGCACCATCGTGGCTTTCCAGTGGTGGATGACAGCCGTCTGGTTGGCATTGTCACCTTGACTGACCTCGACAAAGTAGCACAGCGACAGCTACCGGGCACTGCCTCGTTGAAAGACATCATGACACCGCAGCCCATTACCGTCAGTCCGCCCGATACGCTGAGTCATGTCCTCTACTTGCTCTCTCGCTACAAGCTTTCGCGCTTGCCAGTCACAGACCATCGCAAACTCGTGGGGATCATTACTCGTAGCGATATCTTACAGGTCGAATCTGACCAGCTCCGTGGTGGCTCCGATCACTTGGGACCCAGAGTGGAACCGTCCTATGTCGTCTACCAAACACGAGCGCCTGCAACGGGTCGGGGTCGGTTGCTCTTACCGCTCAGCAATCCTCAAACCGCCAACAGGATGCTCAAGTTAGCCTTTGCGATCGCCCAGGAACGTCAGTATGAGGTCGAATGCTTGCAGGTGATTCCCGTACCGCGTCACGCGTCACCAGCAGAAGTGACCGTGAATACAACTTTGAGCCGCCGTCTTTTAAGGCAAGCTGTCAGGCAGGGTAACGCCAAACGCATTTTGGTACACACGCAAATTCGAGCGGCACAGAGTACTGACCAGGCAATTTTAGACACGATCAGCGATCGGCACATCGATCTGCTGCTGATGGGTTGGAAGGGTAGCACCTCTACACCAGGTCGGATTTTTGGTGATGTCGTCGATACGATGATTCGGCAGGCAAGCTGCGATGTTGTGCTAGTAAAACTGGGTGAAACCGCTGGCAGGCTTTCGCCGATAGTCGCCGCAGCACCCAGTGATCATGGGCAACATGTCATGGGTTGGAACCGATGGCTGCTGCCGATCGCGGGGGGACCCAATTCGCAGCACGCGCTGAAACTACTGCCAGCTCTGGTGACTCTCAGCCAGAACCCTGAGATTCGTCTCTGTCAAGTCTTCCACCCATCTGACGATGCCCAAAGCCAACTCCTGTTGGAAGAGGATGCAAGTTTCCTCAGGCAGCGCCTCCAGACCAGCGTGATCACACTCCCCGTCTGTGCAAACTCAGTTTCTGACGCGGTCATTGACATGGCGCAGAACGATCAGTGCGATGTGATTGTCGTTGGTGCCAGTCGAGAAGGACTACTCCAGCAGGCAATTCAAGGCAATATCCCTGAGACGATTACCCGGCACTGTGACTGTACAGTGATTTTAGTCAGAAAGGCGATCGTCAGTGGTTCTTAGCGGTGACTGTAAATCAGCTCATCGCGCTCTCACCCATCGATCAGCGTTTGGTGCGTGACGGCGTTGCCTTTAGCGAAGCCATGCCGAAGGCTTTATACCAATTCTATAAAATCGCCTTACAGATTCGTTTTTGCTGCTGACCGCTGACCGCTGACCGCCAGCCGAAGCGTACCTGTGTAGCCACAGTTTAGTGAGATGGTACAACACACCCTACTTTATTAAATCCACGATCCTTAGCGACATTTCTGCCTGAAGCATTTAAACAGCTAACATCTAGCAGAGTTCCACAAGGCAGACTCCTGACTGCCAGCCTCTAAGTGTTCGCTAAAGGGATCACATCCACAGCGCTTTGATTCCCGTTGTTTGCTTAGGTTCGACTGACAATGGCTCTAGCACCTGATGAGGCGCAGTACCGCTGGAACTTCGTTCTAGGGAACCGCGATCGTTCAAGGTCGATGAAACCTCAGCTATCTCGTCAGCATAGGCAGCAAGCTCTAGAGAGTCTACCAGTGCAGCATCCTCCATCGCAGCCAGTGTCTTCTGCTGCCACAGCATAATGTCCTCAAAATTCTCCCACGCTGGAGAAAACGGTGGGATCGCCAGCACACAAGCAGACCAGGCACCCTGAACGCTCACGTTTAGCTGTTGACAATGTCCTCCGCGCCGTCCTTCTGGCTCATAGTAGCGACAGCGCCGACAAACAGACGTTGAAGAGTGTAAGGTTTTCATTACTAAAGGAATCTTTTAAGAGCGTTATTAGTTTCATTCTGAACTCAACCATTTCCGTAGATCTGATCGGTTAAACGCTACAAGCTTTCTGCTGCAACTATCTGAGCGGTTTTGGTAACAAAAAGGCTTTTAGATTCTCTTCACCTTCACGCAATCAAGAGCAACACTTTTGCTAGTGGGATCGCTTCAAAATCGTCATAAACAGTCTGATTTTGTCTTAAACAGGTAAAGGATCAAGCTCAAGCCAGCCTTTTATTTGAGCCAAAAATGCGGTTATTGTCCTCAGATTACATCCCAAAACATCCTCCGAAAGCCGTATCTTTGAGGAATTTCTGCTGACCTTATCTGCATTTAACCCAAAACAAGCGTGATACCACGTAAGTTAGCAGTTAGAAAAGTAACATTTTCAGCAGCCTGCTTACTGAAAGTTCAGCTTTTGGTTTCTAAAAAACTACAACCTGAAATGCTTGCGAAGCGATGAGTCGCTACCTCTACCATTGTTTCGCTATGCAAAGGGAGCACATTTCCCAACGCTGCAATTCGCCTGGTGGGGTGGGGCATTGGCACCGAGGGCAAGATGGCATATTTTGGGTGCGCGATCGCATGAGCTTTCTCCAATGCTGGAATGCCTGTAGCGGGTCAGTCAGCGTCTCTGGTCGTTGTGTGTCGGCACGTACGGTATCTGTCAGGCGACTGGGATGTTGCTGCCACAGCTGTGCTTGCAGTGAAGCGTTCAGTGCCGATCGTGGCTGTTCTTGCCATTGAGCGCTTGAAAACCGAATGTCTACAAGTGACAACGAGAGGATGCCGTTGAGCTTCGTCAAAATGCGCTGACGCTCAAAAACCAAATTCTGTGCCCATGCAGAACTGGAGGTGGCAACCCGCAACACATCGTGATAAATCGAGAGTGGTCGCGTCTGCACTGCCACTACCGGTCCAACGGCTTCTACCCAAGCCCGTAATAGCCGCTGGGTGTGCTGCTGGTTGTAGGCACGATAGCGATCGCCCAGTTGACCCAAAACGTGATCGACAGATTTAAAGGACATAGCGTCAACGAAAGCATGAAGGGGGTGCGAGTACGCGTAAAAAAGTGTATAACGTTAGCTCAACGTCTGCACTCAAATGGCTGGCGATCGGTAATACTAGACGGCAGCGCATCTACAAGGATCACAAGTGGATCGATGCAATTGTTAGGGATCAGCTAAAACTGTTGGAGTTAACTTCGTCTGAAGCGTCACAGCTTTTATAAACTAGGACAAAAAGCAACCGCTGTAGCTATGCAGCCATTAGTTTAAATCAGCCCATTGGTTAAGCGACGATTCACTTCAAAAACTAGCTTCAAGCACTAATATCAGTCAGCGTTTTGGTAGGAAATGCGTCATGCGTCAAAATTCTAAGGTGGAACCGTCTACCCTATCGTCTCCAGCGATCGCTCTACATCCAGTGCTCAGTCTTGCTCTGGTAAATCTAGATATGCAGCTGGAGGATGAGTTGGTGCGCTACAGGCGACAGCGGGCGAACGGTGGGCGTGCAGTACCTCAAGCCAGGCGAAAGCAACCGTCTCAGCAATTGGATCTGATTGCTGTTGCGGCTACCAGCGATCGCAATAGTGCGAATACTACACAGCCAATACCAGCTCTCGAAGACCGTCTGATGGATGTGGCTGGGCAACCGATCGCGCCCGATACTTATAAACCCATTCCTGCATTTACGGCAAACCCGCAGCCGTTTGATACCGCGATCGCCCTTAGAACGCCTGCAATGCCTCCTGCGCAGGGCGGCAGTGCTGACTCATCCCTAGCCGCAGAAAGAGACGAGGCTCATACGATTACGCCTGCTGCCGACCCTAATCTGGGCGACTATCTAGAGTCTTCTGAGGAGCTGCTTCGCAGCCTTGCCGATGAGCAAGCCGAAGTGCGGGCAGAGCGAAACTTCATGCAGAGCCTACTCACGCCGCTGGGTCTAGGTTCTATGCTATTACTGCTGCTCTCCAGCGCCATGTTTGGCTACGTCATTATGAATCCATCCAGTCTTGGATCATTGGCTAAGCTGAACCAGTCTTCTTCCGCACCGGGGCAACCCCCAGTACCAGCGGCACCACCCCTCCCGCCGAATCCTGCCAACAGTGCGCTGCCATTTCTCGATCCAAACAATTTGGGAGTCCTTGACCCCGGTCGATCGTCTCTACCCTCGTCAATTCAACCGACGGTGACTCCGACGGGTAAGCCAGCGATCGCCTCGCCAACGACAGCAGCACCGACCTCGCCCGTAGAGCTATCTCGTAGCCAAGCACCCTCAGCGCCCCCACAGGCACCCATTCCAGCAGTGACATCTGCTCCGAGCCGCCCCTCTACAGTGAGGACTGTTGAACCGTCCCAACCTGCACCACGACGTTTTGCTCCAGCGCAGGCACCTGTCGCAACGGTTCGCCCTGCACCGCTTACAAATCCTTCAGCAGCCTCCAGTGGCAACGGTGCTGGAGTAGGCTCCTACCAATATAAGGTAGGGATTCCCTTTGAAAACGACCAGACCCTGGAGAATGCCAGGAAGGTCGTACCGGATGCCTTTGTGCGAACCTTGCCTGATGGCAGAACGATCGTTCAGCTCGGTGCCGCGCGTAGTGAAACTGAGGTGAAGACAAACGTTCAGAAGCTCCACGATCAAGGGCTTCCTTCTGCTGAAATCTACAAACGGTAAGGGGTACGAACAGAAAAGGTACGGTAGGATTGAGAAAAGTTTTGCGTTTTGAGCGAGGTCATACCGCCTAAGTGCTCAAAAGCTAAAACCGTCGCATCTGGAGAGCCGTATGGGACTTTTCGACCGAATCATGCGAGTGATTCGCGCCAATCTGAGCAGCTTGGTGAGCAGTGCTGAAGACCCGGAGAAAATCCTGGAGCAAGCCGTGCTGGATATGCAGGAGGATTTGATCCAACTGCGGCAAGCGGTTGCTCAAGCGATCGCCACCCAAAAACGCACCGAGCGCCAAGGCTCTCAGGCGCAAACGACCTCGGATGAATGGTATCGTCGCGCTCAACTGGCGCTCCAAAAAGGAGACGAAAGCTTGGCGCGCGAGGCATTGACGCGGCGTAAATCCTATCAAGATACCGCAGAAGCCATGCGATCGCAGATTGAGCAGCAGTCTACGATTGTGACGCAGCTCAAGCAGAATATGATGAAGCTGGAGAGTAAAATCTCCGAAGCCAAAACCAAGAAAGATCTGTACATTGCTAGAGCGCGATCGGCAAAGGCATCTCAGCAGATCAACGACATGATGGGGCGTGTCGGTACAGGTGGCGCGATCGCTGCCTTTGAGCGCATGGAAGAAAAAGTCTTGCAGCTTGAGGCGCAATCTGAAGCCGTTGCAGAGTTAGGCACAGACGATCTGGAGCAGCGCATTGCCTCCCTTGGTGAAGCGGATGAGGTTGAAGCTGAACTTGCTGCCATGAAAAATCAGCTTGCTGGCGGTTCGCAAGCGGCTCAATTACCTCCCAGTCAAACTGCTTTAGGCTCCCAAACCGACAGCGAACTTGAGCGCCTGCGTCAGCAAATGAGAGAGCCTTAGTTGTTTGAAGCAATATTTCAACACTGACATTTCCTTCCGTTGCAGCAGCGCTACGGTAGCAGTCCTAAGGATCGTGAATTTAATCAAACCGGATTCTTGCACAGGATGTGTAAGCGCAGCGTTACGCATTGCTTCTGGGGCTTGTGATGCGTTACGGCTGTTGCCAACACATCCTACAAAAGCTACTCAGAAGGTTATTTAAGCAGGGTTTACGCGTTTTGACCAAAACCTTGGAGGTTTAAGCGACTACCTTGGTAACGATGCTTGATGCTTAGTTAAAACCTCCGAAGCTTGCGTCAGTCCGACTAAAGACAAAAAACAAGCAGTTCTCAGCTTTTTACTGCAATGTGTCAACGTGTTCATAGCTATAACCATTGCTTCTCACTAACACGAAGCTCAAGGCAGATCAATTGGGCTTGCATCTCCCTTCCAGAGTGTTGAGTAGTTAACGCTCAATTTTGGCTGCTCGTTGTCTTCTGTATGCCAATTCAGCTAACCGTCAGCGGTAATTTGTGCAATCAATTCTTTTAATGTTGCTTCTCCGCGATCGTTGTCAACTTGGCAGGTGCCAGCGTTGGCATGTCCGCCACCACCGTATTTCAGCATCAGTTCACCAATATTAGTTTTGGATGAACGGTTAAAGATTGACTTGCCCGTAGCAAAAACGGTGTTTTGCTTTTGCCGTCCGCACATGAGGTGAATCGAGATATTACACTGTGGAAAAAGCGCGTAAACCATAAATCGATTGCCTGCATAAATCACGTTTTCGTGCCTCAAATCAAGCACGATTAAATTGTCGTAAACAGTTGCGCAGGCTTGAATTTGTGCTTTAAAGCGCGATTCCTGCTCAAAGTACAGGTCAACTCGTTCTTGTACGTCAGGCAACGACAGAATGGCATCGATCGACTGAGTTTTGCAGCACTCAATCAACTGCATCATCAAGTTGTAGTTTGACACTCGAAACTCTTTGAAGCGTCCCAATCCTGTCCTGGCATCCATTAAGAAATTTAACAGCGTCCAGCCTTGAGGATTGAGGATTTCTGTAGCGGAAAATTGAGCCGAATCGGCTTGATCGACGGCTGCCATCATTTCGAGCGAAAGGTGAGGAAAGCGCTCTTGCCCGCCAAAGTGTTCATAGACCACTCTGGCGGCTGAGGGTGCCTCTGGATCGATGATGTAGTTCTCTTTTTGCGCTTGATTTCTGATCGTTTCACTAGAGTGATGATCGAAGACTAAATAGGCACTTTCGACGTAGGGAAGGTTCGTTGTAATATCGTTTGCTGTAATCTCAATCTTGCCATCTTGCATATCTTTGGGATGGACAAATTTGATGTCGTCAATCATATCCAATTCTTTGAGTAGAACGGCGCAGACGAGTCCATCAAAATCACTTCTAGTCACTAACCGATACTTTGTACTGGCTGCGATCATTTACATCCCCTTCCTTTCAGTACTGACCTGGATCTAGGTTTCCCAAAACGCATCTGGTTTACACACGATCGCAAAAACTGCCAGGAGGGTTTGTATAGCTACAGTCACATGGGTTAGGACGGGGTGCAGGGGGTTCACCCCTTGGCTGGGGCAACGCCTCCATACATCTTTAATTCCAATGTCCTAAGCGTCTTGGCGACAGCCATAAGAGATTAGCCGTGGCAGTAGCCACTGTTTCTTTGTAGGGTAGAGTGTAGCAAGAGGACTGAGTAGGAGCCGTTTTCGTGGAGTCCCGTTACAACCCCGCTTCAATTGAGCAACAGTGGCAGCAAACCTGGGCAGAGCAAGGCATAGACCTGACACCAGACGACAGCAGCAAGCCAAAGTATTATGCGCTGTCGATGTTTCCTTATCCGTCGGGTAGCCTCCACATGGGGCACGTCCGCAACTACACGATCACGGATGTACTGGCGCGGGTGCGACGGATGCAGGGCTATCGGGTGCTGCACCCGATGGGCTGGGATGCATTTGGACTGCCTGCGGAAAATGCGGCGATCGATCGCGGTATCCATCCCGCCAAATGGACGTACCAGAACATCGACCAGATGCGAACTGAGCTGAAGCGCCTGGGGCTGTCTTACGATTGGAGCCGCGAAGTTGCCACCTGTTCGCCTGATTATTACCAGTGGACGCAGTGGATCTTTCTGCAATTTTTTCAGGCTGGCTTGGCGTACCAGAAAGAATCGGCGGTGAACTGGGATCCGATCGATCAAACCGTCCTGGCAAACGAGCAGGTAGACAACGATGGCAAATCGTGGCGATCGGGCGCAAAGGTCGAGCGTAAACTGCTGCGTCAGTGGTTCTTCAAAATTACTGACTACGCCGAACAGCTATTGAACGATCTGGATAAGCTACCGGGATGGCCCGATCGCGTCAAATTGATGCAGGCAAACTGGATTGGCAAATCTGCTGGGGCTTACCTGGAGTTTCCGATCGTCGGTTCAGGTGAGAAAATTGGCGTGTTCACCACGCGCCCCGATACAGTGTACGGCGTGACCTACGTAGTGCTTGCTCCAGAGCATCCGCTGACGCAAGTGGTGACAACGAGCGATCGCCAAGCAGCCGTAGACGCATTCGTGCAGGAAATTTCTGACCAAAGTGAGTTGGAGCGTACCGCTGAAGACAAGCCGAAGCGCGGCATTCCCACAGGCGGTAAGGCAATCAATCCGTTTACGGGTGAAGAAATTCCGATTTGGATTGCTGATTACGTCCTATACGAATACGGTACAGGGGCAGTGATGGGAGTACCTGCCCACGATGTCCGCGATTTCAAGTTTGCGAAAGAACAGGGGTTGGCGATTCAAGCGGTGGTAAGGGAGGCAGAGGAAGACAAGGGGGCAGGGGGAGCAGGAGGCAGAGGGCAGAAGGCAGAAGGGAAGGGAGGGGAGTTGGGAGTCGGGAGTCGGGAGTCGGGAGTGGAATCTTCCCCTACACCCCACACCCTACACCCCACACCCCTAACCCAGGCATATACCGAACCGGGAGTTTTGATCAATTCCGGCGCGTTTGATGGGTTGCCGTCAGTAGAGGCAAAAACGGCGATCGTCCAATACGCGGAACAACAAGGGTTTGGCAAAGCGCGCATTCAATATCGCCTGCGGGATTGGTTGATCTCACGGCAACGGTACTGGGGCGCACCGATTCCGATTATTCATTGCCCGACGTGTGGAGCCGTTCCGGTGCCGGATGCGGATCTGCCTGTGCAACTGCCAGAGAATGTGGAACTTTCTGGTCGGGGAGGCTCACCGCTGGCAACGCTGTCATCCTGGGTGAATGTGCCCTGTCCCACCTGTGGCACGGCGGCACGGCGCGAAACCGACACGATGGATACGTTCATTGATTCGTCGTGGTATTTTTTGCGCTACCCCGATGCACGTGATAGTCAGCAGGTGTTTGATCCCGCAAAAACAAACGACTGGATGCCCGTTGATCAGTATGTGGGCGGTATTGAACACGCCATTTTGCATCTGCTGTATTCGCGGTTCTTTACGAAGGTGCTGCGCGATCGTGGTCTGCTCAACTTTGACGAACCTTTTCAGCGCTTGCTGACGCAGGGCATGGTGCAGGGCAAAACCTACAAGAATCCACGCACGGGCAAGTACGTCATCTCGACGCAGATTGCCGATTTGACTCATCCGATCGATCCAGAAACGGGCGATCCGCTGGAGTTGGTCTACGAAAAGATGTCCAAATCCAAGTACAACGGTGTGGCTCCGGGTGACGTGATTGACAAATACGGCGCGGATACTGCACGGATGTTCATCTTGTTCAAAGCACCGCCAGAGAAGGATCTGGAGTGGGATGAAGCGGATGTGGAAGGACAGTCTCGGTTTTTGAATCGGGTCTGGCGGTTGGTGATGGAGTTTGGAGAACAGCGGTCAGCGGTCAGCGGTCAGCGGTCAGCGGTCAGCAAGCCTGAGAAAGAACTACGCCGATCGATCCATACGGCGATCGCAGCTATCACCGATGATTTGGAAGGCGACTATCAGTTTAATACAGCCGTTTCAGAGCTGATGAAGCTAAGTAATGCGCTAACCGATGCGTCCTGCAACGAGTCGCCTGTCTATGCGGAGGGCATTCAGACGCTGCTAATTCTGTTGGCTCCGTTTGCACCCCACATTGCCGAGGCGCTGTGGCATGGGTTGGGACATACAGATTCGATTCACGTTCAATCATGGCTGACGGCTGATCCGGCGGCACTTGTAGCAGATGAGATGACGCTGGTGATTCAGATCTTGGGCAAAACGCGGGGTACCCTGCAAGTGCCGTCCCAGTCGAGCAAGGATGAGTTGGAACAGTATGCGCGAGAATCAGAGATTGCGCGTAAGTATATCGACGGGAAGGAGATTAAAAAGGTGATTGTGGTGCCCGGAAAACTGGTGAATTTTGTAGTAGGGTAGGCATTCCTACGGCTGGCAGTATTTGCGATCGCGATCAGACCCTGGTTCCTGCCAGGAGTAGGCAAAGTGGCTAATAGTGCGAACCTGGGGTGCTGTACGCTGGAGTGCCTGCATTTGCACTTCTAACGGAGGACGATTACTGACCGACTGTTGCCAAATGCCTGCTAGAACGGGTTTGACCTGAGTGCCACGGGGAGCCGCTTTAAGCACTCGTCGCACCTGCGCCATAATACAGGCAGTGTTACCACAGGTGGCATACGCCATGGGGTGCCACTCTAGAGAACTGGGAAACCGATCCCACGGCTGGAGGCGAGAGTCGAAGCCGTTCCGCCCCACGCTAAGGTTGCCATCAGAGAAGAAAACGACTCCAGCCGGGATGCCCTGACGCTGGACGGGTGCAACCGCCGCATTCACAAAGTCCAATACTCCCTGTGATGCATGAGCCACCGATAGCTGCCACAGATCAGACTGCAACAGGGCAACCCGACGGGCGATCGGTAGCGAAGCGGTCATCCGCATGGGGTTCAAGCCCTGCCAGAGCGGTTCTCGCTCGTTAGGATAGAGCAGATTCAGATCTCTGAGGTCGTCACCCGTGATAAAGCCCTGCCCCAGAAAGCGCCGGATCAGTTCCATGCCTCGATAGTTCAATGCCCGTTGCAACAGCGTTTGTTGAGACGCTTCACCGTAGACCCACAGATCTTGAATTTTGCCAGCAACAGATGCCGCACCGTATCCACGAGGATAACGGACATAATCGAACAGCACTCCGTCCGGTCGGCGCTTGGCGATCGACTGCACCATCTGAAGGTAATCTTGCCGTGCCTGGAGACTGTAGGGATCGACAAACGCTTCGCCAGGGTTGCCAACGCCCAGTTCGACGCTGAGTCCCGCGATCGTATTTGCTGTCAAGCTAGTTTGCCCTAAGCCGTTACGGGCAAGGGTTTGTTGTTTATCGGGGCGACGGACATAGCTTGCACCGAAGTTCATGCCAAAGAGCCAAGCGTAAACCTTTAGACCCCGATAACGTCCTTTGCGAATAATGTCAGCCAGCAGATCGGTGTTTTCTGCCCTAGAGCCAGCCAGGACAGCAGACCAGGGCGTTGGGTTATCGTTGGCAGGCAAGAGCACCTTACCGTTGTAAAACGCTTCCACATTGACCTGGGTATAGCCGCGATTCACAATGCGGTCTAAAACAGCTTCTAACGCGCCTGATTTGAGGTCACACGGGTAAAGCCTGAGCCAGATTGCTTGATTTTGCAGCCAAGACTGCTTGCGGCAGGTACGCAGTCGCTGTCCATGCTGCTTAATGAGATTGGCATAACGCCGTTGAGCGTCCCGGTTACCAGTCGCTGCAAGTTGGCGCAACGCTTCCTTTTGTTCGATCGCCGCTAGTGACTGTTGGCAGTAGGGGGCTGTCTGTGCAGAAACAGGGGATGGTGCAAGACTCCCTCCCACTAGACTGACCATCACAACAGCGGTGATTAGACGGTGAGGCTGGCGTTTACTGGACTGTAACGGTGTCAACGGAGAATGATTCAGCCACAAGCGATCGCGTAGACGGAGAAACTGTACAAATCCCATAGCAAACTCAGTACTTTTGGACAAATTACTGCAACCATAATCTGCCCTACAAGACTAATGCAGGATACCAGTTTTGACGCGCTTTTTAGACTAAACATTCAACCTAGCCAGCTCTTCAACCGTTCCGCAGTTTGAGGACGGCGCAACTTCCGCATGGCTTTGCTCTGAATTTGCCGTACCCGTTCGCGCGAGAGGTTAAACAAACCACCCACTTCTTCCAATGTGCAGGGTTTGCTGGAGGTCAAGCCATAGCGCAAAGAGATAATGTCTTTCTCGCGCTGAGTCAGCACGTCGCCCAGCACGTCCCAGATTTCCTGACGCAGCATCGTCTCGCTCATCTGTGCCTCAGGAGACTGGGTATCGCCATCTTCTAGCAAATCCATCAGTTCCGTATCTTCGCCTTTGCCAACACGGTGATTCAGCGATAGCGACTTACGGCGTACCTGCTGAAGATTTCGCAGTTGCTCTGGTGTCACTTCTAATGCGGCAGCTAACTCGACCTCGGTAGGGTTACGGTGTAGCTCTTTGCGTAAGTCACGGTGTGCTTTCTTAAGCTTGTTCAGCTTTTCAACAATATGAATTGGCAGTCGAATGGTGCGGGCATCATTGGCGATCGTCCGTGTAATTCCCTGCCGAATCCACCAGTACGCATAGGTGGAGAACTTATAGCCCTTATCAGGGTCAAATTTTTCGGTCGCACGGTTTAAGCCCAGTGCGCCTTCCTGAATCAAATCCAGGAATGGAACGCCTCGATTTAAGTACCGTTTGGCGATCGAGACCACTAGCCTTAAGTTTGAGCGGATCATCTTACGCTTAGCAACGCGACTGCGATAGAGGCGATGCTCCAACTGTCGTTCATTCAGCCCTACAGCGGCTGCCAGTTCTTCTCGGTTTGGCAACCGTCCAAGCTCTTCAATGAGCCGCGTTTGCACATCATCTATATCAACCAGATAGCGAATCCGTCGTGCCAGTTCAACTTCTTCATTTGGTTTTAACAGCGGGTAGCGTGCCATTTCTTTAAAGAAGGCACCAACTGCGTCATCAGTGCTGGTTTTGCTGTACCCGGAAGGACGCGCACTGGCAATTTGATCCACGTCTTCATCAGCGCTTGTAGCATCGCCAACGTCGATCGCATCGCTAATGTTGATCACGTCGTCACCAGCATTCTCACCCTGGTAAAGTTCGGCTTCGACGGCATCAATGTCAGCAATGTCAGGCTCTCCCAAATCTTCAGCAATCAACCCAGCGGGTAATTCTCCGTCTGCCACTAGTTGCAGAGATTCGAGGGAGTCAACCTTATCTGTAGGCGTAGCTTCAGGCGTATAAGTGATAGCGGGTTGGGTCGATGTTAACTTTTGGTACATATTAAGAATTCGTGCGTGAGAGGGCTAAAAGCTCGGGAGTGACGTTGCGTACACAGCGGACTAAAAACAGGTCTGCCCAGGTAGAAGCAACTTGGCTTGAGTAAATTTGCTCATCTTAACCATCTTTAATTTGCTGATCTTAACGGTTCGATTTTGGCATTGGGGATACGTATGAGTCTCTCAAGTGGAATGAGCAATGAACGTTGCTGTACAGTAAGGCGATCACAGTCCGTTAAGCTACTTGAAGCAAAATTTTGGTTTGTTCGCTCAACGACAAAGACCTCTTGGAAAAAATCTCTCGGAAAAGCATTGGCAAGCACTGAGCAGAACTGATAGCGCCAGTGAGAAGCGTCTTAGGCTAAGCTGCAACAATGAAACGACTCTACGTAGAGGAAACACTTGGGTCTAGTGAAGCATCTGACTGCACATATTTCAGTTAGCTTCATTACCAGGTGCTCACAACCTCGCGCTTAAACAATGCCATCAAGAAACTTGGTAGTGCCAGTCAGCTACGGCTGTCGCCAACCCAGGTAATGAGCATCACCTTTTTTTGCTTCCAATGACCACAATCAGGTCGATCGAACCTTTAACTTTCTGACCAAAGGCTCTCATACAATCAAACAATCTCCTCTCTATCGGTAGGGTGAAAATCACTCCGCCACAAGCTAGAGTATGGAGAACCATTCGGCTGTGGCACGATGGCTTGTGGGTTAGTGGCGCTGGCTGAGACCCTTAACCGCTGAAGGTTTATTGGTCGATACAGTCTTCTTGTCTTCCTTTTTTTTCCTTACGCCTGATAGAGCCTTACGCACCCATGTGCGCCAGGTTTCAAGGCTACTTTTCTCTGGAGCATCGTCTGCTGCATGTCCGTTTTAGCTGAGCCTGGAACCAATTATCAAACAACTGCACCACTAACTATCTGGGTTGAAGTGTTGGTCGATTGCCCGGGCGCACAGGGGATTTTTACCTATCGGTTGCCGCCGCCTCTGGTCATTCAGCCGGGTGATATTCTCAGCGTACCGTTTGGGATGCAGCAGGTAGGGGCGATCGCCATTCGCTGTCTAGAGCAACCACCTGCTGATCTAGAGCCAACACAGATCCGTGATGTTGAAGACATCTTGCAGTCAGGCTTTTTCTCGCCAACCTACTGGCAGTTACTGAACCGCGTTGCCGACTACTACTGCACACCACTGATGCAGGTTGTACGAGTCGCACTTCCACCAGGGCTATTGTCGCGATCGCAGCGACGCGTGCGGCTAGTGAACAAAAAGGATAAAGGCGAAAGGATAAAGGCTAACAACGCAACCGATTTCTCCCCTCTCTCCTCTCCCGCCCAACAGCTCCTCACGCTCCTCAACTCCAGCAAAACGGGGGACTATAGCTGGCAATACTTACAGCGTCAGTGTCAAAACGCCTACCGAGGACTGCAAGAGCTGGTTAAGCACGGCTTGGTGGAAAACTACCTGGAACCGCCAACGCCCGTCCGCCCCAAGCAGAAACTAGCCGTGATGCTGGTTGCCTCACCATCACCCTCTGACCTTACGCCCAGACAACAGGAAATTTTGGCAGTCCTTCGGCGGCAAGGAGGCGAACTTTGGCTAACCGATTTGCTTCAACTGTGCCAGACCAGTTCTACCACTCTGAAGGGGCTGGCACAAAAAGGACAGGTGGTGATCCAACCGCGGGAAGTGCTGCGGCGGGAAGGCGGACCAACTGTCACAGCCGATTTACCAAAGTCATTGACTCCAGATCAAACGGCAGCATTGGAGCAGTTCCAGGCACTGTCTGGCTTTGCTCAGGTCTTACTCCACGGTGTGACTGGATCGGGCAAAACAGAGGTGTATTTGCAGGCGATCGCGCCCATCCTGCAACAAGGGCGATCGGCGCTGGTGCTGGTGCCAGAAATTGGACTCACGCCTCAGTTGACCGATCGCTTCCGTGCCCGCTTCGGTAATCGAGTTTGCGTTTACCACAGCGCCCTGTCTGACGGTGAACGGTATGACACCTGGCGACAAATGCTCAACGGTGAGGCTCAGATTGTCATTGGCACGCGATCGGCTGCTTTTGCACCCCTGCCCCGTTTGGGACTGATTGTGCTCGACGAAGAGCATGATTCCAGCTTTAAGCAAGATCAGCCTGCCCCTTGCTACCACGCCCGCACCGTTGCTCAATGGCGGGCAGAACTGGAACACTGCCCTTTAATGTTGGGGTCAGCAACGCCCTCGTTAGAAAGTTGGGTGCAAAGTAGGAGTCAGGAGTCAGCGGTCAGGAGTCAGCGGTCAGCAGTCAGCGGTCAGGATCAAATCAAACGTCAAACGTCAAAACTTCCCTCACCCCCTCACCTTTTCCTCTCCCTCCCCAAGCGCGTTTACGATCGCCCGCTACCGTCGATCGAAGTTGTAGATATGCGTCAGGAGCTGCATCAAGGGAATCATTCGGTGTTTAGTCGATCGCTGCGATCAGCGCTGATTGCGATGAAGGAACGGCAGCAGCAGGGCATTCTGTTCATTCATCGCCGTGGGCACAGCACCTTTGTTTCGTGCCGAAGCTGCGGCTATGTCGTCACCTGCCCTAACTGTGACGTGTCACTGGCATATCACCACAGCCATACAGAGGCAACGCCCTTGTTGCGTTGCCACTACTGCAACTACAGCCGACTCTTGCCAAACGACTGTCCAACCTGTCAGTCTACGTATTTCAAACATTTTGGTAGTGGTACTCAGCGCATCGCACAGGCGTTGGCGCAACAGTTTCCTGACCTGCGATCGATCCGCTTTGACAGTGATACAACCCGTACCAAAGGGTCGCATCGGGCACTGCTCAGTCAGTTTGCGGCTGGTGAGGCAGACATTCTGGTGGGTACGCAGATGCTGGCAAAAGGCATTGATTTGCCGCAGGTGACGCTGGTAGGCATCCTGTCTGCCGATGGGTTGCTGCATATGGCTGACTATCGTGCCAGTGAGCGTGCGTTTCAAACCCTGACGCAGGTAGCAGGACGGTGTGGACGAGGCGATGATCCAGGTCGGGTGATTCTGCAAACCTATTCACCGGAGTCTCCGGTCATTCAGGCGGTGCATCAGCACGCCTATGAGCGGTTTGTCGAGGACGAATTACAGCATCGATCGCAGCTCCACTATCCACCCTACAGCCGCCTGGTGCTATTGCGCTTTGGTAGCAGTAGCCCAGTTACAGTGCAGCAGGCAGCCGAACGGGTCGCACTTGCACTCGCTGATCTGGAAGCGCAAGGCGTTGAGCGTCTGGGTCCCGCTCCCGCGACGATTTTGCGCGTTGCCCGTCGCTACCATTGGCAGATTCTGCTTAAACTGCCGCTCCACCAGCCAGTGACGCTGCCCGATGTCGCTGCGCTTCGAGCACTCTGCGCCAGCAGCGTCAGCCTAACCATTGACATCGATCCGCTGCACTTGCTCTGATTAAGAGCAGGAGTGTAGCCTCGAACCCAATCAGCCACCCGCGATCGCCGGAATAATGCTAACCTCATCACCATCTTTCAGGGGTGTATTGGCACCGTCTAAAAAGCGAATATCTTCGCTGTTCACGTAAAAGTTAACGAAACGACGCAATTCGCCCTTGTCATCGCATAGACGCGCTTTAATTCCCGGACAGTTTGTTTCCAGTGATTCCAACAAACCAGAAACCGTATCGGCGGTGCATTCAACCGTTGCCTGATTATTGGTGAGCTTCTGTAGCGGAGTTGGAATGAGAACTTTGATAGACATGGTGAGAGAGTTTTGAGTTCTATGATTTAGCAAGCGACTTAACAACTAACAGCCAACAACTAACAACTTATACAAGCGCTTGCTGCCATTCCAGACGTTCCAGTGTGTGTGAGCGTTCGAGTGCCCGCTCAAAGCTGTCTAGCTTGGGTTCGATCGTGAACGGTTCGCCAATATAACCCTGAATGGCTTCTTGAGTTTTCAACCCGTTGCCTGTGATGTAGACAACGGTGGTTTCATCAGGGTCAATTTTGCCCGCTTCCACGAGCTTTTGCAGCACCGCTACCGTTGTGCCGCCAGCGGTTTCGGTAAAGATACCTTCAGTTTCTGCCAGGAGCTTAATGCCTGCAATGATTTCGGCATCGTTAACCGATTCAATGTTGCCGTTGGTTTTACGGGCAATGTCGATCGCGTATACACCATCCGCCGGATTGCCGATCGCCAGCGACTTGGCGATCGTGCTGGGCTTCACAGGTGTGACAAAATCGCGTCCCTCCCGGTATGCCTGAGCAATGGGTGAACAACCATCAGCCTGTGCTCCGCTGAAGCGAACGTGCTTATCGGCAACTAGACCCACATCAACGAATTCTCGGAAGCCCTTGTAAATCTTGGTGAACAGCGAACCGGATGCCAGCGGTGCCACAATGTGGTCAGGCAACTGCCAGCCCAATTGCTCTGCAACTTCAAAGCCCAATGTTTTGGAGCCTTCCGAATAGTAAGGACGCAGGTTGATATTCACAAAGCCCCAGCCGTGCGTGTTGGCAACTTCGGAACAAAGGCGATTCACCTGATCGTAGTTGCCCTGTACCGCCATGACAGTAGGACTGTAGATCAATGTGCCCATGATTTTAGCGGCTTCCAAATCGGCAGGAATGAACACGCAGCAGTCTAAACCTGCATGAGCCGCGATCGCTGCTGTCGAGTTTGCCAGGTTGCCCGTGCTGGCGCAAGAGACTGTTGAGAAGCCTAGTTCTTTTGCCCGCGTTAGCGCCACTGATACCACCCGATCTTTGAAGCTAAGGGTCGGCATATTAACGGCATCATTCTTGATATAGAGCTTACTCAGACCGAGACGGCGCGCCAAGCGATTTGCCCGAACGAGCGGTGTCATTCCTGTACCAACATCGATCGGCTGATTCGTTTCAACAGGCAAAAAAGGACGATAGCGCCAGATGGAATGCGGTCCTGCCTGAATGCTCTCACGGGTCACCGATCGTCGGAGCGCGTCGTAGTCATAAGCCACTTCTAGAGGACCGAAGCAAAACTCACAAACGTGCATTGCCTTAAGTTCGTACTCTTCACCACACTCTTTACATTTGAGGGCACGAAAGGTCGCAGCAGACTTAGTTTGTGGTCGAGTTGCCTGAGTCATGGGTCAAAATCTCTTTGTAAACGCAGAGGACAGTGTGAAAACGAAAGACAGTATTAAGTACCAAACTCGAATGATGGTAACACGGGCTAAAAACCACGTCAAACATACCCGATAATTTTAGTCGGATATACGAAAAGCCTTTTAGGATCAGGGACTTGGCGTTTTACACTGCCTATTAGTTTAGTTAGACTACAAGTCGGACTTGCAAAGTCGCTTTGACTACAGATTGTCTGTTCGCGGTTGTGAGCCTGGAAAGCATTGGTGCTTCCTGCTACAAATCCTTCTCCAGCCAGTGTGCTGTCATCTAAATTGAGAAAAGCTGAAAGCAAGACACGGCTTTTGATAGAGCGATCGATGTGGAGATCACCCCAAGAGGGGTATGGGTTTTTTGTCAAATGGTTGTTATATTCTGTAATACAAGGCGAATAGAGATTTCTCTTTTTAGGGAACTATGAAAGAAATCAACGTTCGCAAGTAGCCTTTGACTTGAGCGATCGGGTTAAAGGTTTGTCAGAATACACTCTCTCAATCTGGAGTCCAATATGAGCCAACCTGTTGAGCTGTCTTTAGAGCAGCAATTCAGTATCCGTTCCTTTGAGTCCCAAGTGCAGCACATGAGCCGCGAACAGGCTCAAGACTTCCTCATCAAGCTCTATGAGCAAATGGTAATGCGTGAGAATATGTACAAGCATTTTCTGAAGCACCAATGGGGATTGGAGTCGGGTCCTCAGTTTCAGTAGTTCTTCTGCGCTGTAGACGACCTCTGTCTCTTGCTTTCTTTCAAGCAGAATGGAAGAGGGCTGGTGATGCTGGGGCGTCAAGTGCGGCTCGTTATCTTTAGTTTTTTGGCATGACCGCATATTGATACGTCTATTCTTATTGACTGCTCTTGCTTAACCTTAATGACTAGCGATATCGCTACATCTGGTCTGAATGGATGCTATTTAGAGATGGCGATCGGAAACCGCTTCTACATCTGCAGGTTAGACTTATCGGTCAATCCCTTCCATCGCTGAGCTGGCTGGTTTGTTTCGCGTTAAGCTACGATCGATTATGACTTCAGCCCAACGTTGGCACGTACCACCCGTATCAGACGGTAAACGCCAGCATGGCTAATCACTTGATATTGCCTGAGTTGTGGCTTTAGTTGCCGTAACGGTTCCATTCCAGCAATAATTAGCGCCCCGGTGCGATCGCTCGGCTGCGACTGAAGGTAGTTGCTTACTGCCGTGGGTTGATCCAGATAGGTCACATGCTGGCGAGTGTAGAATACTAAGCTCGGCTTTTTGAACCCAAGCATGAGCAGATCTTCGGTGGGCTGCTGGGTCTGCACTACAATCTGGGCAAGCTGTCGCAATGGCAACTGGCGCTCGGCATCTGCAATCAGCAGGAACGGATGCCCGACCAGAATTAAAAAGGCAAGAAAGCCGAGTGTGTTTGTCAGCCATAGCCAACGGCTGCGCCATAGCAACAGCCCGATCGCCGCGATGGTCGTTAGTCCCCAAATTACAGCACCGATCGTTGACAAGCCCGCCTGCTGTATACGCAAGCCTAAGTTGGGCATCCAGGGGTCAGACCCTAGCCACTGGGGGCAGTAAACCATAGCGACGGTCACCGCCAGCAGTAGCAGCACCTGCAAAATGCCACTCACTATAAAGCCAGTCTGTTGACGAGTCTGTGCCTGCGTCACGTAATCTGCCCATAGAAGCGCCACTAAAATCGCCGCGGCAGGCATCAAAGGCAGCGTGTAGCTGAAATATTTAGTCGAGGCGATCGTGAAGAACCCTAAAACCACCAGGAACCAGAAGCAAGCGAATAGCCCAAGCTGCTGAGTGCGCGGTTGGGCTTGCCAATAGCGACGTTGTAGCGGCTTCACATGAGCGATCGCGGCGGGCAAAGAGGCTGACCAGGGCAAAAAGCCAACCAGAATGACCAGCAGGTGAAAGTACCACGGTCCTGCATGATGATTGACGACTTGCGTGAAGCGCTCAACATTGTGATAGCCAAAAAAGGAATCGATGAATGCCGCGCCATTTTCCAGCGTCACCAGCACGTACCAGGGCAACGAGATGACCAGCACAACCAGTCCACCTCTCAGTAGCCGCAGTTCCCGCAGCACAGCTCTGCCCTCACCCACGTATAGCAAAAAGCAGCCGATGATCAGACCGGGCAAAAGAATGCCGATCGGACCCTTAGTGAGCACAGCAAGCGCCATCAGTACGTAGAACGCAAAATACCAGCGCTTTTGACTGAGGGGGCGATCGAGCTGAGCATAACCAACAAAAAACGCCAGCAGTGAACCGCTAAGACACGCTGTGAGCAGCATATCGGAGTAGCCTGTCCGCCCCCAGAAGAAGATGTTCGGGTTGAGCAGTAGCATTGTGGCACCGAGACAAGCGGCAAGGTGAGGGGGTGAGAGGTAAGAAGTGAGGGGTGTAGCTTGCTTCCGCTTTGCGGTGGGGTGAGGAGTAAGGGGTGGGGAGTTTTGAGGTTTGAGGTTTGAGGTTTGGGCTGATCCTGACCGCTGACCGCTGACCGCTGACCGCTGACCGCTGACCGCTGACCGCTGACCGCTGACTCCTGGCTCTCCGTGACGCTGTAATGTGTAAAAGCAGAAGCCTACGATCGCCAAAGCTGAGAGTACAGATGGCAGACGAGCCGCAAACTCATTGATGCCAAAGCATTGAAACGCAATGACCATCAACCAGTAAATCAGTGGGGGCTTGTCAAAGCGTGGTTCACCATCAAAGTAAGGCGTAATCCAGTTGCCTGTGAGCACCATCTGACGTGAGGCTTCGACAAAAAGAGGTTCGGTTTCATCAATCAACCCAATACTGCCAACCTGCCAGAACAGGGCGATCGCTGCGATCGTCAACAACCAGAGAAACCATACCGCCCAAGCAAGCATTGGATACTTTTTCCAGTAGTGCTGCATGGGCTGAATCACGCGAACAACCTTCACACCCATCTCCGATCCCTTTCCTTCTATGTCTGGCTCTCGCTCAAACGGTTGTTTTGTGCGGCTATTTTGTTGTCTGCTATCCCCTGCTGGCGCGTCAGCAAAACCCATTTTTCGACAGCACCCAATGGCTGCATGGCGGGCAGGGAAAGTTGTGCCAGAGTTGCCTGTTCGACTAGCAAATACGGATGGGGGGCTTTTTGCCAGTAGTCTTGCAACGCTGGGGGAAGCTGGCTGGCGTTGGCAGCACTTTGTATAATGCGTCGATCGCTGTAGAAGTTGAGCGACGGGCGACTATACGGGTAGAGTGTCCAAACCGTCGCATCGGAGGGCGTATGCTGGCGAACAAGCGCCGCAACAGGCTTCACTGGATACGACTCCCCTAGTTCCCAAAGCCAGTAGGGCGAGGCGACGAACAGCAGCAGTGAGACATACATGCCCCAAAGCAATACCAGCACAAACTGCGAGTCTCGTCGCCACAGCAGCACAGTCGCGGTTGTTAGCGTGAGTGAAACGGCTCCTAGAATGATGGGTAAGCCAGGTTGAGGCTGCAACCCCATCGGGCTGAAATAAACGCTGCTGACCCAACCTGCGATCGCAATGAAGCTGAGGATGACAGTCCAGGCAATCGAATAACGATGACGCTCTGGTTGATGTAGTCCAAAGAGATCCGATGGCTGCCAGACTTCAGTAAGGTACGCGCCGACCGCGATCGCAAACGCTGGGTAAACCGGTAAAACATACCAGGGCAATTTTGTACTCATGAGCGAAATGACTAGCAGGTAGCCCGCTATCCACACCAGTACTAGCTTTGCCCAACTCAAGTTACGGTTTTCCCATGCCAGTCGGCAGCTTTGCGGGAAGAACAGCAGCCAGGGTGCGCTATATTTCAGCACTTCAAGGAGATAGTACCAGGGTTCGCCCCGATGTCCCTCGACTGGAACGACCACTCGATCGAGCGATTGGCTGAGTAGATTCATGTTGAAAAACTGTTGACCGTAGTACTGCCACTGCGCCCCGTACCAGGCAACTACAGGCGCACTGCCCAGCAACACACCACTCCAAACATAGCTAGAAGTCAACAAACGAGGGGTATCCCACAGGCAAAACGCGATCGCGATCGCGCCCAGCAGCAGCGCAACGATGCCTTTCGTCAAGCACAGTAGTCCAAACGCGATGCCCATACCGAAGCCCCAGCGTAAATCTCGCCGCGATCGCAGCAGGCAGAAGATGAGCAACAGGAAGAAGCACACTACGGCTCCATCTAGCATTGCCAAGCGTCCATGCCTGACAACAGGCAGCAACGTCAAATAAACCAACGCAGCAAAAATCGCAGGCTTGCGACGCGAAAATAATTCCCGCCCAATCCCGTACAGCAACGGTACCGAGAGCGCGGCGAGCGTCGCTCCAGGCAACCGTGCCATCCATTCATTCACACCACCCAGCCGAAATGCCAGCGCGATCAGCCAGTGCATCAGCGGTGGTTTATTCAAATACGGCTCACCCGCGATCGTTGGATGCAACCAGACCCACGAACCGGGTGGCGATCGCCAGATATCCCGTGCCACCTGCGCCACGGTTCCTTCATCCCAGTCTCGTAGCGCCACGTTGCCCAGGTTGACACCAAATAGTACGCCTGCTGCGAGTAGTAGCCCCAATAACCAGAGGCGATCGATCCATGATTCGGTGATCGATGAGCGACTTAAGTTGTCCCAGGGCAAAGGCTTGCGAAGCATAGGTTTTAGCTTTAGAAAGCAGCGCTGATGCCTACCTCTCTTCATTACGATCGACAGGCACAAATTTTTCGAGCCATTTTGCCCCAATCAAAATGAGCAGGGTTAGCAGCGTACCAATCAGGCTAACTTGCCACAAACCAACGCTTGCGATCATTCCTAATGCCGCCGATACCCAGATTGCGGCTGCGGATGTCAAGCCCTTAATCTCTGGTTTACCTGACCTTGTGCGCGATTGATGCACAATCTCACCCGCACCCAAAAAGCCGACTCCCGTTGCAACCCCTTGAATCGATCGGCTGATGGCATCTGCGTGAGCCGTTGCGTCGATCGCAGTGGGAATCACCACAAACAGAGCGGCTCCTAAACTCACCAGCATGTGCGTTCTTAGTCCTCCCGCTTTGCCTGACATTTGTCGATTCAGACCGATCGCGCCACCGATGAGCGATGCCAACAGCAAGCGCCAGGTAAGCCCCCACCAGTTGCCAGCATCAACCCAAAGGGATACTACAGGTACAGTCAATCAGCCACCTTCATGCAGAAAAACTTAGAAAGCCCATTATAGAGTGCAATAGGCGTGGGATGAGCAGTGAAGTTTTGAGTGCAACGCTATGTTCCACTCCTGATTCTCTATGTCCTCAATACGCGATCGGCAGGGGTTGCGTCGTTGGATTGATCTCTGGCTGCGGCGTAACAGAGATGCTTGAGCTGGGTGTCGATCGGCTGACTGTTGGATCAGCGATCGATGCGATGGGTGACGGTGAAACGTTCTGAGTCGGTACAGCGGTTACCTGGCGATCGCCTTTTGGTGGCTGAAAGGCTGCGGTTTGCAGCGCTTTGGTCGGCAGCGCGTTGCTGGGCAATGTTTGTAGCTGTCGCGTCGTGCTGAGCGAGAGCTTACCGCCGCGTAGAGCTGTTTCGATCGCATCCAGCGCGATCGGCTGACGGGCGTTTCCTGGCACATCTACTACCACCACATAGCCAGCAAAATTTTTGCCGCCGAGTGTTTGCAGGGCGTTCAAGAGCTTGGGCATATCCGCCTGAAGTAGCTGACCTTGTTCGTTGTACAGCTCCACAGCCGATAGACAGCCAATGGTGGGATTCCAGTTATAAGTGTCAGGGTTTTTGTCTTTGCCACTAAAGAAGTCTGGAGATTCGCCCGTACCATGAATGCGGAAGAGCGATCGCCCAATTTTGCCAGCCCAGAAACTTTCCTGAATCGCCCAGTTGTTTCGCCAAGATGGGGGTAACAAGCGCTGGTAATTTGCCAGACTGCCCTTAAACGGTCCTGGCTTTCCGGGTACAAATTGCTTGGCACCTGATTCAAACGGCACAAACAGGTTGACCAGTGCAAACTGACCGTACGCTCTAAAAAACTCATCATCCGGCTGAGGCACCACGCCTTCCATACGGTAAATGCCCTGAGGCGTTTCGCCACGAATAAAGTTCCAGCTCAAGTCGTGAATCGATCGCAGCAGCAGCGGTACTGACCAAAGCTGTCCATCCGGTTGGCGAACAAAAGCACCATTGCCATCTTTTAGCACTGTTTGGCACAACACCGATCGATCGCGCTGACAGAGTACATACAACTGTAGTTGCTTGGGGGCGATCGTCCAATTGAGCAAGTCTCCCAGCGGTGGCACAGTGCTGGGAGAGATCAACTCCGCCATTTCGCGCAGGGTTGTTTGCAAGGAGACATTCGCAGACCAGTTGGGAAACCGTGCTTTCACCCGTCCCACAAGCGGTTGAATTTCCTCTGGTGACAAACCGCCTCTTGCCAAGCTCGAAAGAGACATCGCTACCCATTCAGGATCAGGACTGCGATCGATGGTTTGCCGAAACTGTTCGCCCAGGCTGGCATAACGACTGGGATCGCTTAAATAAAGCTGCGTGCCGACCCGCGCTGCCATATCGATCGTGCGCTTTTGCGCATTCGATAGTCGGGGGCGTACAGCCATTGCCAGTATTTGCTCGATCGTACTGGCAACAAACGCGTCTTGAGGCTGCACGACTGCGGTTGTCCAGAGCAAGTTGCGCCAGTATTTCTCGTTCTTGTTGATGACCGGATAACGATCAAGCGCAAAATTTTCAGGACGAATCTGACGGTTCTGTTCCTGCCGTTGCTCACCCCTAGATGCCGCTTTTGCTTGACTTTTTCCACGATCGCCGCCAGCCAGCACTTGGGGCACATCCGCGTTTGACCTCAAACCGGGTTTGAACGCCAGACCACCAATCAGGAGCAATAGACCCATGCCTCCAGCCATGCCGTATTGCCGAAACAAACCATGCTTAAACTGAAGTAAAAAACGTTTCATCAGAGCTTACGAGTATCAAAAGAAACAGGGTGCAATGGTCAAAGGATTCCCTAATTTCTAGCATTCATTAGCCGATAATCCAGGGATGTTCAAAATCTTAAAAAGAATCAAAGACAAAATATTGCCTTGTTAGGCTGATTGGAAAATTTACTGCCGTTGGGGAACCTTGTTACAGCTTTGAAATTCTTCACAAATAGAGATGCCATGTTACCATTCGGATGACTAACTTGGCTCTATAAGTGTCGGTTATTCAGGTTCTCGGTGGTGGAGGAGAGTAATAGAAGTGCAAAATAGCATTTCGTCTGGTTCTTTAGGTGTACAGAAAGCGACCGCACACCTTGCGAGCGCGCAGATACAGCGAAGTCATCCCGAACCGATTCGGGTGGGTGTCGTTGGGGTTGGTAATATGGGACAGCACCATACTCGCGTCCTCAGCATGCTGAAAGATGTTGAGCTGGTGGGCGTAGCTGATGTCAACGTTGAGCGCGGCATTGATACGGCTAGTAAATATCGAGTCCGTTTTTTTGAAGACTACCGCGATCTTTTATTGCATGTTGATGCCGTCTGTGTGGCTGTGCCAACGCGGCTGCATCATCAGGTTGGTATGACCTGTCTCCACGCAGGTGTCCACGTACTCGTCGAAAAGCCGATCGCCGCTAGCATTGCCGAAGCCGAATCGCTGGTCAATGCAGCAGCAGCGTCTCAATGTATCCTGCAAGTCGGGCACATTGAGCGGTTTAACCCGGCTTTTCAAGAACTGAATAAAATTCTCAAGGCTGAAGAGCTACTTGCTTTAGAAGCGCATCGGATGAGTCCCTACGCCGATCGTGCTAACGATGTCTCTGTTGTTCTGGATTTAATGATCCATGACATTGACTTGATGCTGGAACTGGCAGCATCGCCTGTCGTCAAGCTTACTGCTAGCGGCAGTCGCGCCTCCGATTCTGGCTTCTTAGACTACGTGACAGCAACATTAGGCTTTGCTAATGGCATTGTGGCAACGCTGACATCCAGCAAAGTGACGCATCGCAAAATTCGACGCATTGCTGCCCACTGCAAAAACTCGCTGACCGAAGCCGATTTTCTCAACAACGAGATTTTGATTCATCGGCGCACAACAGCCAACTGCATGACGGATCACGGTCAGGTGCTCTATCGGCAGGATGGGTTAATCGAGAAGGTTTATACCAGCAATATTGAGCCGCTCAACGCTGAGCTGGAGCATTTTGTTGGCTGTGTCCGGGGTGGCAACCAGCCATCTGTTGGTGGTGAGCAGGCACTCAAGGCACTGCGACTTGCTAGCCTGATTGAGCAAATGGCGCTCGACGGTCAGGTATGGCAGGAAAAGGATACACGCTTGTCTGAACAAGTTCAGGCGATCGCGGTCTAGGACATTACTAGATGCATTTGCTAGAGGAATTGGCTCTGGCGATGTAATCTAGCTATGTCTTTGTCTTTCTAGATGGGGTTCAATTCATCGAATTGAACCCCGTTTTTAGTAGCCTTCGACCAGAACAACCTGGCTTATGACAGTGGCGGTACAGCTTGCCGTTGACGAATTGGCAGCAGCACAGTGAAGGTAGAGCCTTCACCCAGTTTGCTTCTCACTGAGATGGAGCCACCACAGTGGAGTAATAATTGCTGAACGATCGTTAGCCCTAAGCCTGCCCCACTGGTATCTTCTAGCGATGCTTGTCGGATACGGTAGAAGCGATCGAAAATCTTGGGGAGTTCGTTAGGAGCCATACCAACACCTGTATCACGAACTTCCAGGTTGACGTAGCTGCCTTGCTGTCTGGCGCGTACCCAGACTTGCCCACCACTGGGTGTAAATTTGATGCCGTTATGCAACAGGTTGATCACAATCTGCTTAAGCCAGTTGCTCATACAGGCGATCGCAGGCAAATCTTCAGGCACCATATGGGATAGCTTTACGCCTTTTTCTTCAGCGAGTGGTTGATAGGTACTCACGACACCTGGCACAATATCAGAGACCCGAATGGACTCAAGAGCAGTCGGACTCACTGCCTGATCCAGTTGCACCAGATCCAACAAACTGGTAATCAGTGAGCTTTGGCGATCGCATTCCTTAGCAATGAGATCCAGGTAGCGCTGGCGTTGTGGTGGTTTTAAGCTGGGCGAATTCAGCAACGAGAGGGCAGTTTTGATCGTGGTCAACGGTGTTCGCAGTTCTTGTCCAACCGTGTTGATAAAATCGGCTTTCGATCGCAGCGCGTTGATCAACTCCTCTTTTTGAATCTGGAGTATCTCTACTAGATCTGCCTGTCGTCGGTAAACGGCACTACGCTGCAACACCTCCTCCTGCCGCTGAATTTGTTTCATAAAGAGTTGTCCCCAGGCGGTGGGATCGGTTGGGGTTGTCGATATCACACTGGTCAACTGTTGCCAATGTGCAACCACATCAGGCAGCGTCAGGCTAACATCAACCGTTGTCTCCCCCGACGCTGCTGCGCTGGGCAAAGTTGCGTTGGTTGTCAGCACCTGTGCTAAGCCACTTAAGAGGCGTTCAATCAAGCTTCCGTCAAACGACGAGAGTATTAGCAAATGCTGTCGTCGCTCCTGACTATCGTTGATCGCTCCTGGCAACGCTACATCTGCTAAGCCAGCCAGCGACTCCAGCGCATTGCCCCCAGAAAGTTTTGCGAGTTGTGCAGAGCGCGGACGGTGCGCGAGAATGCATCCTCTAAATTGAGCCGTCCACACCAGCAGAAAGTAATCTCGCCGCAAATGGCTCTCTGGAGCAAGTAGAATTTCTAGCCATGCAGGGGGAGTCGCCTCAGGCGAGTTTACGGCTGGCGGCTCTGACTCAATGCTGAGGTCTACAAGCGTGCTGCTCACAATGCTAGTTTCGTCGGCACTTTCTTCGCGATGGTTCTTGAAGACGTAGATCGCTCTTGAAACACCTTCTAACGCGCTATATCGCTCCAGTTCAGCTTGCCAGATCTCGCCTCTGGGTAGCTTTGCCCACACAACAGCAGGCAACTCACGATCGGAGAGCAGATCAATCAGAGCACCAAACGCCGCCTTGAGCGTCGCTGGACTGACCTGAAGAATCGGGAGTGTCGGGTCAGCTTCGAGCGCCAACTCGTAAAGCGATTCATCTGAGGCAGGGGTTTGTGTCATGGGTAGTAGAGAGAAACAAAGCGGCACATTCCAGCACTTGACCTCTGGTTTGTGCGTCGATTTCTAGCACAAATCATTGTCTACTGTGTCCTCTGCAAGGAAGCAGGACTACAGGCTCGGTAGGCTTTTCAGCCTTTGTGTAAAAACAAGCGATCAAAAACAATGACCAGCGTTGTTTCAAGGCAACCAGCCCTTCACTGTAGAAAATTGCCGCACTCCTGCATCCCGCGCCTGCGGTCACTCATGAGCGGCAGCAGGTACATCGCTGAATGCGGTAAGGTGATCTAGCTGACTTGCGATCGAGCGATACCTCTCTGGAGCAATTCTATCAAGCTTCACATTTTCAAGCGTTAGATTTTCAAGTTTTAGATCTTCAATCACACTGTCAAGGAGTGAATCGGCGTTACCTCAAGCAGCCTCTGGCACTGTAAATAGTTCAGCAGCAGCCTTCGTAGCGCTATCGACAGCAGTGACAGAAGAAGAATGTTCTCGACTTCGGGCATTGCCAAGGCTCCATTGTCCGAATGTGCAGAGTGTCTAAGATGAGAGCGATCGCATCCAGTACTTTCTATTCTGCGACCGCAGCGAAAGCAGTCTGAGTTTGCCACTAAACTGAAGAAAGCCAAAGACTCTAACCCTTCATGGTTACACTCCAACTGAACCAACTCACCGTGCCTCCGGGACAACGCTTGCTACTGCGCGACATTAGCTGGCAAGCGTTTGAAGACATTCTGGCAGAATTGGGCGATCGCCGCGCTGCTCGGTTGGCTTACAGCAACGGAACCTTAGAGATCAGAATGCCGCTGCCAGAACATGAGAAAGCCAAAGAAATCATTGGCGATATGGTCAAGATCATCTTGGAGGAGCTAGAAATTGACCGTGAATGTTTTGGTTCTACAACCTTCAAGCGGCAGGAGATGGGCTACGGTATCGAGCCAGACAACTGTTTTTACATCGAGAATCATGCTCAGATGATCGGTAAAAAGCGGTTGGATTTGTCGATCGACCCGCCCCCCGATCTCGCCATTGAAGTTGATGTCACCTCTAAAACTCAAGTGAGTGCTTACGAAGCCTTGGGCGTACCGGAAATTTGGCGCTATGACGATGGCAAACTACAAATAAGCGTGTTGCGCGATCGCAGTTATGTCGAGTCAGCAACCAGTCCAACCTTTCCGACCATCCCCATCGTTGAAGGCATTACCCAATTTGTCGAAATGAGTGCCACCGCAGGCACGAGTCCCGCTTTGCGTGCGTTTCGTCAGTGGGTCAAACAGCAAAGCGGACGATGAGTTGAGCGATGCTCTACAGAAACTATGCCGCGATCGCCCTCTGCATCACCCTTTTCCTCTACCTCGCCTGGAGTTCACCTGTAGCTTTAGCACAAACATTACCCGCCGAAACAGTCCCAGCCTTTACCGATCTTTGCTTACAGCGATCAAGTCTTCCTGCCATCACGCAGCAAACTGTCACAGTACTTTTGCAAAAAGCGCAGACCTCTAGCTGCCTTGAGGCAACTCAAACCCTGTCTCACATCACTGTGCTGGAGCTTAGCGATCGTCGTCTTGTTGACCTCAGTCCTTTACGATCGCTCACCCGTCTTACCGCTCTGAACCTGGATCAGAATCAGATTGTTGATCTTAGCCCTTTGATGGCTCTAACCGACCTGACCGAACTTCACTTGAGCGAAAATCGGGTGGCTGATCTGAGTTCACTACGATCGCTCACCCATCTCACCAAGCTCTTTCTGATCAAAAATCGCCTCACTGACCTTGAGCCACTGCAAGCACTCACCGAACTCAACGAGCTGTTTCTCATCGGTAATCGTGTGGATGACATCAGTCCCCTGCGATCGCTGACTAGCCTGACAACCCTCCTTCTCAGCGACAATCGCATCAACGATCTCAGTCCCTTAGAGCCATTGCGCTATCTGGTCATCCTCGGTCTACGCCGTAACCGCATTAGCGATCTCAGCCCACTGAAGACGCTCACCAAGTTAATGGAACTGAATCTTGGTGAAAACGAAATTACTGATCTAGAGGCGCTGCGATCGCTCACTCAACTGTCAAAACTGGTTCTCAGCGATAATCAGATCGCCGATCTTAGCGCCTTGCGATCGCTCCACCAGTTAACCCAACTTGACTTACGGCACAACGAGGTCAGTGATCTGAACCCATTAAACAGACTCACTCAGCTACGGGAATTAACTCTCGACGATAATCGCCTCATGGATATTAGCGCCATGCGATCGCTCAAAAATCTGACTGACCTCAGCCTGAGCGCCAATCAAATTGCTGATATCGGTGCGCTGCGATCGCTCATCCATTTGACGAACCTGACACTCAACCGTAATCAAATTACTGATATAAATGCTCTAAAATCACTCACCAAATTGCAGAAACTTGACTTGGCAAAGAATGCGATCGGTCAACCGATCTGTCCCGTTGCATCAGACTCGATCTGCCATTTCTAAAGGATCAATTTAAATCATTTGTCTTACTCTAGAAATACACTCCCCCTCAGATTTTAGTGCGATCGCAGATCTTGTAGGTTGGGTTGAAGCATGAAACCCAACACTCATCACTCTTTGCCTACCCCATCTAAATTTTGAAACTTACTGTCTGCGCCCCAGTCTTCCGTATACATTCCCCATCGCACTGCTCGGTGAAAGCTTGAATACGCCCATTCCTTCGGCGCTTTCACCAAGCCATGATGGACGGGATTGTAATGGATGTAATCGCAATGCTGTGCAAAATCTGCCTCATCGGCGATTTGATGTTCCCAAAAGCGTCGCTGCCACACCGCTTGTTCCCCCTTATGTTGCCGAGCCGTTGACCGTTGCTGGCGAAATTGGGCAGGGCAGCATCGGGTAAACCTGCTTTTAATCAAGCGCCAGCGGTTAGAGAAATCGGCATCCTCCGGTGGTAACGTCCAAAGGCAATGGAGGTGATCCGGTAAGATGACGATCGCCTCGATTGTAAAGGGGTGGGTGTGTTTGACGGAGCGAAATGCTTGGCGCAGTAGTTCAACTGCATCTGGATGCTGAAAGATTGGGTGCCGTTGATGGGTCACAAGGGTAAAGAAATACGTTGCTCCGGGTGTTTTGGCACGGCGGTAGTGCATGAGTTGCCCTCAACTGACTAGATTCAGGATGGGCAAGGCTGAGGCAAGATTGATCGCGATCGCATCAATCTTGCCTGTTGGGTTTCGTTTCCTCAACCCAACCTACCGATCTAAGGTATGCTCCAACACCTACCAGCGATCGCTTTCTGTAGTTGTTCTAAAGGAAATGCTAATCTTCTCATGCCTTCTTAAGATAGAAGGTGGAATCACAACGTCATAATACTACAGAGCGATTCTGACCAGGGCTATCAGAGAGATCAACCAACGGTTGAGACGCACGAATCGCTAGACTGCGGCTAAACGCTCGATCGTGGCTGCACCTCATCACGCCAAGTCTCAGAGTGTATTCTTTCAGTCAAACGCTTCGAGGATGGATTATGGTGCCATCTTAGTTCTAGCGAGCAAAACTTCTGGCAATAGGATGAGTCAATCCGCTAGGACATTCGTTAAGTTTTTAAGCTATCGATTGTGAGACAAGCATTCGACGTTGACAGTAAAGCACTTGATTCAGGAGTAAACAACGATGACAAATCATCTTTTGGAGATCAAAGAGTTCGGTCAGAGCATCTGGATGGATAACCTGGCGCGGGATCTCATTCAGTCAGGCGACTTGAAGAAATTCATTGAAACCCGTGGACTGCGAGGAATTACGTCCAATCCCGCTATTTTTGAGAAGGCGATCGCGGGTAACGCGATGTACGATGCCGACATTGAAGCGGGGATCAAAGCTAAGAAGCCGCTGCTGGAGATCTATGAGTCTTTGGTCTTTGAAGACATCCGCAACGCCTGCGATATTTTCAAGCCAATCTATGATGAATCCGGCGGTTTAGATGGCTACATCAGCATCGAAGTGCCCCCTGATATTGCCCACGACACAGAGAAAACGATTTCCGAGGCGCGTCGCTACTATGCGGCGATCGGCAAAGAAAACGTCATGATCAAAATCCCCGGCACCTCAAAAGGGATTCCTGCCGTCGAGCAAGTCATCAGCGAAGGGATCAACGTGAACGTGACGCTGTTGTTCTCTGTAAGCAGCTATGTCGAAACCTTCTGGGCATACATTCGCGGATTAGAGAAACGGGTCGCTGCGGGACAGGACATCAGCAACATTGCCTCCGTTGCCAGCTTCTTCCTCAGCCGTATTGATTCCAACATCGACGACAAAATCGACGCGAAGCTCAAGCAAGGGGCATCCGAACCTGGTAGCCGCGATCGCCTGATCGCAATTAAAGGAAAAGTAGCGATCGCTAACGCAAAGATTGCCTACCAGGAGTATAAAAAGATTATTCAGAGCGATCGCTGGAAAGCCTTGAGTGCCAAAGGTGCAAATGTTCAACGGTTACTCTGGGCAAGTACGGGCACCAAAAACCCTGACTATAGTGATGTTATGTACGTTGATGAACTGATTGGTTCTGATACGGTAAATACGTTGCCACCTGCCACGATCGAAGCGTGCGCCGATCACTGCAACGTGGCTGACCGTATCGAAACAGGCGTTGAGGAGTCCTACAACCTCATCGAAAGCCTCAAAGACCCCGACATCAACATCAACCTGGACGAAGTCATGGATGAACTCCTGGTCGACGGCATCGATAAATTCATCAAACCCTATCAGTCGTTGATGCAATCCCTCGAAGACAAAGTGAACCGCTTGGCAGCCGTTTAGGGAGTAGGGAGTGGGGAGTGGGGAGTGGGCGTTAACCCTGTTCCCTATCCCTCTTAATCCTTCATCCTTTATCCTTTATCCTTCTCTTTCCCCACCTATGGTCACTCTGCTCGAAAACCCCCTTCGCGTTGGTCTACAACAGGATCGCATCCCCGAACCGCAGATTCTCATTATCTTTGGTGCTTCTGGCGATCTGACCCAGCGCAAGCTCGTACCCGCGATCTATCAGATGAAGCGAGAGCGTCGCTTGCCACCTGAACTGACGATCGTCGGTGTTGCCCGCCGCGACTGGAGCCACGACTACTTCCGTGAACACATGCGCGAAGGCGTGGAAGAGTTTGGTGGCGGGATAGGGTCTCAGGCAATCTGGGATGACTTTGCTAAAGGCTTGTTCTACCACCCTGGCGATCTGGACAATCAGGATGATTACCAAAAGCTGAAAACCTTTTTAGCAGAACTCGACCAACAGCGTGGTACACGCGGCAATCGAGTGTTTTATCTCTCCGTTGCGCCCAAGTTCTTTTCAGAAGCCATTCAGCAACTTGGGGCAGCCAGAATGATTGAAGATCCTAAAAAACAGCGCCTCGTGATTGAAAAACCGTTTGGTCGGGATCTCAGTTCCGCCCAGGCGCTCAATCGTGTGGTGCAGAAAGTCTGCGATGAGCAACAGGTTTACCGCATCGATCACTATCTGGGCAAAGAGACGGTGCAGAACCTGATGGTGTTCCGTTTTGCCAACGCCATTTTTGAACCGCTGTGGAACCGTCAATTTGTCGATCACGTTCAGATCACCGTCGCCGAAACGGTGGGACTAGAGGGGCGAGCAGGCTACTACGAAACGGCTGGCGCGCTGCGCGATATGGTGCAAAACCACCTGATGCAGTTGTTCTGCCTGACGGCAATGGAAGCGCCTAACTCTCTAGAGGCGAATAGCATTCGCAACGAAAAAGTGAAAGTACTGCAAGCGACTCACCTGGCTGATCTGGAGACGCTTGGCAACTCTGCCATTCGCGGGCAGTATACAGAAGGCTGGATGAAGGGCAAAGCGGTGCCAGCCTATCGCCAGGAAGAAGGCGCGGCAACGGATTCAACCACGCCCACCTACGCCGCTCTGAAGCTGACGATCGACAACTGGCGCTGGAAAGGTGTGCCGTTCTACTTGCGAACAGGGAAACGGATGCCCAAAAAAATCTCTGAAATCGCGATTCAGTTTAAGGAGGTGCCGTTTTTGATGTTTCAGTCGGCAGCCAAGCAGGCAAACCCAAATATTCTGACGATGCGGATTCAACCGAATGAGGGGATTGCACTGCGCTTCGAGGTGAAAACACCGGGAACGTCGTTGAGGACGCGATCGGTTGATATGGACTTTCGCTACGACACTGCCTTTGGTCAGGCAAACACCGATGCCTACAGCCGTCTGCTGGTGGACTGTATGCTTGGTGATCAGACCCTCTTTACGCGCGGCGATGAGGTAGAAGCCTCCTGGCGCATTCTGACTCCCTTGTTAAACGTTTGGGATGCTCCCGCGCCACCAGAAAGCATTCCGCTCTACGAAGCTGGTACCTGGGGACCCGTCGAATCAGAATTGCTCTTGAATAGCAATGGGCGAAACTGGAGAAGACTGTGAAAAGGGGGATGAGGGATGAAGGCTAAAAAGTTTTTAGTTGTTGGTTGTTAGTTTTTAGTTAAGGTTGACCACTGACTCTTCAATAGCTGCTAACAATCGATTTCCTACTCCCTACTCCCTATTGCTTCTAACAACTAACAACTAATAACCAATCACTGATTATGACGACCACTCCACTTGTTGCTCTTCAACGACCCAAAGATATTTCTTTAGATGAAATTGAGGCGGAGCTAAGTGCCATCTGGCATAGTCAGAGTGCTGATTCGCCGAATCAAGGTGCCAGCAGAGCTTCGACGTTCAGTATGGTGATCTATGAGCCAGAAGAGTTTCAGCAACTGTTGGCGGCACTGGGGTTTTATGAAGGTCCGATCGATGGCATTCACGGACCGATGACTAAAGCAGCAGTGCAGGATGCCCAAAAGTCCTATGGTTTGTCGATTACAGGTCGTGTTGATCCGGGAACATTAGCCAAACTACGAGAAGAGTTTGCAAAGAAGCCGAGCGATCGCATCAAGTTCACCAACCCAAACATACGGGGTTTTAGCATCAGTGACGCGATCGCTGTTCAAAACCCTGGTCGTATCATCACCCTTTGTCCCATTTTAGGTGCCGATCAGGGCGTGACCGCTCAAGTTTCTGCCTATTGCCCGGTGCAGCAAGGCAGTGGTGGTTCTCTTATCTGCTGCGAATACATTACGCTGAGGGGCACAAAAGCAGCCTTGGAGCGAGTCGGTGAACTGGTCGCATCGCTGATGATTCAAGATCTACCGCAGTTTGTTTGGTGGAAAGCAACCCCCAACCCCGACCAGGCACTCTTCAAAGCACTGGCTGAATCGTGTGACTGCTTGATTTTGGATTCCTGCTACTTCAGCGACCCAGAGTCTGAGTTTCTCAAGATTCAAGAACTCATTGATGACGGTACCTACATCGCCGACCTCAACTGGCATCGCCTGCAACCCTGGCAAGAGCTAATGGCAGCCGCGTTTGATCCCCCTGAGCGTCGGGCTTCTCTCATTGAAGCAGACCAGCTTGCGATCGACTACGAAAAAGGCAACGCAGCACAAGCACTCCTTTATCTGGGCTGGATCGCCAGTCGGCTCGATTGGCAACCCGTTGCTTTCCATGAAACAGGAGGCGACTACGACCTCAAGCACGTTACCTTTAAGGGTGCTAATCAGCGCGAAATCACTGCCGAATTAGCCGCGATCCCCACTGCTGACTGGGGCGAAATTTTAGGCGATCTGGTGGGTATCCGCATTACGTCCACCAACTTACAGGCAAACTGCTGCACCATTCTTTGCTCTGAAACCACAGGCTGTATGCGAATGGAAGCGGGTGGTAGCGCCCAAGCGTGCCAGACGGAAGTCGTTTCATCGCTGTCTGATCAGAAAGCTGAGTTTCTACTCAGTCAGCAATTACAGCGCTGGGGTCATGATGTGCTTTACGAGGAAAGTCTGGCAGTTGTTGCCAAAGTACTGAAGCTGCATGGGCAGTAAGCAGTGGTTGGTTGTTAGTGGTTAGTTGTTGGTTCTAGACTCTAACAACTAACCACTAATTACTATTGAGATGGGGCTAATTATTGCTGGAGAACGTAGTGGCGTTGGTAAAACAACCGTCACGCTTGCTATTCTCTCTTTTCTGAGACAGCAAGGTTTGCAGGTACAGTCGTTTAAGGTGGGTCCCGATTACATCGATCCCATGTTTCATCGGTATGTGACGGGACGATCGTGCCGCAATCTCGATCCGATGCTGACTTCCGAAGCCTATGTGCAGCAGTGCTTCGATCACCACACTCAAACCCACAGTCAAACTGCCACCCACACGTTAGTAGAAGGTGTGATGGGTCTGTTTGACGGTGCAACAGGGCGAGACGGGTTTGCTAGCACGGCTCACATTGCCCGTTTGCTGGACTTGCCGATCCTTCTGGTGCTGAACTGTAGTGGTTTATCACACTCGATCGCGGCGATCGCTCATGGCTACCGTTCGTTTGATCCTCGCCTCAACGTTGCTGGCGTGGTGCTGAACCGAGTCGGCAGCGATCGTCACCTGGAACTCCTCAAAACTGCCTTAGAACCACTCAGCATACCGATTCTAGGAGTTCTGCGCCGCGAAGATGGGATTACGATCCCCGATCGACATCTTGGGTTAGTGCCTACCGACGAACTGGAAGATTTAAATGCGATCGTTGCTCAACTAGCTCATTTGGGAAAGACGTGTTTTGATTGGGAGCAGTTGATGCCGTTGTTGGAGAGGAAGGCAGAAGGCAGAGGGCAGAAGGCAGAAGATGGGCAAGGGAAGCAAGGAGAGCAAGGGGAGCAGGGGAAGACTCAAAACTCAAAACTCTCTAGCGCAGCGGCACGAAGTGCTACTCAAAACTCAAAACTCAAAACTCCGTCTGTTCCGTCTGCTTCCCCTGCTTCCCCATCCCCTCAACCCTCCCCCCGCATCGCGATCGCCCAAGACGCTGCCTTCAGCTTCTACTACGCCGACAACCTGGATCTGCTCGAAGCGCTGGGAGCCGAACTCGTGCCTTGGAGTCCGATGCGCGATCGTGCCTTACCCGACAACGTGCAGGGGCTTTACTTTGGCGGCGGTTTTCCTGAAGTGTTTGCTGAGCAACTGACCGCGAATGAGGCTGCTCGTATGGCTGTGCGATCGGCGATCCTGTCAGGAATGCCTACGTATGCTGAGTGTGGCGGGTTGATGTATCTGTGCGAAAAAATTACCAACTTTGAGGATCAAGCGTTTCCAATGGTGGGGATACTGCCCACAACAGCGGTGATGGGTAAGCGACTGACGTTGGGCTATCGACAGGCGATCGCCCTCCACGACAGTCTCCTTTTAGACAAAGGCACAACCGTTTGGGGTCACGAGTTTCATCGATCGCACCTAGCCCAGGAACCTGATTCTCCGTTATTTGCCCTACTCCCCACTCCCCACTCCCCGCTCCCCAACGAAGGCTGGCATCGCCCCAATCTCCATGCATCCTACCTCCATCTTCATTGGGGAGCGCGACCCGAAATCCCCGATCGCTTCTTGAAGCAGTGTGCAGCCCACGCGTATGGTCTCACTCAGATATAGGCGGCAATCTAGGAGGCGCGTAGCAGACTGGCAAGCACTTGTAGCTTGTTCAGTTCGCGGACAAGGCGCTGTGCCTGATGTTTGTGAAGCAACGTGGGCGTGACGGCTGGCAAGTGGCTCATCAGTTCTCTAGCGGTGCCAATACTACAGCCAGAAATACGTGCGATCGCGCCTGCTCCTGCAAAAACAGCTTCTTCAGAAACGGCTTTTTCGACCTGCACCTGCCAACGGGGAGCTTTGCTGATACCACGCTCAACGCGTTGTAGACCGGAAAGAGTCGCCAGCACTACCAGCCGATCGCCCACTCGTAGCCGGATATCATCAGACGGCATCAGTCGGGCGGGTTCATGGTCGCCTTTTTGGTGCAGGATGGGCACAACGCCATAGCCATAAGCAATTTCAGCCAGCAAGCACCCGTTGAGAGTATCGGTTGGCTCAATTTGGTACTCAGTGACAAGCGTCGTGCGATCGTTCAGGCGAAATAGACTAAGAATATTTTCACCAAAGGCGGCTCCAGCAAACGCTGCTGCTGACAGCGCGTAGGCTCCCATCACTCTAGCGGCAGGCAATAGTTGTGCCACATGCTCAGTAAACGCAGGATCAAAAACGCGCACGACCAGATTGCAGTTTGGATTAGCTGCCTGCGCCATCAGCGCGATTTCCAGATTGGCGACCTCATCATCGGTGACGATAACCATACTCTTGGCAGTCGCCAGATTTACACGCATCAAGGTATCGCGAAAATTGCCTGTTACCAGTGGTATTTGCGGCAGTACGCCTGGATCAAGCGCGATCGCATGTACGCCTACTAAGGGTTGTTTCAGGTCTTGTAAAAGCGTGGCAATGCGCTGTCCCACCCGTCCCAGACCCACCAACACGACATGATCAGCTTTTGGAATGGGTGGACGACGCTTCAAAAACTGGAAACGTGACGCTAAGACTCGCTCCGTCAACGTTGCATAGAGGATACCGATAAAAATTGTGCCAGCAACGGTCATGCCCACACTAAACAAATGCAGCCACCAGGGGATGGCAAACGGTAACTTCAGATCCCCAAACAAATTGTCAAAACCGCCAATGACTAAAACCAGCGAGACATTGAGCGCCTCTTGCAAAGTAAGCTCAGAATATTGCAGCTTGTAAAGCGCGGCACCACTAACAAAGAGGCTGAGCATCACAAAGCTAGAAAGCAGGGCAACCCGTTGTGTTTGTGTGCCTTCACGCCAGAATTGATGCAGCGTTTGCCGCAGGCTTTGCCAGACTAAAGCGGGAGACAGTTCCTGCCAAAGTGCACCACGTCGTCGATGGGACAGCACTGGGGTCGTTGCGATCGCCTCCGTTGCTTCAATGTAGGTAATGGTGTCTCCAGCCTGGACGCGGGTATCGGGATCCCACTGGTAAAAGGAATTGGCAGGCGGCAGCACAGTCGCTCTGAAATGCCTCAGCACACGACGATTGGGCGTATTCAGTTCATAAAGGAGGCGCAGATCGCACCAGTGATGGTCTGGCTGAATATGCGTAGTAGTGATCCGCAGACGCTGCTTTTCCAGCGTAAACAACCCTTGCGTTTCACTGTCCAGAGCCGCCAATGCAAAGCTAGGGGCAGGCAGTTGTGTGGCTTCAAAAGCGATAAAATTGCCCAACTGGTGACCCAATAGCTCGTTGAGATTCTCCTGTGCCGATCGCACCACTAAGCGAATGTTTGGGTTGAGCGATCGTGCTGCAAATGCCGCCGCAATATTGACGCGCTCATCGCTAGTGACCAGTAGAATCGCCCGACAGTCACGAATGCCCGCTTGCTCTAGTAGCTTTGGCTGCCGACAGTCCCCAATCAGCAGACAATCAACCAGATCAGTCAGGTCTGGAATTTCCCAGATGGGCGCTTGGGAGGCTTCGATCGCATTGACCGTAACGGCAAACTCCTTGAGTACCGAGACACAGTACTGCCCCAAACTGCCAAGCCCGCAGACCAAAAACGAATCTTTCCGGTTTGTAGAACTCTCTCCCATGTTGTCTATCCTAAGTGACAACGCCGTGAGAGTTGAGACATCTATGCGTTGCTGAAGGCTTTAGCAACGTAATAGCACAGTTTGAGTCGATCAATTGCGCCCTAAAGAGATCACTGCCCTGTCTGCAGCATTTGCATCACTGCTACCCGGCACGGATTGCAGTCACAGCGGAACTTGGCGATCGCCAAATCACCGACCGTATCTGAGGCAGCATCCACATTCGCGTACTGGGGGTTAGCTGAAGGTGACGGTGTAACGTTCAACTTTAAATCATAGGCTGACCGCTGACGGCTAACCGCTAACCGCTGACTGCCATAATCCATAACATATTTTTTGCAGCCCTTAAGGAGCGTGAACTGAATAACCTGTAATTCTGCGTAGGATGCCGTATAGCCGTTCCGGCATTCAAGAAAAGCGTAGCGTAACGCATCGACTCCGGACTTTGATGCGTTACGGCTAGCGCCTAACACATCCTACAAAATTCGATGTTATTTAATCCTAAGTAGCGTTAGCAAAGCGCGCTTCAAAAAGACGCTTCAACAATGCATGAATAGCTGTTCATATGTTATGGTACTTGGTAGATCAAATAGGGTGAAAACTATGGCAACTGTGACTCAAATGAAGTGTGCTTGCGATTCCTGCCTTTGTATTGTTCCCGTTGCCGATGCCGTCATGAAAGATGACAAAGCTTACTGCGGGGAAGCCTGTGCTAACGGTCATCCGGCTGGAGAAGGCTGTGGACATAAAGGTTGCACCTGTAACACCTAATCCACGCTCAACCGAAAAAGGGGAGTGAATGCTCCATTCGACTCCCCCACAGAATATGCTCTACACCCGTTCAAATGAATCGTTCAGAGCTGAAACACGCATCATTCAGTGAGCCAGCCGATGAGGTGAACATTGCCGATCGACCGTGAATGAATCGAAGGCGCGTGCCTGCAACGTTTGAATTTGTGTAGGGTGTACGTATCGATTTAGCAGTGTTGCTATGGCGGACTTCATTCAACCAGATAGCATAACGACCCTTGCCGCTACTGACTTACCTGTGACCTATGCAGATGTGGAAGCGGCAGCAGCCCGCCTTAATGGTCAGGCGCATCGTACCCCCGTAATGACTTCGACGACCGTCGATCGCCAGACGGGGAGCCACGTTTTTTTCAAGTGCGAGAACTTTCAGCGGATTGGGGCATTCAAGTTTCGAGGTGCATATAATGCGTTGGTGCAGTTGTCGGCAGAACAACGTCGGCGCGGTGTGCTGGCATTTTCGTCGGGGAATCATGCTCAAGCGATCGCGCTTTCGGGTCAATTGCTTGACATTCCCACGACGATCGTCATGCCAGAGGATGCACCAGCCGTCAAACTGGCAGCCACTCGCGGCTATGGTGCCCAAGTCGTAACCTATAATCGCCTCACTGACTCGCGGGAAGCATTAGGTCAGCAATTGGCAGGCGATCGGGGCTTGACACTCATTCCACCCTTCGATCATCCTCACGTCATCGCCGGACAGGGCACCACAGCAAAAGAACTGATCGAAGAAGTCGGCGCGCTGGACTTGCTGCTGGTCTGCTGTGGTGGGGGTGGCTTGCTGTCGGGCTGCGCGATTGCCGCTCATACCCTTTCGCCCTCGTGTCGAGTGATTGGCGTAGAGCCGAAACGCGCCGATGATGCCACGCGATCGTTCTATGCCAAAACATTGCAAACGGTAGAGAATCCGAACACGATCGCCGATGGGGCGCGTACTGCCTCGCTCGGCACACTCACCTTCCCCATTATTTTGCACCATGTCCACGATATGGTGACGGTCTCCGAAACTGCGATCGTCCGCGCCATGTTCTTTTTATGGGAACGCCTGAAGTTGGTCGTCGAACCTACCGGAGCCTTAGCCACCGCAGCTTTATTGGAAGGCATTGTCAACGAGCCGGGTGCCCGTATCGGAGTCATCATCAGCGGTGGCAATGTGGATCTTAAACAAGCAGGCAAACTGTTTACCAAAGTGACGAAACTGCCTAAATCCCAGCCGCGCGTTCCGTGGGCAGCAGAACTGAGTTAGGAGCATAGGGTCTATGCGGGTAGTTGACTTCTCATCAACTGTCTTAAGAGGCTGTTTGAAAAGCGTCTGGCGGTTAAAACCGCGACTACGTAAACAAAGTCCGCCGACACGGACTACCGAAACGCGAGGGCTTTATAATCTGCGACGGCAGGTTTTGTCCGTGTAGCCGCGACTTCAGTCGCCAAGGCTACAAGTATACGGACTTTTAAAACGTCCTCTAAGTGCTTAAGGACGCGCAATACATCTACCAACTCATTATCCGGTGCCAACAGCGAAAAGACTTTGGATGTTGCGTAGATGGGCTGTTCGGTCTGGTCAAGCTTGATGAAAACAAAATCGCTACCGTTGGTAATCAAGCCAAAGCAGGGACGATTGGGACTTGATAGCAGATAGCTGAGTGCTTGAGGCAACGCTTTAGTCAAAGAGAAGTCGCTCATCTTAGACTCTATGACCAATACCCAGAGCCGTTCTAGCAGCACCAAGCATCCCGCCCTAACCCCTGTGACTATGGCTATAACTGCTTATGCTCTCTAGTTAAGACAGTAAGTGCACGCAGAGACGATCGCGTCCCGCCGCCTTCGCCTCATACAATGCTTTGTCTGCTGCGGTGATCAGCGTTTCGGGCAAAAAGTTTAAAGTGCGATTGGGTACTCCACTAGCCACGCCCAAACTGAGCGTCACATACCGACTCACGTCAGAGTTGGGATGGGCTAACTGTAGTGCTTTCACGCCCGATCGAATCATTTCAGCAACCTCTACTGCCCCACCGATCGGAGTGTTGGGCAGAATCACCGCAAACTCTTCCCCACCGTAGCGTGCTGCCAGATCGCCAGGACGTTTTGTTACAGCACCGATGGCGTTGGCGACCTGTCGCAAGCACGCATCCCCAGCTAAGTGCCCATACCCATCAGCGTCGTTATACCGTTTGAAGAGATCAACGTCACAGAGAATCAAGGATAATGGTTCTTGATTCCGCATCATCCGTCGCCATTCCTGATCAAGATGAGCATCTAGCATCATGCGATTAGCGAGTTGCGTCAAGGCATCCACAGTTGCCAGACGATGGAACATTTTAGTTGCTGTTTCCAGTTGTTTCAGCAGTTGAGATTGTTGAATGAGCCTGCGGACGCGTTGACGCAGGACTGCCCAGTGAATGGGTTTGGTCACATAGTCGGTTGCTCCAGCAGCAAACGCCCGATCGACCGAAACCTGATCATCCAAACCTGTGATCATCAGGACGGGTGTGTGGTCTGCACCCGGCAACGACTGTAATTGAGCGCAACATTCAAATCCATCCATGATCGGCATCATGCCGTCTAACAGAACGATGTCTGGTTGAAAGCGAATACAAGCATTGATGCCTTCTTCGCCATTGTTTGCCTCAATAATCTGATAGCTTCCCTTCTCTAGAAAGCGCCGAATTTGAGTGCGGATGGTTTTTTCGTCATCAACGAGCAGGATCAGCGGTGATGCTTTAGGCATAAAAGGAAGGGACAAGGGTGCTCGAATCAACGAGAGGTCTACAGAAGGGTTCATAGTAGTGGAGGTAACTGTTCGTGCTTTAGAGCGGCTGCAACACGCTTGTACTCAGACTCCAGTCGCGCAATGATTGCCAAGCTTTGATCGATCGGGGCGCTGAGCGCAATGGTTTCTAATGCTTGACAAAGCTGACTGAGATTAATCGCACCGAGGGCGGCACTGCTGGCTTTGAGTCCGTGAGCAACGCGTTGCATGTCTTTAAGGTCATGTTGATTGATGGCACTGCGGATTGTGTGTAAGAGTAGGGGCGCTTCAGTGAGATAGCAATCAATCAATTCAGCGATCACTTCATCTCCCATTTCCCCCATTTCCTGTCGAAAAGAGGCGAGCACCGTTAAATCTAAGATGGATTTTTGCGTGCTCGGCGTTACAGCAGTTGGAGCACCGACTGGAGCGTCTACGGAGTGACTGCGTGTGAGGGAGTCGATCGGCGGCTTCAACGGTTGGCAGCGACTGAGTACCTGAGCCAGTCCCTCCATGTGGACTGGCTTACTGATATAGTTGTCCATGCCCGCTGCAAGGCAAATTTCGCGATCGCCCTGCATGGCATTGGCAGTCATGGCAATCAGGTAAGGGCGCGCCTGCGGTTGCCACTGCTGACAGATACAGCGAGCGGCTTCGAGTCCATCCATCTCTGGCATTTGTACATCCAGCAACACCACGTCATAAGGCTGGCGATGCAGAGCTTCTAACACTTCTAGCCCATTCCCTGCAACATCTGCCCGGTAGCCTAGCCGCTGCAACATCAGCAGGGCAATCTTCTGGTTGATTAGGTGATCTTCTGCTAACAAAATTCTGAGGGGCTGGGCGCGATCGGAGTCAGCGATCGCGCTGCTTTTCACGAACGGTTGTGATATTGGCATTGGCTGTCCACTTAAGCTATCGGTCAAAATTTTGTAGAGTTGAGCGGCTTTGATGGGCTTATTGAGAAACGCTGCAAAGTGTCGCTGGTCTTCCTCAGACAGATTTTCGGGCTTGCCGATCGAGGTCAGCATCACTAGCGGTAACGACTGGCAATCCGATATAGCATGAATGGCAGCCGCTAGCATCAAGCCATCCATGGCAGGCATTTGCATATCTAAAATTGCCAGATCAAAGCGATCGCCCTGATGCATTAATGCCAGAGCCTCTGCTCCAGAAGCCGCCGACTGAGACAGCATTTGCCAGGATTGAGCATACTGAGTCAGAATCTGTCGATTGGTAGCGTTATCATCCACCAGCAAAACACGCTTACCTGTTAGAGATTGCGGCGTTGCTGGTGCTGTGACCGCTGGTGCCACTTGAGCGACGATCGTGAAGTAAAAGGTAGAGCCGACCTCTGGCTGGCTTTCGACCCACATCTTGCCACCCATCAGCTCACTCAGTCTCTTGCTGATGACCAGACCCAGCCCTGTCCCCCCGTACTGGCGAGTGGTCGAAGCGTCAACCTGGCTAAAGGCTTTGAAGAGGCGTTCTAGCTTAGTGCTTGAAATGCCAATGCCCGTATCCTTGATAGCGAACCGAATTTCGTACCGTGGGGTGAGGTATTGGGTATCAGTTGCTTTAAGCGGCACAGCATGGAGCGGTTGGGCATCAACTGTCACCACAACCTCCCCTGTCTCTGTAAATTTGATGGCATTGTTGAGCAAATTAACCAGAATCTGCCGTAGCCGAGTGACATCGCCTATCAACATTGGGGGTACAGCAGGGGTACTCCAGTAAGCCAGTTCTAGCCCTTTTTCTGTCGCTCCTGCTGCCAATAAATCCAGTGCTTCTTCAATACAGGTCGCCAGTCTGAAGGGCTGCTGCTCCAGTTCCAGGTTGCCCGATTCGATTTTTGAGAAATCGAGAATGTCATTAATGATGGTTAGAAGAGAGTCACTGCTGGTACGAATGATCTCAATATACTCTTGCTGTTGCGGGGGCAGCGCCATATCGAGCAGCAGCCCAGTCATGCCAATGACCGCATTCATCGGAGTACGAATTTCGTGGCTCATGGTCGCTAAAAAGTTGCTTTTTGCTTGATTAGCTCTGTCAGCCGCCAATCTCGCTTGCTGGAGGGCGAGGTTTTGAATGGTGAGTTGCTCGCGCTGCTGCATCTCTTGTTCGAGCAGTTGCGCTTGCGCCAGGGCAATGCCAACCTGGTCTGCCAGTTGCGTCAGGAGGGTGATTTCGTCAGTGTGCCAATGTCTGGGATGAGCACACTGATGTGCGATTAAAAGCCCCCAGAGTTGAGGTTGCCCGATCGCGCCCTGCGCCTGAAGAATGGGTACAACCAGATTGGCTCTGACCTGAAATTGAGTCAGCAGTTTTTTGTGGCAGTCAGCTAAGGATGACTGTTGGATATCATCGATCGCCCGAGTTCTGCCAGCGTTATACTGCTGCCAGCCGCCGTCTTTGAAGCAAGTGTCTTGAATCGTGATGCCCAGAGTCGATGTCCATCCGGGGGCAACAGATTCGACGACAACGGTACCGTCCCAGTCTGGTGCAAAGCGGTAGATGACCACCCGATCGGTCTGGAGAAACTGCTGCACTTCAGTTACAGTCGTGTTGAGAATTTCGTCCAGGTTCAGTGATTGGCGAATCCGCAACGTAATGGCGTTGAGTAAACTGGCGCGATGGTTCTGGTATTGCAGGGCGGCTTCTGCCTGCTTGCGATCGCTGATATCAGTGACGCTCCCTTCATAGCCAAGCGGTTTTCCTGAGGCATCGTAGACACGGCGTGCATTTTCTGAAATCCAGATGCGTTCCCCCGTTTTACGATAAATCTGAGACTCAAAGCCTGAGACTTTGCCGTTTGCCTCAATTAACTGCATGAACGCCTGTCGCTGCTCAGGCTGGACATAAAGCTGGTGCGAAATCTGTGTCAGCGAGGCAATTAACTCGTCTGCCGATCGATAACCGTAGAGGGTTGCCAGCATTGGATTTGCCTTGAGATACCGTCCTGTTAGCGTTGTTTGATAGAGTCCCTCGACGGCATTTTCAAAGAGATGACGGTACTCTGTTTCGGTCTGTTGCTGCAACAGAATGGTTCGGGTCAACGTCGCAACCATACGCCGTAGCTCTAGTTGCGCGACCACCTGACGGGCGATCGCTGCCAGTGCTTCGAGTTGCTGAGCCGTCAGTTGTCTAGGACCATAGTCCAGCACACAAAGCGTTCCCAGTGGATAACCTTCTGGATTGACCAGAGGTACCCCAGCGTACGATCGCACATGCGGTGCCCCCGTTACTAACGGATTGTTAGCAAACCGCTGATCGTCTAACGCATCTGGTACGACAAACACATCCGGTTGCAGAATGGCGTGGGCACAAAATGCCACATCACGACTCGTTTCTGTTGCCTCTAACCCCACACGAGCTTTAAACCACTGGCGGCGCTGATCAAGCAGACTGACCAACGCGATCGGTGTGCCGCAGATCAAAGCCGCTAGCTTTGTCAAGTCATCAAAAGCAGCTTCTGCGGCTGTGTCGAGCACGTCATAACTCAGGAGTGCTTCGAGGCGTTGAGCTTCATTAGAGGGAAGAGGAGCCTGCATGGCTGGGCAACCATTGAGAAGAAAAAAGCTGCACAAAGATGTTGTCTTCACCAAAAACGTAGACAAACAACATCATCTTTATAGAGTGCCCACTTTTTTCTCAGGAAACAGGTAGGAGGCACCCGCTAAAATACGCAATTTTATGACGTTTATAGAGTGCCCACTTTTTTCTCAGGAAACAGGTAGGAGGCACCCGCTAAAATACGCAATTTTATGACGCAAGGTTAACCAGCAGTTGAAAACCACAGCGGCAGAGACGAAACCTGGCTTCGCCGCATTGCAGAAGCGAACCGATCTTGAGACTCAGTTATACCATTTCACTAAACTGTGGCTACACAGGCAAGCTTCGGCTGGCGGTCAGCGGTCAGCGGTCAGCAGCAAAAACGAATCTGTAAGGCGATTTTATAGAATTGGTATTAGTCTTTGTTCCTCTAGCTGCACAAAGCATCTGGCATCTAAGAAATGCGCTAATGTTGCGTAGCATGATCCCATTTGCCAGGGCGTGATCGAAAACTATCGGTCTCTATACTGGCAAGATCATGCCTTCTCTCGCCAGTACGCTGTTAGGAAACACCGATCGCACCTGTGCTTCAACATCATCCAAAAAGTCGTCGCAGTGGTTTGGATCATGGTGGAAGATGACGGCTTTCTTCACGCCTGCTGCTTTTGCTAGCTTAATCGCTTCTTGCCAGGTCGAGTGTCCCCAGCCAACCTTGGGCGTTTTGGGGTCGTGGTACTCCTCGTCGGTGTAGCAGGCATCGTAAATCAAGACATCGGCTTCGCGGGCAAGATACAACAAATTTTCATCCAATCGATCGGGGTAATGTTCGGTGTCCGTAGCGTAAACAACCGTACGCCCTTGCCAGGTCACACGGTAGCCCATCGCCGTGTTGGGGTGGTTTAGCGGACCGGTTTCGATCGCAATCGCGCCCAATTCCATCGTTTCACCAGGCACCAGATCGTAAAACTTCAAATCAGACTGCATCACCTGAATGGGTACAGGAAAATTCGGATGCAGCATCTGATCGCTCAGCCGTTGCTGCATCGTGGCTCCGTTGGGAGCGATCGCCCCGTAAATATGAAAGCAGTTGCCCTTCACAAAGGCTGGCACAAAAAACGGAAACCCTTGAATATGATCCCAATGAGAATGGCTGAAGAACATATACGCTTCCACAGGCATTTCCTTGAGCAAATGTTTGCCCAACACACGCAGCCCTGTGCCACCGTCAAAGATGAGCCGTTTGCCGTCCACGCGCATCTCTACACAGGATGTGTTGCCACCATAGCGAACTGTCTTGCGCCCAGGAGCGGGAATGCTGCCTCGAACCCCCCAGAACTCAATCGTGAACTCTGAAGATGAAGGCACAGACTCGGTATCTGCACTTTGATCCTGGGGGTTGGACGCAGGTGAATCAGGGTTTGGCATGTTTGGGTCTGAAGTAGCTTCTAACAAGTCTAAAATGACAACAAGGCGGGTTGGAGCTAACTAAAAGGACGGCGATCGAAGTACACATTGCGAAGGGTTGAAGTCTAAACTGGGCGTTGAATACAGGGGGCGATCGATCAACTGACGCGACCACTGCCATTGTTGCTTCATCTAACGCGGCTGCAACCAATGCCATAAGCAGTGGCGATGGATTTCATTAATCTCATAGCCTTGAATCAGCTCAATACCGTGTTCTGATTCATAAGCCGTTTTTCTCAGTACATTTGTAAGATCCCACTTATGCTTATGCTACCCAGATCGTTAGCGTTGGCAGCAAGCAAAACGCAATGATGACTAGACGGCGGACAGAATTTCAATCAACCGCATTATGAGATTCTTTAGCAAAAGAACCAGATCAAGCAAGAATGTCAAAGAATAGCATTTTTGCTTGAGTAAATAGAACACACCTATTTCCTAAAACCAGGTGTCTTGAAGTAATCAGGACGATCTTTAATATGCCATGAGTATATGTATCTCTAGCAGGCTTAGAATCTGTTCCCTAAGCCTGTCCTATGTCAAAGCAGGTTCAATCTGCTCTTAGCCTTTACCGCTGCCTGCCTTGATACACTGCTCTACCAACGGCAAGACAAATTCAACATCTTTCCAACCAAGGATCTCTGTCACCTTTTTCTCCAGATTTTTGTAACTTCTGAAGAATTCAGCAATTTCATCCAGACGGTGAGGGGCAATGTCAGCAAGGCGCTTCACTTGAGCATAGCGGGGGTCTTTGTCGGGAACACACAAAATTTTCTCGTCACGATCGCCGCCGTCAATCATTTCTAGCATACCGATCGGACGTGCCGGAATGACGCAGCCAGGAAACGTTGGCTGATCCATCAGCACAATGCCATCCAGGGGATCGCCATCATCAGCCAGGGTATTGGGCACAAAGCCATAGTCATACGGATATTGCACCGATGAGTAGAGCACACGGTCTAAGGCAAACGCATTCAAGTCCTTATCGAACTCATACTTATTCTTACTCCCAGCGGGAATCTCGATCAGGACGTTTAGCAAACCGGGTTTTGGTTGGGCAGGTATACGGGACAGATCCACAGCAATTCTCCAAACGAGCGAGGGGATTTTGGGGAAAGTCTAAAGTCTAAAGGCTAAAGGCTAAGTTTTTTATCCTTTATCATTCAGCCTTTAGCCTTTCTAGTTGCTCTCCCCGATTAGCATTTTACGGGAAGACGGCAGCGTGGGGGTGCAAGGCTAAAGGCTAAAGGCTAAAGTTTGGCATTTATATACTTGCCTCACCACGACACAACGCCCCTCACCCTAGCCCTCTCCCAGCGGGAGAGGGAACAAGCTTAAACTTTACTTCCCTCTCCACTGGGAGAGGGGCTGGGGGTGAGGGCGGTAGAATTGGTGCGTTAGGTATATAAATACTTAACGTTTTTACCTTTCCTCAAGCGTTTAGCCTTCGTCCTTTATCGTTTAGCTTTTCTATTTGTGCTGCAACGTGTGCACGAGGGACAAAAAGGTAGGCACGAGTTCAGGTTGGCTGACAACCAGGGTTGGATAGGCGCGATCGCCGTAGTCTTTCCCTACCTGAAGCGGAAAGATTGGGTTTAGTTCCAGTGGAGTCCAAACGCCGCCTGCTGCTTGCACGATCGCCCAGGTTGCGGCAATATCCCAGATTTTGGGGGTTGCTTCAACTCCGCCGAGGGTGGCTCCGGCAGCAGTCGTCAGAAAGCTATAGGTTGTGGCTCCCAGCATCCGAATTTTGCAGGGAAAGGGGTTCTTGAGCAGGGCAGTGCTGCGGGTGCAGAGGTTGAAGAAATGGTTTGAGGTAAGAGTGTCGATGCTGGTGTGGATGGGGCGATCGTTCAAAAAAGCGCCCGTTGGTATCTCCAATCCAGAATCGCCACGCCAATAGCCATAAAAGGATTGTCCCAACGGCGGCAGAGCGATGTAGCCGAAAACGGGCGTACCTTTGTAGAGCAACCCTAGCGAAATGCCCCAGATCGGCAAGCCTCTGGCAAAGTTGGTGGTGCCGTCTAGCGGATCGACAATCCAGCACCAGTCATTTGCGGGAAAAATGTGTTCGACTTCTTCGCTGAGAACGCCGTGATCGGGAAAGGCTTGGGCGATCGCCCCTCTCAACGTCTCATCTGCCCAGCGATCGGATTGCGTGACAAGGCTTCCATCAGCTTTTTCTGCCGCCTGTTTTTCTGCTACCCAGACGTGTCCAAAGTCTTGCAGCAGTTGTGCGCCCACTTTTGCAGTCGTGGTTCGGGAAAAATCGAGCACCTGAGTCCAGAAGTCAGACATAGGATAAGTTCTTGGTTTTTGGTGGTTAGTTTTTAGAGGCATCTCTATCTAACAACCAGCAACCAACAACTAACAACTGCCTCAATCTAATTCGTTGCCCATGACGGTTGCGATCGCTGCCTTCGCATTGGACTGAAATTCTGCCACATTCACGCGGCTCAGCAGCCCTACCGCCACAAGCATACCCAAAGCCTGCACCGCAAACACGAGTCCGTAAGACAGGACAGGAGCCGTGAAAAGCTTAGTGCCAATATCCAAAACCGTTCCCCCTGCAACGGTTGATAGTGCTCGTGCCATTGCTTGCGCCAAGCCCCAAGCACCGATAAAGGTTCCGGCAGTTTCGGCTGCGGTGAGATCTAGCATCAGGCTCAACGCGCCTGTCGTCGTGATGCCAGAGGCTAAACCAAAGGCGAAGACAACTCCTTTAAGGGCGTTTTGGTTGGCAGTAAAGCCAGCGGCAATCAGTAGTAGAACGCAAGCTGCTACCAGAAGACAGCCCAATCTAGCGGTTTGTTGTTTGCCCAAACGCGGCACGACTAAAAAGCCTGCGCTACTGATGCCAATGAGTGTGCCAGTCCCCCAAAAAGCGTTCAGCAACGTAGTTTTAGAGAACTCCATGCCAAAGACTTTGGCTCCGTAAGGTTCCAGGACGGCATCCTGCATGAAGAGGCTGATGGTCATCACCAGTAAAAAGGTGAAGAAGATTCCGGTTTGGCGACTGGCAGTTAAAACCCGTAGCGCTCTACCCAGCGTGATTTTGTCTTCCCGATCGGCTAATGACGATCGCGACGCATACAGCGAATATTTTTTCTCTACGCCAGCCGTTGCCAGGACTGCTAACCCAATGACGATCGCGGGCACAATCACAAACACACGGTTGATCGACGCTTGCAGCACATCCAGCGGTGTCTCCAGGGTCAACCGTTTGAGCAACACGCTAATCAAAATTGCGCCAACGACAATGCCTACCATGAGCATCGACCAGACCACGCCAATGAGCTTGGGGCGATTGGTCTCATCTGAAACATCAACGAGCAACGCGGCAAAAGGAGTCGAGCCAGCACTGAGCGCCATGCCATACAGCGCGAACACGCCTGCTAATGCGGCTGTCCAGAGGTACGTTTCACTATTCCAAACCCAGCCGCCTGCTGTCTGAACGGCTGCACCCAAGCGCCACATCACCTGTACAGCTAAGAACGAGGCGATCGCAAACAATACCGTGCCAGCCCAAACATAGCCCGTGCGATGGTAGCCTGCGATCGGTCTGCCGTCCGACAGTTGCCCAAACCAGACTCGTGCGGGTGCTACAAATTGATGCGCCGCGATCGCTCCTGCCGCGATCGTCGCTGGGATCGCCAGGTTGCCAATCATCGCCCGATTCAACACACCCAAAAACAGCACTGACATCATCCCCAGTCCCATCTGGTAGAGTCCCAACCGGAACATCGTCAGCAGACTGATTCTAGATCTGGGCGCAACATCTTGCGGCGATCGAAAGTCCTGTGAATCAGATAATTTGCTCGTTGCCATAGCCAATTCCTAAAGCGTCGTTAAATCACATTCAGCTTTCCTATCTAGATTAGGCTGAAATGCTACCGAGAGGTTAGGAGGCAGAAGGCAGAGGGCAGGAGGCAGAAGGGGAAGCAGAGGGAGCAGAGGAAGCGATTCCAAACTCGACACTCCCGACTCCCGACTCCCGACTCCCGACTCCCCACTCCTCTCCCTTCCCAAGCGATACACTAAGTATTAGAGACCTACAGAACAGGGAGCGATCGCGTGCAAACGGTAACGCTTGGCAAAGATGGTCCCGCCGTCACCGCCCTCGGCATTGGCACCTGGGCGTGGGGAGACAAGCTTTTCTGGAGCTACGGTAACGATTATGGGGCTGATCAGGTACGCGAAGCATTCGATGCCACTTTAGATACTGGCATTGACTTTTTTGATACGGCTGAAGTTTACGGTTTCGGCGAATCTGAACGACTGCTTGGGCAGTTCATGCGACAGACGGACAAACCCGTCCAGATTGCGACGAAGTTCTTTCCGCTGCCCTGGCGCTTCAATGCCCAATCGGTTTCTGATGCCCTGACTGCCAGTTTAGAACGACTGCAAGTGTCACAAGTCGCGCTCTATCAAGTGCATCAACCGTTTGACTTTCTGCTGGGCAAACGTGTGTTGATGAATGCACTGGCGGATGAGGTGCAGCAAGGCAGAATCGCTACCGTAGGAGTGAGCAATTACTCAGCCGAACAGATGCGGCAGGCACACAAGTTTTTGGCAGCTAGAGGCGTACCGCTGGCAGTCAATCAGGTGCGCTACTCGTTGCTGACTCGTCAAATCGAACGCAACGGCATTCTCGATACTGCCCGCGATTTGGGAATCACCATTCTGGCGTACAGTCCACTGGCACAGGGCTTGCTGACCGGGAAGTATACGGCTGAGTCGGCACGATCGCAAGGTCAATCGATCCAGGGTGCCCGCCGTCTCGATCCTCGCTTCAACCAAAGTGGGCTAGAGAAAATTGCGCCTGTGATCAGCGCTCTGCAAGCAATTGGTGACTCTCATCAGCGCACTCCCGCCCAGGTTGCGCTTAACTGGCTCATTGCTCAAGGGAATGTCATTCCCATCCCAGGTGCGAAAAATGCGGCACAGGCGAGACAAAACGCTGGAGCTTTGGGCTGGAGTTTGACACAGCAGGAGATTGAGACGCTCGATCGCGCCACACAAGCCTGGAAATGAGAAAGAAATCGGGTTCCTAAACACGACTTGGATGTGCAACAGTATGGCTCTGAAGAGAAATCCGATTTCTAGATTACTAAACTCGATCGCACCATGAAACTCTTCACCGATTGGGGCTTTAGCACGAATAGCTGGCAGGGTCAGCGGGGCGAGTACTGGGTGCTGGCACAGGCGATCGCCATCCTTAGCTTTATTGCGTTACCAGTCTATGCTCCCGCTTCGCTCCACCTGTCTCTAGCAGAACGCTATGGACTGTGGGGTATGGCGGCAGTGCTGGGACTTTCGGCGCTCACGCTGATTGTCAAAGGGTTGCTCGATTTAGGTCACAGCCTGACACCGTTACCGCATCCCAAAGATGATGGACAGTTGGTGCGATCGGGCGTTTACAGTCTGGTACGGCATCCTCTTTACAGCGGACTGGTTGCAGGTGCCTTTAGTTGGGCACTCTATCAAGTAAGCCTGAGTCACCTGATCGGCACCATCGTCTTGCTTGTATTTTTCAACGCCAAGGCGAACCGCGAAGAGCACTGGTTACTGCAAAAATACCCTGACTATGCTGACTATCAGCGGCAAGTGAAGCGCCTGATTCCCTGGCTGTATTGATCTGGTTGTATTGATTCGTTGTTTAGCTGAGTATTCTGACTGGTCGAACTGAAAGTTGCTACACCGTTTGAGTGAATGAATGTTCCTTCAAAAGCTGTCATCTGAACCGCCATGCTTCGGTGCCCGGAACAATCCATTTTGGGATGAATAAGACTACAGGATGCGCCTCTTCTTGATGCCGCCGACATCGATCGCAGTGCCGCTGCCGCCGCTTTAAAGGAGCATTGGTCTCAATGGCTGACGACTATTGGTTCTGCAAACACGTTAAACTATCGCAATTACGCCTTAAATAACTAAGCCGTTATGGAGTTATGACTACAGTTCTGATCGTAGACGATAGCCCCACTGTGCGGGAAATGGTCTCAGAGCAATTTAGAAAAAGCGGCTTTAGCGTCATTGAGGCGGTTGACGGTGAAGAGGCGATCGAGCACATCACGGTAAAGTCACCTGATGTCGTAGTCACGGATATTGTCATGCCGCGCAAAAACGGCTACGAACTCTGTCGCTGGATTAAGAATGATCCTAAAACAAAGCATATTCCTGTGATCATGTGTACCAGCAAGAGCGAAGAGTTTGATGTCTACTGGGGCATGAAGCAAGGCGCAGATGCTTATATCACTAAACCCTACCATCCGCCCGATTTGCTTGATGCTGTCAAGAAGCTGCTGCAACAGGCAAAAGGATGAGGGATGAGGGATGAAAGAAGGCTAAAAACGTTCTCAAAAACTGGCTTCTGACTCCTGACTCCTGATTCTTTCTAACAACCAACCAACAGCGCTTGAGTCTTAAGCTTTGTTAAGCTGGGGGCATTGCCCACTGTGCTGACTTGAGCTATGAACCGCACGATCGTCTGGTTTCGTCGGGATTTACGCATTGCGGATCATGCGCCGTTGTATCGTGCTGCCTTGCGGGGTGAGGTGATTCCGGTCTTTGTGTTCGATCGCGCTCTGTTGCACCATCCCGAAACAGGTTCGGCACGGGTTTCGTTTATGCTGGAGTGCTTGCGATCGCTGGATCAGGATTTGCGCGATCGGGGTGGACGATTGCTTTTGCGATCGGGCGATCCGGTTAACGTACTGCCTCAACTCATTCGTGAAACGCAGGCAGATGGCATTTATGCCCACATTGACTTTGAGCGGATCTACGGTCGGGTAAGAGATGCGCGTCTCAACCACGCCTTAGCGCAAGACGACCTTAAAATCCGCTGGTTTGAACCCCTTGCTACGACCGCTGAACTGATTCCCTATCCTCAGTATCGGGACTTGTGGTACGCCGACATGAATGCGGATATAGTACCGATCCCAGCTCATGTTCGTGTGCCAGATGACATTACCAGCGAACCGTTGCCAACGCTAACCGATGTCGGGCATTTGCCAGACAGCAAGCTCATTCCTCCTGCTGGCACACAAGCCGCCCGCAAGATGTTGCAAGAATTTCTAGATGAAAAAACGGAACGCTATTACTGGCAGCTTTCTTATCCCAGTGCCGAAGCGACCACAGGGCTGAGTCCCCACATTAAGTTTGGTGCGATTTCAATCCGGGAATGCTACAAAACCGCGCAGCAGATCAAGTCTTCACCCGATTTGCGAGTGCAGCGTAGCCGTAAGCAACTGATTGCCCGATTGCGTTGGGGTAGTGGTTTTGCTCAGCGATTTCGCTACCTGCCACAGTTGGAACTGCGATCGCTCTACAGCATTTTTGATGACGATGGCTGGTCATTTGACGAAGACCTGTATCGGGCATGGCAGGAAGGTGAAACGGGGTTTCCCATAGTCGATGCAGCCGCGCGATGCCTCCAGTCAACAGGCGGCTGGAAAGAACTCAACTTTCGTGTTCGCGCCCTGTACTCCAGCTTTTTGAGCAATTTGTTAGGCATGGATTGGCGCTATGGTGCCTTACATTTCATGCGGCATCTGATCGATGGCGATTGCCCGATCGACCATTATCAATGGGCAATGCAGTCTGGTGTCACCCATTGCGTCGATAAAACCTGGACGCGCATTTATAACCCAGAGCAGGTAGCGGTCGATCGCTGCGATCCCGATGGCATCTTCATCAAGCGCTGGCTACCAGAACTAAAGCATCTGCCGCCTAAATGTCTCGGCTCGCCGCTGCCGATGAAAGGCTATCCTGCCCCAATTCTCAATTACAAGCAAGCCCGCAAGCAGCGAGTCCAACAACTAGAACAACAGCGCCAGCGGTTTTTGGGGTTGGACAACGTTGTGCCGCACCTGTCGCGGATGCCAACAAGTTTGATGCCCTTTGGAGCAACGCGCTTTGATACCGAAGTGAGTTGGGCAGCCGCACCAGAACCTGACCTTTATCCGCCAGCCTTAGATCTAGAGGCGATCGACCTGGAACAGGCAAAAGCCTTGCGCACCTGGTTTGTTGCCCACGTCGATATCAAACCGCGTAAAGCACGTCGCAAGCCAACACCGGAACCTGACGACATTCAGCTCAGCCTGCTTTAGGTTTGAACGCGTGGGTGTCGATATATGTATTCCAGATAATTTCTGCGTAACAAAAAGCCATCTTGCAACAGCTCTGGGACGAGCCTCATAAGCCAAAATGGGGGATGGTAAATCTAGCTGCGGCGATCGCGTGGAGGTCAGGATCATGGGAGACAATACCAACCTGTTCTGGTTTGGTTTTTTGATCGAGTTCGTCTTCATTCTGGCGATCGTCAAGCTGGTAGACTTAGGCTCCAAAAGCAACGACAAGCTTGAGGCTGAACGCAGTCGCTTGCGGCGAGATTATGAGCGTCTCCAGCAAGAATTCCAACAAAAAGCAGAGCTAACGCAAGAGAGCCTCCGTCTGCAAGAACTACAGCGACGCAGCGAACAACTCGCTCAAGCGCATCCTCCCGTTCAACAGGCATCGCAGCAATCAGAAGCGTTAGCAAGTGAACACGTACAGCGTCAACAGGCACTAAAGCAAGAGAACGATCGACTCACGCAAGAATGCTCACAACTGCGGCAGGCATTACAGCACCAAGAGGCATCACTAACGACAACAGTGCGCCACTCGCTCTTCAAACAGCTACAAACGCTGTTCACACATTATCCAAGCATTAACAAAATCATTGAGGTAAAGCCAGATTTACCAGCCAAAAATATCACACCAATGTTTGTACCGCTAGAAAATCTGATGCAGAGCTGGGGCTACAGCCAAATTGGCACAGCATGGGAACAGGTCGCATACGATCCCAAACTCCATCAGCCCGATGCACCTGATATTGCTGTAGGTGAACTGGTTTATGTCCGCTTTGTCGGCTACCGCGATGGTGAGACGATTCTCTGCCCCGCTAAAGTCAGCCGCACGTTGACCAAGGCGATCGGTGCGTAGTTTTCTGGCGAGCGTTGGGTGGTCAGTGGTTAGCTATCAGCTATCAGCGGTTAGCGGTCAGCGTGAGCGCTACTATAGATTCCTGCTCCCTCGTGCCCAATGGCAACGCTTAACGGTTGGTATTGTCTTCAAACAGCTAGAAGCTGCTTAAGGTCTTGGGGTGCGAGATGCGGATGCACCACGGTACCGTCCTTAAACCAGATCACGCGATTAGTACGACGGGCAACATCGGCTTCGTGCGTCACCATCACAACGGTCATTCCACTCGCGTTTAGCTCAGTAAAGATATTGAGAATCTCGACAGTGGTGTGAGAATCTAGCGCACCTGTTGGCTCGTCTGCCAGCAGCATCACAGGACGATTAACGATCGCCCGTGCAATGGCAACCCGCTGCTGTTGCCCACCCGACAGTTCAAACGGTCTGTTTTTCATCCGATTTGCCAACCCCACGCGGGTCAGCGCATCAGCCGCCCGATCGTGCCGTTCCCGATCGGGGACATTTGCATACACCATCGGCAGCATCACGTTTTCGATCGCCGATAGCTGCGGCAATAGATGAAACTGCTGAAACACAAACCCTAGCTTGCGGTTGCGCACATGGGCAAGCGTTGTATCGTCCAACTGGGCAACATCTTCGCCATCCAGGTAGTAGCGCCCTCGTGTGGGGCGATCGAGACAACCAATCACGTTCATCATCGTCGATTTGCCCGAACCAGACGCACCCATAATGGCGCAATACTCGCCCTGTTCAACCACAAGGTTTACGCCTGCAAGCGCCTGTACTTCTGTTTCACCAGAACCGTAGATTTTATAAATGTCTTCGAGACGAATGATGGTGGAGGTAGGCATAGGAAAGGAAAGGATAAAGGATGAGGGATAAAGGATAAAAGTTTTGAGTCTGTCTGCTTCTGGCTCCTGACTTCTGGCTCCCGACTCTTGGCTCCGCTTTTTAGCCTTCAGCCTTTAGCCTTCCTCTACGTGCTTCTCAGCGCCACGATCGGATCAAGTTTCGCGGCTTGTCGGGCGGGAACAACGCCGAAGAATAAGCCGATGCCACCGGAGACACCGACGGCAAGGGCGATCGCAATCGGTGAAACGCTTGCCTTCAGTGGAGTGACGGCACCGACAGCAAGAATGCCACCAACGCCGATCGTGGTGCCTAGCAATCCTCCAGCCGCAGAGAGAATGACGGCTTCAATCATGAACTGAATCAGAATATCTTGCTGGGAGGCACCGATCGCCTTGCGTAAGCCAATTTCCTGAGTCCGTTCGGTGACAGAAACCAGCATGATGTTCATAATGCCGATGCCGCCGACGAGGAGAGAAATGCCTGCGATCGCGGCTAACATTGCTGTCAAGCCGCCCGTAATCGTGTCAACAATGGCTAACACGTCTTTTTGGGTTTGTACTTGAAAGTCGTCATCGTCCACAATTTTGTGACGTAACCGTAACAAGTTAGTGATTTGAAATTCAGCCGCACGAATATTGCTTTCGTTTTTCGCCGAGATCGAAATCACAGACACATCCAAGCCATAGGGAGACGTGCGTCCAGTCAGGCGAGCAGCATGAGTCGTAATCGGGACGTAAGCAGTATTATCCTGGTTGCTGCCCAAGAATGACCCTTTTGCCTGTAAAACACCAATCACCTGAAAGCTCACGCCTTTGATGCGGATTTGCTGACCGATCGGATCGCTATTGCCAAAGAAACGATTGGCTAAGTCTGCGCCCACAGCAACAACCTGGTTGTCACGTTTAAGATCCTGGTCGCTAAGAAAGCGCCCTTTTGCCATATCAAAACTGCGTACAGTCAGGAATTCGGGTGTGGTGCCAACTACCGACGTATTGGTGTTGAGATTTTTGTAGACGATCGTCAACTGGCTCTGCCGTTGCGGCGCGACTTCTTTAATGGAAGGTACTTGCACCGCGATCGCCTCAGCATCGTCGAGAACCAGCGTTCTGGGTATATCAGCCGTGCGTCCACGTCCCTCAGCGTTACCGGGCGAGACAAAGAGGACGTTTGGACCCAGCGACTCAAACTGTTCGGAAGCCAACTTTTGGGCACCCTGTCCGATACCCACCATCGCAATCACCGACGCATTGCCGATCACAATGCCCAGCATCGTCAGCGCACTGCGTAACTTGTTTGCAGTCAACGTTTTGACCGCCATTTTGCCACTTTCGAGTAAGTCCATTGGGTGAGGGGGAGAGGGGGAAGGAGTGAGCAGGGGAAGCAAGGGAAGCAGAGGAAGAGGGGGAAGGCGTTTTGAGTTTTGAATTAGCCTTGACTTCTGACTTCCAAAAACCATTAACTAACAACCAAAAACTATTTCTGGTTCACTCCCTTTGTAATGTTTTCCAACTTCTGACCTTCGGGCAGTTCGACGAAGACCTGATTGCCTGCCTGAATGCCGCTCAGGATTTGGGTTTCGTTGCCGATCGTGGAACCGACTGTAACCAGTTGAAATTTTGGCTTGTTCTGAGCATCGGGCACGAGTACGCCTGTTTGCCCTTTGTCGGTGACGATCGCCACTGTGGGTACAATCAGCGCCTGCTTCAATTGCTTGCCTAAGAAGGTTAGATCAATGTCCTTCATGCCCGATCGCAGCAGGTCTTTGCCCGTCTCAAGCTCTACCCATACAGCAAAGGTGACAACGCCTTTCTGTGTGGCATCTTCTTCTTCAGCTTTTGGAGAAATCCGTTTGACAACGCCTTTAAACGTCTGCTCTGGGTAAGCACCAGCGCGAATTTCAACCGTTTGCCCCAGCCGAATTTGAGCAATATCCACTTCTGGCACTTTGGCTTTCACTTCTAGATCGCTGGCGAGATTAGCGACATACGTTGCCGAAGACGTGCTGGAGGCAAAGCTGGTCGGTGCGACAAAGGCTCCTACTTCTGCGCCAGTCTGTGTAATCACACCGTCAAACGGGGCGCGAATGACTGCATCTTCTAGCTGCACATCGATCTTATCGAGGCTGGCTTGTGCGCCAGCGACTTGCGCGGCTGCCTGTTCCACTTCCTGAATGCGAGAACCATTTTTTTGCTGGTTGAGCTGCTGTGCGAGGTTATTGTAACCAGCTTTAGCCTGCTCAAGGTTGGCTCTGGCACTCTGTTCTTCATTCAGCACTTCATCGAGCGTATCCCGGCTGATGGCACCTTCTGCGGAGAGTGTACGGTTTCGCTGCGATCGCTGCAATGCCAGATTCAACCGGGTTTGCGCGGAAGCGATTTGTGCCTGTGCCTGATTCGCACTTGCCTGCGCCTGCGCGATCGCTTCAGGACGGTTGCCCGCACGCAGCAAGGATAGATTTGCCTGTGCTTTCGCCATTTCTGCCTGTGCCTGGGCGCGATCGGCTTGCAGTTCCCTGGTTTCCATCCGCGCAACAATTTGCCCTTGCTTGACGCGATCGCCCCGTTGCACCATGAGCGCTTCGAGTCGCCCCGCCGTCTTCGGGTTCAGGTTCAGTTCTTTCACTGCCTGCACTTCACCGCTGGCAATAATCCGCGTCGTGGTGTCTTTTACCTGCACAGGTACCGTCAGTTGACTGATGGATTGTTTCGGCGTAGCTGTACGAAGCAGCGGTATGGTAACTGCTGTTATGCCAACCAAACCAGCTGTGACCAACCCAATCATCCAGGGCTTTGTCTTGGTTACTTTGCCAACAAATGGGAGTTGCATGGGAGGAGAAAATAGTTAAAAGTGGTGCATGAAGGTTGAAACGTAGCCGATCGAGCTTGAGGACTGAGAGCAGCGCATGAGTGTCTAGATGATTAACTGAGTCGCCGCTGGCTCATTGACTGCTGTTGCTTGCAACCCTTGAGAGTGCTGCTCCCAGCGTGACATCATTAACGGCAGTTCCTGTTCCAGGAAAGCATGAACACCATGCATCTCTTCTAACCGTTGACGCAGATGTGGAGTCTCGCTGTCAATCAGCTTCAAGCCCTGTTCAGCAATTTCACGAAATGTCTTAATCTGCGTAATGCGTTGCTTGGTTAGCTCTGCCCAAGCATTGGGTTTAATGCGAAAGTAATCTCGTCGCTGACCAGGAAGGCTGGTGCGTTCAATCAATCCTAGCTGCGCTAACAGGCGTGTCATCGTGCTAATCGATCCTTTACTTGCTTGCAGTACGGCTGCCAGTTCACTGGGTGATTGGTGCGGCGGGTTAGAAATCAGCAGCCAGCCTAAGATCCGCCCTGCCATGCGTGGCAACCCAACCATCTCAAACGAGAGTCCGACTGTTTCAACAAATTGCTGGTGTTCGAGCTGCGGAACCTGCTTCATCAGAATGGGTCAGTGTCTAGCGGGGATGTTACACTCACACTTCGAGAGTAACACAATTAGTTCAGTAATTACTGAACTTTAAGAAAAGCTTGAAACTTCATAAAGCATTCTGTTCGCATCGTTACATATTGCAAGGACTGAGGACACACGCTCCTCTTGCTGGTGCTTTCATCGTTGCCTGAGCGTGTTCAGCCGATCGTGTTTGGGTATGATAGGGCTATTGATCTTGCTGTCCGCCGATCGCCCATGTTAAGACTGAGTTCTGAACGTTGGAGGCTTTCGCACTGGAGGCTTTCAACATAAGCCTGCTATAAACAACAGCGTTCATTCATATTCTTTTTTTGTAAACATTGCGCAAACCTTGCGGATTAGTCCACAGCTTCGATGCATTCAGTACAATATGCTGACCGATGCCATCGTGCGCTCAGACCAAGTTAACGCCTATGAGTCCTTCGCCTGACCGCTTCTCCCCATCCTCCAAGCCCCCCTTGCCCGACGATAATTCCCCTATGACAGAACAGCCCTCTGCTGCTTCTGATGCGACTCCAACGGATGCATCCCCTGCTCAAGAAGCAGCCCTTGATCGACCTTCTGATAGCACCACTGAAGGTATCGCTTCAGTCGAAGCAGCACCCTTAGTGCCGAAGCGTCCGCTGATGCGTCCCATTAGTCGTCCTCAGCCACCCACGCCACCACCTGTTGTGCCCGAACCTGTAGAAGTGGTGTCTAAGCCGCCGAAGCCCGAAGTGGTGCCACCTCAAGCTGCAGAGAGCAATCTTCCCACGGAGACCGCTGACGCTGCTTCTGGTCAGGCGCTCATTCGGCAGCAGCCCATTCCACCACCGAGTGAGCCAAAACAATACCGCGCGATCGGGCTTGTGCGGGGTCGGTATACGCCCTCTGAAGAGCAATTTACGCGTGGTGCCATGATCACCAACGAGGGTACGGAAGTCGAAGCGGTGCTGCTTGGGCGAGTGATGAGCCTGGTACGGAACCATCTGGATCTGACGCAAGAGCATCTGTGGGTTGTGTATCCTCGCACTCGTGAGATGAGACAGGATTTGCATGTGCAAATTGTCGGTGTCTGGGAGCCAGAAAAGCTGAGCAAAAATGCTGAAGATATGATGCAGTCGGACGCTGAGGCAGATGCATCTTCAGCGGTGGACGCTCCTATTGACGCGTCACCCACTCATCCCGCTGAGGATTCAGGCTTTGATGAAAACTACTTCTCGATTCGAGGCGAAGTAGTCTTTTACTCGGCTGAAGAGGGGCAGATTGTCGTCAAAATTCAGCAAGCTCCCCGTAAAACGGCTGACCGCGATAAAGCGTTCAAGCTTCGGTTGGACGGCACTCTGAATAGCCCCAAGGCATTGGGATACTTTTGGGATCTCCAGGTTGAGCGCCGTAGCGCCGCTCTAGTCGTCACCAGTGGTACTGCGATCGGGCTAGTACCGCCCAAGAAAAAGACAGCAAGTGCTGGCTTGAAGCGTGGCGGTGGCGATCGTCGTCCTCCCCAGCGTAAAGCCCGTCCTGTGGGTGCTAGAAGCGCTGCGCCAACGAGCACACCCCGCCGTGAACCATTGCCCAAACCCGTCAAGCGGACTGAGCAAGCAAGCGATAGTTAACGCATTCGTTGAAGTTTAGACCCAAGGCATGACCATCAGACAGCAGGTTGACAGGTCATGCCTCCATTTGTGCGACAGAACTGTTCAAATCCCGACATCTAAACCTCAGTTAATCGAAATTTGCGATCCCCAAGCATCTTGAGGGCGAAACACTTGATCAGCAGGAATGGGTGCGACAAACTCGGTTAAGGTAAACGTGCCTGCTTCAATCCACTGCTTCAGCTCGATCGCCACTTGACGCGAAAGAAAGAGGCTGGCAAGTGGAGCAACCCTGACGCTTTTGCCGTCGATCGCAATCCGTCCTGACTTTAGTTGGGCGTAGCTGACCAGCCCAAAGGTTGGACGCACCCGACGAGGAATAGAGAAGTCAACGACTGGCGCGACCAAGTCTTGATCCTGAACCGTACACCGTGCGATCGCCTCTTCATGCAAAACTGGGAAGGGCACACCGACTCCCAGCATCAGCGACGGACCATAGCTTTTGAAGTAGCAGCCGCGTACCCACCGAGCATCCATCTGCTTTGCATCACCGATCAGCGCCAGAGTTGCCGCAGGACCGATCGGTGTGCGGTTGGGCAATCGTCTTTGCAATGGGAAATGCTGGGTGCCCTCCCACGCGACATACCCGATGCCGCCACCTAGAAAAATGCGGGTGCCAATCCCCACGAGCTGTAGGTCTGGATCGTTCAATAAAGGAGCGATCGCACCAGGGTTAGAGTAAACGGCGTTGCCTAAGCGGGGCTGGAGTGGACCAAGATAAGTAAAGAGGGGGCGATCGCCCCCATTCACTCCAACAATAAAGTTCTGATAAAGATTACGTGGGTTGAACAAGTAAAACTGGTTGATGGTATCGCGCGTAATGGTGGTTTCAAACGAGCTGCGCGGGTAGCAATCGGTGACTTGCCCCAGCGCCCGTAGTTGAACAGATTTTCCCGCAACTAAGTCCTCAATGACATACCCACCGCCCTTCTCGCGCATTTCTTCGCCATCGGCAGCTTCTCCAGTTTGCGTCGCACCCAAGTAAAGATCAACCGCGCCAAACCCGGCATAGGCAGGCACACCATCGAGCCAGCATTGACGAATATTGATTGGCGGATCGGTGTGACCCAGATTGATGATTGCTCCAGACGATTCCATCGGTTCAAACGTACCAGTGGTAATCACGTCCACCGTTTTTGCCGCTTGCGTCACGCCAATCTCAGCCACCCGTGCTTTCAGCTCTTCCACCGTCCACACAACGGCACGTTGCTGGCTAATTTTGTCATTAATCTCGGCGATCGTTCGCATAGGGTCAACGTTGTCTTTTGCTACACCCTACACCCTACACCTCAAACTCTGTTCCTTGCGATGTTGGCTACGACTGGAGCACGACCGACCAGTCCTGTCATCAGCTGTAGGGCAAGGCGCTTGGCTGGCTGGACAGTGCGTAAAATCCATAGACCCATGCGACGCACGACAACTAGCGGCAGAACATTGTTCGAGAAGACGCGGTTGAGGGTATCAGTAAAGCCTAAAATCATGAGGTTCTCCAGCTTGCGCCAGCGTTCGTATGACTTCAGCACACGCCGATCGCCAATGTCTTTGCCTTGCTGGTGAGCCGTCTGGAGGATCTGTGCCAGCGCTGCTGCATCACGGATACCGAGGTTGACACCCTGCCCACCAACTGGATGACAGCAGTGTGCTGCGTCACCAATCAGCGCTAACCGAGGGAGCACATAGCGATCGCTCTGCATCAGCTGAACTGGAAACACGTAGCGTTCTCCAACCAGCGACAAGACACCCATTTGATCGCCGTAGCGCTGTTTTAGTGCTGTGAGAAACGCCTCATCATCCAGAGCCATAATTGCCTCTGCTTCTGCTTTAGGAGCCGTCCAAACAATGCGACAGAGATTGTTTGGCAAGGGCAGAATGGCAAAGGGACCATCAGGATGGAAGCGCTCGTAGGCAATGTTAGCGTGGGGCTTTTCTGGTTGGATGAAGGCGACCACGCAGGCTTGCCAGTACTGCCAACCGCGAGTGCGGATGCCTGCTTGCTGTCGGAGGGACGATCGCGAACCATCTGCCGCTACCAGTAAGCGTGTCCGAAGCGTCTTTGTCGCTCCAGCTTGCAGCACTTCTAGCGTCACACCCTCTGCGTCTGCGATCGTCTTCACCAAAGCCGCTGGACACAGGTACGTAACATTCGCACACTCGCTCTGAGCGTTTCGTAACGCCTCCAGCAACACGCGATGCTCTGCTACATAACCCAAGACTTCAGTGCCTAAGTCCTGTGGCACTAACTGCACTATTGGCGTATGGTCTGCATCCGAAAGCTGGATTTGCGCGATCGGACTCACTCCAGAACGCATGTGTTGCCAGACATCTAGCCCATCAAAAATACGGCTAGACAGCAAGTTGATGTGATAAGCCTGCCCTCTAGCCACTGCCTCAGACTGAGGTTTTGCCTCAAGCAGCGCCACCTGTAAACCAGAGTCTTTCAGCGCGCAAGCCAGGGTTGCACCCACTAGCCCGCCACCGACAATCACGACATCGTAGTCAATGTGTTTAACCGTTGGTTCCCACCGTTCTGCTGCGGGTGCTTGAGAGGCGCTCAATGGCACGGTCTTGTCTAGCTGCTCCAGCGTCATCTTAGGAAGGCTTTGTAAAGCGAGGTTAAGGGCTTCGTTACACTCCTTCATTGTGGCGTGAATTATAACAGTGAGCAAGCTAACACCCAATGTCTAAAGCGACTCTCACTTCTGACCGCTAGTCGCGGGCTGCTTTTCTAATCTGGAGACGCGATTTTCTAAAGCCGTGAGCCGATCCTTGGCTTCGATCGCCAGCACTGCCAGTCGATCAATGATCTGAGGATCAGATGGATCAGTCGGGCTGCGCGGGGCTTTGCTGGACAGACCGGGGCGAACAGTAGAAGGACTCTGCCGACTGAGTTGAGTGACCTGAGCGCGAAGTTGGTTGACTTGCGATCGCAGCTGAAAAATGTCAGCCTGTAAATTTGCTGCCGACTGAGCAGACGTAAGTCCCTGCAACAGCAGAACTGTCAAGATGGCGGTGGCAAGAATTAATCCCAAACGGCGTAACATCATCAATCTCAGGTCGTTTCGTGACCAAACAAACTACGAATGAATGTCCAAAACGTCCAAACAAACACAGAAATGAGGGTAAACAGCATCAGTATTGCCAGCGCTGAGAAGGGAGACACGATCGCCAGCAATAGCAATACAAGCAATAGCAGTGTCCAAAGTGGGCTTTTCATCTTGCCTTGTTCAGTTAATCGTTCCACGTCATCTTAACGAGCAATGCTGTACCAACCCTCTAGCGCTAGCAGGATAACCGAACTGTGCGCTGAACTGCTTACTTAGCGGTGCTTGCATCAGTAACGGTCAAATCGTTGACTAGCGTAGGGTAGGGCAGTGTTGCCGCAACCAAGCCAACGACTGCAAAGCAAATTAGTGTGGGTAGAAGCCTGGGTTTAGATAGTTTCATAATAGCGATGGGAAAAAACGAGCAAAACGTCACGGTCTGTAATGATCGACAGTCAGCTTCAAACTGTTCATAGACACACAACTACATACGCTTCAATTTGAGCTTCAGATCTTAAATTCCAGATCTCAGAAGCAAGACCGCAGATACATTCCAGACAAGGAGCTTCAAACTATGAACATCATTTAGAGTGTCTGCCTGTTCCGCAGATAAAACCAGACTCCTTGTGACGGTTTGTTAAACGATCGTAACATTCTTTTACAGACACCTTCATCAGTGGAGCGACCACAAGGACAACAGGCTACAAAACTGCCTTCAGCCCTTGTACCAATCGCTCAATGCCTGCGATCGCCGTTTCTGGCTGAAGGGAACCGTAGGCAACGCGCAGATGGCAGCCGTCTTTCAGCCCAAACGTTGTACCCGGAATTGCTGCCACTTTATGTTCTCGAATCAGCCGTTCTACCAGTTCTAGAGCGCTGAGTTTCGTCTGAACGTTGAGCAACACGTATAAGGCACCATTGCTCGGTGGAACCGTGCAGCGATCGCGGACAGCCAGCAATTGATGGAGCAGTTGTTGACGCACTGCCGCGATCGCGCCCAATTTTTCTTTGCAATAACCCACGCCAGCTTGCAATGCCCCGATCGCGGCATACTGAGAAATCACAGCCGGACAAATCACGTTCGTATCCTGAATTTTCATCACCGCTGCCAGAAGGTGCGCTGGTATGACCATGTAACCAATGCGCCAACTGGCAAAGCCATACGCCTTTGAGAGTGAATAGAGCGAAATGGTGTGTCCGCTGCTGTCGGCGATCGACCCTGGTGAGAAGTGCTGGGCACCGTCGTAAGTAAAGTACTCGTATGCCTCATCAGTGATGTGATAGATGCCACGATCGCGGCAAAGATTGTTCACTTGCCTCAAAGCCGCTTCTGAGTAAACAACGCCAGTGGGATTATTGGGGGAAATGGTGACAATCGCCCGTGTACAGTCAGTGATTGACTGCGCGATCGCCTCCGGGCGTAACTGATACTGCTCATCGGTTGCCACCAGCACGGGACGACAGCCTGCGATCGTGACTGCCATCTCGTGATTGAAGTAGTAAGGCGTTTGCAGGATGATTTCATCGCCAGGACTGGTAAGCGCCAGCACTGCATTCAGAAAGCCCATGTTGCTACCAGCAGTGACGACAATTTGACGCTGTGCGTCGATCGTCGTCCCATTTTCGGCTTTTAGCTTGACAGCAATTTGCTCAACCAGTGGTGCAATGCCCTCGACTGCCTGATACTTATGATGGTCTGGATCTGCTAGAAACGCCGTAATTTGAGCGATCGCTTCGGGTGGCGGTGGATAATACACGACACCTTGCCCCAATGAAATGGTTCCTGGATGCTGCTGAATCAGGGCAGCGACCGTTGGTATGATAGGCGACTGCACGCTGGACATGCGGGATGGTTGATTGGTCACTCAGGTTTGCTGTTGCTTTTTTGGGTTACCTTCTTAGCTTAAAGTGAACGTCACAGACCTTTGTTTCAGTCTTGAACAGAACTTACGCACTTGAAGCTCGAAACCTCGATCCCCCCTTTCCCCCTTAAAAAGAGGGGAATTCTGAAAGCCCCCTTTTTAAGGGGGTGAGGGGGATCTCTTCTGTGTAAGTCTTGTTAAGCTGTGCTGCCAGGTTAACGCTAGTTAGATTACCCGTTGGTAGAAGCCAATGCCGATTCGATCGTACAAAGCTGCTTTATGGATTGCCCTTGCCGTCTTTGTGCTGGCAGTGATTTGCCTGTACACGCCAGTCAACTTGCTGTTTAACCAGGCGTTTCTGGTGATGGAACTCAATGGACTGGGCAACTACGCCGCATTGATGTTTGTGCTGTGCTTTGCGATCGCCACCACCTTTGGCTTTCCTGGAAATGTAGCGACGATCGCGGGTGGTGCAGTTTTTGGCTTGTACTGGGGCACGCTGTGGTCGCTGATTGGTGCCACGTTGGGAGCGATCGGTGCTTTTTTGTTGACGCGGTATCTCGTTTACGATTGGGCAACACGGCGCTTTGGACAGCAGGCACTGTTTCAGCGCATCAATCAGGCGATCGTGCACAAGCCCATGAATTTTATGCTGGCGGTGCGCTTTACGCCCTTGTCTCCCTTCAGTCTGGTCAATTTTCTGTTTGGTCTCACGCCTGTCGATTTCAAGACGTATACGATCGGTACATTTGTGGGCATCATGCCGCTGACGATCGCCTATACATGGCTGGGTGTGACGGGCAAACAGGCGCTCAGCGGCGGTGATCACTTACCGTTCTTCTTGGCGTTGGGAGCATTGACCGTGCTCTCGCTGTTGCCGCTACTGGTGCGACAAAAACCTGTGGTGGTGCAAGCCACGAGTCCTACCCACAGAGTGCGTCGGCGCTTATTTAAGTAGCGTAGAACGTTAAACGTTAGGGAGTCAGGAATGACGAATTTGGTTGACTGTCACATCTTTCAGCCGTTACCTGCCCCACCCTGTGCTGGAAGTGCGGGCTAACAGAACGAAGTCCTCTCAAGAGGACTGCAAAGGTTTTTTAACCCGTTTCAACGGGTTTCCTGCCGTTAGCCCGGGTTTTAATCATGGGCGGATGGCAGCTAAGCAAGCAGCCTTTCAGGACTTTTGTCAGTCAATCAGGGAAAAGACTGTCGTGGGAAAGATTCTATAACGTTATTACATCTGTGGAACTTAAAATCGTGTTTCTCAGCCGCTGGATTTTCTTAAAAAAAGAGATAACGAATCTAGCCAAAAATCCGCTAAGTCATCACAGTCTGTCGAAGCATTTCACTTGCAGTCTTCACCGAGTGTTTGCCTTTGATTTAACGATTCGGTATTTAATCAGTCTGTAAACCTCACCGAAGGCAATCTGACAACTGAGAGGCAGTCGGAAGACAGAAGACAGAATCTCAGATGGTTTTCAGACTGCGTTAGCACCTTCGTAGACCACGGTATGTCTGCTGTGCCAATGGGCGCGATCGCTAAATGTTGGTGTATAAGAATCAGGACTGTTTGATCAATTGGGCTATTACCGAAATTCAGTTCAGACCAATCTGCTTACACGAAAACCGGAAGAATAAAGCAAAAGATTAATAGTAAAAACCGCAAAAAAAATATTGTTAGGTTTGAGGGATTTAAGGCTATATTTTCTATAGCGCCAGATTACTGGTTTGACCCTACTTCATCACCCTGGAGTTCTCAGGATAGAGAGATGACTGATACTGCAACGACTCCACTGACTGGAAAAGCATTACTTCAAAAAGTAAAAGAACTTTCGCACTTGCCGCGCCGAGAAACAGCAAAGCGCTGCGGGTACTACACAGTAACGAAAAACAACCAGACCCGCGTTAATTTGACCGATTTTTATGACGCTGTACTGGGTGCTAGAGGCATTCCCTTAAGCCCTGAAGGAACGAAGGATGGTCGTGGTCGAGAGCCAACCTATCGAGTGAGCGTTCACAAAAATGGTCAAATTGTCATTGGTGCCGCCTACACGCAAGCGATGGGCTTAAAGCCTGGGGATGAGTTTGAGATTAAGCTTGGCTACAAGCACATTCATCTCATTCAGTTGGATGCTGGCAAGGGCGAGAGCAACGGTTCTCATGCCGAAGCTTAGTTAAACCTGGAAGCTTTCTAGTTGCTCGATAAACGGAATTATTGGATTCGCTCTGAAAAATTAGTGCGTTGACATTTTTTGGCATAAGCCCAAGTACCCTACTAGCCAATGCATTGGCAGGTGTTAGGCAGCTATGTCTTCCCCTGACGAGCAATCAGGAATTTTTGGGTTGTATGTGTAGTAAATTTTTGTCTCTTAGGGCATTGTTTTTGTACATTCTCTGGATCAACAGAGCGAGAAACTCCATCGATCCAGAGAATTGTTATGATTTATAGTGCTTACAGCGCTGGTTGCCTGTTAGGAACTCATAATTGGACGGTTTTGCTGTCTAAACTATGCGTTTTAGCGAGCTGTTTGAGTCAGTCTGCTCACACTTGATCTCGATCTTTTCAAGGGTTTAGATTCAAGGATTTAGAACATCTGGCTGCGATAGCCTTGCGGTTGTGCCTGCTTGCAGATTCTTATGATCTCAGAACGCCTGCATGTTTTCATGGAATTCATCGCCAGCAGTTCATCGGTGGTGAAGGTCATCGTCTTCTTTCTAGCGTGGCTAATGGTCTGGCTACCAGTGGCGCTCCCCTTAGCGATCGCCCTCCAATGGCACCCATCAAAACCGCTGGCGATCGGTCAGAAAATCCCGCTCGTTTTATCACTTTATGCATTAGCACCACTGGTTTTGTGGGGTTTTGCTCAAATTGAAGGAAAGGCATTTGCGACGTATGGCTTAACGCTGAGTCGCTCAACGTTCATCTCGCTTTTGTCAGGGCTTGCATTGGGCGTTTTAGGCATTGGGCTACTCTTTACCCTCGAACGTTGGGCAGGCTGGATTGAGTTAAATCAGGCTAACCAGCGTCAGTTTTTTGCGGCTCTACTGCCAACCTTAGCGATCGGGCTAGTCGTTAGCCTGGTTGAGGAGCTAGTCTTTCGCGGTTTTTTGCTCAATCAATTACAGCATGACTATGCCACCTGGATTGCGGCGGCTGGCTCAAGTCTTATTTTTGCTTTGCTGCATCTAGTCTGGGAAGGCACTGAGATTTCGCCCCAACTACCTGGGCTTTGGCTCATGGGGATCGTCCTGGTCATCGCACGTCGGGCAGATGGCGGCAGCCTCGGACTTGCGTGTGGTCTTCACGCTGGTTGGGTATGGGGCATCGCCAGCCTGGATACCGCTCAACTGATTCATTACACCGATCGTGGCTCTGAATGGATGACCGGACTAAAAAAGCAGCCGCTTGCGGGTGGCATGGGGCTGCTTCTGATGGGAGCAACAGGGGTTGTGCTCTGGATAGCAGGCAATTAATAAGTGCCCGTCGCCTTTAGCAATACGATGAGATGTCTGCGCCGCAATCGTCTGCCAAGTACGACAAGGCTCGAAAGCGCAAGCCGACGAGTTGATCGTAGAGGGGGTTGAGCTTGCACAGCGGTGGAATGTGCGCGATCGTGCGACCAAAGAGATTGATGTCGCGCTCAAATGGGCACTGAGATGGGATCATCTTACAAAGAAAATGTGCAATCTTAGGGTCTTGCACGTCCATTTTATCCAGCCAATCCCGCACTGGTTGCAGCACTGTGGGCTGGGGTTGCAGATTAACGTAAGAGTGCATCGGTCGTTCAACGCTAGACACAAGCATCGGCTGAACAGGTTGCTCAGACTCAGGCTTGGTCTCTGGCTCATAAAGCCTGGTGCGTAAGACTTCCAATACTTCTGTCTTAAGTCCGAGCGATTGGCAGTAGCAAAAGAGTATCTCGTCTTCAGAGGACGAGTAAACGCCGTCAGCAATGGCTACCATCACAGCCATCCTCATGAAATTTTCGGCTAGAGCAGAATTGTGTTCAAATGCCGCTGCAAGTTCAGCGGGTGAAACAGGCTCTAATGCCGTTGAGGTTTCGGTGGCAGTTAGTTCCTGATTGATGAGTGAAGTAATCAGATGTTGCTCCTCTGGATCGAAATGACCATCAGCCCAAGCGATTGTTAAAAGCCCGCGTAGCCAGACAGATAGCTGCTGGCTGGTATAGGAAGATTGAAGCGTACTAGTCATGCTCGTTATCATCATTGCGACTAGATTCCGCATTGATTCTAGCTCGTTCTTTACTGAGAGTGGGTGTAGTCTAGATAACCAAACGCCTGAAATGCCTTCTCTAAGCCTTGAGCGAATGTGTCTTCTGCTAGCAGACCACTTGCCACGATCGCATCCCGCAAGCAGCAAAGCCGATTTTATGATAGTTAGCCTATACGTTAGAACCGTTCTTTACCCGTCTATAGTGATGAGGGGACAGAAAAAGTGATGAGGGGACAGAAAAAAGTTAACGTTTGCAATCCAACGTCCCCTCTCTGACCTCATCGCCCAATGTTTAGCTCATAGGAGACAGGTATGTTTGGTCTTGGCTGGCCCGAAGTTGTCATCATTCTCATTGCGGCAGTCCTCATCTTTGGTCCTAAAAAGATTCCAGAACTGGGCAGTACGCTAGGCAAAACGCTGCGAGGCTTCAAAGAAGGAGTAACTCAAGCAGAGGCAGAACAAGACGAGCCAGATGAAGATTACCGCAGCTAAAGTACCGTGGCTAAAGTAATGTTGCTGAATGCTGATACGTCGAGCGATCGCGTCTTTTGGTGACGCAACAGATGCTGATGCAACAGATCCCTTACCTTAGAGCAGTTTTTCTAAGCCATAGACCAATGTTTTGAGTGGAATGACTTTACGGATAGCTAATAGAACTCCCGGCATGTAGCAAGCGCGATCGCTCGTGTCGTGGCGTAAGGTATAAACTTGCCCAGGTGCACCAAAAATAACTTCTTGATGAGCGATTAAGCCAGGGAGGCGGATGCTGTGAATCCGAATATCTGCATCCGACAGGCTGCCGCGTGCGCCCGGAAGCTTCTCGGTTTCTTGAACGCTTGGATGATTAAACGTTTTACCCAATTCCGCCAGCATTTGAGCCGTTTGCAATGCGGTACCACTGGGAGCATCTGCCTTCTGGTTATGATGCAACTCAATGATTTCGACGTGATCAAAGTGCTGAGATGCTTGTATGGCTGCCTGCTGTAACAGCACCATGCCGATCGAAAAGTTTGGAATGATTAAACATCCCGTGCTAGCTTTATCCGCAAACTCTGCTAAGTCTTGTAACTGCTCAGGACTCAAACCTGTAGTTCCTACCACAGGGCGAATGCCATAGGCGATCGCCGATCGGATATTGCTGTACACCGAATCGGGATGGGTAAAATCCACCATGACACCCAACTGCTTTTCCTGGGCAAGCATTGCCAGCATTGGCTCAAACTGGTCTGTCACAGGTACCTCAAGCGCCCCACAGCCAGCCAATTCCCCAATATCCTGCCCTTGAAACTCAGGGCTACGATCGACCGCTCCGATCAAGGTCAGGTCGGTTGTTTGGGCGATCGCTTTAACCACTTCGCGACCCATCTTGCCTGCCGCACCATTCACTAACACCGGGATGGGAAGCTGACTGGTCATAGTTTCATTCGCAACCAATTAACCTAAGTATTCTAAACCGAGATGCTGCAAGCAAGAGGAAAGACATATGAGGGCGATCAAACATAAGACGGTTGTAAGTTTAGATCTAAACGATCGACTATTACTTCCGCCTCCTACCTTCTGCCCTCTGCCCTCTGCCCTCTGCCCTCTGCCCTCTGCCCTCTGCCCTCTGCCTTCTCCTCAAACAATCGTCATCCAACACAACAACAGCGCTTCCGTCCACTCGACTACCGCACCATAGGTATCACCTGTATGTCCGCCAAGCTGATAGTTGAACCAGGCTCCAGTAAAAAACGCGATCGCGCCTCCGCCCACAATTGTTAAACCCGCTGTGAGCAAAGGTGTTGGACTAAACCATCCTTGCAGACCGCTGAATGCCAGCAACAGTACTAAGGTTGGCGCAGCATCCCACAAGGATCGTAGTGCTGCTTTATGGAAGGCTCCCTTCCCTTCAGCTTTGAGATAGGGGTAACGGACGATCGCCACCACTTGTCCCCATCGTCCCCAACCAGCCACTAGCATCAGCACGAGCCAGCGATCGGAGGCTACATCAGTCAGGGCTGCGACTTTGAGCAGAAGGATGATGACGACTGCCATCGCGCCAAACGCCCCCGTGCGGCTGTCTGCCATCACCTGGAGTCGGCGCTGTGGGTCTAAAACTGCCAGCCCATCAGCGGCATCCATCGCGCCATCAAGGTGCAGACCTCCTGTAAGCGCCACCCAAACAGCAATGACGATAGCGCTGCGAGTGAGTACGGGCATTGACAGCGCCGCTAGACCGAGGTCAAGCAGTCCGAGCAAGCCGCCGATCGCCAAGCCCACAAGCGGTGCCCACCGTGCAATACCGCTAAAGGTGAGTAGCCAGCGCTGAGGAACGGGAAGACACGTGTAGAAGGCGATCGCACCAAGAAACGTTGAAAGTTGCTTTACCATCGCTCTCAGTTTGGTTGAAATCCGTTGACACCACCGAACGCGCTTGAATGCTGTCTGCGGGTCGCTGGGTCAGTACGTGTGTTATGAAATCTTGATGTTTCCGTGGTCTGGCTGACGCGATCGACTGTGGTTTGTAGACATAATTGAAAGACCTGTCTCGCTTTAGTGTCGCTCAATGAGGGAGCATTCCTCGTCAATTCAGTACATTTCATCAGGAGCGAGCCGAAAAACTTAGGATAGAATTGTTCCATACACTACTAAACCATCGTCCCTCGACACTCACTGCCCCCACGGAATCTACATTTGAGCTAAGCCCCGGCTTTAAAATCACGTCTACAGAAGCCTGTTAACGCAGCCCTATACAGTCCTCGGTTATTCATCCTTTCCTGAGCTGAACAGCATTGCTGGCTAGATCTGGTTTTTGCCGTCTAATCTAGCCATCAACACTGTAGTTTTTCAAGATCTAACTTTTTCAAGCTTCGTTCTGTTGTTACACATTCGCTATCTGAGCCATCGGCTCACCTAGACCAGAGGCGTTCTCTTTATGAGTCACGATCAGTTTTTTCGCAGTGAACAGTTGCCTGCTCCCTGCATTGTTGACACTGGAACCATTGTTAATAAGCAGGATATGCTGCGTCTGCTAGCAGATTTGAGCCGCGTCCGCTATGTTCACATGCAGGATGGCATCCTCACCAGCGAAGGAGAAGGGCATGTGCTGGAAGTTTTCGCTGACCCGCAACGGTCTACCCTCATTGCGAATCACGCTCTATATCTGAACGTCTATAGTTTTGACTATTTGGAGCTAGGGAAGTCAGCTGAACAAGAACCCTGGTTTAGTCTGATCCAGGACGATCGCCAACTCCGCCTCATTCCACTCTCTAACCCAATGGTGGAGCAGAATCATCACCGTCTCAACGTCGCCGCCTTAGAAGCTGTAGTCGCAGAAGTGCTGTCAGCCAACTGGGACGTTCAAATTGACGATGAAGAGCACTTTTCGTTCTAAGTACTGATACGCGTAGCGGCTAGTCAGCTTGTGGCTCAAGAGCGAGTAGCCCATTGCTCGTCAGCGACACACTGATTGATTACCCTCTCTCTACGCGTCAGTGGTTCGTAATCGGCTTTTTCTCTAATTTTCGATTCTTCTACATTCACTAACTCTTGATTACTGGCTTTTCGTTTACGTGCCAAGCGCTGTGCCGAGAGACTAAAGCACGAGCAGGACTCTTTGCAACGCCGCACGGGTTAGTGGAAACACCACGCTTTATGCCCGTCGGTACGCTGGCAAATGTTAAAACAGTCACACCTGACCAGTTACGGGCAACTGGGGCACAGCTCGTGTTGGCGAACACCTATCATTTGCATCTCCAGCCTGGAGAAAGCATCGTGGCGCGGGCTGGCGGACTGCATCGCTTTATGGCGTGGGATGGACCGATCTTGACAGATTCTGGTGGGTTTCAGGTGTTTAGCTTGAGCGAGATGCGAACGATCGCCGAAGAGGGTGTAACCTTTCGATCGCCCCGTGATGGACAGATGATTCATTTAACACCTGAACGCTCGATCGCCATCCAGAATGCGCTGGGAGCAGATGTGATTATGGCGTTTGACGAATGTCCGCCTTATCCAGCCAGCTATGATGACGTGATGGAGTCTACAGAGCGTACCTATCGCTGGCTCAACCGCTGTATGGCAGCACACGAACGCTCTGATCAGGCGCTGTTTGGGATCGTGCAGGGTGGTGTGTATCCCGATCTGCGGCGAAAGGCAGCAGCACAACTGGCACAGCTTGATTTGCCAGGGTACGCGATCGGAGGCGTGAGCGTTGGGGAACCAGCCGAGCTGATCGAAGCCATTGTGCAGGCAACAACGCCCTTGCTGCCACCAGATAAGCCCCGCTATCTGATGGGTGTTGGCACCTATCGAGAAATGGTACAGGCGATCGCGGCGGGCGTTGATCTGTTTGACTGTGTCATCCCAACCCGATTGGCACGACATGGAAATGCACTGGTGCAGGGCGATCGCTGGAACTTGCGTAACGCTAAATTTCGTGAAGATTTTACGGCTCTGGATGCGTCCTGCGCGTGTTACACCTGCCAAAACTTTAGCCGTGCCTACCTCAGTCACCTGTTGCGATCGCAGGAGTTGCTGGCATACACGCTGCTTTCGATTCACAATATTACCGAGCTGGTGCAATTTACCCAAACGATTCGCCGCGCCATTTTCAGCGGCAGTTTTACGGCAGAGTTTGGACACTGGCTATCAGGAAGAAAACGTTAGGCTGTCGATCGAGGACGCTTCGATACACATTCCATACCATGTTAAAATCAGAAGAAATTCTGAACTTGCTGAAGAGGTCATACATAACATGGAAGCAGCATTGCTCTTAGCAAAATTGCCTGAGGCTTACGCCATTTTCGATCCGCTGGTGAATGTTTTACCCGTGATTCCAGTTTTCTTCCTGCTTCTGGCATTTGTCTGGCAGGCAGCAGTCGGTTTTAGATAATTGCACAAAGCAAAACGACATCAAGAGGTTTTTTGAAGGCAGGCTATTGACCTGCCTTTTTTGATGGCTTGGCTTTAATGCGCTTGCAGCCTGTAGGATGTTTTTACTACAGACTGCTCTTGAGTCAGTAGGAAAACCCACAGAGCATCTACGATAGACATTAACGCTTTTTTGCTCCTCAGTATGAGCTACTGCCTCAACCCTTACTGTCATGTACCTCAGAACCCTGATACAGCTAAGTTCTGCTCGACTTGTGGCTTTAAACTGCTGCTGGGCGATCGCTATCGGGCACTACAGTTGATCGGACGGGGTGGTTTTGGCAGAACATTCTTAGCTGTCGATGAGTACAAGCCGTCACGACCATCGTGCGTTATCAAGCAATTTTTTCCGCAAACCTATAGAGTTCGCGATCCCGAACACGCGCGTGAGCTGTTTCGACGTGAAGCAGTACAGTTAGAGGCATTGGGCGAACATCCTCAAATTCCGCAGTTGCTCGCGCATTTTGAGCAGGAAGAGTATCAGTATTTGGTGCAAGAGTTTATTGATGGTCCTAATCTTTTGCAGGAAACTCTAAAAAAGGGTGCCTTTAGCGAAGAACAAGTTTGGCAGTTGCTAAACGATCTGCTGCCTGTAATCACTTTTATTCATAATCATCAAGTCATTCACCGAGATATCAAACCGCAGAATATTATTCGTCGTGCTGCCACGCGGCAGTTTGTGCTGGTTGACTTTGGTGCGGCTAAAACCATGAGTGATGCTGATGCATCGCAAACTGGAACGAGTATTGGTAGTCCTGTGTTTGCGGCACCAGAACAGGCGATCGGTCGGGCAATCTTTGCCAGCGACCTCTACAGCTTGGGTGTAACCTGCATTTATCTGCTAACTCAGGTACCACCAGCCGATTTGTTTGATACCGAAGAAGGCGGTTGGCAATGGCAGCAACACCTCAAGCGCCCAGTGAGTCGGGCATTGGGCAATATTCTGGATAAACTGCTGCAAGGTGCGGTGAAACGGCGCTATCAAGCAGCAGCCGATGTGCTGCGCGATCTCAATTCGCCAGTCGTGATGAGTGCACTGAATCTATCAACGGATGGCTATCACTTACCGACGCAAACGGCTCAAGGTTTTAATCGTGAAGGGGTGGCGCGATCGTCCAACCAACCAGCGCACCCTCCAGTACCGCTTGAAACATCAGCCCCTCTAACTCAAGCCGCTCAGCGCAAAACGTCTACAAACTGGGTTTGCACCCAAACATTGACAGATCACGCAAGCTGGGTGCGATCGGTCGTCATTCATCCTGATGCAACGACCATTGCCAGCGGTAGCGGCGATCGCACCATTAAAATCTGGAATCTGGCAACGGGAACCCTTCTGCATACACTAGCCGCCAATGCAGGCTGGGTTCGTGCGATCGCGGTTAGCCCGCATGGTGATACTCTCGCTAGCTGTAATAATGATCGACGGGTTGTGCTCTGGCGCTGGGAAACGGGCGATCGCCTGCAAACGCTTGATGGGCACTCTGATTGGGCACGTGCGGTCTGCTTCAGCCCCAATGGTCAACTCCTCGCCAGCGGTAGCCAGGACAAAACGATCCGACTGTGGCATTTGCCAGCCGGAGGTGTGAAGCAAGTCCTTGTAGGACATACGCACTGGGTCATTACCGTCGCCTTTAGCCCCGATGGTCAGACGATAGCGAGCGGTAGTCGAGACAAAACCGTTCGCCTCTGGAACACTAACACAGGCAATCTAGTACACCTGCTGGAAGGTCATCAAGATGCCGTCAACGCGATCGTCATCAGCCCTGATGGGCAGACACTCGCCAGTGCCAGCGACGATCGCACCATTCGACTATGGGATTTGCCAAGCGGAAAACTTAAACGTGTCCTTTCTGATCATGAAGGGGCGGTTAACGCTCTGGCGATCGACTCCAACGGCAAAATGCTAGTCAGCGGTAGTCAGGACACCACCATTAAGCTCTGGTCTTTGGACGGAACGCTGTTGGACTCTCTTGCAGGACACACAAACTGGGTCTGGTCAGTGGCGATAAGTTCAGGTCGTTCGCTGAAAGCCAACGCTACACCAGGAGCAGTCATTGTCAGCGGCAGTTGGGATGCTACGGTGAAAATCTGGCAGCAGCAAGGCTGAACGTTGAAGCTTGGCTTTCAGTGAGGAAAGTCACTACTGCCGTCTACCTTTTCTTGATCGTTTACAGAACAGCAGCGATCGCGCTGCAAATGGGCTGCACGGTGTAATCTCGTCCCGGAGCAACCTCGCTATAGTAGCTTGTCGCCTTTTCAGCCGCCGTCAGCGATCGATAAACCAATGCAGCCGACGGTGTAAGAGACAATGTTAGCCAGCCTCTCCAAATACCAACAAGCCAGTCTTGCTCATTCACTTGAATGACGTACATCACGTTAACCTTCGCTCGACTTTCGCTAGAATCTTCTGAAACCGATCATAGCTTAGGGCGCGTCATCAATCAGCTCCAAAATCTTGCGGTATCAGCCTGATCGCGCCCGCTCCAACACACCAGGCTAGGGGCGGGAACCCTTGCTGCAAGTCATGTGTAGTTGTCATTGATGACAGCCCCTAGTGCAAGATAGCTACGCCTGAATACGCTCAACCATTGCAATTGCAACCTTAACGCGCTCAAGTATTGCCGCTACAGTCTATAAACGCAGTGTTGAGTGTAGAAGGATTTGTTCTTACTGGTTCACACGCTCGGTGTAGCCAGCTTTAACCCAACCCTCACGACCACTGTCTTCTAATCTGACGCGCTGCCATTCGCGATCGGGGCTTTCCTCAAGCACCGTGACGCGCGTGTTGCTGGTAACACCACCAATCCGTGTAGCATCTCTGCTAGGGCTTTCACGCAAATTCAGACCCTGCGCCAGAGTGATGCGTGCGCGGTAGCCAACCGTTTCGCTGGGTTTAGGCGAGGGCTTTGGGGTAGCGCTAGGTTTAGGCGAAGGCTGTGTAGCCACGGGAGCGATCGAAGGCTTTGGTTGAGGCTTTGGTCTGGCAGTCGCACTGTCGTTGGGAAATGTTGGTCTGGGAGGGGGAGCCGTGAACTGAGCGATGACATACTGGGCAGCGAAGAAACAACCGCCGACGATCAGGGCGATCGCCAGGAAAACCCCACTGAGTATTTTAATCAAATGTGCCCAACTCATTGCTCGCAAACCTTCAGTGCTGGCAGCATTGTACCGTCTCTCAATCGGGTTGGTGCATCTGTCGCTGAATGCGGTTACTCAAGCTACTATGTTTCGACGCAAGACGTGCCTTTCCCGCTGCCGCCCACTCCTGCAAAAACTGAATTTGCTCCTGAGCGGTGCGTGCAAGTGGTACTATCTGGCTTGCTGCCTCTAAAATATCGTCGGTATTAAAATCCCGATTCTGGCTAAACCCAAGATGCATTGCTTCAATTAGCGTCTGTTCAATTTCAGCGCCAGAGAAGTCAGGGGTTTCATACGCTAAACGCTCCAGATCATACTGCTTCAGATTGTGCGGGCGCAGCCGTGACAAATGAACCGAAAAGATTTCCTCCCGCTCTTCCTGGCTGGGCAAACCCACAAAAAAGATCTCGTCAAACCGACCTTTGCGGAGCATTTCGGCAGGCAGCGACTGGATGTTATTGGCGGTGGCAACGACAAAAACAGGGGTCGTCTTTTCGGCAAGCCAGGTAATGAACGTGCCAAACACACGACTGGTTGTGCCTGCATCGCCTCGACCATCAACACCAGAAAACGCTTTATCAATCTCGTCAATCCACAAAATGCAGGGAGCAAGTGCTTCGGCGAGTTGAATCATCTGACGAGTGCGGGACTCGGATTCACCGACTAAGCCAGCAAACAGCCGTCCTACATCCAGTCGCAGCAGGGGCAAGTGCCAGTGGTGCGCGATCGCCTTGGCGGTGAGCGACTTGCCCGTACCCTGAATGCCAACCAGCAGCAGACCTCTAGGATGGGGTAAGCCATACTGCCGCGCCCGTTCCGAAAAGGCACCCCCCCGCCGCAGCAACCAGTCCTTCAAATTGTCCAGTCCGCCAATATCAGCAATATTCGCTGTGGTCGGATAAAAGTCGAGAATCTGGGTTTGGCGAATGGTTTGTCGCTTTTCTTCTAGAATCAGGTCTACGTCTTCGGGTCGCAGTTCGCCATGTGTTGCGATCGCCCGTGCCAGTACCCGACGAATTCGCTCCATTGACAAGCCCTGGCAGGAGCGCACCAACTCGTCCAGTACACGATTCTCCAGCGATCGCCCCGTAGCGACTAGCAGTCGCTCCACCTCAAGCCGAATTTCGGCAGCGGCGGGCAGCGGAAATTCTAGAATGGTCAATGCCTCACTCAGCTCATCGGGAATAGCGACTTGAGAGGACAGAATCACAATATTCTTGGGCTGTGCCTTCAGCGATCGCGCCAAATTACGTAGCTTGCGCGAAATAGCTACGTCTTCTAGAAATCGCTGAAAGTCGCGCAGGATGAAAATGGCGGCGGCGGCGGCTGGAAGTTTCTCAACAAACTCTAGAGCTTGCAGCGGATTGCGTTTGCCAAAACCTGCATCGTTCGGATTGCCTTGATAGCCATCGACAAAATCCCAGATGTAAACTGCCCGACTACCTTGTTGTCTAGCCGATTGGGCGATCGCTGCTTCAAGACGCTCTTCTTCACGAGTGGGAATGTAAAGCAGCGGATAACGTGCCCGTAGCAACAACTCAAACTCATCGCTGAAGCTCATGGCAGACAAACTCAAAAGGGCAGATTTAAAGCACGGTCATAGTCTAATTACGAAGCTGATCTTTGAATGTTTCCAGAGAAGCCCAACGGCGATCGATCGTTGGAACAGTCGTATCGGTGGTCGTTATTTCAATGCCTTTGCAGTCTGGATCGCACAACTGCCGTTGAGGAATTTCCAGACATAGCTGCTCGTAGAGCCAGGTCGTAGGGTCAAAGTAGCCTTTTGGTGGCAGGGTTTCGATGAGATCTTCTGGGGCAATGTCTCGGTCTAACAGCACAGGCTCAACCTGCTCCGTTGTTTCGTCAAGCCAAATCAGTTCAGAGGGCGCGATCGACAGACGATAGTTGTACTGCTGTAGGCACCGATGACACATGAGCGTCACGATCGTCTCGGCTCTAGCTGACACGTCAAGATAGCTGCCCTGATGGGTGACCTTTAGCTGCCCTTGAACAGGGGTCAGGGTTTCAAGCCCTGGAACTAATTCGCTAAAGTTGATCACCTCAGTCTGTTGAGGTGCCCTGGTCAATTGCGGAATATGAATCGTGTCCATTGGTTTACTTCTCCTCTAACCAGTGGGTGCCCCTGGGTTAGTCGCGGTGCTCTCAACCACAAAGCGCCCGTGTGTCGATGGTTTAAAGCAGTGGTTGCTCGATCGTCATGATGTTGACGAAGCGCAAGACTAGCTTTGCAACGGGCGGATGACCAGACGGCGATCGGGTTCCTGCCCACGACTAAACGTTTCCAGATCACCGTATTCCTTCAACATCGTGTGTACCTGACGGCGCTCGGCAGATGACAGCGACTTCAGCTCATGCTCTGCGCTCGTCTCTCGCACTTCAGCCGCTGCCTGCTCAGCAATTTCTTTGAGTTCAGCGTAGCGACGCAGCCGATAGCCTGCCAACTCAACCGTAAACGCCTTCTGCTGTTCACGCTCCTGGCTCAGATTCAAAATCGCGTTGGTCAAATATTGAATCGAGTCCAGCACAGAACCACTGGGTCCTGTAATCAGTTCGATCTGTTCAGGGAGTAGCGTTGTCTCATCGATCGTGAGCCAGCAACTCTCCTCCGCAAAACTTGAGTTCATCTCAACTGTGACCGTTGAGTTCCAACCAGACAGTCGCAAAAGTGATTCTAACCACTGCTGTCCGCGCTGCATTTGATTGATGTCCATATACGGAACCTCACGCTTCTTTTTCGGAGTGTTCAGCTAACGGCAGGCTCTCTTCAATGTCGTCAACGGCGGCACTTTTGAGTTCCGCCGTTGGCTCCGCATGGTCTACCTTAGACGTTTGCGCGGACTCAGTGACGACATCAGCTTTGGCTTCCTTCGGTTTCACGTCTCTTGCTTTAGGCTCTCTCGCTTTGGTCTCTTTTGCCTTGGCTTTTGCTTCAGAACCCTTTTTGGACGACTTAGCATCCGTGTCTTTCTTGGTTCGACCTGGCTCAAACGGTAAGACGGTCGCTTTGACTTCGATCGCTTTCTCCTCCGCTTCAACCAGTTTCTGAATCTCTTCCGGTAGAGGCTCACGCGATAGAACGAAGGTTTGAGCTGTTTGGAACATATTCGCGATCGTCATGTACATCAGCACCCCAGCAGGCAGGGGGAACCAGAAGAACATACCCGAAAACAGGATGGGTGTAATTTTATTGATAGTTTCTTGCTGCGGGTTGGCGTTAGCGCTCTTGCCTTGCCCCGAAAGCAATTGGTTGACATAAAGGCTCAAACCAAAGAACACAATCATGCCGACAATATCCCAATGGATTACCCCATCCGGATCCATCGCGCCTACCCGTCCCAGTTTGTCGATGAACAAAAAGCCTTTATCGGCTGCAAGACCAGGAAGAACACTCTTAAGGGTTACGTCACCCGGTTGCAATGCCTCGATCGTGCCATCATCGTTCAGCTTGACTCGCTCTGCACCGCTTGCCACCTCAAAGCGAGGAGCTAGCTTTGTCTCAGGATATTCGTCCAGAAGCGTCTGTAACGGCTTCCCTTCAACCGTTTGAAAATCGACCTTTGTCGTTTCACCCACTGCCAGCTTGTTGCCGCCTGGAAGTACCGCGGTCACTGGCGCGTGAACGCCTTCTGAGACGTAGATGTTTTGCGGTGCCGTCGTAAATGCCTGAGGCTGAATCTGCTCCAGTTGCTCTTTCGGTAAAATCTGTAGATTAATCGAATAAGGCACATCCGAAAACGGCGAACCCCGTAGAGTGGCAAACAGCGCAAACAGAATCGGCATCTGGAACAGGAGTGGAAGGCATCCAGCAAGGGGATTGCCAAATTCCTTCATGACCTTGCCCATCTCTTCTTGCTGCTTGGCAGGGTCGTCTTTGTAGCGATCGCGAATTTCCTGCTGTCGCTTCTGCATCACAGGCTGCACAACCTTCATGCGGCGCATACTACGAATAGAGCCTGCACTCAAAGGGTAGAGTGCGAAACGGATGACTAACGTCAACGCGACAATTGCCAGCCCATAGCTCGGCACGATCCCGTAGAAAAAATCCAGGATCGGCAGCATTACATTGTTGGAAATAAACCCAATACCGAAGTCCATGCGCCGAATGTCGCCTCTCGTACGTTGTGCAGTTTGAATTTAGCAGTTTCAAGCCAGGTATAGCCAACTTAATCCAGCTTTTATGCATCCAGCATACAGGTAAGCAGTGAGCCGTGTGCAAGTAGGGATAGTACACCAGTGGGCGCGTCGCTCAAGCTCTTTCCGTCGACTGCACCTGCCTAGCCCTGACCACCCAGCGAACCACTGACAGATTGCGCTCTAGGGGTTAGCTTATCGTTGATGTAGTCGTAAGTAGCGCGGAAGTTTGGGAGCGATCGCAATTCCAGGCGACTACCATCTTTGAGCGTAATCACCATATCGCCCCAAAGACCCAATCCACGAGGAACGGTAACGACTTTGGCAATTTCAGAGTAAATAATATCAGCACGATCGCGCCCCATCCAGCCGCCAATCACAGAAATGCGCCGACTGGTAATGCGATAGCGTAGCCAAAGCGCTCTGACCACTGCGGCAACAGTGAGCGGCAAGCAGATCACCGTGAAGCCCAAAAGTAGATTAAAGATCAGGTCTCCCACATGTGGACCACCTTCGTAATAAATGTCTTCGCTAATCCCCATCGCATACCTCAGCATTTATCAGCAACTGCTTTAATTCTTGCAGAAATTGTCGGTAATCGCACTGCGTTGCCTCTGGATGAACGATTACTATGAGATCCCATCCAGTTGAAAACTTGGGCAACAGTGAGTGCGCTGCCACCTTCAGCCGTCGCTTAATGCGGTTGCGGATGACAGCGCGCTTACTGACCTTCTGGCTAATGGAAATGCCCACTCGCGTTGGCTTAGCTATTTGCTCCGCGCTGTCGCTACTCTGCTTGGAAGAACCGATGGACGATCGCCGCAGCACAACTACCGTCAGGTACGTAGACTTCCGTCGTCTACCTTTGCGATAAACAGCGTTAAAGTCTTGTCTAGACCTGAGGCGATTTGCTTTGGATAGTGCCACGTCCTCTAAAGTGCAGCGAATCAGACTTAAGCGACAGCCAGACGAAAGCGACCTTTAGTTCTGCGTGCCTGAATTACTCGGCGACCAGTTGCAGTCCGCATACGAGCACGAAACCCAGAGGTTCGCTTACGTTTGCGACTGGTACCGCCCAAAGTTCGTTTTGTCATTGTTCACGTCTCCCGCAGTTCCCCATCAGAGGCTCCGAAAAGCCACAGCTTTCAACTATACCATTCCTTCTGCTGAATAGACACATTTGTGCCTGACCTTTGACGCGATCGTCAGCAGAGCGTAGGCGGCACTCAAATTAACTGTTGTCGATGGAGATCACCCAGGTGCCGACATACCGCAGGAGCGGAGTATCGCCGGGCGAAAGCACCTGACAGTTGAAATAGTACACACCTGAATTAGGGTTACGCACGTTGGCAAGCTGAATTTCGACGTTGCTGCCGGCTGGAATGGGATTGGTGGGAAAAATCTCAAGAAAGTTGTTCTCTTTATTCCAGTTCACTTCCTGAAGCGGCACTGACTTATCCTTCACGATTACTTCTACGCCTTTAGAGTCGAACTCTCCCTTGAAGTAATCGGGATAGGCGATCGAAAACTGAGAGACTGCCAGCTTCATTTTTTTGGCAGGAATTCTCAGTCGATAGCGCTCACCTGCGACGTTCGCTCTGCCACCAAAATCCAGGCGATAGTTCAAATTGTCTTCGCCTTTGACACCACCAAAAATGGTGAGTCCAGGTAGCCCCTGGGCAAAGCTCAACAGTGGCAGTCCTGCGACCAATACGCCTGCGATCGCAAGTCCAGACAAGGCACGTTTAACAGAAATTGTAGGAAACATAAGCGGATTACTCAATTGGCAGAGATTAGGAAACGTTCGTTAATCGTCACGCTACACAGACTGTATCAGGATCGGTGAGTTAGATCACTCATGGCACGATCAGCGTCAATGAGGTTGACTCTAGATTCTAGAACCTAAAATCCTCGTAGAGAAGAGGTAAACGGTTCGCTACGACAGCGATATATAGGGACTGGCAAAGGCAGCCTCTGCCGCCTGCTTGCTATCTACGTTAACCCTCCTTAGCACCTGTCGTAGTCAACGAACAACTATAGACATCAAGCTAACGGACGCTGAAAACAAACAAAAGTGCCGCTCAGGCGATCGAATGGCAGGTTTCCTTAATTTTCAGAGCAGTTGGATGCGTCGGTTAAGGCAAGGTTTAGTGCGCCATCTAGCTTGATGTAAGCCCTTAACTGGTCATAACTGAAAAAATATCTGCCAGAGGGTTCCAGCGCCAGCATGACATGGGGGAAGCCAAAGTCGTAGAGAAAAGTGATGCCTTTGTCGCTGACGGTAAAACTATTCAGATGTTTGATCTGAAAGCGTTGACGACTGAGCTGCTCACGCAGATCGGCACCCTCTTTGTCACCGTTTGCGATCGCCTGTTTCATTTCAGCCTGCATCACCTTGTTAACCATGACCGCGATCGTGCCCACCGACTCCCGCTTGAACACGTCTGCTGCGTTGACTATCTTGCCTGTCTTCAGATTCACCAACCGATGTTTGTCATACGTACTGGGGTAGGCACCCACGCCGCTAATGGTGAACGTCAGATCCAGCAGTGCCCTCTGGTTATAGTGCACCGTATAGTCAATTTCGCTTAACCACCAGCTTTTCTGAAACTCCGCCCGCAACTCCGCTAGTGACTGTCCAAACACACTTTTGAGACTGGTGGCTGCCTGCACATGCCGCAAGACTGCCTGATCGGACAGCCCCGTCACCTGCGGATATTTGACGATCGCTTCTTTATAATTTGGGTATGCCTCTCCTTTCTTGCCACGGGTAACCGTCACCGTTTTGGTTTCCACTAGAACGCGATCGTTGTTAGCGAACGCAGAGGTCGCTGTCGGAGAGCACTGATTACGGCTTTCTCCCAGTTTCGTTTCAGCCAGTGTTAAAGGGGTAAGCGCTTGAGCGATTGATGGTAAGGCACCATCTGTAAGTACCTGGCAGCCAGCGACCAGCAATGCAAAGAGAATGGAAAACTTCATAAACCCCCAAATTGGTAATCACTCGATCACGCTTCGTCAATGTAACTACTGCTCAACGTAACTACTGCTCGACAGAATAGCGACTTTCAGGAGAAATTGTGAGCAGCAGGCGATCGCTCAGGTAATCTTTAGGGCATTCTGAAGCAAGCTCCCTTTTCAAGCAGTCATAGCCTTTTCGATGACTGTCTTCGCCCCATGAACCAAGCCTGGATTCAGTTCTTGCCGTCATCGCTCCGTTCTAAACTGGACGGACGCTACACGTTACAAAAAATTCTTAGCAACGCAGGATGGCTGTTTGCTGATCGCATATTGCGGATGGGCATTGGGCTATTTGTTGGCGTTTGGGTTGCCCGCTATTTGGGACCAGAACAGTTCGGCTTATTTAATTATGCGATCGCCTTTGTTGTACTACTGACTCCCTTTGCCACATTGGGGCTAGACAACATCGTTGTGCGGGATCTTGTCTGTAACCCCGACTGCCGAGCCGTCACGCTAGGTACAGCATTTGTCCTTAAACTATGCGGCGCAACAATTACCGCTCTGGTGACATTAGGCGCGATCACGTTGTTACGTCCTGATCACAGCCTGGATCAATGGTTGGTTGGTATCATCGCAGCGGGACTGCTCTTTCAGGCGTTTGACGCGATCGACTTTTGGTTTCAGTCGCAGATGCAGTCGAAGTACACAGTCTACGCTAAGAACTTAGCATTTGTGCTCTTTGCGGTCGTCAGAATCACTTTGATTCAAGCTCATGCTCCCTTAATTGCCTTCGCCTGGGCAGGACTCACGGAAACAGCGATCGGCGCAGTCGGTCTTGTAATCGGCTATCGTGCTACTGGTAATGATTTGGGAGACTGGAAAATCAGTATTTTCCGTGTAAAGTCTCTTCTTCAAGATAGCTGGGCACTTATCCTCTCAAGTATCGCTATCCTAATCTACATGAAAATTGACCAAATCATGCTTGGAGAAATGCTAGGTAATAAGGCAGTTGGTATTTATGCTGCGGCGACTAAAATATCAGAAGTCTGGTACTTCATACCGATGGCGATCGCTTCTTCTGTTTCGCCCGCAATTATGGGTGCCAAAGCAATTGGTCAAGATGCTTATATGCAGAAATTGCAAAGCACCTTTGATTTAATGGTCGTTCTAGCTTTCGTTGTCTCTTTGCCAATCAGCTTTCTCTCGCCAGTAATTATCTCGATCTTGTACGGGGAGGGTTATTCTAGTTCCAGTCAGGTTTTATCAATACATATCTGGGCATCACTATTTGTCTTTCTAGGAGTTGGAAGAGAGATATGGATTGTTTCAGAAGGAATGATGCTTATTTCTTTCTTAACAACTCTTTTGGGCGCGATCGTCAACGTTACGTTGAATCTTTTTTTGATTCCCATTTATCAAGAGATTGGTGCAGCAATCGCTACTTTAGTTGCCTATGCCATACCTGGATATCTAATTTGCTTAGCCTATACTCCACTCCAGGGTATCGGTAGACTCATGACAAATGCTCTGCTCCTAAAATGGCTGTACAAAAAAAATCTAAACCACTAGAAAACTTTATTTTGAGCATGAGTAATGAGATTGATAAAAACGGCTATTATCAATAGCGTTGTCTTCATTTACAGGCGAATCTTCATTAGAAAAGTTGCATTCAGATTGAATCACCTGCTTTTTGAATTAAGTGCAAATGGTCTGGGAGTTCTCAATCATCAAAACAACAAAGTATCTGGCGAGGATTTTTTCTTAAAGCAAATTTCTGCCATTCTAAATAATGCTGTAGTTTTGGATGTCGGCGCGCATATTGGCAATTATGCAAATAAAGTAAGAAGCTTATCAATAAGTGCAACAATCTACGCGTGCGAGCCACATCCGAAAACATTCCAGCAACTTGAGTATCAAGCTTGTCAGAAAAACTATCTAGCACTGAACTTAGCTTGTAGCGATACCGAAGGCAAATTAAACCTCTATGACTACAGCGGCGAACAGTCAGCCTCACAACACGCCTCTTTATATCAGGATGTTATTACAGTTTTGCATCAAGGTTCAGCACAAAGCTGGGAGGTCAATGTGAAGACAGTTGATCAACTGATTGAGCGTTACGAAATCGAGAGCATTAGACTCTTAAAAATTGATACAGAAGGCAACGAGTTGAAAGTTTTGCTAGGAGCAAAACAAGCTATCAGTAAGAATTTAGTTGATATAATTCAGTTTGAGTTTAACGAAATGAATGTTGTTAGCAGAGTGTTCTTTAAAGACTTTTACGATCTACTAAAGAATTACGCGTTTTTCAGGCTGCTCCCTGACGGTTTAATTCCGTTGGGTGAGTATAATCCCTTTATCTGTGAAATATTCGCATACCAAAACATCATAGCGATCAATAGAAAGTATCTTCCGATCGTTAGGGATTATCTAGATGTCTGAACATTCATTAGATACGCCAGTCGCTCTATTCATTTTTAATCGTCCCCATTTAACTCAAAAAGTCTTTAATGCCATTCGTCAGGCGAAACCATCAAGGCTTTTAGTCATAGCGGATGGTCCTCGTTCCGATCGAGTAAGTGAAGCCGAATTATGCATTCAATCTCGCGCTGTTATCGAACAGGTTGATTGGCAATGTCAGATTTTAACTAACTTTTCAGAGACAAATATGGGTTGTAAACGTCGTATATCTAGTGGATTAAACTGGGTATTCGACACAGTTGAAGAAGCAATTATCTTAGAAGATGATTGTCTGCCACACCCGACTTTTTTTCCATTCTGCGAAGCGTTGTTAAATTATTACAGGGACGACACGCGGATTATGGTCATTTCAGGCGGTAACTTTCAGTTTGGACACAAGCGAACCAACGACAGCTATTATTTCTCGCGCTACAACCACTGCTGGGGTTGGGCATCTTGGCGACGGGCATGGCGCTACTATGATGTCGATATGTCGCTCTGGTCAACAGTAAAACAGGGCAGTTGGCTTCACGACTTGTTAGGAGATGATCGTACCGTCCAATACTGGACAGAAATGCTTGAGGCAGTGTCTTGCAATCGCATCGACACCTGGGACTATCAGTGGACGTTTGCCTGTTGGATTCAGCATGGATTATCGATACTGCCAAATGTCAATTTAGTCTCCAACATTGGTTTTGGTACAAACGCAACCCATACAACAGAAATTAATCAGTTTAGCAATTTGGTAACAGCAGCAATGCAGTTTCCCTTAAAGCATCCGGCTTTTGTCATTCAAGATGTCAAAGCAGATAATCTGACTCATCAAAGAATTGATCGAGAAAACCGATTGGCAAAACTCAATGCAGCAATAAAGCACACAATCAAGAGGTTGGCATAATGAAGCAATGCCCAATTTGTTTTGGCAATCAACACCCCTGCTTTCAAGAGACTATATTGAGAAAATATCGTATTGATTACTTTTATTGTGATCTCTGTGGTCTTTTACAGACTGAAGATCCATATTGGCTCAATGAAGCTTATAAAAGTGCAGTTTCCAGTGCTGATACAGGATTGATACAGCGCAACATTTTGTTATCCAAGCTATTAAGCTGTGTACTCTTTTTCTTGTGTGATCGACAGGGTAAATATCTAGATATTGGTGGCGGTTATGGTATTTTAACACGCCTCTTGCGCGATGTTGGGTTTGATGCCTACTGGTCTGATCCCCACTGTGAAAATCTCTTTGCTCAAGGGTTTGAAGCCTCTGCCGTAAGCGCTCCTTATGATGCCGTTACTGCATTTGAAGTTTTGGAACACATTCACAACCCATTGGAATTTGTCCAAGAATCAATAAAAGAGACAAGCACATCAACAATTATTTTTTCTACCGAGCTATTCGATACATCTCCACCAAAACCTGATTCCTGGTATTACTATGCATTCAACACTGGGCAACACATTTCTTTTTATCAGCACAAAACGCTTGTATATTTAGCAAAAACGCTATCGCTATCTCTCTTGTCGTGTGGTAGCTTTCATATTCTGACTGCTCAAGAAATGTCTCCATTTTTTTTTAGACTCATAAACAGCCGTTTTATAAAATTACTTGAACACTATGTTAGAAAAAAGATGACATCAAAAACATTGATGGATCATGAAAAGCTGATTCAATTTATGTAAATTCACATGACTCCATAAAGCATTATTATGAAAGCGACGATCGTATATGACTATCAAGCATTTTTGCTTCAAGAGTATGGTGGCATCTCACGGTACTTTTATGAGTTAGCAAGTCGTATTTCACAAGCAGAACACTTTAGCACTAGAGTTATTGCACCCGCATACATTAATCAATATTTAAATAATCTTAACCCTCATTATTTGACGGGCTTTTTAGTGCCGCCAATCCGTAGGACAGTAAGAATTAGATCTACTATCAATCGAGAGGTAACAAGGTTTGCACTGAGCTTGATTCGCCCAGACTTAGTTCATGAAACTTATTATGCCTCCGAGAGATTAGCAGCTAAGAAGACCAAAATTATTACTACCATCCATGACATGATTCCTGAAAAATTCAGTGAATTATTTCCCCCTAGTCATCCAATACCCTTGCTGAAAAAAAAATCAATTATTCGTGCTGATTGCATTATCTGCGTCTCTGAAAATACTCGAAAAGATGTATTAGAACGATTTAATGTTGACCCTCAAAATGTGTTCGTCACTCACTTAGGCTGCTCTCTCAATCCTCTTCCTCAGAAAGCAGTCAAAACAGAACAAGTTTTCCGCCCATATATTCTCTATGTAGGACATCGAGAAGGGTACAAGAATTTTTCTGGCTTCCTGAAAGCCTTCACACGTTCTAAGCTCCTTAAGAAGGACTTTAAAATAATTTGCTTTGGCGCTACTCCTTTTTCCCAAGCCGAGATGCATCAGTTCTCTTCATATAATCTGTCGGTGGCTCAAATTCAGCATCTTAGCGGTGACGATACAGTGCTAGCTTCCTTGTATGCCAATGCTTCTGCACTTGTGTACCCTTCACTCTACGAAGGTTTTGGCATTCCTCCTTTAGAAGCGATGTCTTACAACTGCCCTGTGGTGTGTAGCGATAGTAGTTCTATTCCTGAAGTTGTAGGCAATGCAGCAGAGCTTTTCAACCCTTACGAACCTGAAAGTATTACAAATGCGCTAGAACGAGTTTTGTATGTATCAGACCGAACGCAAGCATTAATCCGATTGGGAACGGAGAGAGTTAAGCAGTTTACTTGGGAAAACTGTGTTGAAAAGACCTGCGCGATTTATGCTTCGTTGCTCTAGTTCAAACTGCAACTTTGTCACAACAGTCAGCCATCTACATCCTGATTTAAGTATGACTCAACCAGAGTCGATTTATATCCTCATTCCGGTTCACGATCGCAAAGCGATTACTCTTGCCTGCTTAGAGCAACTTGACCAGCAGGAAAATTTGCAGCGCTACAGGGTTGTTGTCATTGATGATGGTTCTACAGATGGGACAGCAGAAGCCATCCAGAGGCTTTACCCAACAGTGTTTTTGTTGCAGGGTGATGGTAATTTATGGTGGACTGGAGCGATTAAAAAAGGGATGGAATATGCTTATGAACAGGGTGCTGATTTTTTTATCTGGCTTAATGATGATACGCTCCCTTCTTCGGGATGCATTCCAGCGATCGTCAATGAATGTGTTCAATCCTCCAACAAAATCGTTGCTGCTCAATGTTATGCTTCATCCAATTTTGAGATGCCAACCTACGGGGGGCAAAAGAAACGGTTTCTCTCAGTTGAGCTTTTCCATACACCTCGTAATCAGGCGATCGCATGTGATTGCATGAGCGGAAACCTGGTGTGTCTACCTCGTTCTATTGTAGATAAAATTGGTTATCCTCCTAGCGATCGCTTACCCCATTGCCTTGCAGATATTGTCTACACATGGGAAGCCAAAAAAGCTGGATATGAGTTGAAAGTTTTAGGAAATGCAACCGCAACTTGTGCCTTCAATCCTTTGGAAGAAGGTTGGGCATCCAGTGCAATCTCAATGGAGAAGCGTTGGAGATTGATCACCTCTCCAAAATCAAACTTGTATCCATCCGCGTACTGGAATTACTGCAAAAGTTTCTATGGCAGTCTGGCTTTCATTCCATTCATCCAGGTTTATTTTCGTTTGGTTTTATTTACGATCGCCCGCTGGGTACTGCCGCTTTCCTGGCTCAAAACGATGAAAGCACTGAAGCAAAGGATTCTATCTTAATCATCCTTAAATATGACTTTGAAGCAATCTGTTTTTATTACTATTCCAGCTTACAACCGCAAGACAATTACTCTAGCGTGTTTAAAAACGCTGGAGGAAAACGGCGACCTGGAACGCTATCAGGCTGTAGTAATAGATGATGGATCTATCGATGGTACAGGACAAGCAATTCGGGCTATCTACCCAGAAGTAACGGTTTTGGAAGGGGATGGCACTTTGTGGTGGACAGGAGCGATCGTGCAGGGAATGAAGTATGCCTGTCAACAAGGGGCAGCATTGATTATTTGGTTGAATGATGACTGCACGCCTGCTCCCGATGCGCTCTCTCAGTTGGTTGAGTTTTGGCAACATCACCCCCAGGCAATTGCGGGAGCAGCCTGCTATGACTTAGAAAGCAATGCACTCCATGCTACAGGCGCACAGGGACGTAAACGCATGGCGGCAAAGCCAGGGGAGACGATCGCGGTTGATGAAATGAGCGGTCATTGTGTGGGCATTCCGATCGCGGTTATAAAGCAAATTGGCTTGCCCGATGTGCGTCACTTTCCTCACTATCACGGCGATAGTATGTACGTCTTAAAAGCAACCCGTGCTGGCTTTCTAGCTTACATTTTGGGAGATGCCAGAATTGCTCATGCAGGTGTGATTAAAACAAAATTGGAGGATTTTCTTGGTGCACCAGATGCACATCGATCGTGGCTACAACAATCCAATACAGTTTTCTTTAATAAAAAATCGTTTTACTTCTTGCCTACCCAATACTTTTACTACCAGCAAAAGTACGGCACGTTTGTTGGTACTTTGATTTTCTTCACAAAAATAGTGCGATGGTCGATTCGATTCATCCAATTGGGTTCACGGTAAATGATTCTAACTATCTAATGCAATGAAATTGCTTCATACCATAACTGCTTATCCTCCTAGCGTTGGGGGTGCCCAAATCCATCAGCACTATCTGGCGCAGGAGTTGCAGTTGCGGCATTCGGTTCAAGTGGTGAGTCATTGGGATGCCAACCGCACTGACTGGCTGTTAGGAACGACCCTTAAAGCGCCTAGCGCCAGCCATGACTATTTAGTCGATAAGATCCCTGTTCACCGCTTGGGCTTGTCGCTAAAGGAAAAACTGCGATTGGCTCCGTTTGTGCCGCTGTATTATCCGTTAATGGATGTGGCGTTACCACCGATCGCCCATTTGCTAGAGCAGCACATCGCTCCCTATACTGCAAATGCTGATCTCATCCATAACATTCGTATTGGGCGTGAGGGCTTGAGTTATGCATCCTATCAAGCCGCACGACGACGAGATCTGCCGTTTGTGCTGACTCCAGTCCACCATCCCCGCTGGGTCGGCTGGCGCTACCGAGCCTATCTTCGGCTGTATCAGATGGCAGATGCGGTGTTAGCGCTCACGCAGGCAGAAAAGCGCATCTTGGTGGGGCTTGGTGTGCGCGAGGAATGCATTACGGTGACTGGCGTTGGAGCGGTGTTAGCGTCAACGGCTGACCCAAACGCTTTCCTGAAGCAGTATGGACTGGCGGCACCGATCGTGCTCTTCCTGGGGCAGCATTATCCTTACAAAGGCTATCAGCAACTGCTACAGGCGGCTCCTTTGGTGTGGCAAAAGGTGCCAGAGGTGCAGTTTGTCTTCATTGGTCCGCCTGTTGCTGATTCAGAACAGGCATTTGCTCAGGTGAGCGATCGGCGCATTCATCGCCTGGGGAATGTAGACTTGCAAACTAAAACCGATGCTCTGGCTGCGTGTACGCTTCTCTGTGTTCCTTCTAGTCAGGAAAGCTTTGGCGGTGTTTATACAGAAGCCTGGCACTTTGGGAAACCTGTGGTTGGTTGCAATATTCCAGCCATTGCAGAGGTGATTAGCGATGGCAGCGATGGTTTTCTGGTTGATCAAACGGCTAAACAAATTGCCGATCGCCTGCTTGATTTGTTACTAAATCCAATTCAGGCTACCGCAATGGGCACTGCTGGCAAGCATAAAGTTGAATCACGCTTCACCTGGGAGAAAATTGCAGAGCAGGTGGAAGGAGTGTATCGGGGCGTGGTGGAAGGCAAGCGGTAAAAGGCTAAAGGCTAAGGAAGTTGTACAGATATAACAGCATAGTCTGTAGCTGTCAGCCGTCAGCCGTCAGCCGTCAGCCGTCAGCGAAAAGCTGATAGCTGATAGCTGATAGCTGCTCCAAAAGTGTGCAGTTATTTTTTAGCAAGCTCTAAGGGATGAAGGGTAAATTAAAGGCTAAAGGCTAAAGGATAAAAATGGGAAATGACTAACTTCATACTTTAGCCTTCATCCTTCGTCAGCCTTCATCCTTCGTCGCCTCTCCTCACGCCTCCCTCCCCATGTGCCCTACACTCTCCCGCTTCATTTTGAACACTCGGATTGACGCAACAAGTTATGAGGATGCGTGCGATCGCATTCAGGCTTGGGTCGCGGCGAAAACCCCTTGCTACGTTGTGGCAGCAAACGTCCATGTGGTGATGACCGCCTACTGGTCGCGATCGTTTCAGCGCGTGATTAACGGCGCAGCGCTGGTTACACCGGATGGCATGCCACTCGTTGTGGGCTTGCGTTTATTAGGAGTCAAGCATCAAGCGCGCGTGTATGGTCCTGATTTGATGCTGGCGTGGTGCGATCGTGCGGCGCAGGCAGGCATCCCAATTTATCTTTACGGCGGCACAACGTCGATGCTAGAAGCGCTTCAGCAAACGCTAGAAACGCGCTTTCCAGGCTTGGCGATCGCAGGCAAGCATGCGCCACCGTTTCGCCTTTTGACGGCAGAAGAAGAGGAGGCGGATCGCGATCGCATTCATGCGTCTGGTGCTGCTGTCGTCTTTGTCGGCTTGGGCTGTCCCAAGCAGGAAGAATGGATGGCACGGCAACAAGAAAAATTACAGGCTGTCCTGATCGGTGTGGGAGCGGCATTCAGCTTTCACAGTGGCGAAGTCTCTCAAGCACCGCGCTGGCTGATGGCATGGGGCTTGGAATGGCTGTATCGCCTGATCATGGAGCCGAGACGGCTATGGCAGCGCTATTTAATTAACAATCCAGCATTCTTAATGCTCTTTTTCTGGCAATTACTAAGCGCATGGCGATCGCGCCCCGATCGCACGGTTTAAAGTCGCACTGCCTAAAGACATGCGCGTTGGCGATAACTTTTGGTGTCATTTGCGGAATACTCAACGTATTGCCCCGCAAGTTTGCTGCTGACGTGCTTTACAGTGCAGAGACTTGCCTTTTCAGGAGCCTCACCGTCATGGATCAGATCCCTGGTGTAGCGTGTCAAAAAGCGACCGATATCCGTGCCCCGTATCGACTGGACTGGCACAAACTGTTTTGCTGGCGCTGGCATCAGGCGATCGCCCTGCTTATGTGCGATCTGGCAGCGCTGGCGATCGCGGGTCGCATAGCCGCTCACCTTAATCAGTTCTATGCACCGCTACCACCGCCGCTTGTTTTGGGCACCTGGCTGGGACTACCAGGATTATTCTGGATTTTAATGACGGTAACGCTGTTGCTCTTTGCCCACAGTGGACTATACAGCACCTCTAGTCGGTGGAAATATGTGCGATCGGGGCAACAGGTGAGCGCCATCTACCTTTCAGCGCTGCTCCTGGGCTATTTTTATGACCCCAAACTGGCACCACCGCGATCGCTGTTTATCACCGCCTGGTTGGGTAGCGTTGCCCTAGTGATTGGGTTTCGGCTAGTGGCAAGCCTGGTACTGAAGCAGTTTGAACACGCGCAAACGCATATCTTTTTACTGGCGCGGGCAGAACGACTCTCGACGTTAGCGCAGGTATTGCAGCGGCGATCGCGCTATCACGTCGTCGGCATGGCGTTTGCCTCCACCATCAGCACGACTGCAACGATTCAAGCCATCCTAAGCTCTGGCGCACAGGAAGTGTTGGCAGAAAGCTTGCCCCAGACCGAACTAGCATCGGGACTCTATTGGCAGCTACGTCGCGCTGGCATCACGCTACGGCTGATTCCCTCTAGCGTGGAAATGCTGCATCGACGCGGTGTGCCAGAGGTTATCGCTGGTATTCCCACTCTACGCATGGAAGCCGCTTTGTTCGGCGGGTGGGACTATCGCCTGAAGTGCTGGTTTGATTGGGTGGGTGCCTTGCTTGGCTTGATTTTGCTCTCGCCGCTCTTTTTGGTAGTGGCGATCGCCATCAAACTTTCATCTCCCGGCGCAATTTTCTTCTGTCAGGAACGGATGGGGCTTCACGGTCGCGTCTTTCAGATGTGGAAGTTTCGCACCATGATTCCAGATGCTGAGACATTGCAGGCAGCGCTCGAACAGCACAATGAAGCGGGTGATGGCGTGATGTTCAAAATTAGGCGCGATCCACGCGTGACCGCGATCGGGCAGTTCCTACGTCAGACCAGCATTGATGAATTGCCACAACTGTTTAATGTGCTGCTAGGGCAAATGAGCTTAGTCGGTCCGCGTCCCTTGCCCTTGCGCGATGTCGAACGGTTTGATCCGTGGCATCACACTCGTCATCAAGTTTTACCGGGCATTACGGGGCTTTGGCAAGTCTCTGGGCGATCGTCCCTTGATGCCTTCAATGATGCTGCCCGTCTCGACTTGTACTACATCGACAACTGGTCGCTCAACTTGGACCTGGAAATTTTGCTAGAGACCGTCAAAATTGTCGCTTGTGGCAAAGGCGCTTATTAGACAAAAAAATGGCTGCTAGCTTAACCAGAACGGTTACCTTAGCAGCCACTTTTTTGAGATGGGCGGGGCGAGACTCGAACTCGCAAGCCTTTCGGCGCCGCATTTTGAGTGCGGTGCGTCTACCAATTCCGCCATCCGCCCATGCTTTTGTCTCACTATTATACTAGATTGGGCGGCGCTGGTATGTCGATTTCTTCACTCGGCTCTCTGTTAGATGAGCGGTTGAACCGAGCTGATGTAAATTGGGTCAAGCATCAGAAAACTTTCTTCAGTAAACCCTCAGTCGTCTATCAGCTCAAGAGTATCTGGACTGACAGACGACCTCGACAACCAATTGATGCACTTTGACGCTTCTAATTCAGTCGGACATCGCAAACGAATCAGTGTGCGTTAATCTCACTCAATAGCAATGCTTTAGTTACCAAAAGCATCTTTGATGTTGTCAACAGCACTTTCAACTGCGTTCTTTGTTTTATCGATCGCGGTTTGGGTGCGAGCCGAATCTTTGTCAGCTTTGCGCTCGATTCTAGCGGCATCTTTCTTAGCTTTGCGTCCGATCGGGCTGTCGTTATCGGTTGCGCGATCGACCTTAGCAGCGTTGGTTCGTGCCGTCTGCTTGAGCTTATCGGTCGTGTCACGAACGAAGCCTTTGGTGCGTCCAGCATCTTTACTTGCCTTGCCTTGAACTTCACTGCCTGCATCCGCTGCGGCGATTAAATTTGTAGCAGGAGCAGCCATTGCTGTGACGTTTGAAACGAAAGAACCTTGCCAAACGAAGGCGATCGCCGAGACACAAAGTAACGCTGTCGTCAGCCAACGTCCAATAGCCGATAACCGTTTTGCGAAATAGTTCAGTTGCATAGAATACAGTCTCCAAGAATTTAGTATCCTATTTCTACTGCATCTGATGGATGAACTATATCGCCCCCCAGACAGACGTTCTTGTCAGTGGCTAATTAGGTAATGTAACTGATGCAGGCATCACCAATTCCGCCAGCCGCCCACAACTTTTGCGTCTTTGCGCTGCTGCGTTGGGCGAGTTTGGAGCAGCGATTGATATTCTTGACTGCTTGCCCAGCGATCGATTTCGCGCGCCCGTAACACGGGTACCGGATGAGTCAGTTGTGCCGTCATTGCCTGCTTCAGCAGTTCGCCCAGTTGGTCGTTGCTGATGTCATCGTAGGCGCGTGCTTGCGTCAGAAACGCCTCCAAATTTAGCTGCCCCGAAAGAGTCGGCGAACCACCTGCCAGCTTCATGAGTACGGAACTCACCACTTTGGGATTTTGAATCGCCAGAAGAGCGGCTCGATCGCACGTAAATTCGGCACAGCGCACCCACTCTAAAATTTGTGCTTGCAAGCTTTGGGCGATCGCGCCCCCTAACGTGGGCAATTGCCCTGCTGCCAGCACAAGAATATTTGCCAGCGTCAGGTAAACCCCGTGTTCGCACTTGAGATGCCCCAATTCGTGGGCAATGACTGCCTGAATCTCTTCGGGAGTGAGCAAATCAAGCAGTGATGTATGCACCACAATAAAGGGTTGCTTGCCGCGCATCGCAAAGGTGTAGGCGTTGGGAACGGGGTGCTGCCGGATGTAAAGTTGGGGCGGTTCTAAATCCAGCACTTTGCAGGCATCCAGCAACAGCGTGTGCAAATCAGGCAACTGCTGCTCACCGACTAAAACGCTGGACGCGATATTTTCCAGGTAAAAAAACTGTTCGGCGATCGGTCCCAGCAAGTTCCGAATCACGACATCCAGACCGGGCAATTGCTTCAGGTTTGCCGTTGCCTCGAAGTCTAGGGGATGCCGAAAGTGATCGGCTCTTAAGCCAATCAGGGGTGTTTTGAGAAAAGACATGGTGTGCAAAGAAGACCAGGAATAGGGCGAGGAGCAACAGCTACCAGAGACAAGGCAAAGCTAGAAACCACCGTTGTGTACTGCTGATTGACATTCTAAGAGCAATACTGCTGTACGTCGTTCATCGACAGTATAGCGAGAACTGCTTCTACCTTGCGTCTGTGATCACGCTCTGATATCATGCTGTGCTTTCGCGCTCCGATATCATGCTGTGCTTTCGCACTGTGCAGCGCTGCGTCCCCCCCCATCAGGTCTTAACCTTGTTCGGTTACGGGAATAGCGATCGCTGTATCGGGCAGCAGCAGAGGATTCTCTACATCGACTCCAAACTGAGTTCGCTGTAGATTAGCTCCAAGTTTTTGCAGCTTGGCGGTCAAATTTTCGTAGCCGCGATCGAGATGATGCAAGCCCTGAACCGTTGTCTTACCATGAGCCGCTAGACCTGCCAATACCAGAGACGCAGACGCACGAAGATCGGTTGCAACCACAGGAGCACCGGACAACATGGGTACGCCACGGACGATCGCGTGAGTACCTTTGACACGGATGTCGGCTCCCATGCGGGTCAGCTCTGGCACGTGACCAAAACGGTTTTCAAAGACGGTTTCAGTCATCACGCTATCGCCGTCACTGAGAGTCAGCAATGCCATAAACGGTGCCTGCATATCGGTCGGAAATCCAGGATAGGGCAGCGTTTCAATATCGGTGGCAAGGTGACGCTGACCGGGAACAATGCGAAGGCGATTGGGCGCGTCTTCAATGACCTGTGCGCCGATCGCGTGGAGCTTGGCAATCACCGCTGTTAAATGGTCTGGCACTACTGGAGAGAGGCTGATTTCAGAGTGGGTGATCGCTCCGGCAACCAGAAAAGTGCCCGCTTCTACACGATCGGGGACAATGGCGTAGTCGGTAGTATGCAAGCTGGGTACACCCACGATCGTAATCGTATTGGTGCCCGCACCACGAATTTTGGCACCCATCGCCCGACAGAAATTAGCTAAATCGGCAACCTCTGGTTCTTGAGCGGCGTTTTCGATCGTCGTTTCGCCCTCTGCTAGAGTGGCTGCCATCATCAGCGTTTCAGTCGCCCCCACGCTGGGATAATCCAGATAAATTTTTGCGCCCTGAAGACGCTTCTTTCTGCCGCTCAGATAGGCATTCACGATGCCGTGATCAATTTGCACGTTTGCACCCATCGCTTGCAAACCGCGCACGTGCAGATCAACGGGTCGAGCACCGATCGCGCAGCCACCAGGCAAGGGAATTCTGGCAACGCCTAGACGAGCAAGGAGAGGACCAATGACAAAAAAGCTGGCGCGGAGTTGACTGACCAACTCGTACGGTGCTTTCGACTGAGCAATATGAGAGGCATTGACCAACAAGCTATCTCCCTGCCGCTCTAGTTTTACTCCCAGGGCGGAGAGAATTTCGCCCATGCGGGTCACATCCGCCAGAGCCGGAACATTGCGGATGCGGCAGTCTTGCGAGCAAAGCAGTGCTCCAGCCATGATGACGAGCGCCGAATTCTTAGCGCCGCTGATAGCAACATGACCGTGCAAAGAAGCACCGCCCACGATTTGCAGGACGGCTTTATCTTCTTCCGCTGAAGAATGTGTATTGGAGAGGCTAGTCGAGAGAGTAATTGGTCTGTCCTCCGATAAATATTGGGTGACGCATCAACGTGAAGCGTCAGTTTTGCAAGCCATAGTTTTTGAGGGCTTTAAAAAAACTGACATCGAAATCTTACCGGAAAGATGCAAAATGTACAGTTTTTCATCGCCAACGCGATCGCCCAACAGCTTTGGGGCATCACAGAAGTATGCTCTATTTCTGGTCAAAAGTGATTGACAGATGTCGCCAATTAATCGATGATTGTGAATCACGGCTGTCGCTGCACACGTGCGGAACTGGCGGAATTGGTAGACGCGCTAGATTCAGGTTCTAGTGTTCGCAAGGACTTCCGGGTTCAAGTCCCGGGTTCCGCATTTAGACTGAGCCAGATGGGAGAAACAACTTAAGTAGCCGAGGTATCACATTAGCTCCGTGCATCCCTCAGATTTGCTTATCTTTGTAACGATGTTTGTAACAAAATTTTAATTGATCAAACTTAAGTGCTGACCAGCCTTCAGAACCCTTTAGTAAAACAGATACGAAAACTTCATCAGACAAAGGAGCGGCGGCAGCAGCAGCTTTTTTTGCTAGAAGGTACCCACTTATTAGAAGCAGCACTGATCGCCGATCGCCCATTGGAAACCCTCTGCCATACGATCGCGTGGCAAACAAGGTATCCTTTGCTGTGGGAGCAGGCACAGCGTCTCTCACAGCGGATTGAACTCGTTAGCGCCGATGTACTACGCGCGATCGCCACGACGGTTGAACCGGACGGCGTTGTTGCCACTGTTGAACGTACATCCACGCCTGCTCCGGTCTTTGCTAGTCTTGGCTTGGTTTTAGAAACGGTGCAAGATCCCGGCAACTTGGGCACGATGATTCGCACGGCGGCGGCGGCGGGTGCCGATGGCTTGTTGCTCAGTGCTGACAGCGTTGATTTTGACCATCCCAAAGTGTTGCGATCGTCTGCCGGACAATGGTTTCAGCTACCAATGGCGGCGAGTTCTAATCTGCAAGCAGAGCTGACTCACTGTCAGCAACAGGGGATGCAGATCGTTGCCACTTTACCAGCCGCAACCTTGACGTACTGGGAGGTTGATTTGCGACAGCCAACGCTGATTCTCATGGGCAATGAGGGTGGAGGACTCTCGCCAGAGCTTGCGGCGATCGCCAATCGCCAAGTCACCATTCCCTTAAGTCCCGGCGTGGAGTCGTTGAATGTGGCGATCGCCGCAGCGCTCATTTTATACGAAGCCAAGCGGCAACGGGTGAGGAGTGAGGAGTGAGGAGTGAGGAGTAAGTGATTCTGCGCCATACTCCTGGCTGTTAGTTCTGATCGACTCCCCACTCCCGACTCCCTACTCCGACTCCCTACTCCGACTCCCTACTCCCCTCCCCATCCTGCTGCCGCTTCTGAATAAATTCCTCAATATCTGCCACTGCCTGCTCAAAGCTATTCAAGTCAAACTGCTCGGTGAGAGATGCATTGATGTTTCTCTGTTGGTTCGGCTCAGGTAGAGGTGGCGGTAAGGTCTGGTCAGCGGGTTGAAGCGTCTCTTGCAGTTGGTCAAGCGATTCTATAAACGCCCTAGCTGCTGCGTACCGTAGGTTTTGCTGACGCTGATTCATAAGTGCTGACTCCACAATCAAGGATCAAAAAACCGGACTGCTTGGGAGAGTGACGGGATGAACTGTCCGTTTGAACGTGAGAACTGAGTTTGTAAGCGGCGATCGACCGTAAGTGGCACTCTGGCTGAACGGTCAGTATTAAGGTTCCCAATTTAGAGTCGGGTTACGTCAAGCAACCAAATTAGCAACCCTCACAATAGCGTCAAGGGTTACTTGAGTCAGTTGCAAGTGGTCAGTTTCGCTAAATTAGCGCGATCGACCACTGCTTTTCGTTTTAGCTAGACTCCTCCATCTCGCGCAAAATCTGCTCCACTAGCGCTGGTTCTGCTGACGAGACTAATGTTGAGGGATAAACCGCCTGTCCCCACATGGGATGAATCACGATCGAGCAGCCGTCGCTACCAGCAATGCGATAGCCCAACGCGGCGTGTACAATTGCTACGTCATCTAACTTAAGCTCTCCAGGGCGAGCAAGCAGGGGTAAGCCAGTGCGAGGATCAAAGAGGGCAGCAGTATATCCCCTACGGTTGATCTGTACCGCGATCGCATAGCCAAGTTTGAGAAACCGCCGACGCAGTTTGCGTTTCTGCACTTCGGCAGTGGGCGATCGCTCTAACAAGTCGCAGTCACATGGTTGGAGCACAATCAGCATTGATCGCGCTGGGCATAACCAATCAGGTAGCAGTTTGTCCTGATAATGAGAGACAAACTGACTGGGTGGATGGACGGAGTATTGAGTTTGCGCCAGTTCGATAGCTCCATTCACACATTTTCGGGCGATCGTTTTCCCCATTTTACGCAGGAGTATGTGCCATGCAAGCGAGGACTTTAGTAGTGCCCTTCGTTACGACCTTTCTCCCAGACCAATACAGACGCTGGTCTCAGGGCAGTCTTTCGTAAAGCTTCTAAGAGGATGTTTTACAAGTTCTCCCATTCGTAGCAAAAACCTAGATCCCCCTTAATCCCCCTTAAAAAGGGGGAGTTCAAGGCTATTTCGGTTCTTACGCACTTTTGGTGAAGCTTCGGCAGACTGGAGATAGAGGAACATTTTTCAGGAGGGTATCCACTTCGTCCATCATCTCATCCGCCAACTTCTACCTAATTCAACGCATCTCAGCTTGGAGGAGGCTGTAGAAGCAAACACAGGGCGTATTACTCTCAATCTCACTTCAACCCAGCCCCATGCCGCTTGCCCAGTCTGTCAACAGTTGAGCCAGCGAGTTCATAGCTGCTATGAACGAAGATTGAGGGATCTGAACTGGGCTGAATGTTCAGTTACTTTGGAAATTACAGTTCGTAAACTGTTCTGCGACAATCAGAGCTGTCAACGTCGGATTTTCGGCGAACGCTTGCCTCAATTAACTGCACCTTGGTCGCGGCGCACCAATCGCATGACTCAACAAATCCAAGACACTGGAGTTGCTTTAGGGGGAACAGCCAGTGTAGAGCGAAGGAATTAGTGTCACAACCGAAGGAATAAATGTCACAACCGTCCTTCGCCTCAAAGTCCTACAGAATAAAGCTTTGAGGTTTTTTAGCGCTCAATTTTTCAAGAAAACCCAACCGAAGGATTATGTGTCATTTCGTGGGGCTACCGAAGAAATAAATGTCACTTCGTCAGTCATTGTTTGAAACCCTTGTCCTGGAACGATTTCATCGTTCTTCGGCGATCGCCGAAGAATTTCATGTCACTTTGTTGGCTTAAAAGCTGAAACCTTTACGTATTAACAGTTTCAAGTCTTACTAGGTTTACCGAAGGATTATGTGTCATATCGTGAGGCTACCGAAGAAATAAGTGTCACTTCGTTAGTTTAGAAGCTGAAACCTATACACATGAGTAGTTTCAAGCTCTACTAAATTTACCGAAGGATTACGTGTCATTTCGTTGGAGCAGTTTTCCTTCATCCTGCGGGGGCTTCACTGTTGCCGAAGGCGATCGCCTACCAACTATAGGAAAACTTCACTCAGAGATTATTGAATAGGTTGCTGTGTTCTTAGAAGCGACCCCTATAAGATCAGTGTAACTGCACGATGGCTATCCTCCTCAAGAGGCTCCCGGTAGAATATAAGGTATTAAGGAGATAAACTTGTTGTCCTCGTATGACTGCAACTGTCACACTGCAACTTCCAGATCCTATCTATCAGCGATTGGTCAATACGGCGACCGCAACAGGGCGATCGCTTGAAGCGGTCATGCTCCATGCCCTGAAAGTCGGTAGTCCTCCAGATTGGGAAGATGCACCCGATGAGTTTCAGGCAGATTTAGCCGCTCTTGACCGTTTGGAAGATGAGGCTCTATGGAAGGTTGCCACAGGTCACAAGACTGAGGAGGATATGGCACGGCATTTCGAGTTGTTGGAGCGCAACAAAGAACACACTCTTACCTCAGCAGAACAGGTGGAGTTGGCAGAACTGCGATCGTAGGCGGATCTTTTCATATTACGGAAAGCCCATGCTGCTGCTCTTTTACATTGGCGTGGTCATCGTGTTCCCCATTCCTGATCGCTTGTGTCTGCCTATATTCCTGAATCTTTAAAGACCCAAATTCGAGAGTGCGATCGCCATGGCTGCTGCTACTGCTTGACCAGCGAAGCCAATAGCGGTCTGCCAATGAGCTTTGACCACATTCACCCCCAGTCCAAAGGCGGGAACACTTCCTTTGAAAATGTTTGCTTGGCTTGTCGCTCCTGCAATGAGTACAAATCCGACTTGACCGAAGCCCAAGATCCGCTCACTGGGGAAATCGTTCCCTTGTTTAATCCGAGGGCACAGCAGTGGTCAGAATACTTCGCTTGGAGCTTGGATGCAACACGAGTGGAGGGGCAAACGCCAGTCGGACGAGCCATGATTGCTGCATTACGGATGAATAATCCGGTCATCTTGGCTACTCGTTCGCGTTGGGTGATCAGTGGTTGGCATCCTCCTACAATTCAGTGAAAGTTTTTTCCTGCCTGCCATCGACAAATTCACACACTCTACGACAACTCTCATCTGGTACTGCACCTGAGTACTCTGGAGAAGCCAAAGCAAGACCCACAGCGACAAAAATTCCTTGCTTGGGTTTCACAAGTAAGACCCAAATAAGAGAGGGCAGATGGGTTCGAAAGCGCTGAACCTGGGCTGAAGCAGGTACAATCAGTTCCAGATTGGCAATCTGTTGCGGGTGAACTGGAGTTGTAGGTTTCGCTGCTTCAGTTCACCTAATTGTGATTTGGAACAAGTGATGGGATGGAGCAATATGAATCAGCAGTTGCCCCAGTTCATTCATCATCTTGTCGATCGCTTGCAGTTGGTTGAGGGAATTGTGGCGATCGCGTTAGGTGGCTCAAGGGCAAGAGGCAACCATACACCCAAGTCAGATGTAGATCTGGGGCTTTATTACCAGCCAGAGAACCCGCCTGATCTCCTTGCTCTGAATCGCCTTGCCTCTGAACTAGATGACAGCCACCGTACAAACCTGATCACCCCAATCGGTGAGTGGGGAAAGTGGATTAATGGTGGGGGATGGCTCAAAGTGGAAGGCATTCCAGTCGATTTTCTCTATCGGGATGTGGCTCAGGTGAATCAGGTCATCAATGACTGCCATGCTGGAAAAATTGCGATTGACTACCAACCCGGACATCCTCACGGCTTCGTATCCTCGATCTATATGGGTGAAGTTGCCCTTTGCCTACCGCTTCACGATCCAAATGTCGTTTTGGAGTAATCTGGCATCTACACCACGAACCGCAGGTAGGAGTCTAGTATTATTTCTCCATACCAAAAGCTGCTTACGTTAGTAAGTTAGAATAACGCAAACACTAGCTGTCAGGAGAGCAATGTAAATTTATGTAGGTAAGAGCGGCTATCTGTAACAAAGCTAATAAGCCCTAGGGTCTTAACCAATTCGAGTTGGAAGTATCTATGGAATACTACTTCAATGAACTAGATGCAATAAAATTTCAAAGGCTAGTCAACAGTATTCTTGATGCCAAATTTGGCGTAGATACTCGTCTAACTCCTCTGTATGGTTCAGATGGAGGGAGAGATGCAGAGACTGCCCCACGAAATCCGTATTTTGAATACCAGGTAGATGATGTTAAACCGCCAGTTAATAGAGCTGTTGGGAAATAATTACAGGTTAGGTTGAGATTCTGACCTTCCTGGTTTGGAATGTCTTTCTCAGGCAGCCATCAAGTAGAAGTTCCATAAGCCAGCCGCAGTCAGCATCAAGTGATCATCAAACGCCTCAATCCGATTCCGATAAATGCTACTGACTGCGCCATAGCGCTTCACTCCAGCGAAGGCATGCTCACAGATCACCCGTGATTGGCTCAACGCTCGATTCTCAGCCTTCTGCTCCGCGCTCAGTTTCCCACCTCTCGGTTTCTTATGTGGGATGCGGATGTTGTCATACTGCTGGTGGACACTATACAATCACGAACTCTTTGTCGCGTTTCACGAATTCGTAATTGTACATCAGAAGGCGGCACTCGGATTTGAACCGAGGGTGAGGATTTTGCAGACCCTTGCCTTACCACTTGGCTATGCCGCCGAAACCGTGAATGATTTCTAGAAACTTGACTATACCAAATTTTATTCGCTACTGATCTATCAGAATGCTTCTGAATTGCTGTTCAAGGAAGCGTAATGAAGTGAAAGTACCTGTAGCAGCGCGATCGCCTTGTTTCGTTTTCAGCGCAGACTGGCACAAATGATTGGCGATTAAGCATAAAAGCAGTATCGATTTTTGGTCTTTAGCTTTCTCCTACCACGGGTTGCCGATCATGGTAAAGGCTGCCCAATAATACGGATGGGAGAGTTGACGATCGCGGACGGCAAGGCTAGCTGGTGGCAAGGGAATTCCTTCGCCTGCTTCAATACCTTGCAGACGACCATTTTGAAGGAAGACCCGTCCTTGTGCCATGTCGAGCTGTGCTTTTCGGAGTGCTTCGGCTTTGATGCGGGCAGTGCGGAGATCTTTGTAGAAGCCAGTCATAAGAGCGGTCGTGGCGGCATCGCTAACGTACCACAGGCTGGCAACGGCGGTTTTAACGCCTGTTTGCACTGCCAGACCGCCAAAGCCCAGTTCGGCTTCGCGATCGCCCAGAGCCGTGGCACAGGCGCTTAGCACAAGGAGTTCGATTTGTGGATCGTTCCAGCCGAGTTGACGGACTTGATCGAGCCGTAGTTTATCGTTCCAGAGTTGGATGTAGGAGTTGTCGATCGAACCAGGGGAAAAGTCAGCGTGAGTTGCCAGATGAATGATGCCAAAGGGCTGCTCTTGACGAAACGCTTTGAGGTTGGCGAGGGTGACGTTGTTGTTAAAGGCAAGCCGTCCAGACCAGAGTTGGTTTACCAGAAGGGACACTTCAACGGGTACAGATGGTAGGGGGGGCTGATCTTGAGTACTTTCTGAGATGCCTAGCCCCAACACCTTGACATCTCGAATATTGCGGTAGCGGGTGTCCGTGAGGTTCAGGCTGGGCATGACACCAATGCTGTATTTTTCGATGAGAAAGCCTTGACCATCGTTGAGCGCGGCAACGGGGAGCGATCGCAAGCCTGTATCTAGCAGAAACACCAGATTATCAATGCCTCTGGTTTGCAGATCAGCGGCGATCGGTGCGATCATCCACTGATAAAGCTGGCGGCTCATACCGAGATACGTTGTAGCGCGTGTCTTACGGGGATCTGAGATTTCAGTGCGGAACCGTTGCGCCAGCGGCAGCACGAGAGCGCGAGTTGCTTCTGGAATACGTTTACGAATGGCTTCACCGTTTGCGGTAACCACGACGAGTTCGAGTTGATCCGTGCTGCGTTGACTCGTCTGAGCGAAGCTTGTATCGACAGTATCATCCCGAAGTTGCTTGGTTTGGGTCACCGCTGCTTCGAGTGAGGCAGGCACAAAACTGACGTAAATGAAGGCAGGCTTGGCACCAGTATCTTTCTCAATGCGTTGAGCCACTTCTCTGGGTTCTTCGCGGGACTTCTCACGGGTATCTGCCAGCCCAAGATACGCCTCAAACGTGCGAGTGAAGCGATCGTCTGGAGTATCGGGTGCCAATTGAAAAGCAGGCAGCGGATTCCCGATCGGTTTCAGGTCTGTTCGAGAGCAGCTTGTTAACGCACAGAGATCTGGCACCGTGATGGTTTCTGGGGTTGGGTTGTTGACACCAGGATCCTGGACATTTACTTGCACCTGTACTGGATTGGAAGTCGAGACACCATCGGTAGCCCTGAGCGTAAAGGCATTGAGTAGTCCAATCGCGTCTGCTGGGGGTGTGTAGACAAGAACATCACCTGGGGTAAGGGTACTGCTGCCAGGAATGACGGGATTACCGTTGAGGGTTAACGTTGCACCAGGGGCGATCGACGCAATGGTGAGCACTGTCACATCCTGGTTGACATCTGCCACGCTAGGGGACAACGCGATGTAATCAATCGTAAACGGGACATTTCTAGTTGCTCCAGAGAGTGACGCATTAGCGCTCAGCGTCGGTGGTGTATTGAGAGCGGTAATGGTTATACCCGCCGTTGGCACCACTGTGATGTTATTCGCCTGCACGGGAAAACTACCGGACGCGATGACATTCGTGCCGCCCCGGTTAAGTGCGCCTGCTGTGCCGTTTGCGCTTGTGCTGCCAACAACAAACGGTAGGTTGTTAGGACCACCATCATGTTGAATGGCGATCGTGCCGCCTGTGTCTGACCCCTGAGTGGCGATCGTCGTACCCGCTAAAGAACCCTGCACCAGTCCAGTCGCAAGAACTTGCACATTGCCCCCATTGCCCGTGGCATTAGCAAGGTTTTCGATGCCGCGTGTATCGATACTGGTAAACGTGATGTCGCTACCAGGGACAGAGCCAGAAAGGAGACTAACGGCTCCGCCTTGATACGTCGGATTGCCCACTGCAAAAGTGGTGTTTGTAATAGCTGAGGCATTAATGGTGCCAGTCACAATGCTGCCTCCTGCTTGCAGCGTGACATTGCCGCCCTGAGCGCCGTACCCGTTACCACCCGCGTAGAATGAATTGATGTTGTTTGTGGTGATGCTACCGCCAGCCGTTAAGTTGACCGCTCCTCCGCTGAAAGTGCCGAAGCCAGCACCTGTGGATGAGGAGTCGATCGTGCCTGTTGTAATGCTGCCAGGAGCCGAGAGGATCACTGGACCGCCATTACCCACCGTACTGCTGGTAGTAATGTCGCCTGTCAAAATATTGCCAGCACTGGTACGCAAAATGAGCGCTCGACTGGTCGTCAGCAAGCCCGAATCGGGGTCGCCTGTGGCTGTGACATCATTGCCAGTAATGGTGATCGCTCCTGTAAACGTAATGTCTCCACCCGCTTGTACCTTGAGCGCAACACCTGTGTAAGCACCGTTCGTGAAGGCACCTGCGGCGGTGATAATTGGGTCATAAAGGCTCACAAACGTGCCTGCGCCACCAGACAGGTTCAGTACAAAAAGATTACCGCTACTGGTAAAGTGCGAATCGCCAGAAATTGCACCATCACTGATGAGGCTGAGGTCGCTGCCGCTTTGAAAGGGTGCCGTTTGCAGATGGTTGAGTGCCAGAATATCGATGCCTCGATCGCCCTGCACCGTCAGTTTTCCGCCCGCTTTTGCTGTAAACGGAGTGGCAACACTATCACGAATAAACACCGTATCCCGTGCCAGCAGGTTCAGGTCACCTGTCGTTTGCAGTTGGCTTTCAACCAGCGTCAGATTACGATTCGCTGCTAAGGTTGCGGTCTGAGCTGTAGCAGTGCGAACGACGACATCACCCGGTGCGATCGCCGTTGTCGAGCCAGTTAGCGAAACCGTACCATCAGGATTCACGCTCACCCCTGTCGCGTTGCCAAAATTGCCTCCAGTCAGCAGTTGAGGGAGGGAGGCGATCGGTAAACTCCAGGCGTTCGGTACGGCTGACTGCGTTGGCGCGATCGGCTGAACTTCCAGACTCAAAAGATTTCCGGGCTGGCTGAGTTTGACAAGGCTCCGACCAGGAACGGCAGCGACGACGAGCTGCCCCTCTGGTGCAGTGAGGGTACCCGTGCTGACGATCGTCCCACCCAGCAATCTCAGTGTTTGACCAGAGGCAACGGCAAGATTGCCAAAATTGACGATGCTGCCCGGTTGCGCGATCGTAAACGCAAACGTATCCGGTGTCCCTACTAGCGCCGCGTAGTCATTTGTCCCATCGGCGCTAAACCACCCGTTGCCGAACCCAATGCCATTAGCGGTTGTTGCCGTAAAGGAACCAGGAACATTCAAACTGGCGTTCGCACCAAACACAATACCTGCCGGATTGAGCAGAAACAGGTTGGCGTTGCTACCTGTCACCTGAAGCCGTCCATTGATGATGGAAGCCTCGCCGCCCACCACTCGTCCCAAAATGTTCTGAATTTGGGGATTCGCCAAAAAATTAGCGGTTTCATTGGCAGACAGCCCAAACCGCTGGAAGCTTTGGAACAAATTTGCACCTGCCTGAGTGCCGCCGCTAATGTCATAACGGTTGCCGCTAAGAGTCACGCTGGTATTGGTGCCGTCAGGGGCTGCGGTGACTGACTGGGCGCGGGCAGGAGCCGTTGCCATGATGCCCAGCAGCGGTAAGGATGCCAGGAATGAACTAACGAGGGTGGGGAGTGGGGAGTGGGGAGTGGGGAGTAGGGAGTGGGGAGTGGGGAATAGGCTTCGACGTGAGCTTCGACGTGAGCGCTCAGCCGAACAGCGCTCAGCCGAACGGGAGTAGGGAGTGGGAAGTGGGGGTAAGGATGCCAGGAGTGATCCCATTCTGCTGACTAAAGGGGGTTTGACCGGAGTTGAAACGGGCTTGCGACGCAGAAAGAAGCGTCCTTCAGGAAAGCAAACTTCGATCGCAAACTGATCTGCCAAGCCTCGACGTTGGAGTGCCTGAGCGATCGCCGTGCGCGATCGCAGCACTTGCTCCAGCCGCCACTGCTGAGAAGCACTGCCAGTATGGTTACGGTAGTAGTAAAGTGGTTGCCTGACCCGATGCACCTCAGTGACTTCAGACAAGCGCAGGCATAAGTCGTAATCTTCTACGTAGTCTGAGCTGCTGCTGATACCGCCCACCTGCTCAAAGATCGATCGCCGCAGCAGGCGAAAGTGAAAGGTCATGAAATCCAGCAGCAGTCGTTCTTTAGAGTAAGGAATGCGACACCGCTGTCCATAGTGCATGACCGCACCCTGCTCGTCAATATCCAGGTAATCGGTGTACACCATCCCTGCTTGCGGCTGCTCGTTCAGAATGCGAACCGTTTGCTCAAGCGCTGTTGGAGCCAGCAGATCATCGCTATCGACCCAACCAAGATAGGCTCCGGTCGTGTGGGCGATCGCTGCCTGGAGTGCTGCGACCCGTCCTCGATGGGCTGCGGCAACGACACGCACCCGTGGGTCGCGTGCTGCATAGCGATCGATGATCGCCACCGATCGATCATCAGAACCGTCATCCCAAACCAGCAGCTCAAAGTCAGTAAACGTCTGTTGCAGCACACTCTCGATCGCAGCACCCAGAAACCGCTCCCGGTTGTACGTCGTCATCACAAGCGAAATCAGAGGTGACATAGTGTGCCTTCACGCATAAGGTCTGATCATTCATCGCAGTGAGTCCTAGACAAAGCCCTCGACAGTTCAGAAGGTGATTTAGTCCTCAGAAATTAAATCTAAACTGTAATGTGCTCATCCTGAAGGATGGGATAAATCTTGACAAAGGTTTGCTTGCACAAGGCTCACGCTGATCGACTGGCTTGCTGAAGAGAGGTAATCCTGCTAGATCCCTAACTTCTGAATCAGGTTCATCCCATCCAATCAGGACTGAACCAAGAAGCTAGGAATCTGTGACGCTACTTGATTTCTTTAGGAAACACTACCGTTTCAGGGCAACTGTAGCCCCATAATGACGAGATCACAGCGAACGGTCTCAAACTCTGCGACTCCTGGTAGATAACCCCACCGTTGAAAGCCAAACTGCTCAAAGAGGCGCAGGCTTGGCTGATTATGAGCAAAGATAAACCCCATGAGCGTTTTAATGCCAAACGACGAACTTTGCGCGATCGCCTCCTTCAGCAGTGTCTGCCCAATGCCTTTGCGACGGTGATGCAAGGAAACATAGATGCTCAACTCTGCCGCACTGTCGTAAGCCGCCCGTCCGTAGTAAAACGACTGGAAACCTAACCAGCCAGCAACCTCTCCCTCTACGTCCATCACCCACAGCGGTCGTTTGTCGGCGCTGTGTGCTTGAAACCAACTCACGCGACTTTCTACCGTAACAGGAGCGAGATCGGCTGTCACTGCCTGACTGGCGATCGTTGAGTTATAGATCGCGACGATCGCTGTCAAATCCGCTGCTGCTGCATCTCGAATGTACATTGCTGCTCCCTAGCCTCCACGTTGGCTGGAACTTATCACAAAGTTGGTTGCGCGTCAGCTCGTCCAGGTCGCTTGAGAAAACTCAGAAAACGTTTGACAAAAGCGTCGCCGATCATCACAATGTAGATCGCCTCTAAAAAGGCACCGAGGGACTGTAGTTCAATTGGTTAGAGCACCGCCCTGTCACGGCGGAAGTTGCGGGTTCGAGCCCCGTCAGTCCCGTAGCTCCCGTCTGGTACTAAGCAGTTTGCTTTTTCAGCAAACGAACTGCCTTACTGCGCCGTAGTCAGAACCAAGAGCGTATTAACAGTGGTCAAATCTTTTAGACAAAAAAGCCCAATCCGAAGACTGGGCTGGTAACCCATCAGGATGCATCTACTATGACGAACTTAGTATGCCCAAGCGCTGCTGTAGACTATCAAGCTTTGACTTTATTTCTGAACGTTGGTGGTCATCAACGGGAACCGGAACATGAGGAAAGCCAATTGCGATAAGTGATTGCCTCGTCTTCAGAGTCAAAGACTGGCGTTCTAAGAAACGGCAAGTGCGCGATCGTACAAGAGCGAACAAGGTAGATAGATGCACCCCACTGCAAATACCAAAATTGTTCTTGCATGGGCAACAGGATCAACAGAGAACACAACTAAGATACGTCGTTAACGTCCATTTGGATCGCACTCAAATGATTTATAGCCACAGCCATATCGGTTAGGACAGGGTGCAGGGGTGAAACCCCCTTCGGCTTGAGCTCAATGTCCTAAGCGTCTTGGCAACAGCTATAGGTCGATCGCCGTTTTTTGAAGACGATTCGACAAGTTTTTATAAACTCACAGGCTAGGCGCTCCACACGATGCCGTTCCAGCGTTAAATGAGCTAGTGTGTGTGCTTCAAGTCATTCTAGCTGCCACTTAGTCTGCTCTCTAACTCCAAAGGAACTCCACATGGCTTTTATCTACTTCCCGGCTGCCCAAGCAACTTTAAATACAGAGCACATTACGCGCATTGTGTGGTCAACCAACGAAACGCTGAAAGGCTTTGTCCACTTCGCAGCAGATACCTCTGATAAGAATAGCGTTGTCACGTTAACCGATGGCGATGCCGAGAAACTGTGGGGCATCATGCATCCTAGCGAACCTAAGCCGACCACCGCGCAGTGAGTGGATACCCGAATCAATGGACATCGAGGTTGAACTTTTTCGCCGTTCTTCCCTAAACTTTAGTAACGCTGGCATTTTAGACTGCATCCTTTAGCTTTCATCCTTCCCTTATGACCGTTCGCGTTCGCCTTGCCCCAAGTCCCACCGGAAACCTCCACATTGGTACAGCGCGTACAGCCGTCTTTAACTGGCTCTATGCGCGTCATACTGGCGGTACGTTTGTGCTGCGGATTGAGGATACGGATCAGGAGCGATCGCGTCCTGAATATACTCAGAACATTCTCGACGGCTTGACCTGGCTGGGTTTGACCTGGGATGAAGGACCGTTCTATCAAAGTAAGCGCCTGGAGTTGTATCAACAGAAGGTACAAGCGCTGCTAGACAAAGGCTTGGCATATCGTGCCTATGACACGCCAGAAGAACTGGATGCCATGCGAGAGGCGCAGAAAGTTAATGGTGAAGCACCCCGTTACGATAACCGTCATCGCAACCTCACATCCGAACAACGGGCTGCCTACGAAGCCGAGGGGCGATCGTCGGTAATTCGGTTCATGATTGAGGACGATCGTGAAATTGTTTGGAACGACCTTGTGCGCGGTAACCTGAGCTGGAAGGGGCGTGACCTGGGCGGCGATATGGTCATTGCGCGTGCAGCGTCTGGTGATGATTTTGGGCAACCGCTCTACAACTTTGTCGTCGTGGTGGATGACATTGATATGAACATCACGCACATCATTCGTGGTGAAGACCATATTGGCAACACGCCTAAACAAATCTTGCTGTACGAAGCGCTGGAAGCCGAGATGCCTACGTTTGGGCATACACCCTTAATCCTTAACGAGGCGGGTGCAAAACTTTCTAAGCGCGATGGCGTTACCTCGATCTCAGATTTTCAGCGGATGGGCTACGTTCCTGAAGCATTGGTGAACTATATGGCACTCCTGGGGTGGTCGCCGCCCGAAGGCATGACCGAACTCTTTACGCTGGAAACGGCTGCCCCGAACTTTGGGTTTGAGCGGGTCAACAAAGCGGGTGCCAAGTTCGATTGGGATAAGCTCAACTGGCTCAACGGTCAATATCTGCACGCAATGCCCGCTGACCAACTCACTAATCTGCTGCTTCCCTACTGGCAAGCGGCTGGCTTTGAGGCAGACTGGCACGATCGCCCCTGGTTAGAACGACTAACCGCCGTGATTGGTCCCAGCCTTGCACGGTTGGATGAAGCGGTGCCGATGAGCGCCTATCTTTTTGCTCCCACAGTAGATTTTACGGAAGAGGCGAGTGCCCAACTCAAGCAAGACGGTTCTGCTGTAGCCATTCAAGCGGCTGCTGCCGCGATCGCACACTACCAACCACTCACCGAAGCGAATATCCAAGATCTGCTTAAGCAGGTCGTCCAAGAGCAAAAGCTGAAAAAAGGACTCGTCATGCGGACACTTCGCGCTGCCCTCACCGGAGCGATGAACGGTCCCGACTTAGTGCAGTCCTGGCTGCTGCTCCATCAACATGAACTGGATCAAACCCGCCTTCAAAAAGCCCTGGCAGCGGCGCAAGCAGATTAGCTGTCGGGAACAGGAGGCAGGAGGTAGGAGGCAGGAGGCAGGAGGCAGAAGGAGCAGGGGAAGCAGGGGAAGCAGAGGAAGCAGGGGAAGCAATTCAAAACTTAAAACTCTGACCCTACTCCCGACTCCCCACTCCCTCACTCCCCCTCTCCCTTACTCCTCCTCTCCCTCACTCGGCACTCAGGAACTCTACCCTCGTCTACGCGTCGTTGTTATCATTGTTACTTTTCCAGCATGTCTTACATCAGTGATCGCGGCTTACAAACACGCACACTCTTCGTTGCCTGTTTCGCTCTTGTACCTGTCTTGCTGGCGATCGCGCCGATGCAAGCTCAGTCGCCTCAGAATCTTGATGTGGTCACGTTGGGTCCTCGCTTTTCGCCTAATCCGCTAGAGGTGAAAGGTTTTGCGGGTGGCGATACGGCTGTCAAAGACCTGATTGGTCGTGCGAAAACGCCAACAGGTGACTGCACTGGCTACGCTAATGCCAAGCCAAACAGCACGATCGAGCTAACAGAATTTTTTGAGTCGTTAAGCCTTGTCGTTCAGAGTGCAGACGATACTGCTCTAGTGATCCAGGGACCAGGCGGCATTTGGTGTAACGACGACTATCAAGGCAAAAATCCTGGTGTTTCTGGTGAGTGGCTACCCGGCACGTACAAAATCTGGGTCAGCTCTTACGCTCAAAGCCGTACGCCTGCTTATGTGCTTCGCATTACTGAGAAACGCCAATAGAGTGAGGGCGTGACAGTTCATGTCTCTATAGAACTGTCTCAAAACCATCGTGCTGAGAAAGCCTGAATTGCCAACAGCAAACTTTTGCGTTGGCAGAACCCAGTTGCTTTGATCCTAAGAAATACGTTAAATTTAGTTAACAATTGTTCTCATACAAGAGTGGTTTGCCTTAGTGCGATGCGATCGCCTCACGTTGGGGTCAGCATTCAATGTTTCAAAAAAGGGTATTCATTCCATTGCTGGTTTAATGAAATTAATGAGATTTTGCGGGTAATTACTCCCCCTTTTCCTTGGCACCAAACTGTTTTAACCGTATTAAGAGGGCGCTAGCGTATGAAATTTTCTTGGCGAACTGTCTTATTGTGGACGCTGCCAGCTGTAGTCATCGGTTTTTTTCTATGGCAGGGTTCGTCGATTAGTACTCCTGCCAACATGGGTAACAATGCTGCCAGTACCCGGATGACTTATGGACGGTTTCTAGAGTACCTGGATGCCCATCGAGTGACCAGCGTGGACTTTTATGAGAATGGACGGACGGCGATCGTCGAAGCGGTCGATCCCGAACTTGACAATCGTCTGCAACACCTGCGCGTAGACCTCCCTGGAAACGCGCCAGAAGTTATTACTCGACTCCGAACTGACAAGATCAGCTTTGATTCTCACCCAGCACGCAACGATGGTGCCATTTGGGGACTGTTGGGCAATCTGATCTTTCCAGTGCTGCTGCTGGGTGGACTGTTCTTTCTCTTCCGCCGTTCTGGGAATGTACCCGGTGGTCCTGGACAGGCGATGAGCTTCGGCAAGTCCCGCGCCCGCTTTCAGATGGAAGCGAAGACCGGCGTGATGTTTGATGATGTCGCGGGCATTGAAGAGGCAAAGGAAGAACTGCAAGAAGTGGTGACGTTCCTCAAAAAGCCCGAACGCTTTACGGCAGTGGGTGCCAAAATTCCCAAAGGGGTGCTGCTCATCGGACCACCGGGGACAGGAAAAACCTTACTAGCCAAGGCGATCGCGGGTGAAGCGGGCGTACCTTTCTTCAGCATCTCTGGTTCTGAGTTTGTGGAGATGTTTGTGGGTGTGGGTGCCTCTCGCGTCCGTGACCTGTTCAAGAAAGCGAAAGAGAATGCGCCGTGCATCATCTTTATTGATGAGATTGATGCTGTGGGACGGCAGCGCGGTGCAGGCATTGGTGGCGGCAACGACGAGCGGGAGCAAACCCTCAACCAGTTGCTGACCGAGATGGATGGCTTTGAGGGCAATACGGGCATCATCATCATCGCGGCAACCAACCGCCCCGATGTGTTGGACTCTGCCTTGCTGCGTCCTGGTCGTTTCGATCGACAGGTAACCGTTGATGCACCCGACATGAAAGGTCGTCTAGAAGTGCTTGAGGTTCACGCTCGTAACAAAAAGCTGGGTCCAGACATCTCGCTTGAAGCGATCGCTCGTCGCACTCCTGGTTTTACCGGGGCTGACTTAGCAAATTTGCTCAATGAAGCTGCCATTCTCACTGCACGTCGCCGCAAAGAAGCGATGACCATGCTCGAAGTTGATGACGCGGTCGATCGCGTCGTTGCAGGTATGGAAGGTACGCCGCTGGTAGATAGCAAGAGCAAGCGGCTGATTGCATATCATGAAATTGGTCACGCGATCATTGGCACGTTAGTCAAGGATCACGATCCTGTACAGAAAGTCACCTTGATCCCTCGCGGTCAAGCGCAGGGGCTAACCTGGTTTACACCCGGAGAAGACCAGACGTTGATTTCACGATCGCAGATTTTGGCACGCATTACAGGCGCATTGGGTGGTCGCGCGGCTGAGATCGTCATTTTTGGCGATGCCGAAGTGACGACAGGTGCGGGGAACGACATTCAGCAAGTGGCTAACATGGCGCGTCAGATGGTGACTCGTTTTGGCATGTCTGATCTCGGTCCACTCTCGCTGGAAAGCCAACAAGGCGAAGTGTTTCTCGGTCGTGACTGGATGACTCGTTCAGAATATTCTGAGGAAATTGCATCTCGGATTGATGCCCAAGTTCGCACGATCGTCGAGCATTGTTATGACGATTCCCGTCGCATTATCCGCGAGAACCGCACGGTGATCGATCGCCTGGTTGACCTGCTGATTGAGAAGGAAACCATTGATGGCGACGAGTTCCGGCAGATCGTTTCTGAGTATACAGATATACCTGAGAAGGAAGAGTACGCTACTCGTATCTAAATCTCAAAACTCTCAGTAAGTAGTTGAGCGGGGGCGGTAATGCATCGCCCTCGTTTTTATGTGGCTATAGTTATTGATTGGTGTCAGGCATTGATGGAGTTGCAGTTATAAAGAGTGGCTGTAGACATGATGTTCAGGTCAGCAAAGATAGCTGTTAAATCGAAGTATGCTTGGAAGATGTTTGATGGCGGGTAGTCGTTCTGAAATTGCTGATTTACCAACTGAGATTGCCTATAAGACAAACTTGTTAAGTTACAGGAGGTAATCATGGGATCGAAAAAGTAAAGGATTTAGCTGAAGCTATCCGTAACGCTAGGCTATTTGCGGTTAAATGAACCAGAGACGCAGGTGTTTCAGGAAGAGCTTGGTAGACTAGAGCCAACAGAGCAGAAGAATGTGATGGAGATTGTCACCAGTTGAATGGAGCAAGGCTTGAACGAGAACGATCGCTCATTCTCCGCCTCCTCACCCGCAAAGTAGAAACCTTGCCAGAGGCAGCCCGATCGCCCGTTGATGCGCTTGCTATGACGCAACTGGAATCTTTAGGAGAAGCCTTGTTAGATTTCTCTGACCTGTCTGATTTGGAAATGTGGTTGGCAGAAAACGTTGGAGAATAACGAGTGACGCGATCGTTTATCAATGCCTTTTTCTTCAAGTAGCCGTTGCCTGATCGATCTGGTCAACTTCGCCTTGAGAGAGACTAATCGTTGCGGCGGTAACTGAATCCTCAATGCTCAGTGGTTTGCTAGCACCGGGAATGGGCAATACGCTCGGTGATTTTGCCCGTAGCCATGCCAGCACGATGCTGTAAACGGAAACGCTTTTTGCCTGAGCCAGTTGAACGATCGCCTCAATTTCTTTAAGCTGGCTAAACCGCCGACTGCCACCTAATGGACTCCAGGGTAAGAACGTTAGCTTCTCGCGATCGCAATACTCCAGCACGCCGTCGGTTTCTGAATCGCGGTGCCAGGGGTTGTACTGGTTCTGCACTGAGGCAATTTCGACGACATTACGGGCGCGTTTAATCTGCTCTACCGAGAAATTAGAGACACCTACAAAGCGAATCAAACCGTTGACAACGGCTTCTTTAGCTGGCTTAAGTGATTCTTCAATCGAGTAGTCAGGATCAGGGGCGTGGTATTGCCAAAGCCCGATCGGTTGATCGCCGCCTAATGCCTCAAAGCTATCCTTAATCGTTTCTCGCAGATGATCGGGGTTGCCGTTGCGTGTCCAGTCACCATTTGGTCGCATTAAGCCGCCTTTGGTCGCAATCATGACGTTGGTGGTATCACCGCTGTATTGCTGGAGTGCCTTGTGAATCAGCCGCTCGTTGTGGTGCTTGTCGGACTCGTCTTTGCAGTAGGAGTCGGCAGTGTCGATCAGTGTGACACCGAGATCAAGGGCGCGGTGAATGGTGGCGATCGCCTGTGCTTCCGATGGTCGGCTGCTGAGAGACATGGGCATACCGCCCAAGCCGATCGCGCTGACGGTGATGCCTGTATTGCCTAGTTGTTTTGTTTCCATGTCGTACCTATATGAGTGAGCTACGGTTGAGAGAAGGCGTTGCGTGGCTTCTCTGCTGCAACGGTTGCTACCGCAGAGACGCAGAGGCGCAGAGTGAAGCAACGTTTATCGTTCTCTAACCGTAGATCAACTCAGAAACAGTTAAGATTCATCCTTCTAGAGACATGATGCTTGGAGACCTGGTATCAGGGGCATCCTGAAGCCGCAACGGTATAGGAATTGCCAGTTACCGGAATACCGCCCACAACGACATTGATTTGATACGGTTCGGCATTCAGTCTGGGTGAACCGGAGAGATTGAGGGCTTCGTTGTCTTTCAGCGAGACTTTGTTGTCGTAGACTTTGTCCGACGTGCCGTTAGCGTACTTCAGGTTCATCTGAACGTTGTAGTTACCGCCATTCTTGGCGCGAATTGTTGCTGCATAGTAACGAAAGCGTTGTCCACCTGGCACAGCAAAATCAGTATTCCAGTTACTGGGGCTTAATGGCGTACTGGCAGCCGAAACCTTTTTCTGCACTGAGTAAGCGCCTTTGCCTTCTACAACCCTTAAGAGAGGACATGACTGAGCGTTTGCAGGCAAGCCCAGACAGACCAACGAACCAACGACTACCGCTTTTCCTAGCCAGTTCATCATAAAAACCTCTTTGGTTTAAGACGTAACCTCACGATCGAGGCTAATGACTGAAATACACTGGTATTTGTCCACAAATAAACTGCCTTAAGGAAGACTTTGTTTTCTTTGGTGATTCAAAGCGGTGATGATCGTTTGATCAAACGCTGATTGTCTCAGGTTCTTGCAGCGGTTGTTCTTGCAGTGATTGCCAGCCCGCTTGCCAGAGCGATCGATGCTTCAACAGTCGTGCATTGACCCAAAAGCGTACCGTTGGGTCGCAGGCAGCTACCATCTCGGCAAACACCCACTGCCCCTGATTCTTGCGATTGGTTACCTGAAAGTGTCGCCAGCCATCGATCGTTTGATGCGCTGTCCACTTTGATTGCACCAGGTGCGGAAACTTTTGCTTACGTGCCATGATGCCATTATCAACTACTTTGCCAGCGGTTTCCCTGTACCGTTGGCTAGTGAGCGATCGAATTCCTCCGGTGTGTCATAAAGCTCAAATACTTTATCCATACCGCTATGTTCAAGCACCATGTAGGCTTGCCCGTTGAGATGGCAAAGCGCTAAACGTCCGTTCACTCCACGCACTCGCTTTAGCGCAATCACCAGCGCCGACAGCCCCGTGCTGTCCATAAACATAACCTGCTGAAAATCGATCAGAATATTTGACGCGCCTGCATCAAGGCTTCTATTAATGCCCTCCAGCAAGTCGCCTGTTGTCGAGGAACTGAGAATTCTTCTCGGATAAAACGTTTGCATAGCTGTCATAACATAGCCCTCGACTGTTCCAATAGTCTTAGGTTTCCCAAGATGCGCTGTTTAACACATTTCTGTTGGGGCGCGTCATCAATTAACAATCAAACGCTTGCGGCATCAGCTTAATTGCGCCCGCCCCAAAAGACAGGCTAGGGGCTGTAGCCTTTCCACCATTGGGATTTTGGCTGAAATTGACGACAGCCCCTAGTCCTCTGGCTTCTCATGTTCCACTACAAAGACGTTGGAATAGAGGTTAGCGACGATTTGTTTACCTTGTTGGGTCAGCGAGAGATAGTAAAGCGCGTCCTTAATGTACGGAAAAACGCCGTGCCAGTAGAACTTGGGGTAGTTTTTACGGAGGTCGCCAGGGTGCCGATAGCCGAGCGCTTTGTTCACGCCCGTTTCTTCAAATTCATAAAACAGCGCCCCAATTTTCTTGAGGTAACGAGGATCACTCAGCTGACCGATCAAGTCAGACGCACGGATTAAGCCTGGATAGTTAATTGTATCTTGATGGTCTTCGGCGGCAGGGACAGGGAAGCGAGTCAGCTCAATATTTCGCTTCACGACTTCGGAGTCAATTAGCTTGTGCCCTCCAAAACGCTCATCGACAAACAGTTTGGCGCGATCGACATGGTAAGGAGTCAGCCCTGCATCAGAAGATCCAGGCGGAAGATTCGCCATGCTGCCGTCTTTACCTGTAGCGTAAAACCCATCCCGATCTTGGCGGCAAACACCTTTCACGTAGCCGATATCATGACAGACGAGCGAAATAATAAAATGCAGCCAGTCTTCGCAAGAAACGCCACCCATGCGAATGTGCCTGCCGCGTAAAATTTCCTGACCAACCAGAGTGACCAGAATGGAGTGTTCAACGTTGTGGTAGAGCGCATCACTGTTGGCAATATTTTCCATTGCCATTGAGCCAACCCAGCCAATGATATCTTCGTAGTCAGACTTCCAGCCTCCATAGGTGCGACGATAACCTTCTTTAAGTTTGGTCACGAAGTCTTCGATGAGAAGTTCAGTGGCGTTGAACATGCTGGCGGCTCGCTTGCGCTAAGTAGGCAGTGGAGGAAAGGGAGAAACGCGAGGAACTCTAAGAACCCTTATACAAGATTGTGCGGTGAATGCTGAAAAATTCAGTTAATTTTCCTGCGTTTCGTTTTTATGTGTAACGCGATGTGCCGCTAAAAACCACTCTGCTCTAGCGGTTCTCGCCTGAGTGCGGTACAAGTTCTCAGGTTTTAAGGCAGAAGGAAAACTGTGATCCTCTTTGCTTCTGCCCTCTGCCTTCTGCCTCTTTGCGACTGTACTTCACTGGGTTGGGAATCGCATATAAGGTACTTAGACTTGGCTAGGCGTACCGTTGCGGGTTGCCAAACCAGTCGAACCAAGATCGCCAATGACAAATGTATGTTTACCGTTAGCAGCAATTTTTGTAATGGTTTCTAAGACTTGAAAGAACTTGATGTTTTCGTCATCTTTCATCAGCTCTGAAGCATTCTTTAACGCTCTTGCAGTTGCCACTGTGGTTCTCGCATTTTCTAAATCAGACTTTGCTCTAATTTTTGCCTCAAGCTGTTTTGCAAATAGGTCTTGAATCATTTTCGGGAAGGTAATATCCCGCAGAATAAGTTGCTGGATTTCAAGACCACTGTTAGCTAAACGATTTCGCAATTCAGCGGGTACAGTTGAGAGCATTTCAGTGCGCTGTTCGTTGATGGCTTCGCTGTCGATCGCAGCAATCACCTGCCGCAAATAAACCTGAGTCAAATTGTGAATCAATTGCTCTGCTTCATATAAAAGATAAGTGCTGCTTTGAAACACATCAAAGGCTGAGAGAAAACGTTCTCCATCGCTAATTTTGTATTCAACGATGTAGGAAAAGCGCAAGGCAATGTTGTCTTTGGTTAACACTTCCTGATTTAAAACACTCAGTAATTTTGTAGTGGTGGGCAGCGCGATCGCCTCAATTTCTGCCCTCCAATCAAAAAAGCGATAAATGCCTGGTTGCAGCCGTCGATCGAAGTGGTTTTTTCTGTACAAATAACCAATTTGATTCGGTTTTATCGAGATCCGCTTGAACATTTTTTTCATACGATTGTCAGCGATCGTGGTCAGAAGAACACTGAGCAGTGAGGAACGTTCATTGAGTCAAGCTGCAAGCACCAAGACGGTATCCTCAACGTTGCAAATCACTGCTCAGTTGTGCATTGCACGGTTCTTCCTTTGTTGGGAGTAAAGGTGCTACCAAAAGCGCCGGGAGTCGAACCCTGGAACCTGCCGTCCGCAATACCCTGTAACGTGACAAGTTCCAAATTTGATACAGGTGGCGGTTGGTTTCTACTATAGCTTTGGTTGGAGGCAGAAGGCAGGGGGCAGGGGAAGCAGAGGAGGCAGGGGAAGCAGGGGGAGAAAATTAATTCAAAACTCATCCCTCACCCCCCATCTCCTCATCTCCCCATCTCCTCATCTCCCCATCTCCTTCTCTCTCAACTCTCCAGCATCTGCAACTGATACAGGCTGGCATAGAGTCCGCCCTGGCTGAGAAGCTCTTCATGGCTACCCGATTCGACGAGTTGACCTCGCTTAAGGACGAGGATGCGATCGCAGTTGCGAATGGTAGACAAGCGATGCGCGATAATAATTGCCGTGCGGTTTTCCAGTAAATGATCGAGCGCGTCTTGAATTAGTGACTCGGTGCCAACATCCAGGCTGGCGGTGGCTTCATCCAGGACGAGAATGCGGGGTTCGCGGATGGCGGCACGGGCAAAGGCAAGCAGTTGCTTTTGTCCACCTGACAAGTTGGTGCCTCGTTCACGTAATAAAGTGTCATAGCCTTGCGGTAGTTGTTCAATCAGGGCAGACACATTGGTGCGTTCAGCGGCAGATTGAATTGCCTCAAACGGGTAGGTTTCGCCAAGCGTAATGTTGCTTTTCACATCACCAGCAAAGACAAACCCATCTTGCAAAATCACGCCCATGTGTCGTCGCAGTTCCGTTTGCGGCAGATCGCGGACGTTCACGCCATCGACTAAAATGCAACCTTCGGTGGCTTCGTATAGTCGGCTGAGCAACCGAATGATGGAACTTTTGCCTGCACCTGTGGGACCTACGAGCGCCACTTTTTCACCGGGATGAATGGTGAAGTTGAGGTCATGCAGGACGTAATCACCTTCTTTATAAGCAAACGAGACATGCTCGAAGCGGATTTCGCCTGTGGTCGATCCAGGGCTGCTGTCAAGGGTTTTGGGATGTTCGGGATCGCGGATGTCGATCGGCTCGTTAAAAATATCGCTCACCCGTTCCACAGCCGTAAACCCTGCTTGAATGGCGGTGAATTTTTCGGCGAACTGACGTAGCGGATCAAACAGACGTTGAGAGAAGAGAATAAAGGTTGAGAGTTGCCCCAGATTGAGGGTTTTACCCAGAATGAGGTTGCCACCAAGCCAAAGGACAGCGGCGATCGCGGCGAGTGAGATCCATTCCAGCGTGGCAGAAATGGCGGAATCGTGAAAGATGGTTTTGTCTACTTCTTTGATGTAGCGCTGGTTGATGGTGCGAAACAGGTCAGCATTAAATGCCTCGCGGCGGAACAATTGAACGACGTTAATGCCGACAATATTTTCTTGAAGCGTGGAGTTCAGGATAGACAACTCTTCCCGCGCTTTATAGTTGGCTTTGCGATACTGCTGCTGAAAGTAGATGATCAGTACGGTAGCTGGAATCAGCATGGCGGTTAGCAACAGCGCCAACTGCCACTGCAACAAGAACATGGCGATCGCCAGCACCACGATCGAAAACAAATCACCCAAAATGCCGATCGCGCCCGTGGAAAACACATCGCCCAACGCTTCTACATCACTGGTGAGTCGCGTGATCAAGCGTCCGACGGGAGTGCGATCGAAAAAGCGCATTGCCAGTGAGGTGACGTGATGAAACAAATCCTGCCGGATGTCTGCTGTAATGCGTTGTCCCATTTTTTGCACGAGGAACCCCTGTCGCGCATCAAAGAACGTCCGCAGAATCAGCGTGAGTAGCAGCATCCCTGCCAGCAGGTTGATCCCGTCAGTTAAGGACATCTGGCGCAAAAAGCCCCAGGTGGTTGGCTCTTGACGAATGAGGGAAATTGCCTCGCCAATGAGAATTGGTTGCAGCGCACCTGCGATCGCCGTTGGCACCAGCAGCGCAAACGACCATGCCAGCAAACGCTTGTCTCGCAGCCCATACTCTGCCAGCCGCATAAACAAGCGCCAGTCGGTTTCTCGCACGCGGCGATCGGGTTTTGTAGGGGGTGCGATCGAGCCAGTCATAGGGTAACCAGAGCCGAAAAGAACGTGCTTTCCAACTGTAGCGTAGCGAGCTTTACTCGCGCTGCGTAACGTCTGCTACAAAAACATTTCAACGAGAACATGTTGAGTACGCTCGGCGATAACGCAATAAATCTACACAGTCGTCTTTCAGTAGAATTACTGGCTTGTTAACAGCGCGTTAGACACGTCTTAAAGTCTCTGTGGGATTTATGGAGGTTGCTAGAAAGCTCCTAGCCCTCTGGAAACACTGGAGGATGGTTATTCTGGCGTTGCTGAATCGATGTATGAACGCTCAAAGCCGCCCTCACCCTAGCCCTCTCCCAAAAGGAGAGGGAACAAGACTTCTAGCTCCCTGCTCCTTGGGGAGAAGGGTCGGGGATGAGGGCAAATCATACTTGCATTCAGCAATGCCGTTATTCTTTCGCTCGACAGCAGCAGGAACGACGTGAGGGAGCTTTCCATTTCACTCAGCGCATCTACCTACACCTTTAGCACATCTACCCTTCATCACCCTTTAAACGAACTATGGCAGACGTAACACTCAAGGGCTTTGCCTCGCTCCCAGCAGACACCTTCGCAGAGGGACCTCCAGCCGGAAACGGCGGTATTGCTGGCAACGGGCGCACGGGACCTTTTCCGGGTCAGCCTGTACAGGGCTTTAGCGGCGTGCAGTTTGCCGATGAAAATCGCTTCTGGTTTCTGCCAGACAACGGTTTTGGTGCCAAGAACAACAGCGCCGATTTTTTGCTGCGAATCTATCAAGTTGATCCCAGTTTGCAGGGGGCAGAAGCCTCTGGTGACGGTAGCGTGAAGGTTGGGAACTTCATCCAACTGCGTGACCCTGATAAAAAAGTACCGTTTGCGATTACGAATGAAACGGGCGATCGCCTTCTGACAGGCGCAGATTTTGACATTGAATCCTTCGTGCTTGCCGCCGATGGCACGATCTGGGTCGGTGAAGAATTTGGTCCCTTTTTGCTGCACTTCGACGGCACGGGCAAATTGCTGGATGCGCCCATTGCGACACCCAATTTGGTGAACCTCAAAACGCTGGATGGCAAGCCTCCGATCGTGATTGGTCACCGAGGAGCCAGCGGCGAACTGCCAGAGCATACGTTAGAGGCATACAAGCTGGCGATCGAGCGCGGCGCAGACTTTATTGAACCGGATCTGGTTTCCACTAAAGATGGCGTGTTGATTGCCCGCCACGAACCCATTTTGGGTGGCACAACCGATGTTGCCAGCCGCCCTGAGTTTGCCGATCGTAAGCGCAGTGGCACGGTGGATGGTGTGCTCTACGAAAACGAATTTTTTGCCTCTGACTTTACCCTGGCGGAAATCAAAACGCTGCGGGCGATCATGCCGCAAGGTTTTCGCACCCAGGCATTCAATGGGGTGTTTGAGATTCCCACGCTGCAAGAAGTGATTGAGCTAGTGCAGCAAGTTGAAAAAGATACGGGCAAAACCATTGGTATCTACCCCGAAACCAAGCACCCCACCTATCACGATGATTTGGGGCTATCGCTAGAAGAACCGCTGCTGGCAACGCTCGAAGCAACAGGCTTTACTGACACCAGCCGCGTTTTCATTCAGTCGTTTGAAGTCTCAAACCTGAAGGAACTGAACACCAAGACCGACATTCCGCTGGTGCAATTGCTGGATGCCTACGATGTGGATTACGCAACGGGCGACCTGCTGTATCAGGATGTGAATGCGCGTCCTTACGATTTTGCCGTGGCAGGCGATACTCGCACCTACGCCGATTTGCAGACCACCGCAGGACTGGCGGAAATTGCTACCTATGCCGATGGCATCGGACCCTGGAAGCGCATGATTGTGTCGGTCAAGAATGTGGACAGGAACAACGACGGTATCGCAGACGATTTAAATAATGATGGCACGATCAACGATGCCGATCGCGTCACATTGACACCCACCAGCCTGGTTTCCGATGCTCACACGGCTGGCTTGCTGGTGCATCCCTACACCTTCCGCAACGAAGGGCGTTTCCTGGCTTCCGACTATCAGGGCAATCCCGCCAAAGAGTTTGAGCAATTCATCAACCTGGGTGTGGATGGCTACTTCACTGATTTCCCCGGCACAGGCGATCTGGTGCGCGATCAAATTACGAGTCCGTTTGTCCGATCGCCCCAAAATCCCGACGTGCTCGCAACCACCGCATTCAATACCTTGAGCGGCAATCAGCCCATTGTCATTGGACATCGCGGTGCCAGTGGCGAACGTCCCGAACACACGCTGGCGGCTTACAAAAAAGCGATCGCCGATGGTGCCGACTTTATCGAACCTGATCTCGTAGTTACCAAAGATGGCATTCTCATCGCCCGCCACGAGCCGATGTTAGCTGTGTTGAATGCCGATGGCACGCTCAATACCACCGACACCAGCACCGATATTTACAATCGTCCTGAGTTTGCCGATCGCCTTACGACCAAAGTGTTGGATGGTGTCTTGGTCAGAGGCTGGTTTGCGGAAGATTTCACGCTGGCAGAAATCAAAACGGTGAATGCGATCGAGCGCATCCCTGCCATTCGCGGCACCGATTTCAACAACGATGGGCTGAAAGTACCCACGCTGGATGAAGTGATCGACCTTGTACAGCAAGTTGAAGCGGAAACCGGACGGAAGATTGGCATCTACCCCGAAACCAAGCACCCGACATTCTTTGCGGCTCAGGGCTTCAACACCAGCCAGTTGTTGGTGGATACTCTGGTGAAGCAGAATTTCACCGATCCATCGCGGATCTACATTCAATCCTTTGAGGTTGCCAACCTGAAAGCGTTGAACACCACGATCATGCCAACCGCAGGCATCGATATTCCCCTGGTGCAACTGTTTGGCGGTTCTGGTCGCCCCTACGACTTTGTGGTGAGTGGTGACACGCGCACCTACACTGATCTTTCAACCCCGGCAGGACTGACAGAGATTGCCACCTACGCTCAGGGCATTGGACCCAACAAGCAGCGGATTGTGCCACTCGCAACGGTCGATCGCAACAGCGATGGGCTTCCCGATGACCTGAATGGGGATGGACAAATTAGCGACGGCGATCGCATTACAGGCACTCCCACCACATTGGTTGCTGATGCTCACACTGCTGGCTTGCTGGTGCATCCCTACACCTTCCGCAACGAAAGCTTCTTCTTGCCCGACAGCTACAACGGCGATCCGCTGGCGGAATTCAAGCAATTCATTGAGCTGGGTGTAGACGGCTACTTTACCGACTTCCCCGGTACAGGCGAAGATGCTCGTAGCACCTTCATTACGCCTCCAGCGGTGTCTAATCTGGGTGGTTCCAGAGGCTTTGAGGGTTTGGCAATCAGCCCCGACAAGTCCACACTATATCCCCTACTCGAAGGCACCGTGGTTGGCGATCCAGCAGGCGCACTGCGGATCTACGAGTTCGATGTGGCAAGTCAGCAATACGAAGGCTTGGTCGGCTATTACAAGCTGGAAAACCCTGCCAACGCGATCGGCGATATTACCGTCGTCAACAGCAACGAATACCTGATCATCGAGCGCGATAACAACCAGGGATCTGCCGCCCAGTTCAAGAAGATCTTCAAGGTCGATTTTTCTCAGCAGGATGCCAACGGCTTCGTCGCTAAGACAGAAATTGCCAATCTGTTGAATATCCAAGACCCTGATGATCTGAACAACGACGGTAGCACGAGCTTTAACTTCCCGTTCCAGACCATTGAGGATGTGCTGGTGCTAGATGCCAACACGATTCTGGTTGCCAACGACAACAACTATCCGTTTTCATCCGGTCGTCCACCCGCGATCGACAACAACGAAATCATCGTCCTGCAACTGGAACAACCCCTCAACCTCGATCCACGCGTCGGGTTGGCAGGGTTAAACATCCAGACCTATGAGGGCACAGATGGCGACGATCGCCTCCGGGGTGATCAACTCGATGATTACCTCGATGCGGGTGCTGGTAATGACTTTTTGAGAGGTGGCGGCGGCAACAACGTCCTTAAAGGGGGTGAAGGTGCCGACACGTTTGCACTCACACGAGGGGGAACGCAGACGATCGCCGACTTTGAGAACGGCACTGACACGATCGGCTTACCAGCAGGTTTGGGCTTTAACAGGCTCTCGATCGTGCAAGGCACCGAACTGAATGCCAACGACACACTGATCAAGCGTCAGGGCGCAACTCTGGCAGTGCTATCGGGTGTGCAGGCAAGCAGCCTCAGCGCCAGCAACTTCATCTCGATCTAATTTCCATCTCGATCGCAGTGTTTTTCTAGGGCGTTGCTGCTTCCTGAGATGAAATGAGGGCTGAAAAGCGCTTTGGAGTTCGATCGAACCTCCAGGGCGCTTTCTCGTAGTAGAAAAACTGGCTCTTGGTGAGAACCTGTCTGATAGGCGATCGGCAATGGAGTGCATGATTTTTCAAATCTGGGCAATCTAAAGCCTGTAAATTTCGTCAGAAAAATCTACTGATGACGACCAATCAAGTGAGCGCAACGTTGACTCAAACCGACCGAGATGAACTGCATCTAGCCTGACGCTTTGCCGGGATAGATGCAGTTGAGGCACTTACAGCCATTGCCACGCTCAAAGAAAAGCTACCCTTTTTGCTGGACTTGACGGCAGAGAAACGCCGATCGCTGCCGAAGATGGGCGATAAAAGTCGGGCATTTGTGAGCAAGGCGTTGGAAGTGGCAAGGCAGAACCCGGACTTTTTACCGCGATCGTTTGACATTGATGAAATGCGGAAGGATGTGCAGTTGTTTGAGGCGATGTATCCGATCGTCGTAGCGCTGGCACAACTGCAAGAACTGGTAGACGATACGACGATGGCGGCAGGCAGTGAGGCGATGGCAGCAGCGTTGCAGGTGTATAACTATGCAAAAGCAAGTGGACAGGGCGCTGGTTTAGAAGGCATGGTGGAAGAACTGGGGCAACGCTTTGCCCGTCGCACCCGCAAAGCCAAGCCGCAAGCCATCAACGTTTGATGCTGTGGTGCCGTAACCGGGTTTCTTGCCGAAGCGTTAGCGTCGCCGCGATCGCCTGCGTTCCAGAAACCCGGTTACTTTTTTGCCTGAGTTTGACTGCTGGAGCAAAAAAGTCGGCGCTCTGAGTAAAAAGGTCGGCGCTCCGAAAAGGTATTGCGGCGCGTAATCACACCATCGCCATAAATGATCGTGCCGCGAATGCGATCCTCAATCAGAATCTGTGCTGAGACAATGAGTACTCTCCGGGTCAGTGCTCAGGCATTGACCAGTGCCTCTCGCCGTTCCGCTGGGTTTTCGATCACATTGATGGCGTAGCCTAAGTTGACGACATCGGCAGCCACATGAAGGGTATCAGGCTGATAGTGGGGGTCCCAACCAGCACCCTCAAACACCTGTTCAGCCATGCGTTGAACGTCACCACCATGCCCACAGCCATAGTCAAAAAACGTGGTGCCTGCTGTGAACAGCCCTGCTTCCAGTGCCGATCGGACAGGTTTAGAAAGAGCGATCCGCACTAGAGCCGCTTTGTGGCGATCGATCTGGGGTGGAGTGCGATTCAATGCCCGCAGCGGGCAAGCCAGCCGATGACCGTGCAGTTCAACGTGGTGGGCTGCTAGGCGCTGCTGCCAGCCGAAACGGGTGCCAATCTCACGCGAGTTAGTCAGTAGACCCAGGCGATCCTGTTGGCGGGTTAATTCAGCAAATTCGTTGTAGTGGGGATGGCTGGGCGCAATAAAGGTCTCTTTGCGATGGAGTACGGGTGGATTGTCGGTATCTCGATAATCACGACTACTCACCTGCCCTGTACTTAGGTCTACCTGGATACTTTGCTCAAGGGCGGGATGTGGGTCAATTTCAAAGTCGGGATAGAACAAATAGGAGATTTTGGGTTGAGCCGTAGTGAATTTAATCAGCGTTGGTGCGATCGGCTGTTGCAGATAGCGTCGAGTCGATCGCTCATCGGTTTGCAGTGCTGGGTCAAGGCTTGGCAGGGCAGAGATGTGCACATACAACGCACCCGGAAGTCGCTTACTGGGCAGCTCTATTTCTTAAAGGATGAAGAATAATCGCCATTTTTAGAAGGCTTGCTAGATAAAGCTCTCAGAATTAGGCTTTTTTCTCTGTCCTTTACGTAAGGGCACTACCGGTTTTTGTTCAGCCAACACAAATCCCATCAGCCAACTTTGCACTTTCACGGCACGGTCATATGCCAACCAGTTAGTTATGCAGCATCAGCCATTTGTTGATTGCCAATTGCATCCCTACCCGAAGGAAGTAAAGAGTATAAAGCTCATCCTCTTCATCTACATTCTCTTTCCACAGCAGTTCAATCGGTTCGAGTTGCAATGGTGTTTTCAAACTGTGTAATTGCCACGCAGTTGGGTCTGAGGCGAACTGAGGGACAATCGGATTCGCCGCCAGTTTGTTTCCTGCGGCGGTGAACAAGGATTGAACAAATGATTGAAAGTCATTGGTGAACGCCAGCGATCGCCCATCGGTTGCAAGGTGCGATCGGAGTTGATCTAACATTTCGTGCTGTGCTGCCACGAAAGTTTTCTCCTGGGCATGGATGGCTTCGAGCTGGGTTGTAACTTGCTGTTGTAACTGTCTAATGAATAGGGTTTTGCGGGCTGAAAATATGCTTCTAACGCATCCCAGTGTCCCTGAGTTGGAGTTCTCGGAGCAAGACCCATAGCCACCTCGATTGCCTTTTGGCAACGACTGAGGCGATCGTAGCTTAAATACGAGGGGCTGAAGTTTTCTATTTACAACCAAAACTATCGAGTTGTTCTAGCTTACGAGCCGTTCTGTGGATAATGGGTATGACGCACGTCATGTTTTGCCCAAAATGCCTCTGAAAAAGCCTTATTTAATAAAGCAACCTGAAGTTGGACACTTTGTCCGGGCGTTGCGACAACTGACCGGACTAACACAAGGTCAGTTTGCGAATCAGTTGGGAGTCACCTATGAAGGGAGCATGTCATCTTTGCCGATTCCGAACTGCCCTCATCCCCTAACCCCTTCTCCCAAAGGGGGAGAAGGGGAACCGAACCGGATTGAAGTCCCTCTCCCTTTTGGGGAGAGAGATTTAGGGTGAGGGCGCAAAAGTGACATGCTCCCCCTATGAAACCGTAAGTCGCTGGGAGAATGGCAGGATGCAGCCATCACCCCTGGCTTTTAAGCAATTAGAGCAATTGGCACTGGAACTGAACCAAGGGCAAATTTTGCTGGAGCAGTACTTACGATCGACAAAAGAAGGGCAGCCTGTATGACTGAAATCTTCCAGCAAGGCTCACCTCAAGCGATCGAAAAACCCAATGAGCCGACACTTGATGCAATTCTGGCACTTCAGATGACGATCGCTTGGGCAGGAGAAGGACTCTGTGAGCCGAAGCGGTTAAATTGGTGGCGCACTGACTTGATTGATCAGTCTGGGGGTGGTTATTTGCTGCAAAACTTACTGCCAAAAACCCATGAATGGGCATCTCTGGAAGCAGTGCGCCAAGCCGCAATTCAGCAGGATAAACAAACCCGTCAAAACCTGGCGCAGCCGGATCACATTCGCACTTTATTTTTCTGGGGGTTTATCATCGACGAACAGCTAGCCGATCGCTTGGGTCAACACAAGCGCAGCGGGCAATCGCCAGACCAGTCATTACCCCTGCCTCTGGAACTGGGTAGCGATTTTACGACTGCCAATCTTGAGGCAGCTATCCGCATTCCGAATCAAGTCATCGACTTTAAGGTTGCTCCAAGTGGGCGTGAACTGATGGGGAAAATGCCGGATTCCCTGGAACTCTGCGTTCGGAATTTGGTGGCTGCTTTGCTGCCACTGGCGGAGCGATACCCAATGCCGTTTTACCGCTTGAGGAATTTTTAGATCCTATGCCATCTAAATCAGCCCCAAGCCAAACTTCTCTTTCAGCCGCTATCATACCTTCTTATGGGGCAGAGGTTCAGCAATTCCATACCCGACTTTTGCGGGTATCGCTAGCTGTAGAAGAAAGTCGAGCTTACTGGAAACACCTCAATCTCGGGCTTCCTAAGGAAAAGCAGGCACTCGTCGCCTTTGAGGAACGCTGGTTTGGGAGTAAAAGTCTGGATCGGGTGCGACGGCTGCTATCCGAATTTAACCATCGATATAATGCTTACCCGATCGCGCTCACTATTCTGAGTCAATGGCAACCCGATGATCCCGTTACCCGACAGAATATTTGCCACTGGCAGATGCAACTCAGTGACCCGACCTACCGGGCTTTTACAGGTATTTTTCTAGAGCAGCGCCGCCACCAGTCTAATCCAAGCATCGATCGCGATGTTGTGTCGCGGTGGGTCAGTGGGCAGCTTAAAACAGAGTGGTCAAGTGCGACAATTCAGCGGATGGCAGCCGGACTGCTCGCCTCTGCGACTGATGCCGGGTTATGTTCTGAAACCCCAGGCACGCGCAGCCTCAAATATCCCAAAGTAACGGACGAGGCATTGGTGTATTGGCTCTATTTCCTGCGCTGTCTTTCGTTTGAGGGTTCGATTCTGGAAAATCCCTACCTGGCATCGGTGGGGTTAAGCGAAGGTTTTTTGGAGCAGCGCCTCCGACGGTTACCGGAACTCTCCTTCAGTCGCATGGGTGAGCTGCATGAGTTTAGCTGGCAGTTTCCTGACTTGCAGACGTGGGCGAGTCATGCGTTGGGGGTAGGGGAACATGGCTGAAACGTTATTTGACAATGCTTCTCTGGACTCCGCGATCGCCGCACTCCGCACCGATCTCCTGGATGAAGGCGGACCTCGAATTAGTACAATGCGAAACTACCGTTTTGCAATTCTGCCCTACGATCCGCGTGAGGAATTCAAACTGCGGCAGCGGATTCGCACATTATCAGACGAACTCAGAGCACAGGGGTGGACTGTGCAAGTGATCTCGCTGCATCAACTTTTCCTAAATCGAGCTAAATCGGAAGATCCACGCATTCTTGACAGCCTGATTCGCACAGAACATCGGCTTTATGCTAAGGACCCCGATCGCGCCTTGAACTATTTAAAGGACAAGTTGGCACTCTATGTGGAAGGGGCAGAGGGAATCGCTCAAGATGTCATCCAGTTGATCAATGAGTTTGCGGACAGCCATCCAAGTGATGTGAATAAAACGCTGATTTTTCTAGGACGGGCAGGCGCTTTATATCCCTTCTTCCGATCGTCCGCCCTCCTCAAACATATTGACGGCAAAACCCGCAACCTGCCCGTAGTGCTGCTATACCCAGGCGAACGCCGAGATTTAAAGGCATTGTCATTTATGGGTGAACTGTCCTGCGATCGCGATTATCGACCTCGTATCTATTCCTGAGTACCACCATGCTGATCAAAGAAATTTTTGCTGCCGATGTCACGCGCAACATTGCTCCAGTTGTTTACTTTCACGAGCAAGACCCGGCGAAAGTGGAGGAAGAGGTCTCAGAGTACATCATCACCGGGGGCTACCCAGAGCATGACCCGCGCTACAACCGGGTTAAGGCAGGCATTCATGAACAGTTTGTCAAACTGCTCAAGGCACTGGCAGAGGAACTGAAGCGATCGGGCGGAGTAGATTTGCCTGCTGCCTGGATCTCTGGGTTTTATGGCTCTGGTAAATCCAGCTTTGCCAAACTCCTAGGACTCGCACTGGATGGATTGGTCTTACCCGATGGGCGATCGCTGGCTGATACGCTGCTGGCGCGGGACGATTCGCCCAAAGCACAGGAGTTTCAAGCTGCGTGGCAACAGCTACAGAACCAGCTTGACCCGATCGCGGTCGTGTTTGATATTGGGGCGATCGCCCGCGATGACGAACAAATCCATTCAGCAGTGAAGCGAGAGATTCAAAAGCGATTGGGGTACTGCTCGGTCAGCCATTTTGTGGCTGACACCGAATTGAGCCTGGAACTAGATGGTCAGTGGGCAGCGTTTCTGGCGGCGGCTGAGTCAACCTTGGGGCAACCCTGGGCAGCGGCAAAACAGGCGCGACTGGCAGAAGAAGCCTTTTCGGAAGTGCTGCATGTCATGAATCCTAGTCGTTATGTCGATCCGCTGAGTTGGTTTGACAGTCGAGCGGGTTCGCGGACGGGTATTGGCACCTCAGTTGCTGAAACCACTAGAGATATCATTGCCATGCTGAATCAGCGGGCACCCGGCAAAACCCTGTTCGTCGTGGTCGATGAAGTCAGCCAGTACATTTACCAAAATACCAACCGGATGCTGGCACTCCAGTCCTTCGTGTCGGATTTGGGGCAGAAACTGAAGGGGCGGGCGTGGTTACTTGCCACTGGGCAGCAACAGCTAGAAAGCAGCGATGAGGCGAGCAATATCGGCAAGCTCAAAGATCGGTTTCCACCGCAGCTAAGAGTCCATCTGGCTCCAACCAATATTCGGGATGTGGTGCATAAGCGGCTGCTGAAGAAAACGCCGACTAAAGAAGCCGAGCTGCGATCGCTGTTTGACCAACATCGCAGCAGCCTCAGACTCTATGGCTACCAGTGTGAGTCCATCACCGATGAAGATTTTTTGGAAACCTACCCGATGCTGCCAGGTTACGTGGACTTGCTGATGCACATTACCACCAACCTCCGCACGCGCTCCAGTCGGGTAAAAGGGGATGACCATGCGATTCGGGGGTTGCTGCAACTCCTGGGTGAACTGTTTCGCGAGCAGCGCCTGGGCGAACAACCCCTGGGGGTGCTGATTACATTGGCACATATTTATGAGGTGCAGCAGTCCTCGCTGGATGCCGATGTGCAGAATACACTGGCGCGACTGTTTAGCCATGAAGAAGTCACGGGCGATCGCGTAGCGGTTCAGGTGGCAAAGGCGGTGGCACTGTTGGAATTGATTCAGGAGCAGGAGCCGACAACCGCAGAACTGGTCAGTCAGTGTTTGTACGATCGTCTGGGCGATGGTGATTTGCAGCCGACCGTACTGGTGGCACTGGAAAAGCTGCGAAATCTCAATCTTCTGTCTTACTCCGAAAAACTGGGCTACAAAATTCAAAGTTCAGTCGGGCAGGAATGGCAGCGGGAGCGGGACAATTACACTGTGATCCCAGATGCGATCAGCAAACTGATTGGGGACAAGTTGAAAGAGTTGTTGGGTTCAGTTGAACGTCCGCGCTATCGCAGTCATTCATTTCGTTGGGTGGCATTTTACAGTGATGGGCGGCAGCAGCAAGATGAGCGTCTGCAATCGGCAACGGAATTAGCCGTGATTACAGTCGATTTTCGTTATCTGAACACCCAAGAAGAACGCAGTGCAACGACCTGGATTCAAGCCAGTGATAGTGCGGTTCTGCGCGATCGCCTGATTTGGGTCGTGGGTAAGCCCGATCGACTGCCAGGTCTGGTGCGAGAATTAGCAAAATCGAGCCACATGGTGGATAAATACATCAACCGCATCCAGTCACTTTCACCGGATAAGCAACGCCTGGTCTTTGACGAACAAAGCCGCTGCGAAACACTGGAAAAGCAGGTTAAAGAGGCGGTCGCTCAAGCGTTCATGGACGGCGACCTCTACTTTAGGGGACGATCGCTGGACAAGCAGCAGTTCGGCACAACCTTTGCCACCGTGCTGGAAGGGGTGGGTGAAAGTGTGCTGCTGGATATTTACAGGCATTATGTTGATTTGGTTGTAACACCCAACGAGTTGAAACAACTGCTGCAAAAAAATCTTTCCGGTCCGTCGAGTAAATTCATGCCAGAGGGGTTGGGCATTTTAGAACTGGATGCTGGCAAGTACAGCCCTACCTGTAGCGGACAGGTGCCGTCTCGCATGGAGCAGTATGTCATCGACCAAAATGGCATTGCCGGGAACGTGCTGCTGACTCACTTCGGCGGTCCACCCTTTGGCTATTCGGTGGATGTGGTGAAAGCGTGTCTGGCGGGATTGCTGCGGGCGAAGAAGATTCGGATTCGCCCAGAGTCTGGTAAGGAAATTACCTCCATTCAAGATCCGGATGTGGAGAACCTGTTTACCCGCGATCGCGACATTCGGCGCTCCGACATTTTGCCGCGTGGAGAAGGGGGACTGACTGCCAGAGATAAGGTGGCAATCTGCCAGTTTTTCAAGGATGCCTTGGGCGTTGACCTGGATCGAGAAGAAGAAGCGATCGCCGATGCTACTTTCGATTACTTACCCCTTCAAATTCGGCGACTGCAAGAGTTAGAGCAACGCTATAATCGCCTACCCAACCGTCCGGATTTGCCAACTAAGTTGACCAAACTACGGCAGGCAGTGGAGGGGTCGCTGCGATCGCGGCAGATTGAAGACACCGTACTGGCGGTTAAAAAGCATCTCGATACCTTACGGGATGGGCTTCAGGAATTGGGCATGTCGCTGACCGACTTGAGCGATGAGGCGGTGATTGCTGTGGGACGAGCAGTAAATTTGCGCGATCGTCAGGTGGCTCAACTGCGACAAATTGGGCAAACCGCAGAAGTAGAGGCGGCGATTGCTGCCGTTGAGGGGCAACTGGCATTGAATCGTCCCTGGCGGGAGATTGGTAGTTTAGCACCTCATTTGCAGGCGATCGAGCAGCATTACAAAACGGTGCGTCTGGGCTTGATTGAGCGGCAGGAGCAGCAAGCAGAAGCGATTCGGCAACGGCTGAAACAGCGACAGGGCTTTTTTAAGCTGAGTGAGGACAAAGCCGATTTAGTGTTAATTCCCGTGCGGCAGGCAGCATATGACACAACCAACGATGTTTTCAGTCCCAGTTTGCTGGAACTACGGGATTCTGCCATATTGCGGCTTCAGGACGCGGAACAAGAGGCGAATCTGACGCTGGATAGTGCCCTATCTGCTGTCACCGATGAGCAGGTGCTCCAGTTGCCTTTGAACCTGAATGGGCGAGAGGTGAGAACGGTCGAGGAGGTGAAAGCGTTAGTGAAACAGTTGGAAGATCGTTTATTGGATCAACTGGAGGGAAAACCAAATATCTGTGTGCGTCTGGTCTATGAGCATAAAAAATACAGCGAGTCTTGAAGGCTTATTTCTTCTCTAAAAAGCTGGAACCAAATTACGGAGGGTTGAAATGATTGAGGTTAATCAGACGGCACCATACAAAGAAATCATAGAGCTGGCAAAAGCTGCGATCGCCCAAGCGATTGAACGGCATCGCAAGCTAGGAGAGTCGATCGCGATCTGGCAGGATGGCAAAGTGGTTTTTTTAACGGCGGCTTAGATTTCCGCAAGGCAAACTGAGAATAGCCTCATTAAGCAAGAAATTCATTCTGATGCAGTGAAAGGAGCATTATGACCCAGGCAACTCAGCAAAGAAAGCGGAGTTTTTCTAGTTTTACCTACAAAGACGCATTTAAGCATCTAGGGATTACTGAGTTACAGCAATGGGCGATCGCCGCTGAGCCAGTACCGATTAGTGACTTTTTTCAAAAGCGGTTAGACCGCTTAAAGCGATTCGATTTAGAAAGTTTTGAGGTCTCTAAAACCCTGCTGATTGATGCTATTTGCGAGGAAGGTTTGGAAGGCTTTGAACGGTTGAAGATTTGGAAAGGAGCTTACCTGGAGGGAGAAACGGTTTGTGGCAATGTGGACTATCTTTTAGCGGAACGGCGCGCCTACCTGGAAGCTCCTTTTGTCTGTGTCATCGAAGCGAAAAAGGATGACTTTGAACAGGGTGTTGCTCAGTGTCTTGTCTCCATGAAAGCCTGCTGGTGGGAAAATCAGCAGATTGGTCGCTCGATCGATATTTATGGCATTGTCACTAATGGAGAAGGCTGGAAGTTCTACAAACTGACGATGGCTGGCAAGGTCTATGAATTGCTCTTGCATGGCATTGGTGAGATGTCCATTCTGCTCGGCATTTTACGTGCGTTCTTCCGGGAATGTGAACAGAACTTGACCTGAATCATCAATTTTCCCTTTTGCTGGACTGCCCCCATGCCTCATTTAACCCCTGAAGCCAAAGCCAAACTTTCTGCGACAATTCGCAGCTTGCGCGATCGCCTGCTGACCGATCTGCACCATGCGGTAGAAGGAACCTATCGATTGTCACTGCCCCTGGCAAAGGCAGGTTTGGCGGAAGAACAGCACGTCAAGAGGCAACGGTTGGAACAGTGGCTGGATGAGCAGGTACGGGCAGAAGCAACTGGGCAGACGCTGAAGGATGAGCAGCGGCAAGAGATCTGGGAACGTCATCTGCGATCGGCTGAAAAACTGGCGGCAGCGACGTTGCTCAATCGTCTGATTGTGATTAAGCAGATGGAGGCAATGGGGCTGATTAAGCCAGTGGTGGTGACAGGCGGATGGCAAAGTCGAGGATATAAAGAGTTTCGTGATTTTGCGCCGGATCTGTGCCGCGATGAGACGGAGGGCTTTGGGACACTGCTGCAACTGCTTTATGACGAGTTGGCGTTGGAAATGCCGGGGTTGTTTGGTCGGGTTAACCTAACGTCCTTATTTCCGGTTCCAGCGAGTACACTGCGGACTTTGGTGGAAGCGTTGGATGAGCCGATGCTACACGATGCGTGGTTAGACGATACGACGCTGGGGTGGGTGTATCAGTACTGGAATGATCCGGAACGAGAAGAATTGGATGCCAAACTGAATAGTGGCGGCAAGGTGGAACCCCACGAAGTTGCCAGCAAGACACAAATGTTCACCGAACGCTACATGGTGGAGTGGCTGCTGCACAACAGTCTGGGTCAGATGTGGCTGGCGATTTGCAAGGTGCAGGGTTGGACAGCGGAGGTGGAAGCAGATGGGACGCTCGATCGCCTAGAATCACGCCGCAAGGTCTGGCGAGAAAAGCGAGAAATGGGTGAGGTAGCGCTGGATGCGTTGATGCCGATCGAGTCAGAGATAGAGGATCGCTGGAAGTATTGGGTGCCGCAGCCTTTGCCCTCATTCCCCCAGCCCCCTTCTCCCCAGGGAGAAGGAGGAGTCGGACTCTTGCTCCCCTCGCCCTCAGGGAGAGGGGTTGGGGGTGAGGGTCAATTCTCAGCTTCTCTCCCTCATCCCCTCGCCCCTTCTCCCATTAAGGGAGAAGGGGAACAAGAAGGTTCGGCTCCCCTCTCCCTGAGCGAGAGAAGGGTTGGGGGTGAGGGTTTATCTTCAGCTTCTCTCCCTCATCCCCTAGCCCCTTCTCCCATTAAGGGAGAAGGGGGACAGGAAGGTTCGGCTCCCCTCTCGCGCTCTGGGAGAGGGGTTGGGGGTGAGGGCAGCATCCGCAATATCAAAATCCTCGATCTGGCGTGTGGGTCGGGGCATTTTTTGGTGATTGCGTTTGGGTTATTGTTTGCGCTGTATCAGGAGGAGGCGCGGCATCGGGGGGAGGATTGGAGCGATCGCGCTATCGTCGAGTCGATTTTGACAAACAATCTCTACGGGATTGATATTGATGCCCGATCGGTGCAAATTGCGGCAGCAGCGTTGTTTCTCAAGGCGAAGTCGCTGTGTCGATCGGCGGAACTGACGGTGGTCAATTTGGTGGCTGCGGATTTGAATTTGTCGGCGCTGTCAGAGGATGATCCGGCGTTGGTAGAGTTGCGGCGAGAAGTGCAGGAGGCAACGGGCATTCCGGAAGCGTTGACGAATCAGATTGTGCAGGCGTTGAAGGGAGCCGATCAGTGGGGCAGTTTGCTGAAGATCGATCGCGAGGTAGAACAGGCGATCGCCCAGTATGAACTGAGCTTGGTGCGATCGGTGCAGGGAGAGTTGGAGTTTGACCCTCATCCCCTAGCCCCTTCTCCCTGGGGAGAAGGGGAACCGAACCGGGGAGAAGACGAGCCGAACCCAATCATGCCCCCCTCGCCCTCAGGGAGAGGGGTTGGGGGTGAGGGCAGAATGGCAATCCTACTCGAAAAACTCGAAAGCTTTCTCAACCGTCGCACTCGCGGAGATGATTTGGGCTTGCGGTTGCGGGGGGAACAGCTAACGGCAGGCGTGCGATTTATGCGGCTGCTGCGAGAGAATGCTTACGATCTGGTGATTGGCAATCCGCCGTATCAGGGATCGAGCAAGCTGGATGATGCAAAGTATTTGGTGAAGCATTATCCCAAGGGTAAAGCAGATTTATATGCAGCGTTTCTAGAACGAGGTTTGCAGCTTGCGAAACCGGGTGGATTTTCGGCATTAGTGACGATGCGAAACTGGATGTTTATTCAACAATTCACCGCAATTCGAGAATATTTGTTAGAAAAATTTGATTTGAGATCGCTAGGAGATTTTGATCGCGGTGCGTTTGATGAAGTACCCAATGAAGTGCTTGCAGTCACGTTGAGTATTTTTCAGAAAGGGTTGCCAAATGGAGAAGTTAGTATCGCAATTCAGCCGACAGCATTAGATGACAACTCCTACGATCGCCAACGCACCAACCGCAAACGATCGGCTATCTTAGCCCAAGTCGGACGGTTTGAATTTAAGAGCGATCGTTTTGCTGTGATTAAGGAAAAGCCGATCGTGTATTGGTGGGATGATGAGTTTTGCCAAGATTACACATCAGCATCACAGTTAGGCTCTCAAAATTCTGTTTCGTCTGGAACAAGTACTGGTAATAATCTTAGATTTTGTCGCTATTTCTGGGAGGTCGATAATTTCTCTATTCATTGTTGTACTAGTCTAAGTTCTCCTCTACCAACTCAAACTTGGCAACCATTTATTAATGGTGGAAAAGGACGTAAGTGGATTGAGCCTCTTCTAGAAATTGTAAACTGGAAAAGTTGGGGTCTCGCTTGTAGAAACTCTGAAGCCTCAAGAACGATTAACTTAGATTTCAATTGGAAGCCCGGTGTAGCCTTTGTGATGATTGGTAGCGAATTTTCAGCAAGAGTTCATCGCTATAGAAGCATCTGTGGAAATAAAGGTTCATCGGTATTTTCAAGTGAGAGTAAGACTGCTTTAAAATTGCTTGCAGTTATGAATAGCTATAAGAGCAAGCAAGTAATGGCTTCTCTAAATCCAGGAATAGGTTTTGAAGTTGGAGATATTAAACGTCTTCCTCTCTTCCCCATCGAATCTGCCGACGAAATCTTTGCCCAACTCGATCGCGCCTTCACCGAACACGAATCCGCCCGCGAAACCTCCGTCGAATTTCAACAGCCCGGAGCCTCCTGCTGGAACTACGCGCAACAGTGGGCACAGCAAGCCGTCGATCGAGAACCCGGTGCGCCTCTACCCGACTGGAACCCCGTTTATGATCAGCCGCTTGCAGTGCAGTGGGTGTCTTACGCGATCGGCGTGGCGATCGGTCGGTTTGGCGCAAACGGTGAGGGCACTCTTACTCCCTTCTCCCTTGATGGGAGAGGGGTTGGGGGTGAGGGCAAAGCCTCAGCTTTTCACCCTCATCCCCTAGCCCCTTCTCCCTTGATGGGAGAAGGGGGACAAGAAGGAGGGGGACAAGAAGGAGAGGGACAAGAAGGAGGGGGACAAGAAGGAGGGGGACAAGAAGGAGAGGGACAAGAAGGAGAGGGACAAGAACAAAATCTTAATTACTGGGAGGTTCCAACTGCAATCAAAGCAAAAATGACTGAAGTTGCTCGACAGTTCCGAAAAGAACCTACCCCCAGTGAAAAAACGCTATGGGGTGTACTTCGTAAACGTCAGCTTGAGAATCGCAAGTTTAGGCGACAACAGCCGATCGGATTATTCATTGTGGATTTCTTTTGTGCTTCGGAACGTTTGATTGTTGAGGTCGATGGTCTAATTCACGAGTCACAAAGAGAACTCGATCGACAGCGACAAGAGTTATTGGAATCTTTAGGATTGCGGTTTGTTCGTGTCACCGCCCAACAAGTTGAGAATGATATAAGCGGAACGTTGGAAACGATCAGACAAGCATTCGTTGCATCCTCCAATCTATCTCACCCTCATCCCCTAACCCCTTCTCCCATCAAGGGAGAAGGGGAACAAGAAGGTTCGGCTACTTTTCTTAGGAGTAGTATCAGCCACTTCCACACTCCCATCAAGGGAGAAGGGGAACAAGAAGGTTCGGCTCCCCTCTCCCGTCCTGGGAGAGGGGTTGGGGGTGAGGGCATTCTCCCCCACGGCATCCTCTATCTCTCTGCCTATTCCGGCGATCGCCCCAACTCCAAAGACAGCCTCACCCATCCCGCCTGTCAATCCATTCACGCAGCCTGGAGTGAACACGGGTCTGCGATTGTGCAAAGCACACGTTTCACGATCGCCAAAAAATCCCTGCGCGATTGGCTCCGCCTCAGCTTCTTCAAAGATGTACATTTGGGCATGTATGAGCAACGCCCCATCTACTTCCCCCTCTCCTCCAAAACCAGAAACTTCGTCGCCTACATCAGCATTCATCGCTGGACAGACACCACCCTGCAAACCCTGCTTGCCGACTATCTGGTTCCCGAACTGCGAGATTTGGAAGGCGAAACCGCAGACTTGCTAGCCAGCCAGAGCAAAGGCGACAGAAAAGCCCAAGCGCAAGCCGAAGAGCGTCGTGCCACCGTGCAGGCACTCTTCAGCGAACTGCAAGCATTCATCCAACTCGTTCAACAATGCGCCGAACAGGGCACACCTGCCGCCAGTCCCAAAGATATTGCCCGTGAAGCCAACGCCCGCTTCCAGATGGATCTCGACGACGGTGTGATGGTCAACAGCGCTGCCCTCTGGTGCCTGCTAGAACCGCAGTGGAATAAGCCCAAAATCTGGTGGTCAGAACTCTGCAACGCCAAAGGCAAAAAAGACTACGACTGGTCGCATCTCGCTGCCCGCTATTTTCCCGATCGCGTCGATGCCAAGTGTCAGAAAGACCCTTCGCTTGCCGTCGCTCATGGCGTTTTCTGGAACTATCATCCCGCCAAAGCCTACGAATGGGAACTCCGTCTGCAAGATGAAATTGCTCCAGATTTCACGATCAACGAAGCCAACTCCGACCAGTTTCGGGCAGAGTTTGAAGCGAGTCATCCCCAACTCGTCTTAGATCTGCGGGCGAAAGAGGAAAAGCGGCGCGATCGCAAATACAAAAAGACCGATCAGCTAGACTTAGAGGCGATCGAGCCAGATCTAGACACAGACCTGGAGGACAGGGAATGAGTACCTACGACACCGATTTTTATGCCTGGACCCAAACGCAAGCCCAACACCTCAAAGCTGGCAAATGGGAACAGTTGGATATCGAAAATTTGGTTGAGGAGATCGAATCATTGGGGAAACGAGAAAAGCAAGAACTCCGCAATCGGTTCAGAGTTCTTTTAGGGCATCTACTCAAATGGCAGCATCAACCAAACCAACGGAGTCATAGCTGGCAAGCGACTATTCGAGAACAACGCCGCCGGATCGTTCAGCACCTGGAAGAAAACCCCAGCCTTCAGCCTTATTTACCTGAAGCCTTCCAACGGGGTTATGAAGATGGAGTTGACTTGGCGATCGAGGAAACCAACCTTCCAGACGAAACCTTTCCAGCAAACTGTCCCTATACTCTGGAACAAGTTCTAAATGCCGAGTTTTTACCCGACTAACCAAGCTCGATCAACTGCGGTAGGAAAAGGATCAAGACAATAGCGAGGGTGAATCACAATGCTGAATGGACTCAGACAAAAAGTAATTGTTCAACCTGGTGGCTTAGTTGAGGTGCGATCGCCAGAGCTTCCAGCAGGTGTAACCGTTGAGGTTATCGTACTTTTAGAAGCATCCACTCCATCCGCTTCTCAAGGCTTAAGTCGTTTCCTTGGAGCCGCTCAGGGCAATTTTGCATCTCCCGAAGCAGTTGATCAATTCATTCATCAGGAGCGCGAAACATGGGACTCCTGACATCCCTCCAGGGCGATCGCATCTACCTTGATACAAATATTTGGATCTATGCGCTCGAAGGCTTTCCTACTTTTTTCCAGGAATTAACTGCGCTTTTTCAAAGCATTGATCAGGGAAACCTTCAAGCGATAACGAGTGAATTAACGCTCGCGGAGGTTCTCGTCAAACCCATTCAAAACGGTAACTCAATTCAACAAGACACCTACAAACAGGCAATCACCAGCAATTCTCATCTTCTGGTCATTCCCATACAACGGGAGCTACTGATCAACGCCGCTCAACTTCGAGTGACCACCAATCTCAAACTTCCTGATGCCATTCATGCTGCAACAGCCTTGGCAACTCAGTGTTCAACATTCTTGACGAATGATCTTAAATTCCAGAATGTATCTGGTCTACAGATAGTTGTACTATCTCAAGTAATTTTCCCCTAAGTTCTTTCTCCGATTATGCCTGAACTCGGTTTAATTACCAGTGTCCTAGAAGAAGAGGTGAAACGCGAACTCCGGCAACGTGGCATTGTCGTCTGGCTTGACAAAGATGGGCACTACGTCTCCTACGTCGATCAACTCGTCGATCGCCATCCAAAAGGGGAGTTTTTTGCGCCCGTTGTCGCCTTTCGAGGTAGCTACCTGGAAATGCTGCTCAAACTCGAATCCTACGGCAATGGGTTGGATCAAGAACCCTTGCTGATCCACATGCCCGGACATACCGAAGAAACGATTCGCAAAACACCGCTGCTCGAACTTTATCGCACTGGCTACCGCTATCGCCGCGCCCTAGATACCCTGATTCGGGAAGCCTGCACCGGGCGCATCAGTCCAGCCACCCTGGAAGCCTACCTGGGAAACGGAGTTACGGATCTGGCTGCGGCTGAAACCTGGTTGCAGCAGGCAACCTCCGAACCTCAGAACAATCTGGCTGATCACCTGCAAAGCCTCAGCCTGAAATGGATCTTAGACGGCATTTTAGGGTCAGATCCGATCCTGCGCCCAAAATTTAGCGATCAGGCATCCCTGCTAATTCTCAAACAGCATCTTTATCGCCACACAGGAATCAGCGATGCCTTCCTGCAACTCTTTCACGGCAGCATCGTTCTCTCCTTTCAAGATTTAGCAGAAGCCTTCGCTGCCTGGTTGATGTGCGTCGAATATGTCAACGACCTGACCCGTCTCCCCTACCTCGATGATCTGAAGCCCCTTAAGCAACTATCCAGCGTTCTGCAAAAAACGTGCAGCCAACTGATTCACCACCTGCGCGATCGCCATCCTGCTATCTATGAGGGCATGGCAGCAATTGTGGAAAGCCGTCTGGAGCAAGAACTCGCAGCCATTAGCCCCGAAGATCTTGGCAAAATTGACACCTTCCAGCGGGAAGAAACGGCAGTTCTAGAAGCCGCAGTTCAGGCATTGCTCAACGCAGATTGGACGAAAGCACGGAGTTGGGCACAGAGACGCACCACCACCCCCTCCTTCTGGATCGAGCGCGATCGCACCCGTCGCTTGGAATGGTTGCTCATCTATGATGCTGCCACGTTGGGCTGTGCGATTGGAGACGCTGGCTCTCTCAAAACTTGCCACACTTTGCGAGAGGCATTGAATGATTACACTCAGTCTGGCTATCAGGTCGATCTCGCCCATCGGCAGTTTGAGCAGCAACGCCTGAAGTTACTTGAACCAACGTTGGCGCACTATGGTTCACTCCAAGAGGTTGGCGATCATCTCCAAAGGCAGTACCGTACTTGGGCAGATCAATTGGCACAGGATTTCGCCAGGATTTGTGAGATTGACGGGTTTCTGCCAGAAGTTGATCTACAACAGCGCACGCTTTATGAACAGGTCGTCCATCCACTGACCCAGAGCAACCGCAAGGTTGCCTACTTCCTGGTCGATGCCTTCCGCTACGAAATGGCAGCCGAACTGCGCTTAGAGTTTTCAGGTACAGGCACAACCGCTGTTTTGAAAGGGCGCTATGCGGAACTACCCAGCATTACGGCTGTCGGGATGAATGTCCTGGCTCCAGTCAGTCAGGCGGGTCGCCTGGTTTTAGCAAGTGATGGATTTAAAGGGTTCAAAACCGGAGAATACACCGTGCGATCGCCCGACGATCGATTCCGGGCAATGAATGAAAAGAGCGTGGTAGGGAGCAGGCGGAGTCGATCGCTCAAATTGTCAGAAGTCTGTAGCCGAACGACCGAGAGCTTAAAGAAGGGTGGCTTGACTGATGTGGATTTCGTTGTAATTCATAGCAAAGAAATTGATGACGCAGGCGAAGCAAATGTTGGGCTGGCGACGTTTGAAACCTGGCTGCGGCACCTCAAAACTGCCTGGAGCCATCTGAAAAGCCTGGGGTTTACTGAATTTGTCTTCACGGCAGATCATGGGTTTTTGCTTCAGGATCAGACCACTCAGAGCCACCCCTATGGCAGCAAGCGCGATCCAGCTCGTCGTCATGTTTTGATGGTAGAACCGCGATCGGAAGCTGGCTCAATTACCGTGCCGCTGAGTGCGCTGCAATATGAAGGGCAGGCAGGTTATCTGTTATTTCGACGAGATACCGCTGTTTTTGCCACGGGTCATCCGGGTGCCACGTTTGTGCATGGCGGGAACAGTCTCCAGGAGCGGGTGATTCCAGTGTTGAGCGTTTCTCATCGCCACGCTTCAGAAACCGTTAAGCTCCAGTATCTGGTTGAGGTCAAGGCGGAAAAAGAACTGCTTGGCTTCAGCCGATTACAGCTACGAGTCAAACCAGCCCCTGGAGTGCAGCTAACCTTTATTGGTGCCAGGACGATCGGGCTATCGCTGCGGGTTGTCGATCGCCCCGACATTCAACTGACAATCCAAGATGCCCCGGAACTCGAAATCAAAAACCAGGTGCTTCAGGTGCCAGTTGAGGGTGATTGGAGCGAAGTGCTGTTTTCCCTGAAAGGTCAGCAGGGAGAGCGGGTGCCGATCGAGGTTTATCACCCGGAGGGCATTGAAGACGTTGAGCCGAGTTTAACGGTTGATTTGTTCAACGTATCTGGGATATTACCGAGAACCGAAGCTGCTGAAGCACCGCCACCGCTGCAATCCAGTGAGTGGTATGAACGCTTTGATGATGTGGGCATCCGTCAAGTCTTCCTGCATCTTCAGCAGCATGGTTCGATTACGGAGGCGGAACTCACTCAGATGCTCGGCTCGGCTCGGCAAGTGCGTCGGTTCTCAATAGACTTTGAGACGCATCTCCAGAAAGTACCGTTCTCCGTCAAAATTGAAACGACTGCCAATGGAAAGCGGTATGTGAAACAAAATTCGGAGCAACGGTAAAAAAAAGATTATGGCAATCAGCGAACGTGATATTGAAATTATTTTTGAGCGGCTGCGATCGGGTGTAGTCCCAGAACGAGGGCTAGAAGCCTTTGCCGTCGGCATCGATCAGCAGCGCACTGAGATTCAACGGCAATTGCAACTGGCAGCCAGTGGGGAAGGAGCCTTTAAATTTCTGCGCGGTGGCTATGGCTGTGGCAAAACCTTTATGTCTCGGTTGGCGGTTCTTGATGCCCAGGCGCAAGGGTTTGCTACAAGCTTTGTTGTGGTGTCCGATAACGATCTGCATTTCTATAAATTCGATGACGTTTACCGTAAAGTTGTTCAAGAGTTGGGGACTAGTTCCTGCCCTAGAGGTGCGTTGAGCGACATCATCGATCGCTGGATCGCTCGCGTTGAAGATGCCCTGATTGCAGGAGGTGCGGATGAAAATAGTGATGATTTTGACAGTCAAGTGCAGCAGCGGATGGAAGCGGAACTGGCTTCGCTGACGGGTGGCAAAGCTCCAGAAGACATGGCACGGGTACTGCGGGCAATCTTTACCCTCAAGCAAAACGGTGAAATCGTGGAAGCGAGTGCCCTACTTTCCTGGCTGTCTGGCAGTGAAAACGTTGCGGCTAGCGCCAAAAAAGTGGCAGGCATCAAGGGCGATATTGGCAGTCGGGAAGCATTGGACTACTTGCAGGGCATTCTAGAAATCACTAAAGCCGCCGGGTATAAGGGACTGGTCATCGTCATTGATGAAGCAGAAACGATTTTGCGGATGCGTCACGATGTGCGGGGAAAATCGCTCAACGGTATTCGGCAGATTTGTGATGCCGCCGATCGCTACAAAGGGCTACTTTGGCTATTCACGGGAACACCAGAATTTTTCGATACCAATCGGGGCGTTGCAGGCTTACAACCCCTGCACGATCGCATCAAGTTTGAGCGAGTCGGCGGGTTTGCGAATCCGCGTCAACCCCAGCTTGAACTGAAACCCTTTGATGCGAGTCGCCTTAAGGAAGTCGCGCTTAAATTGCGGGGACTGTACCACCCAACCGCTGACCCGGCAAATCTGGTGCGTCGTATCACCCCCAACTTCATCGAAAAGTTGGTCGCCAGCGCAACGGCTGGGTTTAAGGGGGATGTGGGCGTAGTGCCCCGACAATTTCTGCGGCAGTTTGTCAACGCGCTCGATCTGGCAAACGAGTACGCAGAGTTTGATCCAATCAAAGACTTGGGCTTGAGTGATCTAAATTCTGAAGAGCAGCGGATTCAGCAGGGGCTACCGCCGTTTGACACTGAACCCGAAGACGTACAGGGCTATGCCCCAGTTGAGTTTTAGCCATGAATTCCACGTTTGCCCGGTTTCCATCTCGACTTCAAGATGCGATCGTCTCGCGCTTGGGTTGGTCGTCACTTCGCCCGGTGCAAGAGTTGGCGGGACAAGCGTTGCTCGACGGTCAGAATGCAGTCATCCTGGCACCGACAGCAGGTGGCAAAACCGAGGCATCCTTTTTTCCACTGCTGGCAAGGTTGATTCAGGCAGAGCCACAGGGAGTCGGGCTGATCTATATCGCGCCCATTAAGGCATTGTTGAACAACCAGGCAGAGCGATTGGGGCTGTATACCGAAATGGTTGGTTTGAGGCGGTTTCTCTGGCATGGCGACATCAAGGATGCTCAAAAACGGGCGTTTCTCCAGGAACCTGCTGCCGTTCTGATGACGACCCCGGAATCACTAGAGGTCATGCTGCTGTCTGCCAAAGTGCCGCATAAAAAGCTTTTTGGTGACCTGCGAGCAGTTGTGATTGATGAAGTCCATGCGTTGGCTGGAACCGATCGCGGCACTCACCTGATATCGGTCTTAGAGCGGCTGGCTCGGTTCACCCCAAATGATATTCAGCGCGTGGGGTTAAGTGCCACCATCGGCAACCCGACTGAGATCCTGCACTGGCTCCAGGGCACCTCAAACCGAGCAGGCTGCGTGGTTGATCCACCCAAATCACCGTCCCCCAAGGAGTTGCGTCTTCACCTCAAAGATACGCTGGGGGCGATCGCCACAGATGCCAGTCAACTGGCGCAAGGCAAGAAGAGTCTCTTCTTCTGTCAGAGTCGGGCGCTGGCAGAAGATCTTGCCGAGCGACTGCGGCACCGGGAAACGGATGTCTTTGTCCACCATAGTTCTGTCTCTTTGGAAGAGCGCACTGCCGCAGAAGCGAGGTTTCATCAAGGCACAAATGCCTGTATTGTTTGCACCTCTACGCTGGAACTAGGAATTGATGTTGGAGATTTAGACTTGGTGTTCCAGGCAAACGCCCCGTCTACGGTTTCTTCTTTCTTGCAACGATTAGGGCGGACTGGCAGACGCAGCGGACAGCGAGCGAATACAACTTTTTTCTGCGAGAACATTGAAACCGTGTTGGAGGCGATCGCCATCGTTGAACTGGCGCGATCGGGGTGGGTCGAATCTGTGCCGACTCAGAAGCGAGCCTGGGCGGTTCTAGTCCATCAGTTGCTTGCCTTGACGCTGCAATTTGGGGCAATTAGCCCTGAGCGGTGCTGGGAGCAGTTGTCGATCGTGCCTGATTTTGCTGGCATTACTTGGGACGAGTTTGAGTTTTTACTCAAACACATGCTTCAGACCGACTACCTATTTATGGCAGGAGGGTTGCTTTCCATGGGGGACAAAGCTGAACAGGTGTTTGGACGGAGAAACTTTATGGAACTCTATGCCGTGTTTAGCAGCCCGGTATTTTATCGAGTCAAAACAGAAGTTGGGTATGAGATTGGGGCACTGGAGCAGTCGTTTGTCGATACGCTGGTGTCCGAGATCAGCGCTTTCCTACTGGGGGGGCGAGCCTGGATGGTGGTTCAGGTCAATCATGAGGAACGAACGATTCGTGTCGTTCCGGCTCCGCGTGGAAAAAAGCCAAGTTGGGGTGGGTTTGCTCCGCAACTGTTAGGGTTTGAAATTTGTCAGAAAATTGCTGAAATTTTGAAAACGTCGGCTCCTATCCCTTACATTGATGAATTGACGCAGGCTGCATTGAGCGAGTGCCGCGCTGATCTTGGGCAACTCCTGACGCAGGCTCAACTCAATATTCGGATGGATAATGAACAGGCAACGTGGTGGACGTTTGCAGGTGGCAGCATTAATAATACGCTCAAATATGGGCTGCAATTTCAGCATGATTGGAAGATTGTGGCAGACAATTTTAAGCTCAAAATTGTTGGAGACAGCTTGGGGCGATCGTCTTTGAATTTGGCAATTGAGAAAATTCAAAGCAAGTCATTCTGGGATAGTCCTTCAACCCAACAGTTTATTTGGTCACAGTTGCCTCAATATCGTTTGAGTAAGTTTCAAAAGGCTTTACCGGAAGCTTACTCGCTTGAGATCATTAGCGACTATCTACTGAGCATTCCGAGAACGGTTGTGCTTTTGCAAACACTGAGTTCGGCTGAATCGAGGTGAAGCAGGCGTTGCTGAACAGAAATATGCATTGTCAAAATCTGCCCTCACTCTCACCCTCTCCCAACGGGCGAGGGAACTCGATTCTAGCTCCCTTCTCCAAACTTAAGGTAGTGCAGTAGCAAGCGAATCGAGTGCTTCAGCATCTCCACGGACTTGGAATAGCACAACGTCTTACGATGTAATCGAGCGAGGTAGTGCCGCAGTCGAGTCTTTTCTCCCTCAACGCGGGTCATTGTCATCTGACACCTCTAGCAGCGGCACCAACGCTGTCGCGATCGGGAGGGTGCGCGTCGCCAGTTTCCCTTTCGTCGCAGCCTTCCGCAAGATCAGGCGGGGGTGAGGACTTTAGCTTGACCGTGGCGATCGCTCTTCATCTGTACTAGCCCATTAGTACAACCAGCATACACCGGGAAATGGCAGTTTTCCGGTGTATGAGGTTCAAAGCACTGCTATGGCGTTAACTTACCGTAAAGGGGAGGAAAACAAAGCTGCTTCTTGCTCCAAACAGGTGCTTGTTGCGAGTGTAGCCAGGGGCAAGGAGGACGGCTTAGAGAAACCTTTTGGGCTACTCTCAAACCCCCGACGGAGCAATTTTATTTTTCATACGGTTTTAATACCTTTCAATCAGGCTTGTTTTAGAGGATGTTTTAAAGGTCCAGATGCGTGTAGCTCTGGCGACTGAAGTCGCGGCTACACGCACAAAACCTGCCTACGCAGGTTCCAAAACCCTCGTGCTGAGGTAGTCCGCGCAGGCGGACTTTGTTGATGTAGTCGCGGTTTTAACCGCCAGACACTTTTCAAACAGCCTCTTAAAGCTAACCAACTTCCACTTCAACGTTTGAGACACACCAGGAGTTAAACATGACAAAGCTAGAACAAGTTCGCGGCGGCAATAATCAAAAAGGCAAAAGCTTTTTGGATGACATTCTAGTAGGGGATGCTAGTAATAATGTTTTGAATGGAGGAAAGGGGAATGACGTAATCTTGGGAAATGCTGGCGACGATATCATCTTTGGCGGACAAGGAATCGATGTTCTGCTCGGCGGACAAGGAGACGATAAACTGTTTGGTGAAAGGGGCGATGACTTTCTCTTCGGTGATGAAGGCAACGATCAATTAGATGGCGGCAAAGGAAGCGATTTTCTCTATGGAGGATTGGGTAACGATATTCTTTTAGGAGGTGATGGCGCGGATGTGCTGGTTGGCGGAACTGGTGGAACAGACACACTAACGGGTGGCAAAGGTGCAGATGCATTTGTCTTTAACGGAGACGTTTTTGCGGATGCTACTCCAGTCCTAGCGGGAGCTACTGGCATTCGCTTTGTGAATCAGCCTGACATTATTACCGATTATGAGTTCGGTCGTGATCAGTTTGTTTTTGACAGTAGCGACTTGAACATTACTAACTTTACCTTCCAGAAGGGCGTTACTGCTCAAATTGCAGCCAATGGCAACTTTATCGTCCAACTTGATCCCTTTGTGAATGCAGCAACGGCGGCACGAGCGATCGCAGATAACGCTGCCATTACAGCGAAAGAAGGTGCATTCGTTTACTTCAACACCACGTTGGGTATTAGCCGTCTAGTCTACTCGCAAGACCTTGCGAATGGGGGTGATATTAGTATTTTGGCTAACCTGACCAATCAGGCTGGACAAACGGGTATTGCCAACTTGAACAACTTCACTGCCAGTGATTTTAGCCTAGTCTAATATCTCTTAAAAGAGGGCTGGGGGTAGTGCTATCACTGCCCCTTTTATCATATCTACTCATAGTAATGATAGCGGTGTATGGTAAGCGAAGGAGACTCAACGATGACTAAAACCATCCAACAAATTGTTCTGCTTTTAATTTTTCTAATCGTGGTTTCAGTTGTCGCGATCGGTGCAGCAATAGCGCAGGATTCTAATCATATAGCATCATCAACTGCAACCGCTCAGATGGCGAATCAGTTCCAGCAGCAGCAGGTTATTGGTGCAGAAAATGCAAATGCGATTGCAGCTCAAACTCCGCCGCAAAGTCCATCCAAAATCAACATCAACCCAGAGACAGGTGTTCCCAAGGGCGCGATTTTACTTACCGTTTTTCTGAAGCATGACCAATCGAAAACGTTAGAAAAAATTCTCAATGAACTGAAGCAATCTGGCTATTGGAAAGCCTTTCCACCAGAAGGGGTTGACGTTGTTTCCTGGTATGTGATGATGGGCATTGGACAGGTTGTCACGTTAGCTGTACCGCCAGAGCGGTTACGTGCTGTGAACACGGCACTGGAACGTACTGCCTGGAGCGCGTATCGGACTGAATTTTATGCCACCTACGATTTTGCACCCATTGCAAAAAAGTCACGAGAACAGGCATTGAAAGGCTCTTAATGGCAATCATGTTGCAATAGGTAGAAGGAGCGTGACAACGGTTCCTTGTCCCAGTTCACTATTAATTTGCATACTGCCGCCTTGCAGTTGGCAAACATGTTGAGCGATCGCCAATCCTAAGCCCAATCCACCTCTGGGTCGGGCGTTATCACCCCGATAGAAGCGCTCTGTGAGGCGTTGTAGCGCGTTTGCCTCAATACCTTTGCCCTGGTCTTGAATTTGGAGGGGAATGTACTGCTGCTCCTCTGTTTCGACAGTCGGCAGCACTTTGAGGCAAATCACCTCACTTTCAGGCGCGTACTTAATGGCGTTGTCCAGTAAATTTAAAACCACTTGTCCGGTCAGTTCTGGATCAACCCACACGGCTGTTTTAGTCGAAGCCGCAGAAAGTTCCAGTTTCAACCCCGCTTGAGTGGCGGATGGCTGCATTCGACAGAGACATTCCTGAGCGATCGCCACGGCTGAAACAGCCTGGGGGTGCACCTGAAGCTGTCCCGCATCCGCCTTGGCGAGCCACAGCAATTGCTCCACCAGCCGAGTCAGGTAATCTGTTTCACGGCAGGCTCGTCGTAAATACAGTTGCGCTTTCTCTCCCGTCACGACACCATCCAAAATTGCCTCCAACTCAACTCGCAAAGTGGCTAAGGGCGTGCGTAAATCGTGAGAAACGTTAGCAACCAATTCACGACGAGCGGTTTCCTGTGCCTGAAGTGCCGTCAGAGTTTCGATTAATTTGGCTGCCATCTGATCCAGCAAATGACTTAATTGCGCCAGTTCATCATGTCCTTTAAGGGCAGAACGAGCCGTATAATCGCCTGCTTCCAGCCGTTGCGCCTGTTGGTGTAAGCTGCGTAGCGGTTGGGTTAAGGTGCGAGAGAGGAGCCATCCCGTCGCCGCAGCAACGGTTGTAGCGGCGATCGCCATACCCATTACCAAGCCCTGCACCTCTTCTGCAAACCGTTTGGGACGACGGAGCGGCATCGTAAGATAAACTGCGCCCACAATTCGATCGGCACTGCGGAGCGGCACTGTGCTGTAGAGCCACCAGCTATTTTTAGGATCGGTGGCATTCCACAAACGTCCTGCTTGCGGTGCGCCTGCCAGGGTTTTGAGAATTAAATCCTTGGGCAGTTCAACAGCATGACCTCGATTCACCGCCTGACTGGTTAAGCGAGTGGTGGCAGCCATGTTGAAAATTGTGACCTGCGATCGTGCCTGTTCGCTCATTAAATCGGTGAGTTGACGCATCGTGTCTGGACTTTCCCAGTGAGTGGGAATTTGCATTGCAAGGGCATCTGCCTGTCGCCTCAACGTGACTTCCGCCTCTTTGACAAAGAACTTTTCTAGCGCGGCTCCTAAGATTAACGAGAAGCCACCCAGACTACCCAGGGTGACGAGCAACAGCGTGAGTGTGAGTCGGCTAGAAACGCTTCTTAATTTCATCCTTCATGCCCTCGAAAGCGGTAGCCAACGCCCCATACGGTTTGAATATATTCTGGGCGAGAGGAGTCTAGTTCAATCTTTTCTCGCAACTTGCGAATATACACGTCAACCACGCGGGTGTCGCCTGCAAAGTCAAGCCCCCAGACGTGTTCTAGCAGTTGCTCGCGTGTATAGGCTCGTCCGGGACGATCGGCAAGTTGTGCCAGCAAATCAAACTCTTTGCCGCGTAAATCGAGCCATTCTCCATTGAGAAAAGCATGACGCTGATTCAGGTCGATCGCAATGCCCTGCGTTTGTCTCACCTCGCGGTAGCCTGGGCTATATGCCCGTCGCATGAGTGCGTTGACCCGTGCAACCAACTCTTTGGCACTAAACGGTTTGATTAAGTAATCATCGGCTCCGATCGCTAACCCCTGCACGCGATCGCACTCCTCTACGCGTGCCGTCAACATCAAAATTGGCACAAAGTAGCCCAGTGCCCGGACTTCTTGACAGACCTGAAAGCCACTAATATCCGGCAACATGAGATCTAAGACAACCAAATCGGGGCGAAAGCATTGGATCTGTGCCACGCCCTCAGTGCCGTTGCTAGCGGTTAAACACACCAAGCCATCACGCTCAATGTAAAGCTGCACAGTCTCACGTAAACTGATGTCGTCTTCGATGAGCAAGACCGTAGTAGTGGCAGGCATGGGAGTTAACTTCTAAGCTTGATCAGTTCAATAGATAGCCAGTGGGATTGCTCATCGTTTGACAAAAAATGACTGACAAGCATACTCCGTGAAAGGGGTACTTACTTTGGCATTGAATCGTTAAACAGGGCGAAAAACAGAAAGAGATCCACGAATCTTTAGCGCCAATCCTCTTTTATTGATGTTGCGTTGGTGGTTGAGGTATGGGCGATCGAGCGATCGAAGCCCCAGTTGAGAACTGCACCAGCGCAAGCATGGTTGCCGCTAAGCCGACAAACACGCCGCACGGGATCATCACACCCAATAATCTAGACATCTGTTCAAGTCTCCTTTGTCTGGTCATCTCCTGAACATTCACTAAAGGTATTAAAAATCTATGAATTTGCAAAGTGTAAAAAATAAAAGATTCACGCTGTTGAGCGTTTTAGAAGATCTAGGCTGTGTTTTAAAACCCTTGACCCTCCCCAACCCTCCTTAAAAAGGAGGGAGCCGAACTATTCAAAGTCCCCCTTTTTAAGGGGGATTTAGGGGGATCACCAAGAGTCAAAGTAACGACCCGAAGGTTTTAAAACACGCCCTAGTTTCTCATTCACAAATTTTTAATACCTTTCTATAAAGGTGAGAGGCAAGTCCTTTTAGGAGGTCAGCCTTATGGATGCGGCAAAGACTACAGAAAGACCCAAGCGGCAAAACGCGGCATTCAAGCATTTGATGCTTCTGCACTGGATTATGGCAGCGTTCATTCTTACGCTATATTTTACAGGTGTTTTCGTTGCACGTCCGTTACAGGCTCCTCTCTGGCTGATGTCTTTTTGCCATCAGTCGTTAGGAATGCTCTTTTTGCTGCTGCTCATTGTCAGAATTTTCTTACTGCTGCGAGTTGTTGGACATAAATATACACGGCGATCGCCGAACGTTACGTCCAACTGGTTACAAACCATCATGCTACACAGCAGCCTCTATTTCTTTATGCTGGTAGCGCCTATCAGCGGCTTTTTTTTGCGAAATTTTATTGGCTTAGGCACCACGCTTTTTGGTCTTCCCGTACCATCTCTTTTTGCTGCAAATAATACCTGGGTTGCACTGGCTAGAAGCTCACATTTCTGGTCATCCTATCTCTTTTTAGCCTTTATTGTTTTACACGCTCTGGCGCACTGGAAAGTCATTCGTATGACGGTGAGAAAGCGCTTTGTCACACGCTAAATGCTTTCAAAAATATGGTCACTTACCGTCTTAAATGATGCAAGTAGCAACAATGACTATGATCGCCAGTGTGCAATCGAGTGAAACGGCACTGAATAAACTACGCCAAAACACGCTTACAGCCGATGAACTACTCAATCTGCTCAAGCAGTACAACCTGATGCCACTGTTGCTGCGGGAATTGTTGATTGATGACGCGATCGCGTCCATCACCCTTTCTCATCAAGACTACCTCGATGCCTGTGCCCAGTTTTATCAACAGCAGCACCTCACTACGGATGTTGACCGACAAACCTGGTTAGAAGCGCATCAATTATCGTCACCACAACTCGATCGCCTGATTACCCGCAGCCTTCGACTAACCAAATTTAAACAAGCAAGGTGGGGACATAAACTGGCATCCTACTTTCTCCAGCGCAAAACCCAACTCGATCGCGTCATTTACTCGTTGCTGCGAGTCAAAGAGGTCAGTGTCGCTCAGGAATTGTTCTTTCGCATCCAGGAGGGCGAACGAACCTTTGCTGCATTAGCACGGCAATACTCTCAAGGCGCTGAAGCCAGAACAGGTGGGTTGATTGGACCTATGGAACTCAGCAAACCTCACCCCGTTTTAGCAAAAATGTTGGCAGTCAGCCAGGCGGGTCAACTCTTGCCTCCTACTCGTCTCAATGGCTGGGTTGTCATTGTGCGGCTAGAGCAGTTGTTAGAGGCTCAAATGGATGAGGCAATGCAGGAACGGCTGTTAACAGAACTGTTTGAGCAATGGGTACAGGAACAAATAGAGCCGTAAATGAGCGTTGTGCCCTCACCCTAGGGCGTGTTTTAAAACCCCCAGAAGCCCCCAACCCCCAATTCTGGGGGCTTCCAACCATCTTCAAAGTCCCCCAAAGTTGGGGGATTAGGGGGCAGAAGCTTACAGCAACAAAGCGATTGAAAGTTTTAAAACACTGCCTAGCCCTCTCCCTAGGGGCGAGGGGACATGTCCGGCTCCCTTCTCCCCTAGGAGAAGGGTTGGGGATGAGGGCAAATTATTCCTGTACGCAGCAACACCCGTTCTTTGATCAGTCAACCTCGATCGCAATTCTTCAATTTTTTGTCCCATGACTTACACGATCGCCACCTGTCAATTAACCGAGTTTCTCGCTGCTCTACCACCCTTTGATCAGCTTTCCGCCAATAGCTTTGACACATTGTTGAAACAGGCAAAACCGCTGCGCTATCGGATGGGGCAATTGATCATCACGCGTGAAAAAATGCCTGCTCAGGTGGCGATTTTATATGACGGTCAAGTTCGATCGCTCGGCTATGAATCTGATGTTCCGCTGCCCGTTACGCTGGAGCGGCTGCAACCTGGTGCCATCATCGGCTGGGCTGGTTTGGTGCGTGGCGTTGCCTGCGAAACCGCGATCGCGTCCACTGAAACAATTTGTCTGACGCTGGCTGCATCAGACTTCCTGCAACTCCTGCAAACAGAACCCGCGATCGCGTCCCACTTCCACACGCAGCCTGCCCTGATTGAACTCTTTGATCTCCTGAACACATATTTCCAACATCGCGCCGATCGCCGCCTCATTCTAGAAGCTGCTGGAACCAGCAACCTGAAGGACTTCGCTCAAACGCTTCTCCCTCACGCAATGGTTTATCGCAAACGTGCAAGCCCTGATTATGTCTGGTTGAACAGCAGTCCCTCTAATCGATTTGCTGTGGGCGATCGCATCCAAACCGCTGATCTGGATCATGCTGCCGATCGCCTCATCGGCTTACCCGTTCACCTGCTACTGCCCCCATCACATGTGAATCATGGAACATTGAATGGTAATGGATTATCAAATGTTAATCAGACGTTGCCTTTCATAGGAGATTCTGACCTGCCCGATATTCCCTACGCGTCGGCTGAGTTGATGGATCGAGAAGAACCGCTGCCATCCGCTCCATCGCACTATGCCTACGTCCGGGGCAGTGGCACTGTAAATGCCGTCCTTGCCTGTTTTCAGATGCTGAGTCAACACTGGGGCTTTCCCTTCCGGCGCGAGGTTGTACAGCGCATTCTAGCCGAGCAGCACCAACGAATTGGTATACTCTCGCTGCGGCACTGTGGCAGTGTGGCAGAGTTGAGCGGCTTGCGATCGCAGTTGGTTAACGTACCCTCAACAGCGGTGCATCGGTTGCCGACTCCCGCGATCGTCCGTTGGCACGATAGTTTTGCTGTGCTGTATGACATCAGCGCCAAACAAGCAATTCTGGGTGTACCCGAAGCGGGCATTCTCCGTCGCCAGCCCGATGAGTTGATGCTCAATCAGCCCGCCCATGACCAAACGGAACCTGCCGAAACCCTGGAAGTTTTGCTGCTACAACCAACCCAGGACACGCCCAAACAAACCTTTGGTCTCGGTTGGTTTTTGCCGTCGCTGTACAAATATCGACGGGTCTTGATGGAAGTGTTCGTCGCGTCATTTTTTGTGCAGCTTTTTGGCTTGGCGAATCCTTTAATTACTCAAGTGATTATTGACAAGGTGCTGGTGCAGAACAGCCCCGATACATTGCAGATCTTGGGCATTTTTCTCATCGTGCTGGCACTGTTTGAGGCAGTCCTCACCAGTCTTCGCACGTATCTCTTTGCCGACACAACCAATCGCATTGATCTGGCATTGGGTGGTGAGATTATCGATCACTTATTACGGCTGCCGCTGCGGTATTTTGAGCGGCGACCCGTTGGTGAATTAGCCACTCGTGTGGGGGAGCTAGAAAATATCCGGCAGTTTCTCACAGGAACGGCGCTTACGGTCGTGCTGGACGCTGTGTTCTCCGTGCTTTACATCGTGGTGATGTTTCTCTACAGTTGGCTTCTGGCGCTGGTGGCACTGGCAACGTTACCGCTGTTTGCCGCATTGACCGCGCTCACGTCACCGATCGTCCGCCGTCAACTGCGTACCAAAGCCGAACGCAATGCCGAAACACAATCGTTGTTAGTTGAAGTGCTGTCGGGCATTCAAACGGTGAAGGCTCAGAATCTGGAGTTGCGATCGCGCTGGCAATGGCAAGAACGTTACGCCAAATATGTCAGCGCCAGTTTCAAAACGGTACGTACCTTTACGGCTGCCAGTGCCACCAGCACCTTTCTCAATCAACTTTCTGGGCTGTTGGTGCTGTGGGTGGGAGCACTATTGGTATTGCAGGGAAAATTGAGTCTGGGGCAACTGATTGCCTTTCGGATTATTGCAGGCTATGTCACCAGTCCCCTGCTGCGCTTGACTCAACTGTGGCAAAACTTTCAGGAAACTGCCCTGTCGCTAGAACGACTCAGCGATATTCTCGATTCGCCGATGGAAGCAGATGCGATCGATCTGCAAAACATCCCCATGCCCACGATTGAAGGCACGGTTCAATACGAACATGTTTCATTTCGGTTCAATCCTACAGGGGCGATGCAATTAATCAACATCCAATTAGAGTTTCTGGCAGGTACGTTTGTTGGCATTGTGGGGCAGAGTGGATCGGGTAAAAGTACTCTCATGAAACTTTTGCCGCGCCTTTACCCACTGGAATCTGGGCGTATTTTGATCGATGGCTATGACATCAACAAAGTCGAACTCTATTCGTTGCGGCGACAGATTGGCATTGTGCCCCAAGACACGCTGCTGTTTGAGGGCACGATTCAGGAAAACATGACGATGCACCATCCCAATGCCACCGCTGAAGAAATGATTGCTGCCGCTAAAACTGCCGTTGCACATGAATTCATCATGGCATTGCCACAGGGCTACAACACCAACGTAGGAGAGCGAGGCACAGCGCTATCAGGTGGGCAACGACAGCGACTGGCGATCGCCCGTACGCTTCTCCAAAAGCCGCGTCTGTTGATTTTAGACGAAGCCACCAGCGCCCTGGATTACGACACAGAGCGGCAGGTGTGTCTCAATCTTGCCGAGGCATTCAAGGGCTGCACGGTGTTCTTCATCACCCATCGGTTAACCACCATTCGCAATGCCGATCGCATTCTGCTGATGGATCACGGAACAGTCGTGGAGGAGGGCACTCATGCAGCATTGATGTCCCTGCGCGGACGCTACTACTGCCTTTATCAACAGCAAGATTCCCAATTGTAAGTCCAGTTCTAAGTAGGTAGGCATCATTAAACTGAAGACCCTCATCCCCCAACCCCCTTCTCCCAGAACGGGAGAAGGGGGCTAAGATCGGCTCCCCTCGCCCTACTTGGGAGAGGGGCTGGGGGTGAGGGCGAAACCTATGCCTTTCACATTTAATTCCACCTTGTTACTTCATGCTTAAGGAATGGTTCTAGTGATGCAACATCGACTCAGCAACACCCGCTCGATCGCCACCGTTGATCAAACCATCATGCTACAGCGATCGCCCGTTTTGTCACGCGCGATCGTGGCAGGCATCATCGGTGTCACCAGCTTCAGCCTCTTGTGGGCAAGTGTGGCACAGCTTGAAGAAGCGATTCCCGCTACAGGTAAGCTAGCGCCACAGGGCACCGTTCAGGAGATCAAAGCACCGCTGAATGGCGTGGTTAAACACATTTATGTGCGAGAAGGTCAGCGGGTGAAACAGGGAGACATTCTATTAACGCTGGATTCCACCACGTCTCAAGCACAACTTACATCGCTCCAAACCATCCAGGCAGCGCTGAAACAAGAAAATGCCTTCTACCGTGCCGTTTTGCAAAATGCTGGGACTCCCGCTGCAAGAACCCTCAACCTGACACCCGAAGTGGCTGCCCTCACTCAAAATCGATCGACATTAATAGCTGAGAATCAACTCTATCGCGCCCAAGTTGGTGCTACTAATGGCGTTGGTTTGAATGTAGAACAGTCCTTGAGGCTGCGATCGCACCAGGCTGAAGTATCGTCTCGCCATGCAACTGCCGCCCTGGAAGTAGCACAACTCAAGCAACAACTCGCTCAAAACCGGGTGCAATTAGCCAGCGCCCAAGATCTGTTAGCAGTCAATCAAACCATTTACAAAGATTTAGAGCCTGTGACGCAAGAAGGTGGACTTTCGCGCCTGCAATTCTTGAAACAGCAGCAAGAGGTTCGCACTCGTCAGGGAGACGTTGATGAACTGATTCAAGAACAACAGCGGTTGCAACTGGCGATCGAGCAGGGACAGCAAAAATTCAACAACGCAGTAGCGGTATCGTCGCAGGATGTCCTGACCAAACTTGCTGACAATGAAAAACAGCTTGCGGTGATTGACAGTCAGTTAAATAAAACCATTGTGGAGAATGAAAAGCGGCTGGCTGAAATTGGTAGTCAACTCAGTGAAACGCAAGGCAAACTGAACGATCAAGCACTCCGCGCTCCCGTGGATGGCACGGTGTTTGATCTCAAAGCGTCCAGTCCTGGCTTTGTGGCAAACTCCACCGAACCAATCTTGAAAGTGGTTCCGAACAACAGCCTCATTGTGGATGTGTTGATTACCAACAAAGATATTGGGTTTGTGAAAGAAGGAATGCCCGTTGATATTCGGGTGGACACCTTCCCCTTTAGTGAATTTGGGGATGTCAAAGGCAAGCTGCTCTCCATTGGATCGGATGCTCTACCCCCGACCCAACTGCGTCCGTCTTATAGCTTCCCTGCTAAAGTGCAACTCGATCGACAAGCGCTCACAGTCAACGGACGCGAGTTACCCCTGCAATCAGGGATGTCAGTCAGCGTCAACATCAAAGTGCGCGATCGTTCCATCATGAGCCTCTTCACCGATGGGTTTGTGAAGGGCTTGGAGAGCCTCAAATTTGTTCGCTAAGGACTGTTGCTTAGAGATTCCAGGCATAAGGTTCTAAAAGTGCAAGATAGGCTGAAAAACCTTGTCCAGATCGAGTTTTAGAGCATCGATCGCAGTGCGGCTCAGCATCAGGACTTCTGCCTCAGGGGAGCAGGAGTGCCAAATTGTTTAGAGGCTGTTTGAAAAGCGTCTGGCGGTTAAAACCGCGACTACGTAAACAAAGTCCGCCGACACGGACTACCGAAACGCGAGGGCTTTATCACCTGCGACGGCAGGTTTTGTCCGTGTAGCCGCGACTTCAGTCGCCAAGGCTACAAGTATACGGACTTTTAAAACGTCCTCTTAGGCTCGATGCGACATCGAGATGGTCGTCGCCTAATTGCTGTTCGCGGATCGCTAGTGATCGCACATAAAGCGGTTCGGCTTCCTTATAACGCCCTTGCTCTTTGTAGAGAAATGCTTTCCAATGTAAACAGGTTGCAATATTCAGCGCTTGCTCTGGTCTTGTGAGCAGTTCAATCACGGCTTGCAGATGGGCAATCATCACCGTTGATTCTCTAATCAGTGATCGCTCCGGCTTCTTCTGAACTCTTTCTGCTTCAGTCAGCACCACCTGGTAATCCGCTGCTGCTGCCGTAACGACTGCTGCCAGTCTTCCTCTGTCAATCCAGAGCGGTTGAATGACTGGTAGCGGCGCTCAATTTCATCGAGGTACCACTGGAGGAACTCGGCGATCGCGTGGTAATCCATCCCGGCACCAATATGACGAATGCTTTTCCACTCATGGTTGTCCGCGTGCGGATCCAGCAGAATCACCTGATGCCCTGCACGCACTTTCTGCATCACCAGGTAACGCGCCGTCCAGGATTTCCCGGACCCCATGCCACCAAACAACAGCCCTGGATATTCCAGGAAGTTTTGCAGATACGCTGTGGTGTCAGCGGTCGGAGCAGACGCACGCGTAACAGGCATCGCTGATGCCTCAGGTGCAGCGGTTGCTGCCATGGGCTGCGGGGGAGCCTGCGGCGGCGGCGACGCTGGCACGTCTTGATAATCGGCATCCTGGACATCTGACAGATACGGTGCCATCTGGGGATAAAGCCGTTCGGCGGACTGTAACTGAGCCACCTGTTGATAGCCTGCCAGTTCAGCGTGATGGGCGATCGCCCCAATCCAGTAGAACGGCAGCAGCGCCGTCAGCCAACGGGCGAGCAAGGTGACGGTAATACCTAGGGAAAACAGCCCCGTGAAGCGGCTGATACCTTCCAGAGCGTAATCAATGCGATCCGGTTCGGGTGCGTCCTCAGGTTCATAATTGCTGCTAGAGAGGGGCAGCATCAGGGGTGAATCGTAGGGAGCAAACATGGTTCACCTCATACCCGAAAGAAGTCTTTGACACCGTGCCAGAAGTCTTTTCCAGGCTTGCCAGCGGTGCCATAGGTCAGCAGCTCTTTACGAGTCTCGGCTTGTCTTCTCAATGCCTTCTGCACTTGCACCTGCCGCTGCGCTTGGGGCACCCTCTCACCGATCGCTTTGGCGCGGTTTTGATGCCGCAGGTGAATCAGTTTGATGGCGCTCTGGAAGTCCAGACGGTTCAGGTCATACTCGGAGCGGTATTCGGCTTCCAGCTTCTGCATCCCGTGTCCGGCTTTCTGATTCAGCAGTTGCAGATGCTTGTCGTAGCCTTTGGAAAGCAGCCATGCATCCAAGAGGCTTTTGTCAATTTGCTTGGAGCCTTTTTCGACTTGCTTCAGCACGCGCTGGACAAACTGCTCGTACTCGACTTGCCCTTCAATCAGCGTGGTGAAGTGCTTTTCGAGGATGGGCAGAATCTCCTTCAGACGAGTCATGGCGGTGGCGCGATCGGCAAACAAGGCGAGTTCCCGATCGTCCATTTGTGGTAGTCGCGCCAGGTCGATGCCGAAGTAGCGGGTGGCGCGTTCGGTCAGGGCACCGACATGGGGTAGGACATGGGATTGGATGCCCCGGTGAGCGGATCTGGAGCTACGGTCAAATCGGACTTGTACTCATTGCAGGAGCGACAAGCCAGACAAACATTTTCAAAGGAAGTGTTTCCGCCTTTGGACTGGGGATGGATATGGTCCAAAGCTTATCGGCAGACCGCTATTGCCAAGTTAATCGCTCACGCGGGAAGCCGTATGGCTCAGCTTTCAACGATCGCCTCAAAACCACCGAAGATCATGCGCTTGCCGTCAAAGGGCATCCCCTCGGGTGGTTGCATTCGCGGATCAGCCATCACTTTCTGATTCCCCTGATCACGCGCTTCACGGGACGACCAAATAATCCAGGCGAAAACCACGGTTTCATGCTCCTCACATTTCACCGCCATGGGGAAAGAGGTCAGCTTGCCGTCAGGCACATCATCACCCCAACATTCAACCACTTCAAGCGCACCGTATTCCTTGAACACCACGGCTGCATCCTCAGCTATTTTTTGATACGCTGCACGATTGGCAGTGGGCACTGCTAGCACAAATCCATCGACATAAGTCATGATCATTCTCCTTGCCTAAATTGACGATTAATACCCGATGTGCGACTTTCTTGAAACACCTGCAAAGACTCCCCTCACCCTAGCCCTCTCCCAGCGGGAGAGGGAACTGGAAATCTCTGAAAGCCCCTCTCCTGCGGGAGAGGGGTTTGGGGTGAGGGCGATTAGTTGCACATTGCGTGATTAATTGATTTTTCCAAGCTCAGATATCGGGGCTTGAGTGTCTGCAACATCGCTTTCATTCTAGAAGTCAATGGGCGATGCCGAAGGCACGCGTTGCGATCGCCTGCTTGATCTCACGAATTCTGTAACTGCTCAGCCGCCGCTTGAACACGAGCTTCTTGCGCTCTCAGTTCCGGTGTAAATTCTTCACCAAAATCATCTGCTGTAAAAACAGGACGGATTTCAATCTCGGAGTCTCCGGGCATCGGGTTGGGGCAGCGTTTCACCCAGGCGATCGCCTCTTCCATCGATTCCACTTGCCAGATCCAGAAGCCTGCAATCAATTCTTTGGTTTCTGTAAAGGGTCCATCAGTGACACTGCGATTGGTGCCGGAAAACATCACCCGCACCCCTTTGGAACTGGGATGCAGTCCTTCACCTGCGAGCATAATCCCTGCGTTGACCAAGTCTTCATTGTATTGTCCCATTTCGGTCAGAAGTTGTTCGCTGGGCATGATACCCGCTTCGGAGTCTGGGGTGGCTTTGATCATAACTATGACTTTCATTGTGAGATCTCCTGTTGGTTGGTTGTGAGTTGGACTGCTGTTGGTTGACACCTCTGTTGCTAGGCAGCCGTGGCTCGTTTGAGTTCATTAATGTCAATCTTCTGCATTTGCAGCATGGCGGTCATGGCTTTTTGCGATTTTTCTGCGTCGGTGTCACTGAGCAACTCGACCAAAATCCGAGGGACAATTTGCCATGAAACCCTGTATTTGTCCTTGAGCCAGCCGCACTGCTGTGCCGTGTCATCGCCGCCTGCTGAGAGCTTTTCCCAGTAATAATCCACGTCCTTCTGGGTGTCGCAATTGACTTGGAACGAAATCGCTTCGTTGAATTTGAAAACTGGACCACCGTTGAGGGCGGTAAAGGTCTGCCCATCTAGCTCAAAGGCGACGACCATCACCGTTCCTGCCGGTTTGCCGTGAGCCTCATACCCAGCTTCACCATACCGAGTTATGTTGACGATCTTTGAATTGCTAAAAATCGCCGTATAAAACTCAGCGGCTGCTTTGGCTTGATCATCAAACCACAAAGAGGTGATCGTTTGAATGGTTGGCATGGTGTTTCTCCTAATGGTTCTAATTGCGGATGAGAACGACTAACCTTGGGCGATCGCGCTCTCGTCCATGAAAAAGATTTCCCAAATGTGACCATCTAAATCTTGAAAGCCGTGTTGGTACATAAAGCCGAGGTCTTGCGGTTCTTTGTAAGTCGTACCGCCAGCCGCGATCGCCTTTGCCACGATCGCATCAACTTCTTCCCGACTCTCAAACGATAAAGCGACCAGTACTTCTGCACTTTTAGTGGTGTCGCAGATTTCTTTGGGAGTAAAGGTCTTGAAATACTGTTCAACCAGTAGCATGACAAAGATAGTCTCATCCACAATCATGCAAGTAGCATTCTCGTCAGTAAATTGGGGATTGAATGTAAAGCCGAGTTGAGTAAAGAACTCGATCGATTTATTGAGGTCTTTTACTGGTAAATTGACAAAGATTTGGCGCGTCATAGTTCCTCCTTTTCAAGCGTCATTATCGGGTGAAGGTATGAGTGAAAGGCGCTCATGTTCGAGGTCAGGGGTTCCACAAATGGAACCCTGTGGAACAAACTGAATACTTAAGCAGGTAGATCGCAGTTAATCATCCACGGAGTGCCGAATCGATCGACAACCATGCCAAAACGGGCAGCCCAGAAGGTTGCTTGAAGTGGCATCTGCACCGTTCCGTTTTCTGCCAAAGCGTTAAAAATCCGTTCGGCTTCTCCTGGATCGGTAAATACGAGCGACACTGAGAAACCCTGTGGTTTTTCAAAGTAATTAGGCGGGGCATCGGAACCCATTAGTACTGTATCGCCCACAGTTAGCGAGACATGCATGATTTTATCAAGCTTTTCAGGGGGCGTTTGCTCCGCCATGGGCGAATCTCCGTAGGTCATCATTGAGTCGATTTTTCCGCCCAGGCACTGCTCATAAAACTTAAACGCAGCTTCGCATTCATCGTTGAAAGAGAGATATGGATTTAATTTCATAAGGGACTCCTTTTGGGTTGATGGTTGTAGGTTGTGTTCAGGAACTAAAAATCCGTGTCGCTCACATACGTGCCAATTGCCCTCGCAACAGCCGATTAGCCATTGATACTGGCAAGAGCCTCAGCAATACGGAGTGGCGCACTCGATCGAGCATACATCCGCTCCATATATTGGAGGAGATGAGGACAACCTTCGAGCAACTGAATCTCGTTAGCCCAGTCAAGCGTATAGGCACAAACGAAATCGGCGATCGTTACCGTGTTGCCAACAATGAACTGGCACCCCTGCATATGCTCCTCCATCACCGCTGCCATATCTATGAAATCTTGGCGAGCCAGGGAGACCTCGGCAGGAAGGCGCAAATGTTGTGGATACAGCATCGTGTGACGCGCGATGCGCCAGAGCGGTTGCTCTAGCTCCGTAGCCGTGAACAGCAGCCAACGATAGACTTGCGATCGCTGCTGGATGTCTGTGGGAATCAACCCTTTGTGGGGGTACTTTTCTGCCAGATAAAGTACAATCGCAACCGACTCAGTGAGAACAAGGTCGTCGTCAACGAGCACTGGGAGCTTGCCGCACGGATTCATCTTGAGGAATTCCGGGAGACGATGTTCACCCGCCGCGAGATTGACGGTCATCGACTCGAAATCTACGCCCAACTCCTGGAGTATCCATCGCGCCCGAATTGAGCGCGTAGGCGCGAATTCATAGAGCTTCATAGGCTTCTCCATTTTGATCTTATGCTAGTCTTGATATCTCAATGTTTCCGTTTTTACTCGATTGGAGCCGCCCTTACTCCATTGCTTGTGGAGGCATGTGAAGACCGATCGCATTTCCTTCAGTATCGACCATCAAAGCCATGAACCCGTATTGACCGATTGACATTTTGGGTGTGTGGATTTTCCCACCCGCGTTGACAACGCGCTCCGCTTCCACAGCGACTTCATTGCAATGGAAGTACGGTATCGTGCCACTGCCGCCAGATTTAACCCCGTCCATCTTGACCAATGCGCCAGACGCGCCTACTGCTTCCATCGTCATTGGAAACGCCCACATTTCTATTCCAGGACTTTCAGGACTTTCGAGCTTCTCCAGCTTCACCTCGAATACAGACTCGTAAAACCGTTTTGCACGATCCATGTCCTGTACGTAAATCTCGCACCAAACAATGGGATTGGGTTTCATACTGTAACTCCTGTTTGATTGTGTTGTGATAATGTCGGTTTGCGACCAAACGCTTGTTCTATCAAATAGTCGAATCAAGGTGCGTGAGATCGACACGTTGAACAAACTTTTTCTAGAAATCGAACGATTCTTTTTCTTGACCAAGATTTTGTTTGCGGGCGACGAGCCATGCTTCGCGTGAGACTACAGGATGTTGAGTCATCATCGATTCACTTCATGTTGTTTGTCGTTTTGGCAAGCCAGACAGTTCCACGATCGGACGAATTTCGACGGTGCCTTTGCGGGCAGATGGAAGACGTTCCGCGATCGCGATCGCCTCGTCGAGATCCTTTGCATCCACCAGAAAGTAACCGCCGAGTTGCTCGTAGGTTTCTGCGAAAGGACCATCGGTTAACAATCGTTTGCCATCCCGGACGCGCACGCTGGTTGCCGTTGCGATCGAATGTAAGGGCGATGAGTGGAGATACCGTCCCTCTGCTTGCAGTTGATCAGCCAGTTGAGTCGATTCTGCATAGCAATCCTCTCGTTCCTGGTCAGTCCATGCGGCTTCATCACTGTAAATCAATAGCATGTATTTCATGGGTTTCCTCCAGCGATTTCGTGCTGTTATCCAATAGTCGAACGGTAACGCCCCAGATCGACATCAGCCCAAAACTTTTTGGCGTTGTTGAATGCAAGTATGATTTTCCCTCATCCCCAGCCCTTCTCCCTAGGGAGAAGGGAGCTAGAATTCTTGTCCCCTCGCCCTTTGGGAGAGGGTTAGGGTGAGGGCGGATTTTGCGGTTCATACCTCGATTCAGCAACGCCCCCAAAACTTTTTTTCAGCCCAATTCTTGCAGCCGTTTTTCTAGAAATCGCCGCTCTGGTTCCTGCCGTGCGATCGCCAATGCGTGTTGATAGGAGACTCTCGCCTCATCCGTTCTGCCCAACCGTCGGCACAGATCTGCCCGTGCCGCATGAGCCAAATGATAATCCGCTAAATTCCCCTGTGCCAAAATAGTGTCGATCTGTTGTAATCCTGCCAATGCGCCATCTCGCATCGCCACTGCCACCGCTCGATTCAATTCAATCACCGGAGAAGGTTCCACTTGCACCAACAGATCGTATAAAGCCACAATTTGCGCCCAGTTCGTATCAGCCGCACTTGCCGCTTCCGCATGGACGGCGGCGATCGCGGCTTGAATCGTATACACTCCAATCGGTTGAGATAGCGCTTGTTCCACCAGCATTTTCCCTTCTGCGATTTGTGCTTGATTCCAGAGGGAACGATCCTGATCTTCTAAGAGGATCAAATCGCCATCTGGGGACGATCGCGCCCTCCGTCGAGACTCCTGCAACACCATCAGTGCCAGTAATCCCATCACTTCTGGGTCAGGCAATAGATCCAACAGTAAATGCCCTAAGCGAATGGCTTCTCCTGAAAGATCCGCCCGCGTCAAGGATGCACCCGATGAGGCAGAATAGCCTTCGTTGAACACCAGATAAATCACGGACAAAACGGCATCCAAGCGTTCAGGCAGAGCCGCGATCGCAGGCACTTCGTAGGGAATCCGCGCATCTCTAATCTTGGCTTTACCTCGAACGATGCGTTGGGCGATCGTCGTAGGTGCCGTCAGAAAGGCGCTGGCGATTTCCTCGGTTTTAAGTCCACAAATTTCTCGCAGGGTTAAGGCAACTTGGGTGCCTGGTGCCAGGGCGGGGTGGCAGCAGGTGAAGATTAAGCGGAGGCGATCGTCTGCTAATTCCGTATCTGCGATCGCATTCAGCGGATCAACGTCTCCATCCGATGGTTGAGCAAGCTTTGTGATGGACGTGTTGAAGCGAGTGCGACGGCGAAGGATATCGATGGCTTTGAATCGTCCTGTTGAGATTAACCAGGCGCGAGGATTGGCTGGGAGTCCTTGCCGCGTCCACTGTTCGACTGCTGCTGCAAATGCTTCGTGCAACGCTTCTTCAGCCAAATCGAAATCCCCCAGTAATCGAACTAGGGTGGCAAAGACGCACCGCGATTCAGTCCGGTAGAGGCGATCGACAACCTCACCAACCGATAGAGTCATGTGTTTATCCATAACTGGCATTGCCAATGGGCGATCGCATTCATCTTAATCGATGGAAAGCGCCAAGATGATAATGCCCTCATAGTTTTCTGGCAAAAATGTTTCAAAGTATTGCAAACGAAACGGTTCGCACTCATTCCGATCGCTTAGGAACGAAAATTCAATAAGGTTCAGGGCGATCGCTCCATTATGGACATCGCTTTTTTATGTGGATTCAACAGCCACAGCCATCTCAGCAAACAGTTTCGCCAACTCACAGGTCTGACACCCAAAGCCTACAGAGCGAATTAAACAACGTAGACTCATGCAGCGCTGGCTTCTCTAGCAATCAACAATAAGCCCCAGAGAATTAGTACGCTGCCCATGCCAAACCAAAGTGATGGTATTTCTTGTAAAGCTATCGATGCAAATAACACGGCAAACATTGGCTCTAGCAGCAAGATCGCAGTTGCCAATACAATTGGCAAACGCTGCACCGCCACTGTGTAACACCAAAACGGCAATACAGTGGACAAAATGCCTAATCCTAATAACACAAGGATCGCTCGTTCATCAATGCTGCTTCCGATTGATAGTTTGGAGAAGAAAATTTCACACAACAGAGATAAAATACTGCCCAGCAAACAGGTAAGAAAAACGACCTCGATCGACTTGGGAGCGATCTTTTGTTGGGTTAGCACGTTCAACCAAAAGACGTAGAGGGAAAGCAAACCAGCAGCACTTAATGCCAAAAGGTAGCCTGCGATCGTTTGCCAAGAGACAGTTTGATCAGTCGATAGCTGAGGAACCATGATCAGACAAACTCCAGCCGTAGCCAACAGCATTCCGAGACCCTCAGTTCGTTTAATGGGTAAGTGTACAAGATATTTGTAGGCAATGATAAATAAGGGGGAAGTTGTGAATAATAAGGTAACTTCTCCCACAGGTGCCATTTGAAATGCTGTTGTGCCCAAGACGTAACTCCCGATCGCTGGTAAACTCAACCCCCAAATCAACGGAGTGCGGAGGGAGCGAGTCAAATCATGTCGGACACTGGACGCTACAAAAAGGATTGGAAGCATCGTAGCAGTGGCAACTAAAAAACGACCTGCCAAGACTGCAAAGGGAGACCACCCTGGTAGCCAGCGGACAAATACCCCCACCATTCCCCAAGTCGCTGTGGCACACAGTGCTGCTATCAAACCTTGGCTGTTCAGTTTGGGTTGAGTCATCCAGATTTCGCAATTGATGCAAAGAACTCAACATATTCCATGGCTAATCAGTTCATTCGTTGAGAGTTGCTTTCAAAAGACATTTTACTTGCAAACGAATCAGTAAAACCAGTGCTTTCTTGATAAAATTCCAGAACATTACCTTCAGGATCACGGAAAAACGCCACCCGATATTCAGGTGGAGTGTCAATCAATGGCTTGCCTAGAAATTGAACTCTGTTGACCTGTAGCTGTTGACCTGTAGCTGTTGATAGTTGCGATTTTCAACCAATCGGGCGTGGATTGGGCAGACGCACCAAACCGCTGAACTGTTTGCCGGGATACCAGGGAGTTTGTGTCAGTTTGTTAAAACCAGGAATGCTTTCCATATGCTTCACCATCCGGGTACGCATGGCATTGTCGGGTAAAGCGCCTCTGAGTGCTCCCATATTTTCAGCAACGTGATCTGGGTTCGACGTAGCAGGGATGGCAGCGGTGACGGCTGGATGTGAAATCACATACTTGAGGAAAAACTGCGCCCAATTCTCGCAACCTATTTCGCGGGCAAAATCAGGCAGAGGTTGCCCATTGACCAGTTCAAACAGACGCGCTTTCTCAAACGGCATATTTGCTAAGACGGCAACTCCTCGTTCCGCAGCAGCAGGTAAGAGCCTTTCTTCTGCTTGGCGCTGAGCGATCGAGTAACGCACTTGCACAAAGTCTAAATTCCCGCGCCCAATCCATTGCTCGATCGCTCCAAAATAGAGCGGTTCATGATGCGTGATGCCCACATAGCGAATTTTGCCTTCTTGCTTCCATGCCCGCAACAGTGGCAGCATCACATCGACATTCACTAAACTATGCACTTGCATGGTATCAATGCGATCGCGCGACAACCGTTTCAACGACTGGTCAAACTGTCGTTGTGCCTGAGAGCGATCGCCGAGAAATTCTCCAGTTGCCCAAACCTTATTGGCGATGAATAAATTGGTTGTCATGCCGAGGACTTTCGCAAACTCGCCCACATTCACCTCTGACATACCATAGAGCGGGGAAACATCAATCATTCGCCCGCCTGCCTCCCAAAAGCGCTGCATCACTTCCCGCAGGTTGTTCCGTGGCTGATTGGACATCACATCAAAGGTCATGAATGTGCCTAAGCCGATCGCGGGCACTCGTTCGTTCGTGCGCGGAATCTCTTTTGTAATTAGCTTTGACGTTTGGTTTAGCGCGGGCAGTGATGCTTGTCCCTGCGCTGGCTCAGTTCCACACCCATTCAACATAGAGGGAATCACAGCACTAGCTGCACCCAATCCCATCAGTTGAAGTGCAGCTCGACGAGAGATGACTGGAGGGGAATCGTTTTGCATGGCATCACGTTGGGTACGAATCATGGCTATTCTCCTTTCTACGCTTCTTACTGACCATAAACACATCGTTGAATGTCTTGCTTAAACTGCCAACTGCCTGGTTCCACATTGAACAAAAAGAACTCGCAATAAGCGGGGTAGGATCGATTGAGCCTATCTGTTTCAGGCTTCGACCATACGTTAGATGATGAGTGCTTCAATAGTTGAATCTGGCTGTTGGGGCTGTTTGTGCCGATAGCTGGTTTATCTCCAGCAGTTACTGAGTCAGGTCGTTGCAAAGCCGCAGAAGAACGATCTGTTGGGGATGAATGAGTGGCGGTGTTGGCAATGGCTTGGGTAGAAATTACTACAGGAACCATTGCCACCGTCAACACAGTCGTCGCTAACGTGTGTTTCATTGCTGCTATAAATATACTCTAAGCTCTATGTTAGTAGCGGGTTAGAAGGTTGCTATTTCTGATTTGCTATGGCGTAATAACTGTAGGTTATTAGCAAGTCACTCTGATGGAACTTCGCCAACTCAAATATTTCATTACAGTGGCTGAATCACTACACTTTGGTCGAGCGGCGGAATCGCTGCACCTGAGCCAGCCAGCCCTGAGCAAACAAATTCAAGCGCTCGAAGAGAGTTTAGAAGTCCAACTGTTTGAACGAACGAAACATTGGGTGCGATTGACGATCGCCGGACAAAAATTTCTCGAAACTGCCCGCCGAATTTTGCGTGAAGTCGAAGAAGGTATCCAGGTCACAAGACAAGTGGCGGGTGGAGCAATGGGCAGGCTCCGGATCGGTTTCACTGAAGCAACCCTGTTTAGCCTTGCACCAGATATGGTCAGAACCTACCGAGAGCAATATCCACAGGTCGAATTGATTCTCACCAGCGGGGGAACGGAAACTCACGTTGAAGCGCTCCGTACTCACCAAATCGATGTCGGCTTTGTGTATCTTCCCATCCGCGAACCGTCTCTTTCAATTCACCCATTACTTGAAGAAGTCTACATTGCCGCCTTGCCCGCTTCCCATCGACTGGCGCGACAGAAAGAGATTATGCTTCAGTCTTTGGCAACCGAACCGCTCGTTTTTTACCCACGATCGCTCGCACCTGTCATGTACGCCGACTTCATCAAATGCTGTGAACAGGCTGGATTTGTGCCCAACGTGGTGCAGGAAGCAGAGCTTGCCCAAACTCGTTTAGGCTTGGCTGCGGCTGGCGTTGGTATTACCTTTGTGCTCTCTGATATGCAAAACCTGAGTGCAAAAGGCATCGTTTATCGATCTTTAATTGGAGCTTTTCCAACGTTAAAGTTGGCTCTAGCATGGCGACAGAACGAGACTTCACCCGTTGTTCACGAATGTATTAAGCTGCTCAAAACCATCAAATACTGCTCAGTAAGTAATTGATGCGCTCTCCTTGACGCAGATAGAAGCATTGAGTGAAGCATGGCTAGATTTTAAGACGATCGCTGACTTGGACCGTTGGCTACAAGAAAATCAATAGGTGCGATCGCTTGTTTTGCTGATCGCCCAGCAAAACAGATTCAAAAGACTTGACACTATTCATAACCAAACGCTCTCACGATCTATTGATCTAAACATTTCGTTCCTTAAACACTGCTTCCGCTAAAGCCATTGCCTGCTGCACTTTCACAAAACCAACATAGGGAATCATGTGCATGATCGCTTCAACAATCTCTTGACGAGAGGCTCCAACATTTAATGCCCCATTGACATGCACCTTGAGCGGCAGTTCTGAGGCAGTTGTATTCAATCCAGTCAATGCCGAGACGGTTGCCAGTTCACGGGTTTTGAGATCTAGATTGGGACGAGAAAATACATCGCCGTAAGAGAATTCCAGGATGTAGCGCCCAAGGTCGGGAGCAATCGCTTCAAAGCTTTTTACCACTGCCTCACCCGATGCTTTGCTGATTTGGTTGAGCGCTTCCAACCCTCGACGATACCGCGCTTCATTACTTTCTGCTTGCCGCCGACTTTCTAACTCTGGTTGCGGACTGGCAGCAGGCATTCCCCGTTGCTTTAGCGTTGCAAAAGTCTGTTGCGCGGCAGCTACAGCAGTCAATGTTTTGGGATACCCTGCGTAAACGGTCATGTGCAACACCAACTCTTTAATTTCGGTCTCCGTTGCACCCGATCGCAATGCTCCTTCAACGTGAGTTTCAAGGGAATGACTCTGATTTCCCAACACCGTTACCACTGCCAGAGTCGCAAACTCGCGGGATTTGAGGCTGAGTCCGCGCCGATTCCAGATTTCACCGTGAGCGAACTCAACCGTCAATCGTGCTAAATCTGGAGCAAGCTTGGCAAACCGAGTGGCGATCGTTTTGACCCGATCGCCTTCTGTTTGTCGCAAATTTTGCAGACCAAGTTGATAGCGATCGCCCTCTGGTCTTGCCGAAATAGGTTTGAACTCCAGCTTACGCTCTTGGAACACTTCTCGCGCGATCGTCATCCCATCTTGCGCGGCAGGAAAACCAGCATACACAACGGCATGGAGAATGGTTTCAACCACTTCTTGAGGTGTACAGCCCACATTCAACATCCCGTGAATGTGAAACTTCAAAGCAGGACGAACTGATCCAATCGCCGTTAATGCCGCCACAGTCACAATTTCTCGCTGTTTCAAATCAAGTCCGGGGCGTGACACAACATCACCAAAGCCATGTTCTACCAGCATTCGGGCTAAATCTGGTGAGAACGCTTCGAGTGGACGAATGGCGCGATCGTAGTTTTTACCGCCGACTCGTTTGAAAGCCTCAAGCCCGCGAGTGTAGCGATCTTTAGATTGAGCTTGCACTTTTCTGGTGAAAATTCCAGCTATCACGGTTGTGAAAGTGGCGATCGCTGACATGAAGAGCGATCGACGCATTCTGTGAGACGTTTTTTGCATGATTTCTACGCCTGTAAAACCTAAAATGATTCCAATTGCATGGCACTAAAATAAACTGGATTTAGATCCTCGACTTTTTGGAAAAGTCGGGGATCTGTGTAGTCGCGATCGTTTAAAACTCATCTACAAACCCGACATCATGCCACCATCGGCTAAGAGAGACGTACCCGTAATGTAAGGACAATCATTTGACGCGAGGAACAATGCCGCTTCAGCAATTTCCTCTGCGGTCGCAATCCGCTTCAGCGCATCCGCCAACTGTCGAGACGCTTCTACTTTCTCTGGATTTCCTCCCGTTGTTCGTTGAAACAGCGGTGTGTCGGTAATTCCGGGCGAAAGTACATTGACCCGGATTCCCTGCTGACCATAATCCAGAGCTGCCACCTGCGCCAACCCCAACAGCGCCCGTTTCGCCGAAGTATAAGCAGCAAAACCCGGTCGAGTGGCGATCGTATGTTGAGAGGCAGTAATCACAATATTGCCACCCCGCTTCAGCAGGTGCGGAATTTCGTATTTCATTGCCAGAAAAACACCCCGCAGATTGGTGTTTTGAGTTCGATCCCACTCTTCAACGGTAATCTCATGGAGCGGTTTTGTCAGCACGTCGCCAGCATTGTTAAACGCCACATCTAGCTGACCATATTTTTCGACGATGCGATCGACAAACGATTCAACTTCTTTGGGCTGTGTCACATCCGCCTTGATGTAAGTAGCATCGCCACTACGTTGCCGGATTTCCTGTTCCACCTCAGCCCCCAGGTTTTCTCTCCGTCCGCAGAAACCGACTTTAGCTCCTTCACGGGCAAAGGCGATCGCGGCGGCGCGACCAATGCCAGACGTTGCGCCAGTAATCACAACGACTTTTCCAGCGAAACGACCCTGCGCGATCGCGGGTTTGGGTGCAGGCTGTTGAGCATTAGCTTGACGGGTGAAGCCAACTGTAGCGGCTCCAGCAAGCCCAGCCAGCCCAGTTTGAATGACTTGCCGACGGCTAGATTGTCGATTTGTAGTATGTTTCATCATTAGTTTTTGGGTTGTAAAAACGACTCAAAATTCTGTGACGATCGTAAAAAATCTGTTGAAGGTTGATGGTGGACTTGCAAAACAAGCTTCGATAGCTTAAGTGTAGATTCGTGCTTGAACAAATAACAATAGCTTTTTCAGGCACTACTATCATGCTCAAAAAGCATTAATCACTATGAGTCGTTTACAAGATTTAGAAGTCTTTGTACAGGTTGTAAACAGCGGCAATTTTGCGAAGGCGGCGGTTGCCCTAGAAATCAATCCATCTGCAATCAGTCGCCGCATTAGTCAGCTTGAAGATCAGTTGGGTGTACGTTTATTTAATCGCACCACACGCAGCCTCAGCTTGACTGAAGTCGGAGAACGTTATTTCGATCGCTGCCTCAGAATTTTGGCAGATTTGGAGGAAGCCGATCGCGAGGCAAAACATCACAGCGAAGCACCACAGGGTAACCTTCACGTCAGTTGTTCGACTCTGTTTGCTCATCGTCATCTGCTAACGCGAATGCCTGAGTTTTTGACCCACTATCCACGCCTCAGCATTCAATTAGCGCTGACCGATGATTTAGTCGATATTGTTGGTGATGGCATCGATGTAGCAATTCGCATTGGTGAACTAGCAGATTCTTCTCTAATTACCCGTCGGTTAGTGTCCGATCGCCGGATTATTTGCGCGGCTCCAGCCTATCTCGATCGGTATGGAACGCCTGCAACTCCCGATGCTTTAGCCAATCATAATTGCCTCGCCTTAAATGCTTACAAAACCACCTTGAATCAATGGCGCTTTCGCGATCCAGTAGGAGTGAGAGAAATTAGCGTGGGTGGAAATTTTACGGTCAATAGTGGAACGGCACTGTATGAAGCGGTTCTGGCAGGCTTAGGCATTGCTCGTGTGACCGCATTTTTGGCGGATCAGGCGCTGCGATCGGGGCAGCTAATTCGGATTTTGACTGAGTACGAAGATGAGAGCGATGTTGGCATTTATGCCATTTTTCCTAGTAATCGCTACTTATTGCCCAAAGTGCAATGCTTTGTAGAATTTTTGGTTGAAAGCTGTTTGGACAGTAGGCTATTTAGACAGTAGTAAGGCAAGAAGCTAAGGCAGCATTGTCGCGCGCGATCGCGGCGATCAATTGCAACACAAAAAATGTTTGGGAAGCATTAAAAAATGATGTTTTAACTACGAAAGGGCACCTTAACGATGAAAGAGCACACTGTTTCTGGTCAAAAATCGGTTAGAAAACAGCATTGGCATTCCTTCCCCGCTTAATACTGATTTGCCCGTGTTTGCTTGACGCGCATGGATGTGCAGATGAGGTTCAGTGGTGTTGCCTGAATTGCCAACTTTAGCGATCGCTTGTTCAACCTCAACCGTCTCTCTTTCTTGAACCGTGAGACTTCCACGCTGAAGATGTGCCAGCAAAACATCAGCCCCTTTGCATTCAATCAAGATGTGATTACCTGCCGGATTATTGCGATCGCTTTGAGGCGGAACCAAGTCAGGAAAATTATTAACGGCTTTGCGAACTGTGCTATTACAAGGGCTGTAGAGCGTTTCTCCAAAAATGGCATAGTTCGTTAGTAACTCCGGATAGAGTCCATTCGCTCTCGTCCCCACAGCATTGAGCTTGGCAATATCCAAAGCGTACCGTTGAGTTGGATTAACATTGTGGTAATTAATTGTCGGATGATTTCCACCGTGTCCAACATAATAAACGCCACTCTTAAGCGGAAAAGCAAGTTGAATAGATTCCCCACCGAAAGAATAGCCTTGCGGAATGTAGCTTCCTAGAACCGCGATGAAGAATAAAATGACAGCACTGCTAATTCCCAGCGAAACATAGTGACCCAGCTTTCGGGGTGGATACAGTGGCAATGCCTTTACTTTGATGAAAGACTGATATGCTGCAACAATGAGCAAAATGACTAGCCCAAAGCGCAGATAATAGCTAAACCAGTCCCATCGCCCAATCAGAAAAATATGAACGATGTAAAGGGCAACTACTAATAGTTTAAGCAACCAATCCAGCTTACTGCGATTCGTTTCTCGCCACAGCCAAGCTAGAAAAACAGCAGGAATCACCAAATGGGTGAGAATTGTGAGTGCGATCGCAAGGAGCATGATGTAATCTCCGTGTGAGGCGGTTTGCGTTCTGTAGAGTTCTCCATGTTTCCATCGTAATTACAGAAGCCAAGCTTGAGCAAGTTTGCCAAAATCCAGTTCTGAAGCAATGGTTGAGGAGAAAATCAGGGCGTTGCTGAATCGAGGTATGAACCGCAAAATCCGCCCTCACCCTAACCCTCGCCCTTTGGGCGAGGGGACAAGAATTCTAGCTCCCTTCTCCCCAGGGAGAAGGGCTGGGGATGAGGGAAAATCATACTTGCATTCAGCAACGCCAAAATCAGATGTCAGCCCACATTGCAACAGTGATTGATTATTGGAAAGTAAACGCTGCTAGTCCAACTGGAAAAGAGCGATCGCATGAGTGGCAACAGTTAAATGAGCGCGGGATGTCTATCAATCTTTGGAGGTTCAGGATGCACATCATTCTTGGAGCGACTGGCAACGTTGGTTCAGCCGTGGTGCAGGCGCTACTCAAACGGCGTGAGTCGGCTATCGTCGTCACACACAATCCCTCAAACGCCACAAAACTGCATCAGAACGGTGCCGATATCGCGGTAGCCGATGTGCATGATGTGGAAGCACTGCGGGATATCTGATGAATTTTGCTCTCGTAGATTCGGTACGCACGTTTCGTAACTTCTTCGCTGCTCAACAAGATTGCTTGCATAGGTGGACTCTCGATCGCTAGGCGACCTCTTGGAACTCCTACATAATATCCCACGAACTAATAGGACGGACATTGCTGTTAGCATCACGATCGCCATTTGTAGTTTATTCCCGTAGTAGGAACGGTAAATGCAACGTCCCTACCGAAAGCTGTCGGCATAACGTTGCCCATCACCCGCCGCAGACTACCTCTGCATCATAACCGATTACATTGTGGCGGTCGGTGTGCATGGGCGTTGTTAGACAGATTTACGCCTTTAGCTGTTAGACTGTCTGTTCTCATGCATTTTCTGCACCGAAGGGGTTAGTGCAGAAAATGCATGAGACTGCTTCTGGACAGCGACTTAAGCTGCTTGCTGGCGATTGTTAAAGCCATCTCCTCCAGCCGCAATACCACCATCAACCGGGAGGATCACCCCCGTTACCCAGCTTGCATTTGCCAAATATAGAACGGCATCGGCGATATCTTTGGGCGTGCCAACCCGACCCAGAGGATGCTGCCGATCTAAATAATTTAATGTTTCTTGGGTCAGTTCACCATGAAGTGGTGTTGGTACAATCCCAGGCGCGATCGTGTTGATCCGAATCCTATCCTCGGCTAACTCAAAAGATAGGTTTTTCGCCATAGCTGTAATTGCGGCTTTCGCCATAATCGGTGCTGAAGCAGGAATTGACTGACTAGCGTGGAACGTGAGAATTGTCCCAATGTTGATAATTGCGCCGCCATCTCCTTGCAAGCGCATTTGCTTGACGGCTTCCTGGGTGAGCGCAAAAGTACCGCGAACATAGTTTAGATATTGGTCTAACTCACCAATGCTATATTCAGTGAACGGTTTGATCGCAAAAATGCCAGCATTATTAATGAGCACATTCACTCGACCAAACTTGGAAACAGCTTCATCAACTAGTTTTGGAGCAAATGTTGGATCGATAATATCACCTGCTACAAGATGGATACGATCGGGTCGATCGAGTTTTTGAGCCGCTGTTTCAAGTTTTGAGAATGTTCTCCCGTTCAGTATCACATTCGCCTGATTGTGCAAAAATGCTTCAGCAATGGCATAACCTAAGCCAGTTGCACCGCCCGTGATAATTACAGTCTGAGTGGTCATACTATCTACCTCCAATTTGGCTCAAAGATTTGACTGTCTAGATTGACATTTTTCAATGTGATTGTGGCTGAATGCCTTGCCGAAATTCTTTCACAGGCACGCCAGCAACACCCCAATCTTCAGTTGCAACTTCATCAATGACGACAAATGTTGTGGCAGGTGTCTTATTGAGAACACGCACCAAAAGTTCTGTTACACCTTTGATCAGTTCAGCTTTTTGCTGTTCTGTTGCACCTTCGCGAGTGATTTTGATGTTTACATAGGGCATAGTTTGACCTCCCGCTAATTCTGGCTTGCTGGCAATATTGTCGTGTCTGCATGGATTTTGTAGTGAAAGACTTTGGCAATAATTTTCCATTCGCCCTCAAGCTGAATGAGGGTGAGGAGATCAATAAAATCTTTGCCTAGCATGGAAGAATGCATTCGGGCGATCGCGGTTACAGCCCCTGCAAACTCGATCGAATCGATCGAAAAGGTATAGGGATCGCCGGAAGATTCTGGGGAAATTCGTTGTTCAACGATTGGGAAATAGGAACGCATATCAAGATGCAATAGTTCTCCGCTAGATGCCGTGAAGTATTGCGCATTGGCATGAAATACGGTCGCCAAAAGAGCGGTATCACAACGATATAAAGCGTCGTAATATCGCTTGAGCAAATCAACGATCGCAAAATATTCAATGCCGTCAACCTGTTTATCCACTGTATAGACTTGTGCTTGATTCATAGTTCCTCCGCTTTGGGTTACCACAGCTTGAAGCGCATAGGTTAAATAGACCGTTGCACTACCAGGATCATAGAGGTAGAGAATAATTTCAGCATGGGGTTGACTTTTTTGGACTACATCTGTCTGCTCTGCAAACATTGCTGAAACCATCCCGACAATAATACCGAAGTAATATTCTTGCGAACTCCAGAGTGTTGGTTTAAAGGGTTTTTTCAGGCGCACAATGTCGCCTTTTTCCATCACACTTTCTCCTGTTCAAACAACCCATCAAGTTATTCTTTGCCAACACCAAGCTGCTCTTTGCTGCGCTTCAACACTTCCCACAGTGCCTCAATCTTGTCAAATGCTTCTTTCGAGGGAATTCTTCCAGCCGTTTCAAGATTGCAGATGTAACCAACTCGATGAGCAAACTCCTGCAAATTGGCATTAAAAACCAGGTTTTCTGGTTTGGCTTGCCCACGATATCGGGCACGAGGATATAAAAAATCAATTTTATTTACCACTATCTGCACTCCTTGGATTTAAAAGTAGTTCAGTTGTTGCTGATTCTGAACAGAATTAGTTAACCATAACTCTTCACTCAGAAAAGATAAAGATCGATTTAGTTGAATAACTTTTCACCTATAGTGAATAATATAGATGGCGCGATGGATCGTTTTGTAAGTGGTTTTCTATGGACAAATTAATTGCTCTGAACGTCTTTAGACGGGTCGTTGAGTTAGAGAGTTTTAGCCGTGCAGCAGATGCTCTGAACTTATCAAATGCAGCCGTCAGTAAAAATGTCCAGGAACTGGAAAAAGAACTGGGAACCCAGTTGATTCATCGGACAACTAGACGTTTGAGCTTGACTGAAACAGGACGACTCTATTTTCAGCGGATTTGCTCGATTCTGGATGAACTGGAACGTGTTGAAGAAACGGTTTCCGATCTCTCGGTCAAACCTCACGGACTGCTTCGCGTGACAGCACCCATGTCTCTGGGTTTAACCCATGTCGCAACAGCGATTTATCAATTCCAATCAATGTATCCAGATATGCGGATCGAACTCATCCTCAACGATCGCTATGTGGATCTCATTGAGGAGGGATTTGATGTGGGGATCAGAGGGGGCGGATTGGTCAACGATAATAGTCTGGTCACACATCGAATCGGCGATATGCAAAGAGTCGTTTGCGCATCACCAGCATATCTGAAGCAGTATGGCGAACCAAAATCGCCAGAGGATCTGAAGAAGCACCATTGTGTGGTTTACACGCTGGCGCGATCGCCCCATGAGTGGAGTTTTTGGCGCGGTCATGAAACAGTGTCAGTGCATGTTGATGGATCTTTAAAAGTGAACAATAGCCTGGCTGCGAGTCAAGCTGCTGTCGCGGGACTTGGTTTAATTTTTTTGCCCCTGTTCACAGTCTTAGATGAATTGGAACGTGGGATGCTTAAAACTGTCTTGAAAGAATGGTCTACGGAACCTTTGACCCTGTATGCGATTTACCCAAAACATCGCCAACACTCCGGAAAACTTCAAGTATTCATAGACTTCATGTCGGAGGCTCTTGCATCAATTGCTACCAGACTTTAACCTTTAGCAAGCCAACAGAAATACCGAGATTTACGCATAGTAATAACTCAGCAAAAGCAGTGTATCAAGATCAATTCTTGACAACCGTACTATTACAAAATCAGAGGTCTAACTATTAATAGACTGAAAGTTTCCGCCTAAGATCTCGCAGCGGGTGAATAGGCAGAACAATTCGCCACAACACCTCAAATTTGATGCTTAGGTAGAATCTTTCCGCATCATACGCTGCTCAAGCTGGATAGCTGGAATCTTTCCTCATATTTTCAGGCTCCCTACAGAGATGAGCAAATGTACTATTAAATACACGGTATCTCCGCTCATGTCCTATGCAGCGACCTCTAAAGAAGTTGTTAGATTAGGTGCGCGATGCCATCCGCCTTAAGCACTACGCCGATCGCACCGAAGACACGTCACAAGCTGAGGCAAAAACACGATCGCTCATTGCTGTATTGCGTTTGAGCAGGCTAACGTCTGCGTCTTTACAAGCAGCAACTTAACATTAAACGTCCCGCCGACATCTTTAACCGATAGCCTAAGCTGCATCACTAAAGTTTGCCAAGCCGATCGCGCAAGATCTCTGCTTGTTTTTCGGCTTCTGCCAGGGTTGCCCGTGCGCTTTCTACCACATCCGCAGGCGCTTTGTTGACGAAACCAGGATTACTCAGCCGACCGGATAATGCCTGGATTTCTGCCTCAACCCGTTTGAGATCGCGTTCGATCTTGGTGCGTTGTGCCCCCAGATCCACAACCCCTGCCAGGGGAATCACGACCTGCACGGTGCCGACGACACCCGCGATCGCCTGAGTTGCATCCCGATCGACCTGAGCGGCATCGTTGATGGTCGTAATGGTCAGCGTTTCCACTTTCCCCAGATCTTTGATGTACGCCTGTCCCGCTGTGAGGATGTGCTGTTCGCGGTCGCTCTCGGTTTGGAGAATGGCAGTCACTTTCACCGCTGGCTTGATCTCGGCTTCAGCGCGTAGATTACGAATGGTACGAATCGTGCCGATGAGCAACTCAAACTGCTGTTCCAGTTCAGGATCGATCAAATTTGCGTCTGGTTCTGGATAGGGTTGCAGCGCCAGATAGCGATCGTCGCCTGCTTGCGTCAACGTGTGCCAGATTTCCTCAGTAATGTGCGGCGTGAAGGGATGCAGCAGCTTGAGAATACCCTCTAGAACGAAGACCAGCACCTGCTGAACCGTCTGTTTCGACTCGGCATCATCGCCCTGCAAGCGAGGCTTCACCAACTCGATATACCAGTCGCAAAAGTCACCCCAGATGAATTCGTACAACCCTTTAGCGGCTTCTCCCAAACCGAAATTGTCGATCTGGTCGCGGGTTTGTTGGGTGACTTGATGGAAGCGGGAGAGAATCCAGCGATCGGCGAGTTCGAGGGTGTGGGGTGTGGGGTGTGGGGTGTGAGGGGGTGAAGGATGAAGGATAAAGGATAAAGGATGAAAAGAGTCTTGATGACCGCCCCCTGCTTCCCCTGCCTCCCCTGCTTCCCCTGCCTCCCCTGCTCCCTCTGCTTCCCCACTCCCTATATTCATCAAAACGAACCGGGACGCATTCCACAGCTTGTTCGTAAAGTTGCGCGATGCCTCTACCGTCGGGGATTCGTCGGTTTTGCGGTTGTACTCCAGGCGAATGTCCTGCCCTGCGCCTGCCACCTCACGAATGAGGGTGTAGCGCAACGCATCGGTGCCGTATTTGTTGATTAGCAACAGTGGGTCGATGCCGTTGTTGGACGATTTGGACATCTTTTTGTTGTTTTCGTCCCGCACCAGACCGTGGATGTAGACAGTCTGGAACGGCATTTTTCCGGTGAAGTGCCCCGCCATCATGGTCATGCGGGCAACCCAGAAGAAGATGATGTCGAAACCTGTCACCAGAGTTGTGGTGGGATAATAGCGCTTGAAATCGTCTGAATTTTCTAGCCAACCCAACGTGGAGAAGGGCCACAGTCCCGATGAGAACCAGGTGTCGAGGACATCGGGATCTTGGACTAGCTGTACGTCCGCACCAAATTGGGCGATCGCTTTCTCTTTTGCTTCTGCCTCATTCCGCGCGACCACAAACGGCGTGTCGTCTGTAATTTCGCCGCCCGTTTCATTCACCGCATACCAGGCAGGAATTTGATGCCCCCACCAGAGTTGACGCGAGATGCACCAGTCGCGCAGGCTGACGAGCCAATCGCGGTATACTTTCGTCCAGCGATCGGGCACGAAGGCAGGCGAATGCTGCTGATCCAGAAACTCTAGCGTCTGGTCTGCCATCGGTCGAATTTTGACGAACCACTGGGTTGAAAGCAACGGCTCGACGGGCACCTTACCGCGATCGCTGTAGGGCACCGTATGCTTGTAGTCCTCAATTTTGACCAGAAAACCTTCTGCGTCCAACTGCGCGACCACGTTCTTCCGCGCCACAAAGCGATCCTGTCCCTGGAACGCGCCTGCGTTCTCGTTCAAGCTTCCGTCTTTGTTCATAATGTTGATGAACGGCAGGTTGTGGCGCTTGCCCATCTCAAAGTCGTTGGGGTCGTGGGCAGGGGTGACTTTGACGCAGCCCGTCCCAAAGGTGGAATCCACATAGTCATCCGCAATGATGGGGATTTGCCGACCGACGAGGGGCAATGTCAGCGTTTTGCCCACGAAAGCCTTGTAGCGATGGTCGTTGGGATTCACCGCCACAGCCGTATCGCCCAGCATCGTCTCTGGTCGCGTGGTTACCACTTCTATATAGCCAGAGCCATCGGTCAGCGGATAGCGGAAGTGCCACAGGTGCCCATTCACTTCCTGGTTATCAACTTCCAGGTCAGACACGGCGGATTGAGTGGCAGGGCACCAGTTGACGAGGTACTTCCCGCGATAGATTAGCGCTTCGTCATAGAGCTTGATGAATGCCTCCAGCACTGCTTCAGACAACCCTTCGTCCAGCGTGAAGCGTTCCCGCGACCAGTCTACCGAAAGACCCAAACGGCGCAGTTGACCGACGATCGTGCCGCCCGATTCTTCTTTCCACTCCCAGGCACGTTTCAGATATGCCTCTCGTCCCACATCCTGACGCTTCTTCTTCTGAGCCTTGAGTTCCTTATCCAGAATGGTGCTGACGGCAATGCTGGCGTGGTCGGTTCCCGGTAGCCAGAGGGTGTTGCGTCCCAGCATCCGGTGATAGCGCACCAGCACATCAATCAAGGAATGCTCAAAGGCGTGCCCCATGTGCAAACTGCCCGTGACGTTGGGCGGCGGAATCACGATGCAATAGGGTTCGCCGGGATGGTTAGGGTCAGCTTTGAAGACTTCATTCGCTTCCCATAATTGCTGCCACTTGGCTTCAGCGGTTGCAGGATCGTATTGGCTGGGCAGATTGGGGAGGCTGGTAGTCATGAGAGCGGCGACGGGTATCTAACTTTGATACATTCTGCCACGATGCGCGGTTGGGATGCGAATGGGATGGGGCGATCGTACTCGAAATAGGAATAATGTTGTTTGAAGCAGGAACGATTCCTTTGGAAAGCTCTGCTTTTCTTGAATGCCGAAGGCTATACACATTTGAAATAGGAACGATCGCATTTCAAACAGGAACGATCGTGCTCCAAGTTGGAACGATCGCGTTTCAAACAGGAACGATCGCATTTCAAACAGGAACGATCGCGTTTCAAACAGAAATGTTGCTGCTTGAACCAGGAACGATCTCATTTCAAACAGGAACGATCGTGCTCCAAGTTGGAACGATCGCGTTTCAAACAGGAACGATCCTACTCAGAACTGCAATGTTCTTGCTTTAAACAGGAACGATTGCACTCAGAATAGGAACGACCGTGCTTGGAGGGCGAATAGTGGATGTTGCAGGCTGGGCGATCGCAGTCTCATGAGTAACGATGCTATAGATCGCGTTCGTCTGTAGGGGCGTTCCATGAAACGTCCCCACAAACACATCAAGAAACCGGGTTTCTATGCAGCAAATGCGGTTGAATCGTATACTTCAGCAAGAAACCCGGTTTCTGGTGACGCGACGATGAGTGACGACAACAAAACCAGCACCAGCCTGGGAGCCTTTCTGACCAAATTCACCGCTCCCGTTGCGGGTATCGTTGCCTTCATCACCAGCCTCAACGGCTTCCTCAAGCTCTTCGCCGAGAAAGATGCGGGACTCATCACCATCCTCTCCCTCGTCGTCGGTATTTTGGTGCTGTTCGGCATTTGCCTCTACTACGCCCGCTTCTGGAAGCCGGAAACCGACGATAAAAGTCCCTCTGCCTTTGCACCCACGCTGACTGATGAGCAAGTGAAAGCGCAGGCAACCAAAGAAACCAGACGCAAACGAGTGCGTCGCGCTGCTGTTGCAGGTTTGGTACTCGTCCCGGTGCTGACCCTTGCAGGCATTGGTGGCTGGCAGTACGTCCAAACCCTGCCCACGAAGGACGTAATCATTCTGGTCGCAGACTTTGAAGGTCCCGACCCGCAAAGCTACCGCGTGACCGAGACCATTCGGAAGAATTTGGAGAACGCCATCGAGCCATACCCCGATACGAAAGTAAAGCTGCTGGGGAAGGTCATTAAAGACACGCCGGATCAGAGTGGACGCGAGATTGCCCGTGAGGAAGGAAAACAACGCAAAGCTGCCATCGTCATCTGGGGCTGGTACGGCAAAACCAAAGACACAGTGCCCATCAGCGTCAACTTTGAAATCCTGAAGCCGCCAGACTATTTGCCTGAACTGGGTAAAGAAATGAAAGGGCAAGTCCGAACAGCCGCCATTGCCGAACTGGAAAGCTTCAAAGTGCAAACCCGACTCTCGAATCAAATGGCATATTTGACACTGATGACGCTCGGTATGTCTCGCTATGCAGCAAAAGATTGGGATGGAACAATCGATCGTCTGAGTAATGCACTTGAGCAGATCAAAGACGACCGCTTTAATTTTGGTCAAGTTACTGTCTACTTCACTCGTGCCTATTCCTACAACCAGAAAAGAGATCAAAACAAAGCCATTGCTGACTACACCCAAGTTCTTAAATTCATACCTGATTTAGCTGAAGCCTACAACAATCGGAGCATTGCTTATACCCATAAAAAGGACTACGACAAGGGAATCGCTGATTGCACTCAAGCTATTAAACTCAAACCTGACTTCGCTGATGCTTACTACAATCGAGGCAATGCTTATACTGCCAAAGAAGACTATGGGAAAGCCATTGCTGATTATACTCAGGCTCTCAAACTTAAATCTGACTATGCTGATGCTTACTACAATCGTGGGTTAAATTATCGATACAAAGGCGATTATGACCGAGCTATTGCTGACTATACTCAAGCTCTCAAGCTCAACCCCAACGCAACCGATGCCTACAACAATCGGGGCAATGCTTACGACGATAAAGGCGACTATGATCAAGCAATAGCTGATTTAAATCAAGTTCTTAAACTTGAACCTGATGATGCTCTTGCCTATAGCAATCGAGGAAATACTTACAGTCATAAAGGCGACTACGAGCGCGCCATCATTGATTTCAATCAAGCTATTAAACTCAAACCCGACTTCGCTAAAGCTTACATCAAGCGGGGTGTTACCTACAGAAACAAGGGTGATCATAACCAAGCGATAGCTGATTTCACTCAAGCCCTTAAGCTCAAACCTGATAATGCTGACGCTACGGATGCTTATTACCTTCGAGGATATGCTCACAGCGATAAACAGGACTACGACAAAGCCATTGCTGACTTTACCCAAGCCCTCAAGCTCAAGCCTGACTATGCTAAGGCTAACCTGTGGCGAGGCGTGATTTACAGTCAACGGGGCGAGAAGCAGAAAGCAATGGATGACCTGAATGCAGCGCTCAAGGGATTGGATGATCTAAAGCTTAAGCAGCGGGCTGAGGAGGAGTTGAGGAAGGTGAAATAGGGAGTAGGGAGTAGAGTGTGGGGAGTAGAGTGTGGGGAAGGTGAAAGATGGGGCAATAATGAGATAGAACGTGAAGCAATGTCACCGATGAACCCTACAACCACAAACGTCTTGACGCTCGAAGAAGTCGCCGCTTATTTGAGATTGCCGACTGAAACGGTTCTGCATCAGGCAGATCAAGGCAAACTTCCAGGGCGCAAAATTGAAGATACCTGGCGCTTTCTGCAAGCTGCGATCGACGACTGGCTGCGATCGCAAAACAACCGCACTATCTTGCTTCAACAAGCAGGAGCCTTGTCTGATGATGCATCACTGGCAGAGCTGAGAACCTCGATTTATCAGGCGCGGGAACGGGCAGAAGCTAATCCAGGCTCGGATACCTGATGCACTTACTCGACACTGACACGCTCACCTATCTTCATGCGGGACAGCCAAACGTCATCAAACGATTAAACGATCTAGAAGACCCTGATGTTGGAATCACAATCATCACAAAAATTGAAGTTCTGCGTGGTCGTATGGATTACGTGCTGAAGGCAGAAACAGGAACACGTTTGCTACGAGCACAAGAGCTTTTGGCGCGCACTGAAGCCTTGCTTGTCCAGATTCTTACTCTTCCTTTAGACTTGAAAGCAGCAGAACAGTTTGAGTCCTTGCAATTGGTCGGCAATCTTCGCAAGATTGGACGAGCAGACCTGTTAATTGCGAGTATCGCTCTGGCAAACCAGGCAGTTCTGGTGACTCGTAATACTCGACACTTTAAACAAATCCCAAATCTTCGAGTTGTGAACTGGGTAGACTGAATACACTGGAGTGATTCCCACGTCCTCAACGAATGCATTGAGTGGCTTTTCGTCCAGCGTGTTGATGGCTCGATCGCGTGAGTATCCGCAACAACGTCGGTCATTAAAGATCCTCTCGCGGAAAGGTTGCCCACATCTCGCGCCGTGTTCCAGCAATCTCTGCCTCTGTCACATCGGTCTTTAGCTCAGCGCACACTCCTCGTAAACTACGGCGTGGACGTTTAGGTGCGCTCTGATGCTGCAAAAACTCAACAAAGTCGAGCACTTGATGCTGTTTGTCCAGTGGAAGCGATCGCCAGCGATCGAGCAATAGGTCTTCAGTTGTCATCATCTCTCCGGCTCACTCGAAATGACTCTCTATTTTTTATGATAGAGTCCAGACCTCAATACATCGATAAAGACTGGCTTAGCGTCCTCAGTCATCATACATATCCTCACGCCTTGAAGAAAGGTTTCAGACCAGACACCAACATCATGCACAGGAAAATCAAACGGTGGGCGTTTCTCAAGTGTGACGGGTTGTTCATCAAGTACCAGCACCAGCTTGTGGTTCCCTGGTGGGACGGTCGCTGGCAGTTGAATCGCCACCTTGCCCTTTGGCGTTACCGTCGCGATTCTCCTTCGGAGACATTTCATGAACGCCTCGATCGTCATCACAACCGTTCTCTCAACACATGAGCGGATCTTAGGTTTAATCTAGCAGGAGAGAGAGGCTCAATGAGTCATACCAAAATGAATTACTTTGAGGCAGAAGACGTGCTGCATGTCACGCTTTCGGATGAACCGGAAGTAAACAGTGTCGAGATTAGCCCAAACATTACGGCTGAACTCAACGATGCCGGAGAACTAATTGGTATCGAAATTCTCCATGCCAGCGCCTTTATCCGCGATGTCATTTTAGAATCAACGCAGGGAAAATTGTTGAATCTAGCCACTCCTGGAGCAATCTCAACACAGTGAGTTGAGGGCATCAGAAAATTTTCAAGCGCAACCCGATCGCTCCAGTCATCAGCCACACTAATCAGAGAAAACCAGTAAAACGTATCGACAAACACGGTTCTTATGGTTCAGCTTTCGGTATGCCATAAACGTAGTGATCGTGATTGACGGCCCCATCAGTTGGTAACTGTTGTAGATCTTCTGCTGACAAGTTCTGCCGAATTTCTCTTGCGACTTGCCAAATCAGTTTGTGGGGTGGCTTTGGCTCGTCTTTGTAGCCTAGAGAATCTTGAGATTTCATGATTACAGAAGCAAATACTGGGGAAACCTATTCTGATTATGCGCTAATGACCAAACGTGCGTCAGAAGTCTACAGCAGGCAAGGGAAAGTTTTCATCAGTGTGGAGTCTTGCCACAGCTCAAATTGCTTCGCTTTCCTGCATCGCGTCATCATTTTCTCTAATTGCCTGCTCAATTTCATCTGGATGGGCATCAGCATACGCCCAAACATTGACCAGATCAGCCGCTGTCAAGCTTGGATATGCTTCAAATAAGTTGGCATCGGTTGCCCCTTGCTGGCGCAAGCTAACAAACAGCCAAACGGGAAGGCGCGTATTGGCAATACAGGCATCACCACCCATAACACCAGGCGTTTTAGAGATACCGGGCGATCGATGGCTCCATGTTTTCGTCAGGATTTGAATCGCTTCGGCTTTTTCGATCGCACTCAGCGCCAGCATCCTTTCTTCCAGCTCTTGGTACGTCATCACTGTCTTTACTGAATAAGTCTATCTCTCATTGGGTTTTATACTGTTCTACCCAACCTATATTCTACTCAAACCTGACTATGCAGAATCTCACTTGTGGCGCGGCGTGATTTACAGTCAACGGGGCGAGAAGCAGAAGGCAATGGCTGACCTGAACGCAGCGCTCAAAGGGTTGGATGACCCGAAGCTCAAGCAGCGGGCTGAGGAGGAGTTGAGGAAGCTGAAATAGGGTGTGGGGTGTAGGGTGTAAGGAGTAAAATGAGTTTACATCCGTTGGAGCATCGGTATGATTCCCGTAGAATTTCAAGCAACGATTGAGAATGGGGTGATTATCGTTCCTGAAGCATACAAGCAAGACTTGAGCGAGGGCAGCAGCGTCAAAGTTACAGTGATGAAGCAGCCCAAGAAACGAATTTCAGAAACCGAAGTGCTTGCAGAACTCATGCGTCATCCCATTTCAGTACCGGGTGTACGCTCAATGACCCGTGAGGAAATGCACGATCGGCATGTATGACTGAATCGCCTTGCTTTGTTGACTCAAATGTTTGGCTCTACAGTCTCATGGCTGACCCAAAAGCGGCTGAGTTAGAGAATGTTAGGAAATATGCTCTAGCATTTCAACTGATTGGCTCAGTCGGTTTGATTGTCAGTACTCAAGTGATCAATGAAGTTTGCTCGGTCTTATTAAGAAAGGCTGCATTTACTGAAGCTCAGATCAAGCAAACAGTTCAAGATTTTTATGACAGTTGCTTTGTCGTTGAACTGAACGCAGAGATCCTGCTCAATGCATCTAATTTACGGATTCGCTACGGTTTTTCGTTTTGGGATGGCTTGATTGTTGCCAGCGCGTTGTCTGCCAATGCAGAGATTCTTTACTCGGAAGATATGCAAGATGGGTTAGTGGTTGATCAGCGGCTGACGATCGTGAATCCCTTCAAGTAAAGCGCTGGTTGGAAGTAGGAGGCGGGCGATTGTTCTATTCAAATTTAAAGCAACCGTAATTGGGTCTCTTGGGGTTCTGCTTGAGCGTCTGATGTAGCCTCTTCTTCAGCGGCGATCGCAGACCGCAACCAGGCATGTTCTTCTTCTGCCAGAAGGCTTTGAGCCACCGCTAGCATGTCATCTTCAAGTTCCTGCAAGTCTTCCCGGTTGGCGAGATAGGCTTTGAGGGCATCAAGCGGGGTAATGGTGGTGCCACTGCCGAGTTCAGGTAGGCGTGCGCGGGAAAATTGGCTGATGATTTCGGGATGAATGGTGTAGGTGTGAGCAGGGCTGAGTGCCTGATGAATAGTCGTGGTGTCGATCTGGTCTAGCTGTTCCGATCGCAGATGGTAGACCAATCGCACAACGGCATCTTGAATCGCCTCTGGTTTGAGCGCTTTCAGGAGCGTCGCTTGAGGATCGTCGGCTGCGGAGAGGTTTACTTCGATCGTGCGAAAGACGCGCACTGGCAACGGGCAGAATTCAAAGGTGGTCTGTCCTTTTGCCAAGTCGATCAGCACAAAGCCCTTGTCTTCCTTTTCTTCGCTGAAGTCAACGCGTTCAATGCTGCCAGGGTAGACGATCGGTGGACTTTCGCAGAGTACCTGATGACGATGGACGTGTCCCAACGCCACATAGTCGAAGCAGTCCCGCGAGAGTAACCCCAATGGGACGGTGAACCCTTTGCCCACAGCCAGAAAGCGCTCGGCTCCAAAACGAGCGTTGTCTGCCATCAGGTGTGCCAGCAGGACGGTGGGAAGCTCCGGGTCAAGGCGACGGATTTCACCTTCCAGGGCAACGCGCAGGCGATCGATCAACAACTGACCGACTTCACTCAGCGAGAGTCCTTCGGCATCAGGGCGCGTCAATAGGGTTGATCGCGTCAGCCAGGGAAGTGTGATTACCTGCACCAGCCCATTCTGCGTTTGGATGCGGTGGGTTTCTAGCCGATCGCCCACGACAAAGCCTGGGACTGCCAACGTCCGATAAATGGATAGACTCGCGCCGCCCTGTCCCTGTGCATGTTGGTCATGGTTGCCGACAAGCAGCACAGCGGGAATTTGCGCGGCGACCAGGCGTTGAAACTGGCTGGCAAAGGCTTGTTGCACAAACGGAGGCGGCGTGGCATCGGGAAAGGCATCCCCACCAAAGAGAACGAGATCGACGGGTTCGGCAAGGGCACGATCGATGCAGCGTCCCAAGGTGGCGACAAAATCCTCCAGTCGAGAATTGAGTCCGGTTTCCGGGTTCACTCGTCCGTGGGAAAACCCGCTGCCCATGTGAATATCTGACAGGTGGAGAATTTTGATCACGCTGTTACCTGAAACTACCGACAGCTATCGCTCTCTAGTGTAGAGCGATCGGTTCGAGATAGTACAAGATTATTAACGAAGATGCAGAAGTCGGGGTTCCTAACGATACTGCTGGTCAAACTGACTGACTGACACAGAACCCCGACTTCTTAGACGACACTGCTGGTCAAACTGACTGACTGACACAGAACCCCGACTTCTTAGACGACACTGCTGGTCAAACTGACTGACTGACACAGAACCCCGACTTCTTAACGATACTGCTGGTCAAACTGACTGACTGACACAGAACCCCGACTTCTTAGACAGCTTCTAGCGCAACATGGCACCCCGAATGATGCCACCAAACAGACGATCGGGCAACAGTTTGCGTAAGAAAAGCAATGCTCCCGCGTTACCGCCTGCTGGATAGCGTAGCCGTCGAGAGCCATCCGTCGCCGCTCGATAAATGACCTGCGCTGTAACGTCTGGCGATGAACCCATATCGCCTGCATTTTTCATCGCTGCCATGACCTTGGTGACAAACGGATCATAAGCAGTCAGTTCTGGTTTATTGGCGAGGTCTGCTGATCGCTCGTAAAAGTCGGTTTTAATCGGTCCCGGTTCAATGATTTTGACGCGGATATTGAACGGCTCCAGTTCATATTGCAGCGAGTCTGAGAACCCTTCTACTGCCCATTTTGTAGCGTGATAGAGGCTATACAGCGGGAACGCCAGGTGTCCGCCAATGGACGACACGTTCATGATGATGCCCGATCGCTGCTCCCGCAAATGTGGCAAGAGCGATCGGGTCACTGCCATTAAACCAAACACATTCGTTGCAAACTGCCGTTCAATTTGCTCTAGGCTACACGCTTCAAAGGCACCGATTAAGCCGTAGCCTGCGTTGTTGACCAGCACATCGATCGCGCCAAATCGCTGTAATGCCTGAGCGATCGCCTGCGAAATCGATTCCGGGTCGGTTACATCCAATCGCAAACAGCAGACATTTTCCAGTGCCGCTAACGCTCCAGCCTTTTCAGGAGAACGCATCGTCGCCACCACATTCCAGCCTCGCTGCTGAAACAAGAGGGCTGTTGCATACCCAATGCCCGTTGAAGCACCTGTAATCAGAATGGTTTTAGTCATGAGAGGAGGGGGAAGAGAGTTTTGGAGTTTATGAGCGGTCAGCGGTCAGCGGTCAGCTTTTTAGCCTTTAGCCTTTAGCCTTTAGCCTTTAGCCTCTAGCCTTTAGCCTTTAGCCTTTAGCCTTTAGCCTTTAGCCTTTAGCCTTTCTACCCTACTCCCCACTCCCCATTCCCGACTCCCCCTAGATATGAATCCCACATTCCGTCTTACCCATTCCACGCCAGCGCCCAGCGCGTTCGTCTTCGCCTTCAGCAATGGCTGTAGTGATGGGTTCGTCGCCAATGCTGGGATAGCCCTGGTCGTGCAGTGGGTTGTAGATGACATCGTGTTCAAAGACGTATGCCCAGGTTTCTTTACGTGTCCAGTTGGCGATCGGATTCAGTTTAAGCCGCTGCTGGTTGTCAAGTTCAAAGATGGGCATGTCAGCGCGAGTGTTTGCTTGGTCGCGTCGTCGTCCCGTAATCCAGGCGATCGCGCCTAGTTCGGTTAACCCACGCTGCAACGGCTCAATTTTGGTGACCTGGTGAAACTTGGCGATGTCTGCGTCCCACAAGGCTTCGCCATATTTGGCAGCAAACGCTTCACGGCTATCTGCCTCCGTTGTTTTGTAAATCTTCAAGTTGAGGTTGTACAATGCCTTCGCTTTGGCAACCAGTTCCAGGGTTTGGGGAAAGTGGAACAGGGTATCCAAAAACAGCACGGGAACTGGCGTGGCTGGCTTGAGTTCGCGATAAAACAGGTCGGTAATCAGGATGTCATCGACGTTAAACGCGCTGGTCTGCACCAACCCTGTAGGGATGTTCTCGACGCTCCAGGCAAGAATGTCTTTAGGATGAGCGTTTTCAAAGCGCTGGTTGAGTTTTTTTAGGTCAAGCTGGGCTGGTTGAATCAGCGGTTGCGTAGATTGGGTCATCGTGACGGATCGCCTCAAAGCTTCTGCATTCTCTACGATAGCGAACTAAGGTAACGTTGTGGAAGCGAGAAGGTGATGAATCGATCGCGGTCTGGCGTAAACAGCGTGTACAAGGGCAGAAGGCAAAAGGCAGGGGCAAAGACTTGAGTATTCATCTAATGCTTTACAGCAAACCGGGTTGTCATCTCTGCGAAGGGCTGCAAGAAAAGCTCATGGAGATACAGAGTCTCGATTTTGAACTTGAGGTGCGGGATATTACGACTCGCGACGATTGGTTTCAGACGTATCAGTATGAGATTCCGGTGTTGGTGTTGGAGAAAAGGCAGGAGGCAGGAGGCAGAAGGCAGGAGGCAGGGGAAGCAGAGGGGGATAGGGAACCGCAGAGACGCGGAGGCGCAGAGTTTCAGGCAGGCAACGCTTCTTCCGCCGAAACCCCTTCATCCTTTATCCCTTATCCTTTATCCTTTATCTCTCTTCCCCGACCCTCTCCGCGTGCGACGGTGCAGCAGTTGGAGCAGATGTTGCGGAAGTATTTGTAGAGGATGGGAGTCGGGAGTCGGGAGTTGGGAATCGGGTAGATAAGGCTAAAGGCTAACAAGCTGACCGCTGACTGCTGATTGCTCAATCAACTCAAAACTTAGAGCGCTTTTCGCGTTGCAAAGGTCGATTCACGCTCTAAAATCTAGACTTTAGAGCCGCATCGTTTACAGCGTAGAGGGGAAGCACTGACATGAAGTTGCGAGAGTTGCTGGCGATCGTTCCCGATATTGCACCGCTAGCTGATCATCCTGCTCTAGAGTTAGAGGTTAAGGGGTTGGCAACCAATTCTCATACGTGCCAGCCAGGAGATTTGTTTCTTGGGATGCCAGGAACGCGGGTAGATGGGGGCGATTTTTGGGCAGGGGCGATCGCGGCAGGGGCGATCGCGGCAGTTGTATCTCCCTCCGCTGCAGGGAAGGTGAGAAGAGAGGAGAGAGGAGAGAGGGGTGAAGAGGCTTCTGCACAACCTTTCATCCTTTCTGCGAGTGATATGGTTCAGGTTTCGGCTCAACTAGCAGCGGCGTTTTATGGTAATCCAGCGCAGCAGTTGAAGCTGGTTGGGGTGACGGGCACGAATGGTAAGACGACGACCACACATTTGATTGAGTTTTTGTTGCAGCAGGCGCACAAGTCTACAGCACTCTTGGGTACGCTGTATACGCGCTGGCAAGGGTTTCAGCAGACGGCAGTACATACGACTCCGTTTGCGGTCGATTTGCAGCGGCAGTTATCAGAAGCGCTGGCGGCAGGATGCGAGTTTGGGGTGATGGAGGTCAGTTCGCATGCGCTGGCACAGGGGCGGGTACTGGGCTGCACCTTTGAGGTGGCAGTGTTTACCAACCTGACGCAAGATCACCTGGATTTTCATCGCGATATGGATGACTATTTTGCGGCAAAGGCGTTGCTGTTCAGTCCTGGTTATCTTAAGGGACGATCGGTGGTAAATCTGGATGATCCCTATGGTCAGCAGCTTATTCAAAACCTCGATCGCGTCTGGAGCTACAGCACTCACGATGACACGGCAGATCTATACACGAGCGCGTTGTCCTACGAATCTGATGGTGTGAGCGGCATCTTGCACACGCCTCTGGGAGACGCAGCTTTTCGATCGCCCTTGGTTGGTCAATTCAATCTCGCAAATCTACTAGCCGCAGTCGGTGCAGTGCTGCATTTGGGGTTGGATCTGGACAGCATTGTGACCGCACTCCCGCAATTTGGTGGCGTACCGGGACGCATGGAGCAGGTACAGATTGCGCCCAACCAGGACATTAGCGTGATTGTGGACTATGCTCATACGCCTGACAGCCTGGAGAATTTGCTGAGAGCGGCACGTCCGTTTATTCACGGCAACATGATTTGCGTGTTTGGCTGTGGAGGCGATCGCGATCGGGGCAAACGTCCCCAGATGGGTCGCATTGCGGCTGACCTCGCCGATCGGGTGATTGTCACTTCCGATAATCCCCGTACTGAAAACCCACAGCGCATTTTGCAGGATGTAGTGGCTGGGATTCCTGACTCGATGAAACCTGTTGTAATCGGCGATCGGGCTAAGGCGATTCGTCTGGCGATTCTGGAGGCGCAACCGGGCGATGGGGTACTGATTGCGGGAAAAGGACACGAAGACTATCAGATTTTGGGGACGGAAAAGATTCATTTCGACGATCGAGAGCAGGCGCAGGAAGCGTTGAAACACCGTCTAAAACTCTAAGAAGTTGTTGGTTGTTAATCTAAAATTCTCGTCTGCAGGGACGTTACATGTAACCTCCCTACTCCTTTATCCCTGAATCGAGGTCATTGTCATGCTGCTAGAATCTCCCCCCAAGCCGATCGGTGAAAAGCGGATTACCTTTCGCGATCTCGATTGGCATTCATTTAAACAAATTCAGCAGTTGCTAACTGAGCGCACCCGTGCTCGCTTTATCTATGACGATGGAGTATTAGAAATTACGATGCCGCTTGAAAGTCACGAGCGTTATGCAAGATTAATCGAACTTTTTATCCGTATTCTGGTGGTAGAGCTGGGCATGAAAATCAAGACGATGGGGTCAACAACGCTCGATCGTGAAGACTTACTCAAAAGTGCTGAGCCAGATAACGGTTACTACATCCAAAACTATGCACTGGTTGCGGATCACAAAGTTGATTTAGAGCGTGATCCTGCTCCAGATTTAGTGGTTGAAGTAGACATTACCCACACCGACATCAACAAAAATCGACTCTATGCCAGCATGGGCGTACCAGAGTTTTGGCGGTTTAATGGGCAGGCATGGACGATTTTGTGTTTGGTAGATAGTGCCTATGTGGAACGCGATCGTTCCCCTACGTTTCCGTTAGTTGAAAAAACCGATTTATATCAATTCCTAGAAGCGGCGTTATTAGATGAAGTCTCTGCTGAAATCAACTTTCGTCAGTGGGTGCAGCAGCAACGTTAGCATTGCTGGTATCAATTTAAATGGCGATCGCGGCAGCTATCTGTAGCGATAGGTTTTGCGGTCAAGCAGCGGTAATGAAAAACTTCATTTGACGGTTTGGGTAGGTAAAGGAGACTCTAGAACAACACAAATTTTATCCTTAAAGCCTTTCTAATCTGGTATCTGAATCGTCTGATTACGGTTTTGAATGTAAACTTTTTGCGTTTTCAAGTTGTACTGGAGGTAAATGGGATCATTCTGATAGGGGATGCCAATGTATCCCGACGATCGACTACAAAACAGACCGAGTGGTTCACAACTGTACAGCCTGTAATCATAACTATCAATGCGTGAGAATTTGACCAGATAATAGCTTTGATTTTTAAAAGTAGCACTGGCAGTGATTTCGTAGCTTGTTAACAAGGCTCCAAAGAAACTAAGACTGGACATCACAAATACAGCTACCCATAAAGCAATTGTCCAGGTTGTTATCATTCTCCAACGAAACTCTAGTAGGGATGCTAAGACAAACGTAACTATAATTATGGGTGCTAACAACATTAGCGAGGTAGTTGTTGGAATGACCACAGCAAAAAAGAGGCGCATCAGCCAATAGCTCTGTTCTGAAAGAAAGAGCAGAGCAAAGACTACGCCAGACAAGATCAACGCTCCAAAACTGAGATACTTCCAGAGACTCATTGTGTCCTTTATGCATCAAGAAACTTGTGATCAAAATCTAACGTTACTCGTGTTTTTTAACTGATTGTATCAAGAACCTCAGTTTAACAACTAATATTCAAACGTTGAATACGCAATGGTTTCTCCTCCCGATCGCCCCATCATTCTTAACCTGGTCATCCAGTCAGGTCATCCCACTCTCCTTGAAGGCTTAGACGTTTGGCTACGCTTGGGGTTGCTGTCAGACGAAACTGTGCGGCAGCTTTGTGAAGATCATCTCACCTGTCTGCTGTCTGAGGCGGTTGCGGCGCGATCGCGTGACGATGATTTTGCCGTAGCCAATGATTTTGCAACAGAAGAAGTGTTGGTGCCAGTGGGGACAGTCTCGACCGTGGAGCGATCGCCCAGTCCAATCACACGCAGCATTCAGTCGTTCATGGCAGAAGTCAGCGTGATCTGGCTCCTGTTTTTGGGCGTGTTTATGGTGGTGGTGTCGTCGGGAGTGCTGGCAGCAACCCAGTGGCGCAACTTCTCCGCAGTCGGACAATACGCCATTTTGTTTGCCTATACGCTGGCATTTTGGGCAGCAAGTGCCTGGACAGGACGACAGCCAAATTTACGGTTGACGGCAAGAATGCTCCAGATTGCCACGCTGCTGATTATTCCGGTTAACTTCTGGATGATGGATGGCTTTCGGCTATGGCAAAGCGGTTTGGGCTGGGTGATGGCAGCGATCGCCGCGATCGTTCTGACGGGCATTACGGTGCAGTTATTGAAAGGGGGGAGTCGGGAGTCGGGAGTTAACGTGATTAGCTCCACAGGCGCAGCAGGAGACAATCATGTTAGAGGGAGTTGGGAAAGGCTGCCGTTGGGAATGGCGATCGCGCTGAGTTGGCTGCACTGGGGTTGGGGTTGGGATGGCTTCCCACTGATAGCGACGTATGTGGGGACAATTGGGGCGACGATCGCGCTGGTTTTGCAGGAGCAGAGGTGGGGAGTCGGGAGTTGGGAGGCAGAAGGCAGAAGGCAGGAGGCAGAAGGCAGAAGGCAGGAGTTAGAGGCAGAAGCGGTATTTGAGGGGGCTGAAACTCAACCGCAGGAAGATTTAGCATCTGAAGATGAACTGGCTTCCCCCTCTCCCCCTGCCTCCCTTGCTTCCCCTCTCTCCCTCTCCACCATCACGATCGCGATCGCTGCCATTCTCCTCCTCGCCCGTGCCGTCTTTGCAGCAGGAGTTCCGATCGATCGCCTGGGATTAGCCGTGGGAGTCTGTGGTTGGCTGCTCTGCTGGTTGGGACGACGGGATGCGAGTCGGCTTGGTTGGCAACGGGGTGGTGTCGGGCTGCTACTGGTGGGTTGGCTGATTGCGGTGACGGTAACTCCGCCCTGGCAGGCGATCGCGATCAGTGGGCTGGGCTTGTGGCTACTGGCAGACTATCTGCGGCGATCGGGGCAGGTGCAATATCTCACAGCAGGCTGGTTGATAGGACTGCAAACGGTTTGGTTGCTGTGGCGCGTGGTTTCCCCAAACTGGCAGCAACGGCTCATCGAAACCAGCATCCGACTGGCAGGACAAGAGGCAATGCCGATCGCGCTACTAGGATTATGGTTTTTTCCTTACGTGCTGCTGACGGTATGGCTGGCAGCGAGGCTCCGTCGCTGGCAAAAGCCGTCACTGGCGAAACAGGCAGAATTTTTAGCATTGGCATTGGGACTCGTCCTGACAGCGGTGAGTTTTGGTAATGGGTGGACACGATCGCTTAATTTAGTGCTCTCTACTATGACGTTGGCAGCCGTTTTGCGAGGGCGCACTCGTCCAGACGCATTCCTGATTTATCTCACCCATGCCACCGGGTTAGCCGCGATCACCTCTCTCATCCACCTATGCTTCCCCAGCCTTAGCCAAAATACCTGGGCAGGGATTTTACTCATCGGTGCGGTCGGCGAATGGATACTCAGCGCCATCCTTCCCACTTCTGGCTCCCGGCTCCCGACGCCCCCCGCTCCCTCTGCTTCCCCCACTCCCGTTCGGCTGAGCGCTCACGTCGAAGCCCACTCCCCACTCCCCACTCCCTCACTTAAAATCTGGCAACAAACCACTTGGCACGCGGGTCTTCTTCTCACTGCCACCAGCTATTTACTCTTGTCTAGCAGGATTTTGACAGGGTATCCACTTTGGGATCTTCTGAGCCGCGCCTTTGGGGATACGACAACATGGGGCGGCATGTGGTTAGTAACACCGATCGCGTTGACAGTATTGGGTAGCTGCCGACATCTACCACAACGTCGATCGGCGAGTGTTCTCAGCGTCATTGCCCTCTTTCTAATCCAAGTCTTGATGCTCGATTCGGCTCCTGAGCGGTTGACTGGTTTAGGGACAGCAGTCGTGCTGATGTTCATCAATACGCACCAGTTGCGGCAATTGCTGGAAGCGGTCATTACAGTTGGTTTTGGACTAACATTCACTGCCGCTTTGGTCTGGGAGGTTTTTACAGATTCGCTCACGGTTGGACTGAGTGTGAATCTGCTGGCGATCGCCCTGCTCCTCCTCTGGCTGTTGTGGGGTTGGCTAAAACGCCGCGAAACCGTGCTGGCAAAGCTCTATCGACAGGCAACCGATGGCTGGGCGATCGCGCTGGCAGTCACAACACTGGCATTTCTTACGCTTTGGCATTTAGTCGTTTACACTCAGTTAGATCTTCCCCACTGGCAGTATTTATCGGCGGCTGGCATTCTCTTCATCGCCACCAGCTATCGCACCTGGCAACGTCCGCAAAACCCTGGCTTCTACGCGATCGCCTGGAGTCTCGAACTGGTGATCACAGGCATTGTCTCGCTTACGGGGCGATCGCTGGATGCTGTGGCGATCGCCAATCTTGCACTGGGATTGGGAACGCAATTGTTGGGGGATTGGTGGCTTAGCGGTCAGCGGTCAGCGGTCAGCAGTCAGCTTCTTTCCATCCCCCCATCCCCTTATCCCCCCATCTCCTCATCCCCCCATCCCCTCCTCCCCTCCAGTTGGAACGTGATTCCGCTCCTCTACGCCCTGGTTGGACTGCTCCTTCAGCACCGTTCTTTCACAGCGGCAACCGGACTCTACACATTGGCAGCAGCCTTAGTCGGTATCGGTGTGGGTCGGCGGCGACCGTTCAAGCCACTGGTATATCTGTCGGTGTTGGGTGGGACGATCGCGGCGTATGAACTGTTGCTCTACCAACTCTCGCAGGCAAAAGGCGGTGAGGCGGGTGATGGCGTTGTCCTGATGGCAGGATTAGCAGCGGCGATCGCGATCGTCACTCAACTTCTGCAACGCTGGCTCGTGCCTTACTTACGCTTAGCTAGTCGAGAGGTCGCTGTCATCGCTCATGTGCATTGGGGGCTGGGTAGTGCGCTCATGCCTGTCGCCCTTATTTTTTCCCTGAGTGGCTCTGGAGCATGGCTGTGGACGGGGATTGCAGCAACGTTGGCAGGGTATGCTCTCGCCATGGGGAATGAGCGCTGGCATCGGGCAGAGGGGCTTGCAACCGCAGAGACGCAGAGACGCAGAGAGACAGACACCGACTCCCGACTCCCGACTCCCGACTCCCAACTCCCTTCCTGGACGTATGCAGGCATTGTGGAAGCGATCGCCACGATCACCCATCTCCTCCATCAGTTGCTGCCTGATTCCATATTGCTGACCTGGGGAGGGACGATCGCGGCGGGCATTGCCTTTGTCCTCTATCAGGCACCCTGGAGGCGTTGGGGATGGCAGCGTAAACCGTGGGAGCGATCGATGGCAATCTTACCCATCGCGGTGACTGTACTGACGATGGGCACGATCGCGATTCAAGGCTTGCTGGTTGTGGCAGCGTTCTACGCCTGGTTAGCAAAGGCAGAGCGGCAGGTGCGGCTCAGTTACGTCGGTGTGCTGCTGGCAGATTGGGCTGTGCTGCGGTGGCTATACAATTTGGGGACAGAAGAACCGTTGTGGATTGCCGCTTTGGTGAGTGTGTCGCTGCTGTACCTCGCGCAAGTTGATCCAGCATTGCGATCGTCGAGCGATCGTGACAAGCGTCATCTGCTGCGGAGCCTCGCCACCGGGCTGGTGTGCCTGACTGCGTTCTATCAAGCCGAGGTGGGCATTGCAGGTGTGCCATCGCTGTTGCCAGGCTTCCTTAGCGGTGCGATCGCGCTGGGGTTTGTTCTGGCTGGCTTACGACTCCGCATTCGGGCGTTTCTCTTCGTCGGTACTGCCGTTTTTATGATCCAGGTACTCCGACAAGTCGCACGCTTCACCAGCGAAGCCTTGCCGTTATGGTCAATGGGCATCGTTCTAGGCATCGCGTTTATTTGGGTTGCCGCTACGTTTGAGGCACGCCGCGCTCAAATTTCAACCTTAATGAATTACTGGTCTACTGAGCTAGAGATTTGGGAATAACTGACAGTAACAGTGGAATAGACAGGCTCTTTCCAGCAGTGTAGAGAAGCTGACTGTGTGATCGGAGACGCTACTCCCTTATAAAAGCTTGCCTAAACAGTCACTGACCTGTCGATTTAAACAGATCTTTGCTGTTAGCTTGAAACGCTGAAAGCTGCCGCGATCGCCACCCCTCGCTAGATCATCAGACTTAAACCTTCAGTATTCAGAGCTACAAAAGACCCTCTTTATCTGCACGTACCCTGACGACATAGCCTTATCAAGCAAGCGAGAACGAAGCAAATGCAAACGCACTATCCCGTCATCGTCGTGGGCGGTGGTCAAGCTGGGTTATCCATGAGCTACTGCCTGAAAGCGCGAGGCTTTGACCATCTCGTCTTTGAGAAAAATAAGATTGGTCATGCGTGGCGTGACAAGCGTTGGGATTCCTTCTGCCTGGTGACACCCAACTGGCAGTGCAAACTTCCTGGTTTCCACTATCCAGGCGACGACCCGCATGGGTTTATGCAGCGGGACGAAATTGTGCAATACATTGAGGCATACGCCGCTTCGTTCGAGCCACCCGTGAAAGAAGGGGTTGCCGTGTCGAAAGTGGCGCGCAATGAGGCTAGGGATGTTTTTGAAGTGGAAACAACGATCGGCAACTATACCGCCGATCAGGTCATTATTGCCGTAGGTGGCTATCACATTCCAAAGCTGCCCCCGATCGCCGAACGGCTGCCAGAATCGATCGTCCAACTACACTCCTCTGAATACCGCAACCCTGAGTCATTGCCCGACAAAGCGGTTTTAGTGGTCGGTACGGGACAATCCGGCTGTCAGATTGCTGAAGATCTTCACCTTGCCGGGAAGCAAGTGCATTTGTGTGTCGGCAGTGCGCCCCGATCGCCCCGGCGCTATCGTGGCAAGGACGTGGTGGATTGGCTCGATCAGATGGGCTATTACGACCTATCGATCGACGAGCATCCCCAGAAAGAAAAAGCTCGCACCAATACCAACCATTACGTTACCGGGCGTGGTGGTGGACGTGAAATTGATCTGCGTCAGTTTGCCTTAGAAGGAATGCAACTGCACGGCAGGCTGAACACTATCAGCGGTAGCACACTCACCTTTGCCGATAACCTGAAGCAAAATCTCGACCAGGCGGATGCAGTTGCCGAAAATATCAAGAAAGGCATTGATGCTTTCATTGAGAAAAACCGCCTTCAAGCACCGACCGAACCGCCGTATCAGCCTGTCTGGGAACCTGAGCAGGCACTACTCGACCTCGACTGTGCAGCCGCAAAGATCGGCGCGGTTGTCTGGTCTACTGGCTACCATTCAGATTTTAGCTGGATTGAGATTCCCGTCTTCGATGGCAAAGGGTATCCCGGTCACGATCGCGGTGTCACCGATGTACCAGGCTTGTATTTTCTCGGTCTGCCGTGGCTGTACACGTGGGGTTCAGGCAGATTCTCAGGTGTAGCACGGGATGCAACCTACCTGGCTGACACGATCGTGATGCGAAAAAAAGTATCGCAGCGTAACGATTGGAGCACTATTAACGAGTTTTTGCTTGGCTCATAACTCCCCCACAGACAGAGGAAAAACCGGGTTGGCTGGATAATCTTTACAGGTGAATCCACTGATCGCAGGAGCTAGAAATGGCAGAACAGTCGCTCAAGGGCAAAGTTGCCGTAGTTACAGGTGCAGGCTCTGGTATTGGTCGAGCGGTGGCATTGTTGCTGGCGCAAGAAGGTGCCACGATCGCCACGATCGACCATACGCAAGAAGATAGCCAGCAAACGATCGACCAGGTGCATCAGAATGGCGGCAACGGGATGGTAACTGTTGCTGATATTGCTCAGCCCGATCAAGTGCAGCAATCCTTTCAACAGATCACTAATGCTTTCGGTCGCATCGATATTGTGTTTGCGAATGCGGGTATCAATGGCGTTTGGGCACCGATCGAAGACCTCACCCCCGAAGAATGGGACAAAACGCTAGAGACAAACCTCAAGGGCACCTTTCTCACGGTGAAATACGCGGTTCCCTACCTCAAACGACAGGGTGGTTCAGTGGTGATTACCTCATCGGTCAATGGCACTCGCATCTTTAGCAACACAGGCGCGACTGCTTATGCCACGTCTAAAGCAGCCCAGGTGGCGTTTACCAAAATGGTGGCGCTAGAGCTGGCACCGCACCGTGTGCGAGTGAATGTGGTGTGTCCAGGCGCGATCGAGACGGGCATTAACGAAAGCACGAAACAACGCGACCTGGAACAAATCAGAACGCCCGTAGAATTCCCCGAAGGCAAAATTCCGCTGAACGATGGCAAACCGGGCACCTCTGAGCAAGTCGCTCAACTCGTGCTGTTCCTCGCCTCCGATGCCTCCAGCCACATCAGCGGCACCGAAGTCTGGATCGATGGTACAGAGTCGCTGTTAAAAGGATAAACAATCACCGAGCTTTTGATCCTCGGTAGTGAGTCTTCGATCAAACTTGCATAGAAGAGAACGTTAACCCGTGCTACGCCCCGTTTCGTCAGAAAAAAGAGGACTTTAAGCTTCTCCCCCCTTTTGAAAGGGGCTAGGGGGATCAAGGTTTCAAGCTTTAAGCGCGTAAGTTCTATTTGTTACTCATCGTTGAGTGCCTAATACTCGTTACCGAGTCCTTGATAGTCATTGTTGGATGTTTGCTACGTGTCGCCGAACCTTTAGTACTCATCATTGAGTGTTTGCTACTCGTCATCGAATAGTTGCTACTCATCATTGAGTGATTGCTACTCAGCGTCGAGTGATTGCTACTCAGCGTCGAGTGTTTGCTACTCGTCATCGAATAGTTGCTACTCATCATTGAGTGATTGCTACTCAGCGTCGAGTGATTGCTACTCAGCGTCGAGTGATTGCTACTCAGCGTCGAATGGTTGCTACTCAGCGTCGAGTGATTGCTACTTAGCGTCGAGTGATTGCTACTTAGCGTCGAGTGATTGCTACTTAGCGTCGAGTGATTGCTACTCAGCGTCGAGTGATTGCTACTCATCATCGAATGGTTGCTACTTGTACAGGAATGTCAGGTATTTGTGCCTGAACCTCAGTGTCTTGTCTTCTTCCTGCCTAACTTACCGTCTCTACACTTAATTCCTATGCCTCAAGTTTTTGGTAAGCTTCCCATTCATGCCCGCTCCTGGAAGGCATTAGGCGCTGTTACGTCTGTTGCACATGACGATCGCAGTGTGTATTGTCACTGTGGCGACGCGCTCCTATCCGTCACAGTGCTAACGCAATCATTGATTCGAGTGCGACTGGCACCAACTGGAACGCTGTTGCCCCGACGCTCTTGGGCAGTGGCGAAAGATGATTCAGAGTGGTCGCCCGTGTCGATCGATCTTCAAGAAAAAGAAGATGCGATCGAGATCAAGACTGACAAGCTGCTCGTCCGCATCGAACGGAATCCCTGTCGCGTCGTGTGCTTTGACCAGGCAGGCAGACCGTTTGCCGAGGATGCCGAAACAGGTATGGGCTGGTCAGAAAATACGGTGGCGGGTTGGAAAACGATCGAGACCGACGAGCACTTCTACGGCTTTGGGGAGCGTACTGGTTTGCTCGACAAGCGGGCTGAACGCAAAACCAACTGGACACTGGATGCGCTGGACTATACGACGCTGGCGGATGAGATGTATCAGGCGATCCCCTTCTTTATGGCGCTGCGTCCTGAGGTGGGTTACGGCATTTTCTTCAACACTACATTCTGGAGCCAGTTTGATCTGGGGGCAAGCAAGCCTGGTGTCTGGCAGATGGAAACTCACAGCGGTGAACTCGACTATTACATCGTCTACGGTCCTACGCCTGCGGAAATTCTAGACACCTATACGCAGCTCACCGGACGGATGCCACTGCCGCCCAAATGGTCGATCGGCTATCATCAGTGCCGCTGGAGCTATGACTCCGAAGACGTAGTGCGAAAACTGGCGCAAGAGTTCCGCGATCGCCGCATTCCCTGTGATGTGATTCACCTGGATATCGACTACATGAACGGCTATCGCGTGTTCACCTGGAGTCCTAAACGCTTTGCTAACGCAGCGAAGTTAATTAGCGAACTGAAAGAGACGGGCTTCAATGTGGTGACGATCGTCGATCCCGGTGTGAAGTACGAACCCGAAGCCGACTACGCGATTTTCGACGATGGGTTAGAGCAAGACTACTTTGTCCGTCAGGCAAATGGCGAAATCTTTCACGGCTACGTGTGGCCCGACAAGGCAGTGTTTCCCGATTTCCTCAAGCCAGACGTGCGTCAATGGTGGGGCGATGCTCAGAAAGCTCTGACAGATGTAGGCGTGGCAGGCATCTGGAACGACATGAATGAGCCTGCCATCGTTGAGCGTCCTTTTGGCGATGAGGGTAAACACATCTGGTTTCCGCTGGACTCACCGCAAGGTTCCGTTGATGAGTTAACGACCCATGCTGAGGCGCACAACCTCTATGGGTCGGGTATGTCGCAGGCTTGTGCCGAAGGATTAGAGCGGCTGCGTCCCAATGAGCGATCGTTCGTGCTGACGCGATCGGGCTTTGCTGGCATTCAACGCTGGTCGTCGGTGTGGATGGGCGATAACCAATCCTGGTGGGAACATCTGGAGCTGTCAATCCCCATGCTCTGCAATATGGGCTTGTCCGGCGTTGCCTTCGTCGGCGCTGATATTGGTGGCTTTGCAGGCAATGCGACGGCTGAACTCTTTGCCCGCTGGATGCAGGTCGGGCTGCTCTACCCGCTTATGCGCGCCCACTCCTCTATGAAGACGGAACAGCACGAACCCTGGGTGTTTGGCGAACAAACCGAACGTATCTGCCGCGAGTATATCGAACTGCGCTACCGCCTGTTGCCCTATCTCTACACGCTGTTCTGGGAAGCCGCAAACACAGGCGCACCCATCTTGCGTCCGCTGCTCTACCATTACCCCAACGATCGCCAAACCTATGCCCTGTACGATCAGGTGTTGCTCGGTGCCTCCATCATGGCGGCTCCCGTGTATCGTCCCGGCGTGGAGCATCGCGCAGTCTATCTACCCGAAGGCGTGTGGTACGACTGGTGGACAGGCGATCGCTACGACGGAGCAACCCACATTCTCGCCCACGCGCCACTGGAGCGAATGCCCCTCTACGTCAAAGCTGGAGCCATTATCCCCATGCAGCCCGTCATGCAGTATGTCGATGAACGCCCGATCGACGAACTCCGTCTCCGCGTCTGGTCAGGCGAGGGTGAATTCACCTTCTACGAAGACGACGGACACAGCTTCGACTACCGCGACGGTGCCTGGGCAACCACCACCTATCAAGTCACTGCCAATGATGACCGCACGACCATCCACATCCAGACACGACACGGCAACTGGACTCCGCCTGCCCGCACGGTGATCGTAGAACTCGTTGGCATCGGCGAACAGCGATTTGAGGATGACGGAAGCGATCGCACCATCACGTTCTAAGTTCACTCTAAAGGCTGATCGCTGACCGCTGATAGCTGACCGCTGACCGCTGACTGCTGACCGCTGACCGCTATCCCCTCTGCAACGGTGCAATACCTGCCCGATCGAGAATCTGCGGAATCAAGTCTTCGCGCTTGACTGCCATCATATGTACGCCCTGACAAAGCTGACGTGCCTGTTGCACCTGCTCAGCAGCGATCGTCACACCTTCCTGAAGCGGATCTGAGGCGCGTTCTAAGCGATCGATAATATGGTCAGGAATTTGCACACCGGGCACACAGCGGTTGATGAACTGCGCGTTTTTCGCCGACTTAAGCAAGAAAATGCCTGCGAGAATCGGCTTATTACAGCCTGAGGCAAGTTGCGTCATGAACTTCTCAAGGCGATCGAAGTCCGAAATCAACTGACTTTGAAAAAACTGTGCCCCGGCTGTTAACTTGCGCTCAAAGCGACGCTGCAACCCTGACCAACTGCCACATTGAGGATCGATCGCGGCTCCGACAAAGAGTTCCGTAGCGCCATCAGTCAATGGTTTATCGTTGAAGTCGAATCCAGCATTCAGCTTGTGAATCAGTTGCAGTAAGCGAACGGACTCTAGCTCAAAAACTCCCCGTGCTTCAGGGTGATCACCTGCTTTGATCGGGTCGCCTGTCAGTGCCAAAATGTTGCGAATGCCCAGCGCCTGAGCGCCCATCAGGTCTGCCTGCAAACCAATAGCATTGCGATCGCGGCAAGCCATCTGACAAATCGGCTCAATCCCCTCTTGTAAGAGAAGCACTGACGCTGCCAGCGACGACATCCGCAGCACTGCCCGACTGCCGTCCGTAATGTTCACGCTATGCACTCGCCCTTTCAGCGATCGTGCCATCTCAACCATGTGGGCGGGATTCCCCCCCTTCGGTGGCATCACCTCAGCGGTGATCAGAAACTCACCGGACTGAATAGCAGACTGAAAAAGACTTGGGGATGATGGCATGAGATGAAAACAATGCTTAATAAGCTTACTTATATAAGGCTATCAATCCAGGTATGAATTCTGTCTTCAAGGGCAACAATATCTTCATAGCAGAGTGCACGAATGCGACTGTAGCGTTGATCGGCTTCTTCTGCCAAAAGTTTGCGCCCTTGTCCAGTTCCCGTCAACTGAGTTGCAGAAAACTCAAGCCCCTTTCACCGTGCCAGTCGAGTCGAGCACGAGCATCATGCCCAGCATGAGCGCAACAGAACGGCACAATCCAGCCGCAGGAATAAACAGGTGAGCGTCTGAGGGGTGCGTAAGCCTGATTGGAGCACGCCAAAAGCAGCCGCTTGTAATCGTTTGACTATTTCACCCAGGCTGTGACTGGAAAAGCCAAAGCTAGCCGTATAGATTACACCCCCAGCCACAATCAAAACGTTTTGGTGCAAGGGGTGCTGGTGATAAAGGTGGACTGGGCTATGTTGGCATCAATTACTACTCTGCCAACAAAGACAAACTGCACTTGCTGCGGGTGCAAAGCCCCATTACAGGCACCTGTGAAAAGCCTGTGCCATTAGCTACAGCGGCAAACAATCTCTCTACGCTGCTGTCTCGTCCACTCTTTATAGCAGGTAGTGCTACACAAGTAATGAGGCATTGTAGTGATGGATGAAATACCAGATCGCACCAATGTGATTCTCCAACGATTTTGAGAAGGATCAGGTTTTGCTGCCCGCAGTCTCGACCTTTGAACCGTTGTTTGCCGTTGTGGATGCGACCATTCTTAACCGTGGAGGAAGCGGCACAGAGGGAGCAGGCAGGCATGGGAGGACAGTAAAAAACGCTACTTCTCCATCATTACATCTTGAGCACTACCTAGGATGTGAAAGTTTACTGCTAGCCCAACCTTTTCGCTAACGCTCTGATGACGTTCTCCTTCACCATTAGCAAGTGAGAGGTTGTAAGCAACAGCTCTTTTAGCTTTGCTGGACTCATAGTCGTCAATTCTTTCTCAATTAATTTCATCTGAAATTTTTGTTCCAGGGTCAATTCAAGATCTAATTCAGGCAGCATAGTTTTTGATGAAAATGTGATTGTTTCGTCAGTCAATCGAATTTACATTTTCCATTCAAAGGCTAACATGATCGTTTCAAATCACCTAGTACGTAAGATACACATTCGCGGTACATGGTATACCAATTCGATCAATTGCATGGTTTTCGATCAATTGCATGGTTGACCTGCTGAAACAGCAGCGATCGTGTTCATAACACGTCCTGGCGTAGCTCCGGGAAAACTTTTGCAACTTTGCTCAACACATAATCGCCATACGTACCACGGAACTCATGCACGCTGGCATTGTCCCAGCGCTGTTCCTTTGCCTCTTCAACCAGCACCCCTTTCAGGTCGATCGGGTGTAGTGCTGCATCAAAATTGGGATCGAAAAAGAAGGGAAAAGAGAGGCGATCGCGTCCTGATACATTTCTCACTCGATGCGGTGTCGAACGGTAAAACCCACCTGTAAGGCGATCGAGCATATCGCCAATATTACAGACAAAGGCATTGTCAATAGGTGGTGCATCAATCCAACCGGATTTTGATTTCACCTGCAAACCACCCAAACCATCCTGTTTCAATATTGTGAGCAACCCATAATCGGTATGCTCGCCCACACCCCAGGAAGGCGCTTCAGGACTGGTTTCTGGTGGATAGTTGAAAATGCGAAAGAGGATGAGTGGATCAGTAGTGTAGCGATCGCGGAAGTAAGCAGCGTCCAATCCTAAACTGAGGGCAATGCCAGCCATCAAGGTGTGCCCCAGTTGGGTCATGACTGTCAGGTATTCCAGCACTGTTTCACGAAACTGGGAAATCTCTGGAAACAGATTCGCTCCATGCATGGGAACCCCTTGTTGAACCGATGGATGTGCTGCGCTTAATTCCGCTCCGAAATAAATTCCTTCTTTCAAATCTGGCTGACCAGATGTTAGTTCACCGCCAACCGGAAAATAGCCACGCCAAGCACGACCACCTAATGCCATGCGAATCTGTTGTTTCGTTTCCACATCTTGAGCGAAAAACTGACGGCTGAGTTGCTCCAAGCGGTGTTGCAACGCTTCATCAATTCCATGCCCAACCACATAGAAAAAGCCCGTTTCACAGCACGCTTGTCGAATGTGGGTGGCAACCGTATTCGTTGCTTGACCTGCTACCAGAGCACTCAGATCAATTACGGGAATTTGAGAACTGTCGATCGATGATTGCGTTGTCATCGTTGCTGCCACAGAGCAAGAGGTTGTTTGATGTATTCAACAATGATGACATGAAACTGAAATGACGACAAAAACCAACCGTTTGAAAGAATACCGCGTCTAACTCTGTAATTCGTGCAGCAATCGGATTGAGATCATGCGATGTCCAGTGAATTAATGTGTGTGTAAGAAACAATACCCGATATCAAAGTTTTGCTGAGTACGCAAATGACCGTACTGTTGATCCCATACTTCCGTCTTTAAATCCCGTTGCAAACGCGACAAGCCAGAATCTCGTTCAGTAGCATTAAGCTTAGAAAATGATGAAATGCCATGACGAACTCTACGCTCTAGATACAGTTCTGGTCGTGCCCACCCAACAGCCATAAATGAGTCTGCCAGGTCGCGTGGCAATGGAAATGAAACCCGGTTGATGGCTTTACCTGTAATCGTCTTAATGTTAGATATTAAGGTTGAAATCGGCAAAAAGGTAGTCTCTACATCAATGATGAATGCAGGGAAATACTCTGTCAGCCAAAACTGACGAATCATCGCTGGATCATAAGTGAATAAAACAATTTGCCCCCTACCGATAACTCGATAAATTTCCTGCAATGCCTGACGATCGTCCTGAAAGTGGTGAAACGCAAGCATAACAATCGCTGCATCAGCAGTTTGATCCGGCAGAGGTAAGTGCTCAGCGCAGCCATCAAACCACTGAATGGAAGGATGGGAAATGGCTTGCTCCCGCATGACAGCCGATGGCTCTACTGCCAGCACCTGATAACCCTGGTTGGCTAGAGGCAAGGCATACGATCCCGTTCCAGCACCAATATCAACGACTGTTGATACTGATGAAGCTTGTAAAATCCTTAGAAGCTCGGTAACGATACGTGGATCGCTCCGCCTTGTTTGAACATAATTTCTACCGATCGTGTCATACAGCGCCATCTTCGTTTAGCAACTTGTTACACCGATTGAAGCCATGAAAATTAAACCATGAAAATATTCAGGAGCAATCATGAACGTTTGCTCCTGAATGCTCATTCATGCCGTTAACTCAAGCCGCGATCGCACTCCGCTCTTCCGCTGCACTGCGGTTGTAATTGGTGGCATCGCCTTTGATGGCTTCACTATGCCGACCGTCGATGCTGATGGGACGATCGCCAACGATCGTGACCCGTTGCACATGACGCGGCTGACCACCATAGTCATAAATGGCATAGTGTTGAGTCGCACGGTTGTCCCAGAAGGCGACATCACCAACCTTCCAGCGCCAGCGCACCGTATTTTCGGGACGAGTGACATAGGATTGCAGTAGGCGAATCAGGTCATCCGATTCGGTGGTGGAAAGCCCCTGAAGCTGACGGACAAATCCACCAATGAAGAGTCCCCGTTCGCCCGATTCGGGATGGACGCGCACGACGGGATGCAGGCTTTCATAAACCGTTGAAGTAAAGACCTTGCGATATGCCTTCAGTGCTTCAGACACATTGACGGCTGCTTCAGCATAGTCATAGGCATTACTATGAACCGCCCAGAGTTGATCAGCAAGGCTTCGTAGATGGGGTGGTAAGTCCTGGTAGGCAGTAACAGAGTTTGCCCAGATGGTATCGCCCCCTGCTGGTGGGATTTCGATCGCCCGCAGCACTGAACCCAGAGGTGGGCGATCGACAAAGGTAACATCTGTATGCCAGTTATTGGCACGGGCAGCCGTTCTGCCATAATCCAGATCGAGAATTTCCGGGTGTTCGGGTAGCGATGGTACGGTCGGGTGAGCCGTTGTGACTTCACCAAACCGCCGCGCAAAGGCAACTTGCCCCGCCGCATCCAGTTGTTGCCCCCGGAAGAAAATGACTTTGTATTGCACCAATGCTCTACGAATCTGACTAATGAAGTCATCGCTCAGATCCCCACTCAAATCAATGCCCAGAATCTTTGCGCCAATCCGTCCTGAAACGGGATGGATTTCAAGTGTTTCTGCCTGTCCCATAGTCAACCTCCTAAATGAGAAACGAATGATTAGATGATCTAACTAATAAATCAAATTTTGCGGCGATCGATGGCTTTAGTCAAGCTTTGGATTAAAACCTCCGAGGTTTAAGCGACGACACTGGTAACGATGTTTGATTTTGGTTAAAACCTCCGAGGTTTGCGTAAGCCATATCACCTACGATCCCTTAGTAGAGTGCTGCCAGCACCGTATCTGCCGCCTGACGGAGAGCCGTTGCCGCTCCTGCACTCATATCCCGTGGCGCACAAATGCGGTTTCTGATATAGGCGAGGGTAATGGCTCCTGCGGCAGCTACCAACGAATCGCTATTGTCCTTGCCACCAATGCGCCCCCAGGGGAGGGGCGTTGAATTGCCATGCAGCAAATAGTCTGCCAGCAAACGCAAATGCCAATCGATGGCTGCTCGAACGGCTGCCTCATCGCCTGCCGCTAATGCCTGCGCTCCAGAGTTCTTCAGAATATCGCCGATCGCCACATCATGGTTATCACTCAAGCGCTCGGCGGCTTCTGCCCGATGATGGTTTGCCTGTGTAATCTCCACATCCAATGGCAATGGATTGCCGATCGGTTTCACACCCCAACGGCGACGTAACAGTAAATTATTCGTCGTACTGTCCGATCGCACCCGATGATAGGCGGAGCGCTGATTAAGGGCATCAAACCAGGCATTGATACGCGGAAAACGGGAATTGCCCTTGATGGTGTAATTTCGATAGACAGGTAAGCTTGCTGCGAGGCGATCGAGATGGGGACTATACATCAAATCCGCTAAACTAAAGCTGGAAAGAAAGAAGGGACTGGGATAATTTCCCAATGCCTGCTCCAGTGTGTCTAATTTGGCTTCAAAGGTTGTTTGCAAGTCTGCCAGTTCTTTGGCATCGGTTGTTGGATGCCGCAGGAAATTATAGGCAGCACCCTTAAAACCATTGGTTTCAGCTTCTTCTACCCACTGTCGTGCAATGGCATTCTCGGCTGGATCTTGTGGGAGTAGAGATGTTTCGGGAAAGCGCTCTTCCAGCGCCAGCAGAATGTCTTTTGATTCATAGATCAGATTGCCGTTGATCTTGGCGGCGGGCACGAGGGCAGTCGGCACCAAATCCAGATACCATTGGGGTTTGTTGCTTAAGTCGATGAACTCGGTTTCAAAGGGAATTTCCTTCTCTTCCAGGGCAAACCACACGCGTTCGCAGAAGGGACACCAGGAATTGGTATCACGGTAGAGCAACACTGATGGTTTCTCACCGGGAGCAAGTTTCTGCAAACTGCTGGGAATGGGAGCAGTGGATGGAGATTGCCCGGGGCGGCGTACTCGACGGGCAGTGGTTTGGCTGAGAGCGGTTTCTAACAGATAGTCCCAGGTGGAAAGGGTTTCTCGAACTGGCATCGTTCACCTCAAAGAAGGGGTAGAGGAGTGAAGAGGGTAGAGGAGTAAAGAGACAATTGCAAGCATGAAGGTTACAGATAGAACCCTGTAGGGATTTGTCACTACCAAACCTGTACAGGGGAGCGTTCAGAGATATTAATCTACGGTAAGTCTATCAATGAACTGTATTATAGCTACATTTGAGGATCTCATAGCTAACCGAAAAAAGCAAGCCAGGGAATTGATATATAACAGTTCTCACTTAAATGCGGTACAAGTTTTTAGTTTGAGGCAGAGGACAGGAGGCAGGAGGCAGAAGAAAAACCGCAGTCCTCTTTACTTCTGCCCTCTGCCCTCTGCCTTCTGCCTTCTGTCTGTTCTCCACCATACTTCACTTGACTAGAAACCGCTATATCCGCAATGGGCACTATGCCAGCGTTTCGATCAGGTCTTTCAGCCGATTGTGCCCATCTCGAAAGACCGACCAACCATCTCCCACTAAGACAGCTTCAATGCGATTGAATGTTGCGAGACGACGAACAGAGGCGATCGCGGCTTCTCGATTTTGCAATTTGGCATCCGGTAAAAGCATCAAGCTGCCAGCACGATGGGCGCGGATCAAATCGCCTGTAATGAGGGTTGTTTCATCCAGCAGCAGCGCCAGTTCACCAGGGGTTTTGGAACCGTGTAGCTCGATCGCCTGCAACCCTGGCACGATTTCTTCACCATCCGTCAGCCAGCGAAGCGGTTTTTTGCCATCATCTGTCAGGGGAAAGGTTGTCTTCTCTCTATGAGGGGCAGCAATTTGCGCGTCTGTTCGTCGAGCGATCGACTGCGCCTCTCGCACATGATCGGAGTTAGTAATGACAATCCACTGAGCGCCACCCAATGCTATGAGATGCGACCAGTCGTGCTCTGAGAGGGGAACGGGATCGATGAGCACATTGCCTTCAGGACGAATCCAGGCAACGCCATTAAAATCAATATTCCGCTCCAGGTCGAAGCTAGACCAACTATAGAGATCGGGGCGATGGAGAGATTTCATCAGCGTTCTGAATCAATTAGGCTAATCATTAGACCATCATACAGTTTGTGAATTATTAACAGAAGACTTGTCTTTCAAACGGGACTATGAAATACTCCAGATAAATCTACTGTAAATCTAGCGACAAACCGTACTATTGTGACTGCACTGCAACTCTACTTTGCTCGATCCTCCACCTTTGCCCAGCGTACGCGTGTGGTCTTGCTAGAAAAAGGCATTGACTTTACGCCAGTTGAAATTGACTTTCAAAATAAAGCGCCAGAGTTTTTGCAATTTTCCCGCTATGGCAAAGTGCCTGCCATCAAGCATGGTGAGGTCGAACTCTATGAATCTGCCATCATCAATGAATATCTAGAAGAGGTATTCCCAGAACCACCCCTTTTGCCTCATGATCCGGCTAGAAGAGCGATCGCGCGGATCTGGATTGACTATGCCAATACTCGCCTTGTCCCAGCGTTTAACAAGTTTCTGCGCGGTAAGGATGGGCAAGAACAAGAGCAAGGGCGACGCGAATTTCTCGAAGCACTGCTGTATGTAGAGCAAGAAGGCATAGGAAAATTGTCCGGTGATGGTTCCTACTGGTTGGGAGACACATTGAGCCTGGTGGATATCAGTTTCTATCCCTGGTTTGAACGCCTACCACTACTGGAACATTTCCGCAAATTTACCCTGCCTGCTGAAACGCCTCGTTTACAAGCCTGGTGGCATGGGTTGCACGATCGTCCATCCATTCAAGCAGTTGCCAATCCAACCGATTTCTATATTGAACGGTTCACTAAAATTTTGGGTGAACCAGTTGCAGCAGTTCAGAAATAGGCTCAGAAGAAAATAAGTATATAAGGATTATGGGTTTAATAAAACCGAACACTTGCGTAGGATGTGTAAAGCCGTTCCGGCATCCCAGAAAAGCGCAGCGTAACGCATCGTCGGCGGAGATTGATGCGTTACGGCTAGTGCCTAACGCATCCTACAGAATTCGAGCTTATTTAATTCTCATTCCTAAGCTGCAGCCGTAGACTTCTCACTACTGAATTCTGAATTCTGACTACTACATTCTGCTTTGCTATGAAACTGCTTCTACCCACTGAATTTACATCTGAGTTGGAGCCAAAGTTAGCTCATCTTGATCCCGATTTGCAATTGGTCTGGGTGAATACTCACGGCGAATTCAAGGGCGATCCCAGTGATGCAGAGGTGTATCTTAACTGGTTTTATCTCAAGCCAGATTTACTCCAGCGTGTGTTGGGAGCGGCACCGAACCTGCGCTGGCATCAAACCCTTAGTGCAGGCGTAAACCATATTCTCACGCCCTTGTATTTGCAGCGTGACATTACTCTAACCAATGGGGCTGGAACATTTGGCATTCCCATTGCAGAGTTTGTGCTGACTTACATTTTGTTTCATGCCAAAAATATATCGTTTTTGCTGTCACTCCAGGCAAACCACACGTGGAAACAGAGTATTCAGCTACCAACTCAGGAAGTCTTTGGTAAAAGCCTGTTGATTATTGGCGCGGGTAAGATTGGGCAAGAAATTGCCAAACGTGCCAGCGCCTTTGGGTTAAGGGTTTGGGGTTCTCGTCGCCATCCTCAACTCACACCGGGCTTTGAGCGCGTGGTTGGGTTGGATGAATGGCGATCGCTCCTCCCTGAAGCTGATTACATCGTTCTCGCCACCCCCCTGACTTCAGAAACCCACCACTTGATTGATGAAACGGCTTTACGGGCAATGCGTTCTACTGCCTATCTCATCAACATTGCACGAGGAGCAGTGGTAGATGAGGTTGCGCTCATTCGGGCACTGCAAGAGGGCTGGATTGCAGGAGCCGGACTGGATACGTTCCACACGGAACCTTTACCTCCAGAAAGCCCATTCTGGTCTTTGCCAAATGTGTTTGTCACCCCGCATTGTTCTGGCTTTTCACCTTGCATTGTAGAACGGGCGATCGCGCTCTTTCTAGACAACTTAGACCGCTACCGGACGGGGCAACCCCTACGGAATGTAGTGGGCAAAACCTTAGGATATTAAACCCATGACACTTAAACGACGTGATGTTTTGCTTGGTTTGGCTGGTTTGAGCGTCCCGCTGATTGCCTCAAGCTGTGCCAATAACGCCTCCAATCCAACGGCTAATAGCCCGTCTGCTGAGCCTGTGGCGACCACTGCTGCTTCTGGTGCTCCAGTGCGTTTTGGCTATCAGAAATCGACGATTATTTTGAAAAGCAAAGGCGATATCGAGAAACGACTGAAAGCAGAAGGGGTAGAGGTGGAATGGAAAGAGTTTCCAGCAGGTCCACCATTGTTGGAAGCGTTGAATGCGGGCGCGATCGACATTGGTCCGGTCGGTGAATCACCGCCGATTTTTGCTCAGGCTGCGGGAGGCGATTTGGTGTATGCCGCCGCGATCGCGCCCAATCCAAAGGGATCAGGTGTTCTGGTACGCGAGGATTCACCGATTAAAGCAGTGGCAGATTTGAAGGGTAAAAAAGTTACTTTTGCGAAAGGATCAAGCGCCAACTATCTAATTGTGCAACTGCTCGAGAAAGCAGGCTTGAAGTATAGCGACATTCAGCCAATCTATCTTCCACCTGCGGATGCTCGTGCAGCCTTCGTGCAGGGAAATGCTGATGCCTGGGTGATTTGGGACCCGTTCTATGCTGCTGGCGAAACCGGGATTAAATCTCGCGTCGTTGCCGATGGCGAAGGCTTGAACAAGATTGGTGGTTACTACATTACCTCGCGCAAATTCACCACCGAACGACCCAAACTTTTGAAAGCAATTTTGGAAGAAGTGCGTAATTTAGAAAGCTGGTCAGCCCAAAACCGGGATGAAGTCGCATCTGTGCTGGTCGATGCGCTAAAGCTGGATGCAGCAGCCGTCAAAAAAGCCACGCAACGCCGACAGTTTGGGTTGCAGCCCGTCACAGATGATTTGTTGACGGAACAGCAAAAAGTTGCTGATGCCTATTATGATTTGAAGCTCATTCCTAAGAAAATCAGCATTCGTGATACGGTTTTACCACCTGACAAGGTGGCTGCCTACGCCTTGAGTTAACTTCTTGCACCAGACCAGAAACCGGGTTTCTTGCGAAAAATAAAGGCGTGAAACCCTGAATCTTTGCTTGAGAAACCCGGTTTCTTAAACGCGCCTGTTCACCGGAAAGGATGAAGTTCTGTTGTACTTCAAATTTGCATTGGTATATGAGTGAATGGAATGAGCAGCAGATCATTCAAGACCAGATTGCCTACTACGCACAATCGCCTAATATTTCGCAAATCTGGCTGGTAAGCTCTTATGCCAGCGACTAACCCTGGTAATGCAGCAACCGTACTGGTTGCATTGGCAATCACGGGTGGCATTCCCATAAGGAGCAGTGCTGGAAACATGATTAAACCTCCGCCTCCCGCTACCGAATTTAAGGCTCCACTGGAGAGAGAAGCGAGAAAGACCAGGCAACCTTGTGTAAATGTCATACTGGTCGCTGTAAAAGTTTTGCGGGGCGATATCTGTATCGTTACTGTCGCGTGATTTCAGGTTGCCTCAAGGCTCCACGGCACGATCGGGTGTACCAGAAAAAACAAATAAGGTTTCGTTGGCGGGTAACGGAGCCGATTCACCCAAATACTGGTGTAACCCAACCCCCATGTCACCCGTTACCGTCAGGCGAAAATCCACTTCCGCAAAATTAGCCGCTTTCAAGTTTTTTCGGGCGATATCGGAATAGATAATGTCGCCTCGATTACCTCGTGTCCAGGGAATGAAGGCACCGGGTTTTGCCAGAAATATCCACTCTGCGCCGTGGGCTTGCAGTTCTTGAAGCGTTCTATGGAACAGGACTTACGCATATTGACCAAAACCTCAGAGGTTGAAGCCAATATTTTGGTCAATATGCTTGATTTTTGGTTCCAACCTCCGAGGTTTGCGTAAATTCTATGAAAATCAAACAAGATTGTAGCAGTCATAGTTTCTTCGAGAGATCGATCACCACAAGCTAGAGAGGCATCATTGCAACCACTTTCGATTACCTGAATTGATTGATTGGAAAAGAAAGACTATTTGCTGTTATGAAGCGGAATAGCTACCGTAGTAGCAGTTACATATTCGCCTTACTACAATCTGGTGCGTCCTATGCTGGAGTCTTTAAGAAACCAACACTATCAACAGGGGCAACGCGATCGCGATGCTGGCTTATTGCCCAGAAGGGAAAGTTCCATTTATATGGATGGCTATTTCAAGGGCAGACCGGAAGGACTGGATGGGCTTGTGCAGTATTTCCCTTCTGTGGAGTCGTACCTGAAATGGAAATGCAAACACGTATCGCCACCATCCACATAAGTATTGAAACCGCTTACCTCGTTCCAGGCTGTTGTTCAAACACTTGCTTGAGTAGGGTCAAGCTTTCATCAATCTGAACAATCTGCTCATCCGTCAAGGAACCTAGTAAGTCGGTGATATATTTGCGGGTCTGTGCCCGATTGCTTTGGAGGTGTTCGAGTCCCGCGTCAGTCAGCTTCAACACAACGCGGCGGCGTTCTTCTGGATGATCGCAGCGATCGACAAATTGCCGTTGTACCAGTCGTTCTGTATTCGCAGATGCTGTCGCCCGTGTGACACCCAGATGTTCGGCAAGCTCGGAGAGAGAGGCACCAGGATTACGATCGAGGAATGCCAGCGTGCGAAACTGGGGGACTGTCAGTTCTTCATACGTCCCCCGTATTCGCATATCTGCCCGGATAAAGCGCATGACCATCGGCACGGTTTCCATGACTCTGGCAGCACAATTTTCTGACACCTTTTTCCGGGTAGTTTTACGCGATCCCATAGACTGACAGCGGTTCCAGCAATGAAGAGGAGGACAATGAAGCCACTACTCTACTGTAGCCGTAATCACATCTATTTTCGTAGAACTGGGGAGGGGAGGGGAGAGTTTTGAGTTACAACAGTTGTTAGTTGTTAGTTATGAGTGCATGAGCCGTTCCTGATTCCTTCTAAAAACTAAAAACTAAAAACCAATCACTTCTCTGCCTTCTCCCCTGCCTCCCCTGTCTCCTCTGTCCCTGCTCCCTCGCTACCTCCCCACATTCGGATACAGCCGCGTACAGATTACCGTCAGTACGGTTACTGCAAGCAGCAACACCGCGCAATCCAGCCCGAAGCCGTAGACGGGCGTACTGTTTGCCAGCATTACGCCCCGCAAGGCATCTACCTGATAGGTGAGGGGATTGAGGTGAGAAAGCACCTGCAACCAGGGGGGCATGAGCGCAAGAGGATAGATGGCATTGCTGGCAAAAAACAGGGGCATAGTCATGAGTTGACCGAAGCCGTTAAACCGCTCCCGCGATTTGACCACGCAAGCAATGATCAACGAGAAGATGGTAAAACAGGCGGCTCCCAGCAGCACAATCAGAATGACTCCCGCGATCGCCACAGGATGCAGGTTCAGCTTCACCCCCAGTAGCAAGCACAGGATGTAAATAATAAAAACCTGGGACAAACTGCGAATGCCTGATGCCAGAGCCTTTCCCAGCACCATTGCCGCACGAGGAGTCGGACTGACCAGAAACTTCTGGACAATGCCCAAATCCCGTTCCCAAATGATCGACATACCGCCATTAAAAATTGCCACAAACAGGACACTTTGCGCCAGAATCCCAGCCGCCATAAAGTCCAGGTAGGGCAGATTTCCAGTGGGAATGCCTCGTAGACGGGTGAAGACCTGACCAAAGATCAGCAGCCAGAGGGTTGGTTGCGCCGCTCGCAGGAAGAGATCACTGGGGTCATGGCGCAGTTTTCGTACTTCCAATTCAGTGATGACCAGCGTTTTGCGAACCAGTTCGGCGATCGCGTCCAACCAGTTTCTTTTATCGTCGAGTGACGGATCAGCCCAACCGTTGAGCCGTCCGCCGGGTTCTTGCAGTCTCACAATAGTTCACTCCTGAAGTGAGTTGATCGCCAGTGTAGTGGATGAAAACGTCATCCAGCGTGGCATTGTCTTTGTCGAGGTCTGCCTTCAAAGCCGTCGGTGTGCCCGTCACAATCACCTTGCCGCCATGCATGATGGCAACCCGCTGACACAGGTGGTCGGCTTCTTCAAGAAAGTGAGTGGTAAGGACGATCGTCGTGCCGTAAGACTCACAAAGCTGCTTTACCAGTGCCCAGACGGAAACCCGCGCCAACGGATCAAGCCCTACCGTCGGCTCATCCAGAAACAACAGTTGGGGACGGTGCAGCATGGACTGCGCCACTTCCAGCCGCCGAATCATCCCTCCCGAATAGGTGCGAACGATCCGGTGAGCCGCCTCTTCTAAGCCCATGAATGCCAGGACATCATGAATCCGTTGTCGCCGTTGCGTGGCAGGAATGTCATAGAGTTTGGCGAAGATCAATAGGTTTTCAAAACCCGTCAGTGTGCCATCAGCAGAAAGTGCCTGGGGCACGTAGCCAATCAAGCGTCGGACAGCCGCTGCTTGTCGAGTCACATCTAAGCCCGCGATCGTCGCACTCCCCGCACTGGTCGGCAGCAAGGTGGTCAGCATCTTGATCACGGTACTTTTGCCTGCTCCGTTGGGACCCAGTAAGCCAAACACCTCACCAGGAGCGACGGCAATGTTCAGATGATCGACAGCCGTCAACGTGCCAAATTGACGGGTGAGATTGTGGGTTTCCAGGATGGCATCGCTGCCGTTAGCGTCCTGGTACGAGGGTGGGAGCGATCGCCCGCTGCCTCCAATCCATCTACTCAATCCGGTTCCTCCTTCGATGAGACTACTTCATAGACTACCATCATATAGTTAGATAGTCTAACTATGTGGATTACACATCATTTGCTTGCCAAATAGACTTGAGTTTTCAAAGCATCTGTGCCATACTTCGGGTTAATCTACGGTAAATCGATCGATATACAGGTTTAATTTGCTCAGTCGGTTTAATGTAGCCTTGTCTCCTGTGTGCAGTCACAAGCGAGGTGACTGTACACGGTTTCTCCAGCCTTAATCAGGCTTCCGTCGGTTAAATCTTTAGTGCAATCCAGAATTTTAGGCTGACAATTTTCGGTAGCGATAGCCAACATCTTTAAGCTTTCTGATCTGATTGACTGACAAATCTTTTTTATAGGTTGGGTTGAACAACCTGAAACCCAACGCAAGCAGCGGTTTTGTTGGGTTACGCTGACGCTTTTCTGGTATGCCGGAACGGCCTTACCCAACCTACGGAAGCATCAGTGGTTTGGGGTTTTGTCAGTCAATCAAGCTTTCTGACATTTCCAGGCGGTTGGAGATCAGATTTTTTTATTCAATTTCGTATTGAATCAGGAGTTATTGCTAATGAGTCACTCGATCGCCAATCGCACCCTGACTACCGATGTTCTGGTGATTGGTGGTAGGACTGCCGGAACATGAGCGGCTCAGGTCTAAGTCAAGACAGCACTGATCGTCCCTCAGGTAGAAGCAACGCGAGAACTGGTGGCACTGTAATCAATCAGACTTCAACACCCGATCGTCCTATGACACTAACAAAAGATTCCATTACACAAACAACGCTGCTGCACGATCGCTATGGCACAGCGTTTGATGTTGTGTTCAACCATGCCTGGAATACGAGTCTGACGACACTCCTTTCCCATCGCTCGATCCGGGCTTACCTCTCCAAGCCGCTGCCATCTGGCACGTTGGAATTGCTCGTTGCGGCGGCTCAATCTGCGTCTACCTCCTCCAATCTCCAAACCTGGAGCGTAGTGGCAGTGGAAGATCCGGCACGCAAGGAGCGACTCTCACAACTGGCAAACGGGCAGGCACACATTCGGCAGGCTCCCCTCTTTCTAGTGTGGTTGGCAGACCTGGCGCGATTGAAGCAGGTAACTGAGCAACGAGAATTGCCCCATGCAGGACTGGAGTACCTGGAAACATTTCTAACAGCGGCGATCGATGCCAGCCTAGCGGCACAGAACGCCGCGATCGCCGCCGAGTCTCTTGGCTTGGGAACCGTCTACATCGGAGCTATGCGAAATCGTCCCGACGCGGTAGCAGCTGAGTTAGGCTTACCGCCTCATGTCTTTGCCGTGTTCGGCTTGTGCGTAGGTTATGCCGATCCTGCCAAACCAGCCGCGATCAAACCACGCTTGTCACAGACGGCAGTGCTGCATCAAGAACAATACAGCCTTGACGCACAATTGCCTGCGATCGCCGAATACAACGACATCATGAAAGCATTCTATACGAAGCAAAAGATGACGGTTGAAGGCGATTGGTCGCAGCATTCTAGCGATCGCATTGCCACCGCAGAGGCACTCCGCAACCGCGCCAATCTACGAGAAATACTCAACAAACTGGGCTTTGCCTTGCGCTAGCAGAAACCGGGTTTCTTGAGCAAATGGAGGCGTAAAACCCTCAATCTTTGGTAGAGAAACCCGGTTTATGAACCCTCATTGGACACACTCTTCTAGACACATTTATGAAATACAACCCATTGGGAACCAGTGATCTCCATGTTTCGGAAATTTGCCTCGGTACTATGACCTACGGGCAGCAAAACACCATCACTGAGGCACATCAACAACTGGATTATGCCATTGCTGAAGGGGTCAACTTTATTGATGCCGCCGAAATGTATCCGGTACCAGTCCAGGAAAACACTCAGGGGTTGACTGAAACTTATATCGGCGCATGGCTGACTCGCCAGCAACGAAACAAATTGATTGTGGCGACCAAGATTGCCGGACCAGGACGCAATTTCCATTGGTTACGCGGTGGGAAACAAGCCATTGATCGCAAAAACATTGAACAGGCAGTCAACGACAGCCTCAGACGGTTGCAAACGGATTACATTGATCTATATCAAATCCACTGGACCGATCGCTCTGCACCCCAATTTGGCGAGACAATTTTTGATCCTAGTAAAGAACGAGAAACGGTGTCGATCGCTGAACAACTCACCATTTTTGGCGATTTAATCCAGGCTGGCAAAATTCGCGCTTTAGGATTGAGCAACGAAACGCCCTGGGGTGTCTCAGCATTCAGTCATGCGGCAAGCCAACTTGGACTACCTAAAGTGGTTTCCATCCAAAATGCCTACAGCCTGATCAATCGTGTTTTTGATTCTGCCCTGGCAGAAGCTTCCTATCGAGAAAAGGTTGGACTACTGGCATACAGTCCACTTGCCTTCGGGCTGCTTTCTGGTAAATACGTCAATGACACTCCTGACAAAACCCGTTTGACCCTGTTTGAAGGCTTTGGTGGACGCTACCGCAAACCCAACGTGGAAGCAGCCGTTGTCGCCTATGTGGAAATTGCTCGTGCTCATAACATCAAACCAGCCGTGTTAGCTCTGGCATTCGTTCGCAGTCGTTGGTTTGTCACCAGTACCATCATCGGTGCAACGACCTTAGAGCAACTACGCGAGAATCTGGACAGCACTCAAGTTAACCTCGATGAAACCATCCTGGCAGAAATTGAGGCAATCAATGCCCGTTATCCCAATCCTGCACCTTGAAGCGGTCAGGAGGCAGAAGGCAGAAGGTAGCAATGGAAAAAGGTTCTCGATCATTGATAAGCTGATCGGCATTCAAATTTGCACCATCCTTATGCCTTCTCAGGCGATCGACTCTGCAACTTAAATGCTCATTAGCTCATCACTAACCACCAACAACCAATAACCGTATACCTACATGACAACTATTCAAATTTACAGCGCCAACGCCTGCCCATATGCTCACCGAACTCGCTTGGTGCTCCTGGAAAAGAATATTCCCTTCGAGTTGATAGAAATTGACCTGCAAAATAAGCCAGAATGGTTTTCGCAGATTTCTCGTTACGGTAAGGTGCCTGCAATCAAACATGGTGCTACCGAAATCTATGAATCTGCCATCATCAACGAGTATCTGAATGAGGTGTTTCCAGAACCACCGTTGTTGCCATCTGATCCCGGCAAGCGGGCGATCGCGCGCCTCTGGATTGACTACGCGAACACTCGGTTTACCAGTGCGTTTGGTAAATTGTTGCGCGGCAAAGATGAGACAGAACAGCAGCAGGGACGGCAGGAGTTAACCGAAGCGTTGCTCTATATTGAGTCGGAAGCATTGGGCAAATGGTCGAGTGAAGAACCCTATTGGTTCGGTGAGCAGTTGACGCTAGTGGATCTCACCTTTTACCCCTGGTTTGAACGCTTGCCCACGCTAGGATCCCTGCGCCAATTTACGCTCCCAGCAGAGGCTACTCGTTTGCAGCAGTGGTTGATCGGGTTGCGCGATCGTCCTTCTATTCGGTCGATTGAGAATCCAGTCAGTTTCTATCTGGAGCGTTACGCGCGGCTTGCCATTCAACCTGTCGCAGTTGGTGCAGTTCAAACGTAGGCTTTGGAGACAACTATTCTTAAAGAATGAACTGTAGCTCCAGGAAAAACTAAGTAGCTCGGTGGAATTAAAATAACCATCGTAGGATGGGCTAGCGATAGCGTAACCCATGCTGCTTAGAGGTTTGATGCGTTACGGCTGCGCCTAACTCATCCTACGTTTAATTATATTCACCTACTTAGAAGCCAGAAGCCAGGAGTCAAATGATCAGGGCTTATGCACTTTGACCAAAACCTCGGAGGTTTAAGTGGCTACATTGGTCACTGCTTAACTGCTGGTCAAAACCTCGGAGGTTTGCGTAGGTTCTAATAATTACAGTTTTTGGCTTCTAGCTTTTGCGGCATAAACGTATACACTCAAACGAGTTTTTTATAGAGACAAAGCATTTAGATTATTATCTCTTAGCTTTGCCTAAAGAAATGATGATCTAACCAGGTTACATTAACTCAACAGCAGGTGCTTGTCACTCAAAATACTAGGAAAATGTGATTTAAATACCTTCTGCATTAATAGTTAATCTACTCTTAATGATTATGAGAGGCTTCATGTCAAGCCTTTATGAGCATGAGGAATTCATATCACTTGAATCTAGATTTTTGCGAAATTTTTCTCTTACGCATTTCCTACTATAGAGGGCTTTAGCTCTTTGCTCCGAGAGCTGATTTTGCAATTAATAGACAGTAGTAGACAGTTCAACAACACTCGTTAGAGTGTTTAACAAATATTTTTATTCGTTATTCTGAGTTTTGTATAAATAGTACTTGTAATTATATTAACTACATGTGAAACTGAGCGACAACATACAGCAGAGCAATTGTTGTATGAAAAAATCTATAAATGCACTCAAGTTCGCATTTATAGAGCTGAATGCCTGAATGTCAACAAGTCGGTTTTACTGTTAGCATCTCAGGCTGTAAGTAAGTAGCCATAATTAATTCTAAAAAGGAGTTTAGGGCGGGATCTACCCTTTAGTCTCGAAGCTGTTTTTTATTTAATTATACTCATTTACTTACTTGTTTCCCTGCTGCCTATCGATTGTAGATGTCTTCGGTTTTGTAGGGATTGTCACTAGAGGTCTTGGTGTATGGAATCTGAAATTCGTGGAACTCATCTGGTTGTTGAAGGGTTGGAAAAGTCCTTTGGGACAAATGTTGTTTTGCAAAAACTCAATTTGGAGGTGATGCCAGGAGAATTTGTTGCGATCGTCGGTCGCAGTGGGTGTGGCAAAAGTACCCTGCTACGTCTCATTGCTGACCTGGAAACACCGAGTGCAGGCGGTGTTTTCCTCAATGGTCAACTGACGCAGCGCCCCAACCCCACCGTCCGGATGATGTTTCAGGATGCTCGACTCCTGCCCTGGGAATCGGTGCTGGCGAATGTTGAACTGGGCTTATTCGGCTCAACTGGAAACCGCCCTATGGCGTTGCAGGTTCTAAATTCTGTAGGTTTAGCAGAAAAGGCAGCCGACTGGCCCGCTGTTCTCTCCGGAGGGCAGCGCCAGCGGATTGCTTTGGCAAGGGCACTTGCGAGTCAGCCCCGTTTATTACTATTAGATGAACCGCTAGGAGCACTGGATGCGTTAACTCGCATTGAAATGCAACAACTGCTGGAAGAACTATGGCAGGAAAAACAATTTACGTCACTGCTGATTACTCATGATGTCGAAGAAGCCGTTGTGTTAGCCGATCGCGTCATTTTGATTGAACATGGTCAAATTGCACTGAATGTGCCAGTAAAGCTGCCACGTCCCAGACAACGGGGTCGTGCCATCTTCGCTCAAACAGTTGAAACCATTTTGCAGCGAGTCATGTTGAAGGAAAGCAATCAGGCAAATGCTTTGGCGATCGCTCATGAATATTCAGTTTAAGAGTATTTAGGAGATTTAAATTGATGAGTACACTCGGAGTTAAAGCAAATTTGAGCCGTCATCGTCGGGCACGACCGCTGATTGACCTAAGCAATCCTAGTGTCAGAACCTTTCTGCCCTGGGCATTTCCGGTTGGCGTACTCGTGCTCTGGCAATTGCTTTCAGTCTTTGGGTTGATCCCAACTCAAGTTCTACCTTCACCCTTGAGTGTTGTCACCGCAGCAATTAATCTAGCCAAAACGGGTGAACTGTTTGTCAATATTGGTATCAGTTCCCTGCGTGCTGTGAGCGGCTTCATTGTCGGTGGCAGCATTGGATTTATTTTAGGGCTATTTAATGGACTCTCCCGTCTGTCCGAAACCGTGTTTGATACGACGCTTCAAATGTTGCGAACCATTCCCAACCTGGCGCTCTTACCGCTGGTAATTCTGTGGTTTGGTATTGGTGATGAAGCACGCTTGTTTCTGATCTCGCTGGGTGTCATGTTTCCCATTTATTTGAATACCTTTCATGGGATTCGGAATGTTGATCCAGGACTAATTGAAATGGGTCAGGTGTATGGTTTGACTCGCTGGCAGTTGTTCCGCAGGATCATTCTTCCGGGTGCCATGTCATCCATTCTCATTGGTGTCCGCTTTTCTCTAGGCATCATGTGGTTAACGCTGATCGTAGCCGAGACGATCGCAGCCGATTCTGGCATTGGGTACATGGCAACGAACGCACGCGAGTTTATGCAAACCGATGTGGTTGTTCTGGCGATCGTGCTGTACGCCCTCTTCGGAAAATTGGCAGATGCAATTGCTAGAGCTTTGGAACGTTCCTGGCTGCGTTGGAACCCTAATTATCGAGATGCTTAAATCGATCGCCCTACCGCTTGTGATGAAAGCTGCAATGAATCAGAAGTGGAAGCCTCGCTCCGTTTGGAACCGTGTGATAGTCGGAGTAAGCACGATCGCGTTATCTGCTTGTTCAAAGACCCTGGATACGGCAAAGCTAGAAGGTGACATTCAACAAATGGTCATTCGGCAGGGTGGGGTTTCGCTCAAAACAGTATCCTGTCCAAAGAAGGTTGCCTTAGCTGCGGGTCAGGGTTTTGATTGTGTGGGAACACTTGATTCTGGCGATACATTGGCAATTCCAGTTAAGCAAAGCGATGCGAACGGCACGACCACATGGGAGATACCGAGCGCGAAGGGACTCTTAAATCTGACTCAATTGGAATCATTGTTTCAACAAACCATTCAACAGCAAGGACAGTTCTTAAGCATTGATTGTGGCAAAGGTTATCGATCGGTGAAACCAGGCGATCGCTTTGAGTGTAAAGTTGCTAAAGCTTCAAGAAAAGCCGTTCAAACTCAGAAGGCTGCTGGGAAAAAAGCGATCGATCCGAAGCAGCCAGAAACCATTATTGTCACGGTTGATCCTCAAAACAACGTGAATTGGCAACAGGTATTGCCTGCCCCTGCGGTAGCGGTTGCCAGTGCAAATCTTCCAGCATCGGCTAACTCTACGCCTCAACCAATACCGACGATCGCGGCACAAGACCGGGCAAAGCTGGCTCCAGAGATTTTGCAGAAACTTGATCAGATCGGTGGTGGTGATAGCGAGTAAGGTAGAAGAATATTTTGTGGGCGTTGCTGAATACAGGTATGATTTTCCCTCATCCCCAACCCTTCTCCCCAGGGAGAAGGGAGCTAGAAATCCTGTCCCCTCGCCCGATGGGAGAGGGCTAGGGTGAGGGCAGATTTGTCGTTCAG